>JAEEGG010001315.1_pt1 | contig 67807 bp, 56 predicted proteins | sample 9134161 | NCBI WGS metagenome assembly JAEEGG01 (sample SAMN16246543, study PRJNA631951) | gut metagenome | biome: gut microbiome; feature: rumen; material: CR-attached | host: Bos | place: Iran: Karaj | collected 2018-10
ATGCGGTGCATTGTAACCGACTGACAATCGGAAAGATGCCGAAATAAGGGCAAAAGCGCTGAAAAATTTAAGTACACTCATATTTATTATTGTTTTTTAAATGTGGAATTTATAGAACCCACCTTTAGTCAACTTAAAAATATTGCTTGCAATAAAAGCCTCTAATTCTTATCAAATTCAAAATATACGCCTTACAATTTTGCTAATTCTCAAATTCTTGATAAATTGAAATCAAAGAAGAGCCGAGCATTTCAGCTTCAGTTTCAGTTGTTTTTAAGAGGGGGGCATTACTTTCTTCTTACTTTCTTATATTATTTGTATAATATAAGAAAGGGTGTTAAAAAAAGTTGACACGCTGAAATCGAACTGAAACTGAAACAACTGAAACACCTAAACAATAGGTTTCCTCGCTCATTTGAGCCTTTCCTTCCTAAACGCCCAGAGGGTTTCGTTGCCAACGACGTTGGCTGGTGATGCCTGAGGTTGGGAAGCACCTCTCTCAGCTGCATACAGAATCAAAGCTATCAGGGGACCTGTGATTATTTGCCTGGTTGCCCCACTTATGACAACCAGGCTATGATTGATAATTATAGAGCAGATTACAAATCCTGATAATAATAAGTGTCAGATTGCAAATCCGACACAACGAACTACGTCGGGAACATCCGCTGCGACGGGATACGAACACGGCTCAGGGTGAGAGTCCGAGGGCTGGTACATCTACTTTATTTGGCTGGTACAATCATACCCTAAAATTATGAGGAAACTACATAAATACAGCAAAAACATTTTGAGATTTCTACATATTTTAAACAAAAACATTTTGAGATTTCTACAAAAAGGTGTATTTTTGCAATTGGAACCAACAAACATTTTGAGAATATGAATATTGGCAATCGCATCTTTAAGAGGAAGATATATGAACGTATGCTGCATTGGAAACGCACCAAAAACGGCCAAACCGCACTATTAATAAAAGGGGCACGACGCGTAGGCAAGTCGACCATTGCCGAAGAGTTTGCCAAAAAGGAGTATTCTTCATACATTATGGTAGACTTTGCAAATGCTCCAAAGAGTGTATGGGAGGCTGTTGACAATATAGCGGACTTGGATAATTTCTTTTTCCAACTTCAGTTTATCTATAAGGTAAAATTAGAAGAACGCAAATCTGTAGTAATTTTCGACGAAATTCAAAAAGCCCCGCTAGTACGGCAGGCTATCAAGTATATGGTAAAAGACCGCCGCTACGACTTTATCGAAACTGGATCGCTTTTGTCTATCAAGAAGAACACACTGGACATCACCCTTCCCAGCGAAGAGACTCGCCTGACGATGTATCCGATGGATTACGAAGAATTCCGTTGGGCATTAGGTGACACCGTAACCGTTCCATTGCTGCAGGAGGCTTTCGAAAAACGTCGTTCCGTGGGTGACCAGGTAGCAAGGAAGCTACTGCGCGACTTCCGACTATACATGCTGGTGGGAGGAATGCCTCAGGCTGTGAACACATATATAGACACCAACAATCTTAGTGAAGTAGACCAAACAAAGCGCGAAATCATAGAATTATACACCGACGATTTCCGCAAGATTGACTCCTCGGGGAAAGCGTCACGCCTGTTTCGTGCCATCCCAGCTGAGTTGGCAAAAAGCGCCTCACGTTATCAAGTAATGAGCGTACTGGGTCGCAGTGCGGAAAACACAGATATGGACGAGTTATTGGAGGATATGGAGGACAGCCTCTGTGTCAACTTCGCCTATCATGCCAACAACCCATCGGTAGGACTTGCCTTACATAAAGATAAGGAGCAATACAAGATGTTCGTTAGCGATACTGGGCTGTTCATCACCCTAGCGTTCTTGGATAAGGATGTGACCGAGAATGTCATCTACCAGAAACTGTTGTCGGACAAGTTGAGCGCAGACCTGGGCTATGTATACGAGAATGTTGTAGCTCAAATGCTCAAAGCTGGTGGCAACGAATTGTACTATCACACATGGCCAACGCCAAGTGGCAAACACAACTATGAGATAGACTTCCTTTTGTCGCGAGGTAACAAGTTGTGTCCGATAGAGGTGAAGTCGTCTGGTTACAAAGCCCATGTGTCGCTTGACGAATTCTGTAAGAAATACTCGTCTGAAATTTTGTGGAGATACCTGATCTACACGAAGGACTTAAAGAAAGACGGGGAAACCCTTCTGATTCCTGTGTTTATGACGATGTTCTTATAGGGGCAATGAATGATAGAGCGTGACGGCAAGAAAGGGCAAAACTGATTGAAGGTTTCAATTATCACCTTTCAATTCTCAATTTCATTTCCCTTTGGAGGTCCCTCTTCGACCCTTCTTCGGTCCTTCTTCAAAACCTCCATAAATAACTCAAAATCATCATTTTATCTAAAATCATTGAAACCAACTAAAAATCAGACAAATAGCCAATCGCACCAGTCAACCCCTCTGAGACTTTATTATTGTATTTCTGCAAAGATACACCCTATTTCGCTGTCGTTCTGATAATGTAGACAATTATAGAAAAAGTACCTTCTATTTACTACGGCTCCCTATTATTGTCAGCAAGCCATTCAACGTATGCAATTACCTCACCGACAGTTGGGGATACCGTTGCGTATGTGTTATTATCTGCGTCGTCCTCTTCCGACTCTTCGTCTTGAACAACATCGTTTTCATCGTTTTCCTCAACCCCATAATAGTCATTTGCCACATCTTGCTCTGTGAGGAAAAGGTTTTCGGCTTTAACCATAATATCCAGTTCTTCTTCGAGCTTCATAATAAACTCGACGATATCCATACCATCCATCCCCACCTCATCATTAAGTCGGTCGGAGAGATTGACACCGTCCCAAGAATCAAGTTCTTTCAGCAGTCTTTTCACCACTTTTGCAGTTTCAGACTCTGGAGTTTTATCTGTTGGTACTACTACCCCAAGTTTAGATAGATATTCGCCCAAACTGCCAATATCATTGATGCATAAAACTTCTTTCTTTTCCATTTAATTCTCTGTTTAGTACTTTGAATTGGGGCATTAATCATTCCATTTATGCCATTCGTGCCCACATCTGTCGCACTTCCAACCTTGCACGGTTTCTGGATGAGTGGCTTGGTTGCTTAAAGCATTCGACACCATTTTTCCGACAGTTCCTCCAGCAACAGCACCTATTGGTCCGCCAATCATTGCTCCAGCAGCGGTAATTCCAAGTGCAGCAGCAGCCATTAGCCCTCTTTCAAGCCCATTGTGCTCTGATACCATCGCGGTTTTGTAGTGTGTGAAACCACACCTAGGACATTTATTTCCCATGATAATAATGAGTTGCTATTTTACTTTTACATCCCACCATCCGGAGCCCCAATAGCCAGAAGGGGGCATGGGTATACCCTGATTCCTCAGTTGTTTTGCTGCCTCATCACGGTATGTGGACGTGAGAAGGGTACTTGGGCGAACAGCTCCATTTGGAATATTGATTGTGAACGTATCACCTCTCTCAATGGCTCGCTGACCATTGAAAAACATATTGGTTTTGGCGGTAATCTCAAATCTCATATCAACGTAACCCTTTATTGATACATTCTTTTGCAATTTCCGGTTCCTTCAGCAGCCAGTCGATGGAAAGCAGCGCTGCCGGGTACGTCATACTGTATTGCTGCTTCAGTCCCATGATGGTGTACCCTTCAGCAGAATAATCAGTTTCGATTCCGTCTTGCAGCCACATATCGAGAACAGGCTCCAACCTTGCATCCACCAAAGATAGTTCGTGAGACAGATTTTCCGCTTGTTTTGACGTAAAACCCTTAGTTATCAAAATCTCTTTCATTTTCAATCCTCCAAATATTTTTTCAGTAAATCTTCAGCAAACGCTCTGGCATCGCACTCTTGGGGTTGAAGCCAATATGCCTTGAATCCATACACCTGAGCTGCCTGATAGCCATATTTAAACTCATTGGATTTCCAGTTAGTCAGATCTCCCTCACGGGGATGAACCTCTCGCTGGGTTAAGTTATAGTGCTGGTATGCATGTCGGCCTTCGTGAACGATTGTATCGACGCACTCCTTGTAGTCCTCAAAGGAATCCGACTTGATATATCGGCTGTTAAGGGTGATATCGCCTTTGTCGGGGTCGAAATATCCGTAGTTTCCCTCATCCATTCTCTTAACGTTAACAACACAGGACGGACGGTGTGCTATCTCGGCAATGACCCCCTCGACTAGCTGAAGGATGGCAACACGCTCCTCGAAAGACAGTTCCTTCCACTCGTCGAAACTCAATCCCTCTATCTTCTCCATAGCCTCAGCTGCCTGTTCTATCTGTACCGTATCGGTAGGAGCCTCTAAATAGATCGGATTAACCTCCTCTATTACAGGTTTTATCGTTTCAGCAATATCCTTATCGGAATCTATCGCCTTGGGAGGAAAACCACCCTGTACCTCGTCCACCCGATCAACCAGAGTCTGTTCGTTATGAAGGGGGATAACCTCCTCAATATACCGCTTCCCTGTATCGGATAGTCGAGTCTTTGCACCCTCGTCCTGTTCAGTGGGGCGAATGACACCTTCAATATCTTCCAACATGCTTATTCTGTTTTGTTTACTTTGACAAGGTAGGTATCGGTGGAGAGCGAGCCTGATACGATGCATTGGCCTGTGAGCAGCTTGGGCATCACCATCCGCTGTTCCTTAGTCAGACCCATTGACTCTCCTATGGCCTTGCAGTCATCCTCTGCCACCAGCCTATGTGCTATCTTCAAGTTGGTATTCTTGATAGCATCGGGGATGAGGCGTGTGGGTACTTGGTCAACAAGTAAGAACCCTTCCCCATAAGCTCTAATTTCCGAAAGCATATTGCTGAACATCATAGCTGTCTTGTACTGCGGCAGCTCCATGTTATCGCACTTTGACATAACCCGGTGAGCCTCCTCGATAACCGTGAGGTGTCTACAATTATCGTCAGCATAGCCAGCCTTGCAACACTCCATTTGGGCAGAGCGGTACTCGTAGATCTGCTGGAGAATAAGCGACATCATAAAGCCCTTGTCCACGTCATCGCCGACGTAGGAGAGGTTGATGATGGTGGGTTTGTCGAACAACTCTTGCCATGGCGTTGAGTGGAGAGTGTTAAGCATTTCGCCCTTCCATCCACGCATCAGGCTGTCGATACGGGTATTGAGACAGGCTTTCATGTTGCGGCTCACACGCTCTTCATACTGATGGTTCTCGATAACCTTGTCTACGGCCATCTTCATGCTATTAAGCGTGGGAGGCATCGTCTTCCCAAATTCTGGCGTGGCGTTAAGCCAATCCGTGGACTTGTTCTGGTAGATTGCATATATCACGTCCTCCATCAACACCGGCAAAATATCGTACATCGGGAACGCAGAGGCGAAAGTAGATTTGAGGCGGTCGATATGGGTCAGTACTTTCGGATACTGATTCTTATCCATCCATACAACCTCAAATGGATTAAGTTTCAACTCTTTTGGAGTAAGCGCACCTTTGTATTTCTTGCAGCCAGGAATATAGATGTTGATAGGATTGTCTCGATGCTTGGCGTTATACTCTATAGCCCAGTCAACGTATTCGGTCTTGGCGGGCTCGATAACAAGGAATGGCAGGTTGTCAAGATTGTTCAACAAAGCCTTGACAGAATTGGTTTTGCCACTTCCATTGATTCCAGACATCAACACATGACGTGAGAGCGAGGCTTTTGGAATTCTGTATTCCATGTCCGTCGAGGAGCCACCGTAAAGCAGTTTGCCGAAGCTTACGGAACCCGCTGAGGTCTCTTGCTGGTTGAGGCTAAATTCGGGGCAACTGTCAACAACGCTGATACCGGGTACGGAACGCAGGGGGAAATTGATTAGATACGATAATTCCTTGGTTGTGAGTACTGTCTTCAGCTCTTTATATTGGTCACCAAGAGGATGTTGGAATACAACACCTTTGGGTGTGTTGATAGTGATAACAGGAGAGCAGAAATGGCCAATGGTCAGTGCCCTTTGGGTCGCCTTACCCTTGCTGTTCTCGTCCAATATTTCTGTGATATTATGTATTCGGATTGGTTCGAATACAGACTCCTGACCGCTGAGTATTGAACGGAGTTGAAGAGCTCCTCCTTGTAGGTCAGACCCCTTTTCGGCCATGAGGTAAACACCCACTTTCCACAGACCTATAGCCTTACCCTGTTCCAGACGCTGGGAATGGTAGTATAGGTGCTCAGACACTCGCTCGATGTGTTTGTTCACAACATTTCTGCTCAGACTTTGAGATTTTGTCTCGCTTGTGCCTACTGTGTCGGATGATGTGGTGCTGATAGTGTCGCTCGAAGAAGTGGTGTTGGTTTTCTGTGGCATCATTCCTGAAATGAAATTACCAACCATGGCTCCTCCAACTATATTCAATGCTGCCTGTGAAATCACGCCAGCGGTATTGGCACAGCCCTCTAATATTGCTCCAGCCGCAGGGAATAACGAGGCTGCTGTACTAAGACCCGTCACGGCCAAAGCAGCTTTGCCCAACTTGGTAAAATCTTTCTTGGAAATCGACTCACTTGTTGAATCAGTATGGCTCTGGCTCGTGCCCTCGGTATGAGAACGATTTGTTCCCTGGCTCATGCCTTCAGTGACGTTAACCGACTTCAAAGACTCCGCTTGACCATTCATTTCACGGCATTGATGCAGCATGGTCTCGGTATCATTGTTTTCAATGGGGTCTGCGACAACAAAGTAGGCATAATTCTTGCTCCGGTTCATACCCGCCATCAACTTGTCGATAGTGGCGGGATATACGGTCTTGTACTGGCTCTCCATGGAAGGTATGCCTGTCAATGCGTATACGTTCTCCAAAGCCTCACTCTGAACGTCCTTTTGAAAGGTGGCAAGGCGTTCATCAGTTCCCGAAACTATTTCGGTTTGCAGACCAGGCCAAATGCCCTTAATGAACTCGTTTAGGTTCCTAACCATGCTCTTTGGAGGCATCGCCTTACCGGGTGTTCGGAGTCCAAGGTAGAGTCTGTTATCCTTCTCGTTGCCAAGTACGAGGAACAGCAGCTGCATTTCCTTGGGTACGAAACAGGAATAGAGTATTTTCTGTATTGCGGTAAAGCAACTCTCGGTTGTTTTGTCAAGAGGCCTACCCACCTGACTGATGGCAATCCATGCCGCATCGGTGGTGATGCTATCGCTAACTACATTCAATTGAAATAGTTCACCTTTCTCAATGTTCTGCAAGTATTTGCGTTCCATGCAGAATGAGAGTGATTGGGAAATTGCGGTTGCTGCTAAGGCTTTTGCCACAGGCTCAGGCGGCAGTATTGATAAGTTATTGTTTGACATATGATTAGTCGATTAATATTCTAACGGATCGTAAATTATTTTTGTAGGACTCTACAACCTGCACAGATAGTTTCTCGATGGATTCTTCCAATGATTTATCACTATCTAGAGAATTTAGGATGGAGTCTTTTACGTCATTCTGTACGCTATCCCATTTATCCGCGAAGTTGTTGTAGACGGCAATTCTTTCATCCATACTGAGCTTTTTGGCCATGGCTTCTTGTTGCTTTTCTTCGTCCGTTTTACCAAACAGCCATTTTGCAGCCAGAGCACCCAACCCAATCATCCAACCCAGCGGACCTCCAAAAAGAACTGCTGCACCAAGTCCACCCCAAGCAGCACCTGTTAGCGCTCCACTCCATACTGAGCTGGACGTTTCGATGGTTTTGCTGATATCGGACATTACATCATCGAGTTTGATACCTGAAATCTGGGGAACCTCGATTTTCTCGGCTGGCAGATTGGAATTGTTCTCACCCTGACGGGAATAGTGCTTGATGATGTTCTCTACTTGTTCTTGAATATCTTTAAAACTCTCATCAACTGCTTGTTGTAAATAGGCAGGGGCTTGTCCTGAAATACTTGAAATTGTCTTGTTAACCTTCTCGTTTATTGCCCGTTTTAGATTATTTACGCTTCTGTCAGTACTGGAATCCTTGAAATCGTTGAACTCATCTACCATCACGTCAGTGATTTTATCCCATAATTCATAACCAAACAGGCCTACAAAGTTCTCGTAAATAACATTGTCTCTTAGTATTCCATCTATCCTCTCAGCAAGACCATCATCCATTCCCTCCGTTCTTAAATCCATCCTCGCTACTTCTGCAACGCCCTGTGAAATAGTCAACGATGGATCTTGGTCACGATATATCTTGTCTTCAGGAACTTCCCAACACTTGCTGACGAGCCCTTTAATGAAGTCCATACGGGAAGCACCGCCAGTCAGAAACACACCATATATTCTCTGTCCAGGTATATGATTTTGCTTGAAGTCGATCATAGCCTGTTCAATGGTACTGAGATATCCCTTTGCCTCTAGCATCTGGTCGAGTTCACCGGGCTGGAATGACATTTTGAAGCGTTCATCTTCAAACTCTTCATCGTCAATAAAGTCTTCAAAATTAATCGTTTTCTTAACCTTAAGAGAAGGGTCAAAATACACCTGTTCTTTGACTTTTCGTGATTCAAACAATAAAAAGTCAACCAGTTTTGGATATTTTTTCTCAAACAGCCTTACTGCCTCACTCTCGTTTTCCTTGTCAGCAAAGATCAGTTTTTCAACCTGTGAGGCTCCACAATCATAGCCATAATCAATTAAACGTGGCAAGGATTCATTCATATACATATAGGTGAAGTCTAATGTAGACGAGCCCATATCAAAAACAATTGCACCTTTCGATATGTTGCGGCCAATTCCCGACGTAGTGTCCTGCTGAGCCCTGACGAATGCAGCTCTGGATTCTTTAGTCACACCTTTGATTGGCAGACCCGCTTTTTCTGCCATTTTGAAGTACAACTGCTGAGTTGTCTTATTCCAGCCTGATGGAGTTGCGATATATACGAGGTGATTTCCATCACTAAGAATGCCCGCGTTGTTGGAACGTATGCTCCCGTATACCTCCTTCATGAATCGCATCATAATTTTCTCGGCCTCTCCATTTATGTCTTTAGGGGCTTGCTTAAAACACACGTGAACTTCGGCCTTTTTTAAGACATCTGTGTTGAAAGCCGATTCTCCAATTTTGGCATCGTTCTCATCAATGATGGTAATAGCAGACGGTATTACCTTCTTATTGCCACCCATTTCCAAGTCCTTAACAGGGTCTAACAAGTCAACATTCTTCTCTTCCCACTGTAATGGGCAGATTGCTGCTGAAGTTTCGCCATGGCCAAAGTCAATACCAATGACGTAGTCGTATTTTTTATTAGATTCTTTCATGGTTATGTGTTTTTATTTGTTTTCGGGGATGAATATTTTGCCCTTCGCCACGACGTTATCACTTTTGACTATGGCGGGGTAGACCATTTTCACGGACTCGGTATTGGGCGAAGATACCTTCTCGAACCAACCCTCCTTATCCTCAGAGTAATTTACAAAAGTTAGGTCGTATGTGTCGAGATAGTCGGCCAGATCCTCAATGCGTTCCTGCACTTTATGACCGAATTTTTCGTCATCGCCATGGACTCTGCTGTATCCAACCAAAGATTGTATGTTCTCCAGCAGTGGCAAATAGTCCCGGTCAATCGAGGGTTTCTCCTGGCTCTCATATTTGATTATTACACGCTTTATCTGCGAGCGGAAGATGAGAATTAGGTTGTCAACACTCTCGCAAATCCCTGAAATAATGATATAAAATCTATTAATATCAATAGGTTTTTCTGTGACATCATCCTCATTGTGAGGAACCACTTCTGCAACTGCAGAGTTCTGGTTCGATGCCGTTGCCTTGCTAGCCATATAAACAGCGATTGCAGTACCAGCAATAGCACCAAACACGGCACCCCAACCACCAAGAATCATTTTACCCACCAATGCACCACCCGCTGAGCCTATCATAGACTGTGTCGAAGTCAGAGTCACATGGAACAAATCTTTCTTTCCATTGTTATTCAACGACTTGATCTCTTCTTCAATGTGATGCTGAAGAGGTTTGTAGTCTTGTTTAGTCTGTTCCAAGAGTGTATTGCTAATCTCCTGTTGAGCACTAAGCAGAGACATTGCCGCCTGTAGTATGTAATCTTCAGATTGAGTGAGGCTCTGCCGGAACTCACCTTCAGAATCAAACATTTTGTTAAGATAACCCGCAATAACATTTTGCACTTTGGCTGCATCTTGCGGTAGAATAAAGCCGTCCAATTTCTGTTCAAGTTCCGTCTTATGGGATTCGAACAGAACTTTTAGTGTGATATTATCTGCCATATTATTAATGTTTTATTTGCGAATGAAGGTTTTGAATTTATGGTTATTCGATTGTATAGTCGTTCTTTCGTGTATTACTATCGGCTGCTACTCACAATTTGCCATAACATACAAGCAAAAGTGACTTATATATCTCAAAAAATAGCGAATCCAATTTTTCTGAAGAATATTTTCTAATTATTGTCTTTGTCCATAGAAATCTAATTCTTGTAACGATTTGGAGTAAGATCTTTCGAGATACTTTCTTTTTGCCAAGCCTGTATCTGTTTCTTGTTACCTCATCTATCTGATATGATAATAATTCAGAGCAATTAGTCGAATCTCCATCGATTTCTTTGTCGTATTCGTCAAGAATATCAATAATATCAGATAAGTACGAATAGCTGAAATAACTCATTGGTTTTTTTGCAAAAATACAAGTTTGTATGATGGGCGGAATGTATTATAGTCAATTATAGTAAAAATTTATAGCTGGTCAGGTAAATTTGGGTACAGACCTTTAATGAACAGCTTAAACTCGTAGTTGGCACTCTTTGCATAACTGCTGTCTCGATCCTTAACCCAATGCGGACCAAAAAAGAAACGCCGCATCTTGCGGTAGTCGCCCCTGTCAGTTATGGTACGAATAAGGTATATTAGTTCATAGCTCCTATTGTTTTTGCCATGCCACTCCAATGGTACAAGCCTTTCCGGACGCATTTTGGCAGAGAAACGATAGGCGAACATCTGTTTTACACGAAGGTTATTATCGATATACCCATTAGCAGACAGATAGTTGATTAGTTCGGCAAACTTATTTGGTCCCGCCATGATTACTTCATATCTCAGAGTAAAATAGTCATCGGCGTAAGGGGAGTCATTCTTCAAAGAAAAGTAGTCTGATGGCAGCTTAAAGCCATCACCATCAACGGAGAAATGTGCTTTGACCCCGGCTTCAGGTCTGGCAAGTATGGACTCGATCAGCCTCCTTTCCCTCGGTTTGAAATCTGATATGTTGTCGGTGTAAAGCCCCTGTAGCCATAGTAAGCATTTCTGAAGATACTCATAATTGGCTCTGTAGTAATCATCCTCACAAATTTCTCCTTCTTTATTCAGTGCTTTTTCTCCCTCTTCCACTACCTTCTCAGCGGAACGAATCATATCCATACCATCATCATTGATCCCTTCAGGGTTTGTGGTGGATAGTGCGTCCAAGGTTAGAAAAAGCTCTTCAGGGGATTCGTTTATTATATAGCGCATATCTCTCCATATCAAACTGCAAAGATAACTGACCGTTCTCAAACCACATCTATTATGGTTAAGGGTAGAGATAAACGCCTCCTTGTTCCGATTCTCCAACATGGTCGAGAGGGAGTTGAGGATTGCGGAATCAGCATCTATGGTACGAACCAGCTCATCAGCGGCATAGGGTTCCAAGTCGCAGAGGCTATAGTAGATGTCTTCAGGCGTGGAGGATAGTTCGTTGTTGGCCGCGGCTTGAATGTACTCAGCCAACCCTTCGTGTATCAGTCTGTTGTTGATGATAAAGGAGATAACACTGTGAAACGGACCCACAACATTACACCATAGCGACAGGGCTTCACGACGAACAGGATGGGTGTCCGAAGAGGCGATGTTCTCGACAAAAATGTCTCGAACGCCATCCGGCAAATGAAACTCACTTGCCTCGCAAAGTCCCTGGTTGTAGAGCTTTTGTCGTTCTGCTATTGAGATATGTTCCATATCATTCGTCTGAACTACCATTCATGTCCACACTCATTACATATATTTTTTATTGGCTCTTTTATTACATTCGATGGACCGACTTTACCAAATATTGTTTTTGGTAAAAATATAGATGCTGCTATTCCAGCTGCTACCATCAACCCCTTTCCTACATAATTTTCGTATGCAACTCTTGTGTTGGTGCTATTGCACTTTGGACATTTCTTGGTTTCCATTCTTCCCACTTGTTAGTCGCCGTTCTATCTCCCGGATTGGCAGTTACATTTCAATAAAAAAGCATGGAGACAATGTTGTTAGTTTCAATCCTTGAGGTTTTGCCCGACCTAACTAGTCTGAAACTATAGAACTTTATCCCATGCTGTAGATATGTTGAGACCCGAAGGCGTAACATACCAAACAAGCAAAGGCATCAGTATCATGTCGACTAGTTATTTTGAAACGGGCAATTTCAAGGACGACCTTTTACAAATGCTTTTTTCTTGCACCAAACCGACTGTTCTCGCGTCGATTTCGGGGTGCAAATATACACATTTTTTTTGATACGTGATGCCTTTTAGGATAAAGTTCTTTACATTTTTAAGGGAAACAGTATTTTGTGAAACGGGTGAACCCAAATCGGTCATTAGGCCAACTCTTATCATTTTACTCTCATGTTTAAGTCTCTTTAGGCCATATCAGCATTTTTTTATGTTCCATGACGTTACTTGGGCTCGGCAGAGCAAGCAAGCTTCCTCTGCTCTCTAAAAAAACGTTGCTTCCATTCGGTCGCGACGTTATTTTAAGCAACGTTCGGCATCTTGACCGTAGCCCGCTACGCCGTCGCCAGCGATGCGGCCAATCTGCTCGAAACAAATACAAATCTGGCATAAACCCCAATGACCGATTTGGGGTTGAATTGAATTTTATCACAGAAACGGTGTCCTAAATGTATTTTTATTGCTCTAATTCAAAAAAAGTTAGTGTCTTTGCAGTCGAAATGGTAACGGACGTTACGGTAACACCGGTTACTATTGACCGCATACAAAACGAGATAACATGAAATTCTACGACCGCGAAAACGAGATGCATATGCTGCATGAGATTGAATCTGCTACTCATGAGGGCTCGCGTATGACCGTCCTGGTGGGACGCCGACGCATCGGCAAAACGAAGTTGCTACTTCACACCTCTGAAGGCAAGCCTGCGGTATATTTCTTTGTGTCGCGCAAAAGCGAAAGTATTCTGTGCAGCCAGTTTGTCGAGGAGGCCGAACGGGAACTCGGAATGCCCATAGGTGCATATCATCGTCTGGCAGACCTGCTTGAACATCTGATGCGTTTATCGCAATCGATGCCATTTACACTCATTATCGACGAGTTTCAAGAACTGCTCAACATTGATGCTTCTATTATCGGCGACATACAGCGCGTTTGGGACCTCAACAAGGACCGCAGCCGCATTAATCTGCTGCTTAGCGGCAGCGTTTACTCGATGATGCATCGCATCTTCGAGGACAACAAGGAGCCCTTATTCTCGCGAGCCTCAAACATTATACATATTCATGCGTTCCGCACCGATGTGCTGAAAGAGATCCTGCGAGACTGCAACGCCCACTACACCAACGAAGACCTACTTGCCTTGTACTCTTTTACCGGTGGTGTGGCCTGGTACGTGGAGTTGCTGATGGATGCACGGGCTTTCACATACAAGAAAATGGTGGACACCATCTTTCGCGAGAATTCTCTTTTTATCAATGAAGGCAAAAACCTGTTGATAGAGGAATTCGGGAAAGACTACAGCGTATATTTTTCCATCCTGGAATGTATAGCCCGAGGGGTCAATACCCGTGGGGAAATCACGGCGGCGGTGGGTCTGAATGAGATTGGCGGTTATTTAAGCAAACTTGAGAACAGCTACAGCATTATCCGACAAATGCGTCCAATCTTCAGCAAGGCTTCTTCCAAGACAGTCCGATACTATATTGCTGACAATTTCCTGACATTTTGGTTCCGTTTCTTTCATAAGTACATGGGGTACATTGAATCGGGCAGCATCGAATTGCTCAAACAGACGTTTCTGCGCGACTACCCGACTTTCTCGGGGACGATGTTGGAACGCTATTTCCGACAGAAGGCCAGCGAAAGCGGTCGGTACAACCACATCGGGAACTTTTGGGACAGGAAAGGCGAGCATGAAATCGACCTCATCCTTGCCAACGAACTGGACAAAACGGTCAAAGTTGGCGAAGTAAAGCGCCAGGCCAAAAACATCAGTCCCACCCTGCTGCAAGACAAGGCCGATTATTTCCTCACCCTGCATCCTCAACTGCAGTCCTACCGAATGGAACTTTTCCAGCTGGACTTGCAGGACATGTAATCAATCTGTCAAAGGAATCTCTTTGATTTGGAACACCGGCGGGCATGTTACCGTGCGCCGGATTGATTGCCGCAAGTCTTTCTCATTATTTATTTTGGTGAATTCCAAAAATTGCCCCTAAAAGGGGCGCATTCATGATAGTCATTATTGAGGTGGGTTCTATAAATTCCACATTTAAAATACAATAATAAATATGAGTGTACTTAAATTTTTCAGCGCTTTTGCCCTTATTTCGGCATCTTTCCGATTGTTAGTCGGTTACAATGCACCGCATTGCTCCCTCCTTCCGCACGGAAATCTGCTCGAAATAAGAACAAAATCGATTGAAAGCAATTTATAGAACCCACCTTGATTATTTAACACGGTATGGGCTGGTCTTGAAGTCTGACGGTTGCCATGAGGTATGAAATTTGACAACTTGAAAAAAAATCGTATATTTGCATCAGCAAAATTGTGGGGCATCGCCGGCGCAAGGAGATAAGCCACAGTTGTTTATGCGGGCTTGGTAGAGCTTGAAAACTCCATTATTTTTATTGTTTTACTAATATTGTTGATATGACAAAAAGCTCTACAAGTAGGCCTTCGAAGGCTCTCACATGCACTATCCTCTCTATCTCGCTGCTTACGGTTATGGCCGGGGCGGCCATGGCTCCCGCGCTGGGCGTGGTGCGCAGCCATTTCGCCGACCAGAGCGAGCTGGCCGTGCAGTTTATCGTTTCGCTGCCGGCACTCTTTATCATCATCACCAATCTGCTGTTCCCCCTCTTCTGCCGCTGGATGCGCACGCGCACGCTTGCCGCCGTGGGCTTGGCGCTGTATGTGGCGGCCGGGGCGGGTGCTTTCTTTGTCGACAACATCGGCTGGCTGCTGGTGCTGCGAGCCTTGCTGGGCGTGAGCGTGGGCATGGTGATGCCGCTCTCTACGGGGCTGCTCTCCTATTATTTTCCGCCTGAGGAGCAGGCGCGCCTGATGGGGCTTGCCGCCGCCACCAATCAGCTGGGTGGTGTGGTGGCTACCTTCATGGCGGGGTTCTTGGCGGGGATAGGGTGGAACTACGCTTTCCTTGTCTACCTGCTTGGGTTGGTGGCCTTGGTGTTGGTGCTGGTCTTCCTGCCCAACGAAAGGCTGACAACCGGTCGCAAGACCATGGAGCACGCGCCCGACTACTATGAAAGCGAGGTGGGGGTGACGAAGGCACGCAAGAATCCCGACAGCGTGGTGAGGTCGCTGATGCGTTTTGCGCCCTCGGTGGTGGGTATGTTCCTGACCATGTGCCTGTTCTTTATCTTCCCCACCCATTTCGCCATCACCGCCAGCAGCAATCCCGCCTTGGACACGGCCAGCATCACGCTGCTGATGGTGGGGCTGGATGTGGTGGCCTTTTTTATCGGGCTTGCCTTCGGCAGGCTGATGCTGTGGATGCCCAAACAGATGAAGTATATGGCTCCGCTGGGGTTTCTGGCAGGGTTTGCTTTCTTTGCCTCGGGGACTTCGTTGCCTACGCTGCTGGCGGGGTGTGTGCTGGTGGGCGTTGCCAATGGCGTGGGGGTGCCCTACCTGAACACCATCGCCTCCATCAAAGGCGGCAAGGATGCCGCCACGACGGTCATGCCGCTCATTTCGGCGGCGCTCTATTTGGGACAGTTCCTCTCGCCTCTGATTGTCAGTCCGCTGGCTGGGCTTATTGGGACGGTTACGGCTCCCTATTGGGTGGGGGTGGCGATTGCGGGCCTCTTTTTGGTGCAGGCTTTCGCTACTCGACGCTACCAGGCGTTGCCGCCGAAGGGTGGGGTGAGGTGAGAGGTTGTTGGTTATTGTTTATTGGTTATGGGTTATTGGTTATTGGTTATTGGTTATTGATTAGAGGGGATAGAAGGGATAGAGAGGATAGAGTTGAGAGTTGAGAGTTTATTGGTTGTTGGTTATGGGTTATTGAGGGGCTTGGAGGAGAGGCTTGGGGTGGGGCATTTGATAAAAATATTGCCGCGGGTGATTATTTCGGATTTTTTGTGTAAATTTGCAGCCTGAAATTTTTGCTACTATGAGAAAGTTATTTGTTTTATTTGCTGCGGCACTGGTGAGTGTGCCGATGATGGCTCAGGAGGCCAATAAGTCTGAGAATAAGGATAATGAGGGTTATAAGTTCACTATCGTGAAGGAGCTGCCCGTCACCCCCGTGAAGAACCAGGCCAAGGCTGGCACCTGCTGGGATTATGCCGGCACGGCGTTCCTCGAGGCCGAATTGCTGCGTATGGGCAAGGGCGAATATGACTTCAGCGAGATGTATACCGCCCATGTCGACTACCAAGACCGCGCCATGGCCGCTATCCGCACCCACGGCGACATCTCTTTCTCGCAGGGCGGCTGCTTCGGCGACGTGCTCCATTGCATGGAGAAATACGGCTTGGTGCCTGAGGAGCTGATGCGCCCAGGCGCAATGTACCGCGACTCGCTCTCTAACCACAGCGAGCTCAGCGCCATGACCAACCCCATGGTGAAGGCTGCAGCAGGGAGTGGCAACCTGCAGAGCGACAGCAGCTACCAGCTGCTTGCCCTCAAAGCCATCAAGGCTGTGCACGACGTTTATCTGGGCGTTCCGCCCGAACGGTTCACCTATAAGGGGAAACAGTATACGCCTAAGTCGTTTTATGAATCGACAGGGCTGAAGGCCAGCGATTATGTGCAGATTACCGCCTTCCTCCACTACCCCACCTACAGCACTTTTGCCGTGGAGAGCCCCGACAACTGGCGCCACGACCTTTCCTACAACGTTACGCTGGACGAGCTGATGGCCATCACCGACAGGGCCATCGAGCAGGGCTATCCCGTGGGCTGGGACAGCGACGTGAGCGAGCAGGGTTTCCGCGCCGGTTCGCGCAAGGGTTTCTGCGTGTTGCCCGCCACCGATGCAAAGGAGGCCAACCTGCAGGGCAGCGACATGGCCCACTGGACAGGCATGAGCGCAAAGGACATCCAGGAGGAGGCCGCCAACCGTCCCACCCCTCAGCGTTGGGTCACTCCCGAGGAGCGTCAGTTGGGTTGGGACAACCATGAGACCAACGACGACCACCTGATGCTGATTTACGGTACCGCCAAGGACCAGCTGGGGAATGAGTATTATATGGTGAAGAACAGCTGGGGTGCCTACGGCGAGTATAAGGGTATGTTCTTTGCCAGCAAGGCCTATTTCCGATACAAGACCATCACCATCCTCATCCACAAAGATGCCCTTTCGAAGGAGATGAAGAAAAAACTGGGAATCAAATAGAAGGGGCCTATAAACTATAAAGTTAAAGAGAAAGTAAAAAAAGGGAGTTAAAAAGGACAATACATTTTAATTGCAGGCAATTAATAGAAGTGGCCTATAAACTTTAAACTTTCAACTATAAACTTTCAATAAACAATAACCCATAAACTATAAACAGTCTATAAACTAAATAGGGCTTTCTTTTTTATCAAGAATTTGAGAATTGGAGAATTTGTAAATTGCATTTTTTTGAATTGGAAAAGAATTTGAGATTTTTAATTGCAGGCAATTAATAGAAATGGCCTATAAACTTTAAACTTTCAACTATAAACTGTCAATAAACAATAACCTATAAACTATAAACTTTAAAAGTTATGCTCTCGATAGGAACCAAAGCCCCTGCCTTTGAAGGACAGGACGAGAATGGCAACACCGTCCGCCTTTCCGATTTCGCCGGAAAGAAACTGGTGCTCTATTTCTACCCCAAGGACAGCACCCCCGGCTGCACCGCCGAGGCGTGCGACCTGCGGGACAACTACGAGCGTTTCCTGGCCCTCGGCTATCAGGTGCTGGGGGTGAGCAAGGACTCCGCCGCCTCGCACCAACGTTTTATTGCCAAATATGAGCTGCCTTTCCACCTCATCTCCGACCCCGATTGCACCATTCTGAAGGCCTATGAGGCCTGGGGTGTGAAGAAGATGTATGGCCGCGAGACGATGGGTACCCTCCGCACTACCTACGTCATTGATGAGCAGGGTATTATCGTCGATGCCATCGGCAAGGTCAACACCAAGGCGCATACCGTTCAGATATTGAAATAACAGAAGATTATTCACCACCTAAATCTAAAGAGAAGTGTCGCCCGTTTGGATAAGTGCTATCGGCCTCAGTATGGCTACGATTGTGGGCACCTTGATAGGCTTTTTTGTCAAGGAGCTGCCCCATAAATGGAACGATGCCGTGCTGGGGTTCTGCGCCGGCGTGATGCTGGCAGCGGCTACGTTGGGACTTATCGTCCCCGCTGTGCAGGAGGCAGGACTTTCGCATTGGTGGCTGCCCGCCATCGGGGTGGCGGTGGGAGCCCTCTTTCTGAATGTGCTCGACCTCCTCACGCCCCACATGCACAAGATTACGGGCCTGGACATGGAGGAGCACCGCAACAACGGCAGCTCGGTCAACAAGGTGCTGCTCTTTGTTATGGCCGTGGCCATACACAAGCTACCCGAAGGGATTGCCACCGGTGTGGGCTTCAACGCCGAGGAGCTGAGCGGGGCGTGGGGCGTGACCTTTGGCATTGCCTTACAGAACATACCCGAGGGCATGGTGGTGGTCACTCCCCTGCTGCTGGTGGGGGTGAAGAAGATGCGTGCGTTCCTCATCTCGCTGGCAATAGCCCTGATGGAGGTGGTGGGCGTTTGGATTGGCTACGGCATTGGCGCCATCTCGGCCTACCTGCTGCCTGTGATGCTGGCTTTTGCCGGCGGTGCCATGCTGTATGTGGTCAGCGACGAGATGATTCCTGAAACCCACGCCCATGGATACCAGAAGATGGCCACTTACGCCTTGCTGATAGGGTTTATGGTGATGGTGTTCGTCATTTAGTGGATTTCTGGTTATCAAGAATTAGAGAATTTAAGAATTTGCAAATTGCATTTTTTGAATTGGAAAAGAATTTGAGTTTTTTAATTGCATGCTATTTATAGAACCCCCATTTCTATGGAAGCCCTCTAAACTTTCAACTTTAAACTGACTTTCAACTCTAAACTTTACGCTCCAAACTGACTTTCAACTCTAAACTTTAAACTTTCAACTATGCTGGGCTATCGATAGCAGCCCTCTCCTATCCCCCGATGACCGATTGGGATTAAACCCAAATCGGTCATTAGACCGACTTTTCAATCAATCTCGCATTTTTCAGGTCTCTTTATGCCATTTCAGCATTTCTTTATGTTCCATGACGTTACTTGGGCTCGGCAGAGCAAGCAAGCTTCCTCTGCTCTCTAAAAAAACGTTGCTCCCATTCGGTCGCGACGTTATTTTAAGCAATGTTCGGCATCTTGTCCACATTTCTGTCTCGCCGTAGCTTTGTTCTCCGCTTCGCTATCGAAACCATCCACTGGATGCTTTCTTCACACCTTAACTTCGTTGACGTTGCTATGGCTCGGCAGAGCAAGCGAGCTTTCTCTGCTCTCGCTTTACGCAACGGTCGCCAGCGATGCGGCCAATCTGCTCGAAACAAATACTAAACTGGCAAAAACCCTAATGACCGATTTGGGTTAAAGGCAGCCCACTTGCTGCATCATGGCTTTGTAGTAGGCGGCTTTCTCCTCTATCCGCATGGGGAATGCGCGGGAGCTGGAGGGCATCCTCCAGAGGCGCATGGTGCGTCCGGATATGGCAAAGGCGCTGCTCTCCCCCATGCGCGGAACGGTGGCACCGTAGTCTTCGCAAAGCGTCTCGGCCGACTTCTGCCCAGTGCACACGATGTCGTGGCAAAGGGGGATGTGGCTGAGCAAGGCGGGGATGTCGGTTTTCTCAACAACTTGGAGGTATTTGTCGGAGGCGTTGCCTTGGAGGCGGCGCACGGCGGTGGCGGTGTCGTAGATGGCTATGCCGCGGTCGTTGAGCAGGCGGATGATGTCGTCTTTGAGGAATGACTTATGGGCGGTGTCTACCAGCCGCAGGGCATCGCCGAAGAAAGCCACACCGAAGATTTCCCACATCATATTGGTGCGGTTGGGATAAAAGAAATCCATGCACCACCTTGCACGAGGCGGCGGGAAACTGCCCAGCATGAGCAGCCGCGCATTGGGCGGCAGGAAGGGCTGGAGGGGATGTCGCTCGACATCGATGGGACTGGATTCTGACATAATACTGTGTAACGGACGAATCCGCCTTTTTATTGTACGTCGAGAAATACTATAACATGGTGGGTGTCCGACCTACGTGCTGACAGCAGGGAATCTTATTTCTAATCTATCATAAACCCTATTGACCGTTTTTGGCGCAAAAATAATCAACCGCCGCTGGAGTGGGTCCGCTGCGGCGGTTGTTTGTTAAACAGATGATTTTTGTTAAGATTTGCAGTTCTAAAGGTGGGAACAGCAAAAGGCTGACGGTCTACTCGTAGCGGCTGGCCACATATCTGATTTCGGCAAGGTCGAGGTCGACATCGTCTTCTTCGTTATTGGTGAGGAAAGAGTTGAGGGGGTAGATGTCATAGTCCTTGGTGAATCCAGATGGGTTGGCTATATTCACCTGCAGGGTCTTCTTGTTGATACCCAGCACGCAGTCCTCGTAGACTTCGGGGTCGTCAAGCACATCGCACATTTCGTCGCAGATGCGGTCTTCTAAACTTTTTTCCATAGTAATATAGGTTTTAGAGTCAGTGTTGTATGTGTTTTTCGAATTGCAAAGATACGAAAAAAATAGAAATAGTTGGTTTTTTTTGACGAAAAAAGTGCGGCGATGCTATTCCGAATTCTAAAATCTGTATTCCGGGTGCTGGAGTGATAAAAATTCTGTGCACTATACAATGTTCACTATTTTGAGTTCAGAAAAGTCTCCATGTTGGATAAAATTTGTATTTTTGCAAAATAATTGTAGCGGTTATATTAAAGTATGGTTGACCATGAACATAACAGAACGTCGTGCGTCCTCGGGGTTTTGCCTCGGTGGGTTCGGGCGTTAGCTTTGCTGACATTGATGCTGTTCAATGTTTCATGGGCATCGGAAAGCCCTGTGACAGACTTCGGCAATAGGCAGGGCACCCTTTGTGAAAGCTGCAGGAATGTACCGCAATGGCAGGATGTGGGGCTGGAGGATTTGTTGGTGGTGAGCAGCCAACCATCTGTGCCGACGGCAAGGACAGCACGGCAGGTTTATACCCTTGGCGAAGCATTTTGCCGGTGGACTTTGATCCATACACCCAAGACGATAGAACAAGCTGAATGGGTGGTAGTGTCGCGGAGTGTGCCTGGGTGCTGGATCTATTTTTTGCTGAGGCTCAGGCTCTGATTTCCTCTTATTCGACAATAGTTTTTTATTTGCTGCATTCTGCCATTATCTGGCAGATGCTGTTGTGGTATTATTAAGGTGGGTTCTATAAATTACACATAAAAAAACAATAATTAATATGAGTGAACTTAAATTTTTCAGCGCTTTTGCCCTTATTTCGGCTTCTTTCCGATTGTCAGTCGGTTACAATGCACCACATTAGCTTCGCTGACGTTTCTTTGGCTCGGCAAAAGACACAAGCATCATTTTGCGCTCGCTTTGCGAAACGTTGCACCCTCCTTCCGCACGGAAATCTGCTCTAAATAAAAGCAAAATCGATTGAAAGCAATTTATAGTACCCACCTAAAAGAAACCTCAATAGACAAATAGTCGATAACAACGAATACTTTCCGAGATTTGGCATACTTTCGGCATCTTTCTATCTTTCATTTAGTCATGATGCACCGCATTACTCCATCATGCAAAACAGATATTTGCCTGAAAGAAGTTTTGAACTCTCAGGAAATCAACTTTTATAGGTTCTCTAAACAGAAAAAAAATGAAAAATATAAACGAAATGATATACAGCCGACAAGAGATACGACGCAGCTTGAAACCGCTCTGGTCGGCATGGGCACTGGTATTGATTTGTGCCGTATTTGCTGCGGTTTATTTGGTGGCCGACAATTTGTCGGATTCGATGAAGAGTGCTTGCCTTTATATGGGCATGCTGGGATTGCTGACATTGCTTTTCATCTTGACATTCTATCTTTTTGGCGACAGCCGTTTCCCCTACAGCAAAGAGTTGCATTGCCGTCTGGAGCCTACACGCGACTACTATGCCGAGATTTCGCTGGGGCAGCTGACCGAGGCCTTGGAAAAAGGCGACGAGACCGCCCTGGCCAGTGTGAAGAAAACCATTGTGCCCCAGCTGGTGCTGCTGCGCTACAGCGACAGCCATGAGCGGGTGTTCTACTCGCAACTGCTGCGGCAAGAGGAAGATATGCTAGTGCCTGTCACCGATATTTTTGTAAATAAAATTAAAAAAGACTGAAACGATGGAAAATATTCAAAATATTGATGAATATATAATTGAGAAAATGGCCGACAAAGTGGTGCGAAAAGGGAATTCGCCTTGGGCCTGGATTTTACTCACGGCTATCGGGGCGGCAGCTGTGGCCGTCAGTTTCACCCAAAAACTTTCGGACAGCGGGCAGATGCTGCTCCTCACGCTGGGGGTGGTGGCTGTGTTGGTGGGCGGAGTGCTCACGGCGCTGTGTCTCAGCAAGACTTTGTGGTACTACTTCTATGAGCCGACAGGCCAGCGAGTGAGGCAGAGACTCTATTATCTCTCGGCTGAGGATTATGCCAAATGCTGTGATGCCCTGACCGAGGAATCCTACAGCCAACTTGGCAACTTGCAGCCACAGGTAACCTCGCTGCTGGTGCTTCAGGCAGCATGGAGCTGCGACGGGTCTTTTGTCCTGCTGCAGGCGGGCCGCCATGATAGTGGCAGAATGCTGCCCGAGACGGCCGTAGCACGACTGGAGGGAGCCGAGGCTTCGGCTGCCATGTTGTGGATAAATAAATAATTGTGACAGGCGGCACGGCTTCACCGCGGCCATGCCGCCTTACTTAATAACGAAGACTTATGCATATTGAACTTTTGCTTCTGATCTTTTCGGCACTCTTCTTTGCCAGCATCTTGGCCGAGAAGGCTGGCAGCCGTTTCGGGATGCCGGCCTTGCTGCTGTTTTTGGCCGTGGGTATGTTTTTTGGCGACGACGGCCTGGGCGTGCATTTCGACAATATCGAAACAGCCCACATGATTGGTACAGTGGCCCTCTGTATTATTCTTTTTTCGGGTGGTTTGGACACCAAGGTGGGTGACATTAAGCCCGTGTTGGGTCCCGGTGTAACCCTAGCCACGCTTGGGGTGTTGATTACGGCACTTGTTACCGGGGTGGTGCTCTATTGGGTGGGCGGCCGACGGTTGGGGATAGACCTGATGCTGTGCCTGCTGCTGGCCGCAACGATGAGCAGCACAGACTCGGCCTCGGTGTTCTCCATCCTTCGGGGAAAAGGGCTGAACCTGAAGCACAACCTGCGTCCGACCCTGGAGCTGGAGAGTGGTGCCAACGACCCGATGGCATACGTGCTGACGCTGACCTTTATCGCGCTGAGCATGCAGGGCGGAAGTCCCAACTGGGGCGGCGCTGTGCTGATGCTGGTGACACAGCTGGTGATTGGGGCGGTGGCGGGATGGCTGCTGGGCAAAGGATTGGTGTGGTGTGTGAACCGCATTAATATGGACAATGCCGCCCTCTATCCCTTGCTGGTGATGGCAGGCAGTTTCTTTGTCTTTGCTGCCACTTACTATATTCATGGCAATAGCTTCTTGGCCGTCTATATTGCCGGTTTGGTGGTGGGCAACAGCAAGTTTGTGCATAAGCGTTCTACACGTAATTTCTTTGACGGCATCACGTGGCTTTCGCAACTGTCGATGTTCCTCACGCTGGGACTGCTGGTCAACCCGTCGGAGCTGAAGGATGTGCTGGTGCCAGGACTGATAATCAGCTTTGTAATGATATTTGTCAGCCGCCCGCTGTCGGTGTACATTTCCATGGTTCCCTTCCGCAGTTACACGTTCAAGGACCGCCTGTTTGTCTCATGGGTGGGGCTGAGGGGCGCGGTGCCCATCATCTTTGCCATCCTGTGCCGGGCTTCGGGCGTGCCCCACAGCGAGGAGATGTTCAACATTGTGTTTCTCTGCACACTGGTTAGTTTGGTGGTGCAAGGCACCTCGCTTCCGCTGGTGGCCAAATGGCTTGACGTGTCGGATGCGCCAACGCCTGAGCCACAACGTTTGCAGGAGTTTGACATTGAATTTCCCGAAGAAATTAAGTCCACCTCGAGCGAGATTGAAATCATCCCCGAGATGCTAAAGAGGGGACACCGCCTAATGGATATGCGGATGCCGGATAAGACCCTTGCCATCATGGTGAAAAGGGACGAGAACTACTTTGTGCCCACCGGCAAGACGGTGCTGCACCAAGGCGACCGGCTGATGGTGCTGACCGACAACAAGGAGGCATTGGAGGAGACGCTGAAGGTACTGAAGGCCGTGCCCAAGAAAGATGCTGAGGCTCCCAAGCGTAAGTGGTGGCACATCTTTTTTGAAGAGGATTAGAAGCGGATTGACGGCTTTTTAGGCCACCACGATGCTTTCGTCGTCCTCGATGCGGAGGTTTTTCATGATAAACTCGCGCCGGTCGGCGGTGTTCTGCCCCATGTAGAACCGAAGCACACCATTGGTGTCGAAGTCCTTGTGCAGGATGACGGGGTCGAGCCGCATGTCCTGATTGATGAATCCTTTGAATTCGTCGGGCGAGATTTCACCCAAACCTTTGAATCGGGTGATTTCGGCATTGGAGGTGTTGTTGATGGCAGCCACGCGCTCGTCGTCGCTGTAGCAATAGGTGGTCTTCTGCTTGTTGCGGACACGGAAAAGAGGCGTTTGCAAGATATAGACATGGCCTTGGCGCACCAGGTCGGGATAGAAACGCAGAAAGAAGGTGAGCAGCAGCAGGCGGATGTGCATGCCGTCGACATCGGCATCGGTGGCAATGACCACGTTGTTGTAGCGCAGGTTCTCCATCCCGTCGTCAATGTCTAAGGCGTTGTGGAGGAGGTTCAGCTCCTCGTTCTTATAGATTTCGGCTTTGCCTACCGAGACGGTGTTGAGCGGTTTGCCCCGGAGGCTGAAAACGGCCTGGGTCTCCACGTCGCGGCTCTTGGTGATGCTGCCGCTGGCCGAAAGACCCTCGGTAATGAAAATAGTGCTCTCGAGACGGCGGGAGTGGTTGCTGTTGTAATGCACGTGGCAGTCGCGCAGCTTGCTGTTGTTGAGGCTGGCTTTCTTGGTGCTTTCCTTAGCCAGTTTCTTGATGCCGGCAATTTCTTTACGCTCCTTTTCGTTGCGCTGGATTTTCTCCAAGAGTATCTCGGCGGTTTCGGAGTGGATGTGCAGATAGTTGTCTAAGTGGCGTTTCAGGATGTCGAGCACATAGGTTTTCAGGAAAGGGCTGTCGTTGGTGCCGTCCTGCTTGTTGGGAGCCAGATGGGTGGATCCTAACTTGGTTTTGGTTTGGGCCTCGAAGACAGGTTCCTGTATGCGGATGCAGAGGGCGCAGACGAGGCCTTGGCGCACATCCTCGGGGGCAAATTCCTTTTTATTGTAGAACTCCTTCACCACGCGGGCATACCCTTCGCGGAATGCACTCTGGTGGGTGCCACCCTCGGTGGTATGCTGGCCGTTGACAAAACTATAATAGTAGTCACTATTTTGGCCGTTGACATGGGTGAAGGCGGCCTCGAAATCATCGTCCTTGATGTGGATGATGGGATAGAGAGGTTGACCCTCCATATTATGCTCCAGGAGGTCCAAAAGGCCATTCTTGGAGTAGTAACGTTTGTCGTTGTAATAGAAAGTAAGGCCGCGATTGAGGTAGCAATAGTTCCAGACGCGACGCTCGACATACTCGCTGATGAAGTGGTAGTTGCCGAAGAGCTTGCTGTCGGGGATGAACTCCACCAGGGTGCCGGAGGTTTCCAGCCCGCTGTCGGTAACATAGTCGTGGATGCCGCTGTCGTTGGTAAGCTTGCCTTCGCAGAACTCGGCATAGCGGGTCTTCCCCTCGCGGAAAGACTGCACACGGAAATAGCTGGAGAGTGCGTTCACAGCCTTGGTACCCACACCGTTAAGGCCCACACTCTTCTGGAAGACCTTGCTGTCGTACTTGGCACCGGTGTTGAGGATGCTGACGGCCTCCACCATCTTGCCCAGAGGGATGCCGCGGCCGTAGTCGCGGATGGACACCTTATGTTCGCCAAAGTTGATGGTCATCTCGATGCGTTTGCCGAAGCCCGAGGTGAACTCGTCGATGGCGTTATCAATCACCTCCTTGATGAGGACGTAGATGCCGTCGTCGTAAGAGGAGCCGTCGCCAAGTTTGCCGATATACATACCCGGGCGCAGCCGAATGTGTTGCATGTCTTCGAGGTGAATGATAGCGTCGTCGCCATATTCGGCGGCGTTGTTCATAGGCAGGGTGTAGTCTTCTTCCATTGTGCTGGTGATGTATTTGAACAATTTTGAGGGTGCAAAATTACACAAAAAAAATGGAATAGAGGGTTTTTTAGTTGAGAGTTTATTGGTTATTGATTATTGGATAGAGGGGATAGAAGGGATAGAGAGGATAGAATTGAGAGTTGATGGTTGAGAGTTGAGAGTTTAAAGTTTGGTGTTGATGGGGAAATGCTTCTTCCGTCAAATGTCTGCAATCAAACTTTCCTTTTCTCATCAAATTAAAAATGTTCGATTTATAAATTCTCCAATTCGCTTATTTTAGACAATCAGAACTCGCTTAAAATATTTTTTTTTAATTAAAAAATAAATTGTATCTTTGCAAATTGGATTTTTAAACGAATCGTACATTAATTATTAATCACATAAAACTAATATTATGGCATTTAAAGGACAAATAGTAATCGATACCGAGCATTGTAAGGGATGCGGCGTATGCATCGAAGCATGCCCTATGCAGTGCATCGAGATATCGAAAAATGTAAACAGTAAGGGTTACAACTACACCCACACTGTCAACGACAAGTGCATCGGCTGCGCCAGCTGCGCTATGGTGTGCCCTGACGGCGTCATCTCCGTCTACAAAGTCAAATGTTAAACAAGTAAAAGAAAGATAAACATGGCAAAAGAACTGAAATTAATGAAGGGCAATGAGGCTATTGCTCGCGCTATGATTGCCAGCGGTACCGACGGCTACTTCGGCTATCCTATCACTCCGCAGTCTGAAGTTATGGAAACTCTGATGGCCGAAAAACCTTGGGAAACCACCGGAATGGTCGTTCTGCAGGCCGAGTCCGAGCTGGCTTCTATTAATATGGTATACGGTGGTGCCGCTACTGGTAAGAAAGTCGCCACCTCTTCTTCCTCCCCCGGAATCTCGCTGATGCAGGAAGGTCTCACCTACCTCGCCGGCGCCGAAATCCCCTGTGTCATCATGAACGCTATGCGCGGCGGCCCCGGCCTTGGCACCATCCAGCCCGCACAGTCCGACTATTTCCAGAGCGTTAAGGGAGGTGGCCATGGCGACTACCAGCTCTACACCATCGCTCCCTCCAGCGTGCAGGAGATGTACGACTTCGTCTTCGACGCTTGGGACATCGCTTTCAAATATCGCAACCCCGTCCTGATCCTCACCGACGGTGCTATCGGCCAGTGCATGGAGAAATGCTACACCCGCGACTACATCCCTCGTTGGACCGAGGAGGAACGCCGCCAGCATGCTCCTTGGGGCACCTGGGGCAAACCTGCCACCCGTAGCCACAACATCATCACCTCCCTCGAGCTTGAAAGCTCCCGTCAGGAAGTCTTCAACCAGAAACTCCAGGCCAAATACCGCGAGATGGAGGAGAAGGAAGTCCGCTTTGAGGCCCTCAACTGCGAGGACGCCGACTACATCTTCGTTGCCTACGGCACCTCTGCCCGTATCTGCATGAAGAGCATGGAACTGGCTCGCGCCAAGGGTCTGAAGGTCGGTCTGCTCCGCCTCATCACCCTCTATCCTTTCCCCAAGAAACAGATTGCCGAGCTTGCCAAGAAAGTCAAAGGTATGCTCTGCGTTGAGATGAGCGCCGGTCAGATGATCGAAGACGTGAAGCTCGCCGCCAACTGCAGCATCCCCATCGAGCACTACGGCCGTTTTGGCGGTATCATCCCCTCACCCGAGGAAGTTCTCGAGGCAATGGAAAAGGAAATCATTAAATAAATAATGCTTGGATTGCTTCGCGGCCACGGTGTCAAAACCTGCCACGATGCAACCAACGTCCAAATTTGAATTATATGGCAAATTTAGATATCGTAAAACCTGAGAATCTGGTTTACACAAAAACCAAAGTGCTGACCGACAACGTCATGCACTACTGCCCCGGCTGCGGCCACGGCACAGCTCACCGCATCATCGCCGAGGTTATCGACGAGATGGGTATCCAAGACAAGACCATCGGTGTCTCCCCCGTCGGATGCTCCGTGCTTGCCTACAACTATTTTGATGTCGACTTCCAGGAGGCTGCCCACGGCCGTGCCCCAGCTGTCGCCACCGCCATCAAGCGCCTCAACCCCGACTGCTTCGTCTTCACCTATCAGGGCGACGGCGACCTGGCAGCCATCGGCACCGCCGAAACCCTCCACGCTGCCAACCGCGGCGAGAACATCACCATGGTGTTCATCAACAACGGCATCTACGGCATGACTGGTGGTCAGATGGCCCCCACCACCCTTGTGGGCATGAAGTCCGCCACCACCCCCTATGGCCGTCGCGTCGACCTCAACGGCTACCCCCTGCGCATCACCGAGCTCCTGGCCACCCTGCCCGGCACCTACTATGTGACCCGCCAGAGCGTCCACACTCCCGGCAATGTCCGCAAGGCCAAGGCTGCCATCCGCAAGGCTTTTGAGAACCAGAAGCTCAACAAAGGTCTCTCCTTCGTCGAGATCTGCTCCAGCTGCAACAGTGGTTGGAAGATGACCCCCGTCCAAGCCAACAAGTGGATGGAAGAGAACATGTTCCCCAACTATCCTCTCGGCGACATCAAGGTTGACGGCAAGCTCTGCGAGAACATCACCGCCGAACGCCTCGTCCTCGATCATCCTTTAACCGTTGTCAACAAGTAATTACAAACACCAAAACATCAACAATCATGACAGAAGAATTAATCATCGCCGGTTTTGGTGGCCAGGGTGTCCTTTCCATGGGTAAAATCCTTGCCTATTCTGGCGTAATGGAAGATAAAGAAGTCAGCTGGATGCCCTCCTATGGTCCTGAGCAGCGTGGTGGTACCTCCAATGTTACCGTCATCATCAGCGACGAGCGCATCTGCTCCCCCATCATCAGCAAATACGACACCGCCATCGTCCTCAACCAGCAGTCTCTCGACAAGTTCGAGAACACCGTCAAGCCTGGCGGCCTGCTCATTTACGACCCCAATGGCATCACTCACGAGCCCACTCGTAAGGACATCAACATCTACAAGATTGCCGCCACCGAGAAGGCTCAGGAAATGGGCATCTCCAAGGTGTTCAACATGGTCGTCCTTGGTGGTTTCCTCAAGCTGAAACCCATCGTCGGCTCCGAGTTCATCCACAAAGGTCTTGAGAAATCCCTGCCCGCCCGTCACCACAACCTCATTCCTCAAAACGAAGAGGCCATCGAGATTGGTAAAGGACTTATCGAGGCTGTCCACACCCTCTAATCGGTTCGCACAACTAATTAGCAGGTATTTATATAGAATAAGGCAACCCCTTTGGCGGTTGCCTTATTCTTTTATTAAACCCAAATCGGTCATTAGGGTTTATGCCAGATTAGTATTTGTTTCGAGCAGATTGGCCGCATCGCTGGCGACCGTTGCGTAAAGCGAGAGCAGAGAAAGCTCGCTTGCTCTGCCGAGCCATAGCAACGTCAACGAAGTTAAGGCGTAGCTGGCTACGGCGAGACAGAGATGTGAACAAGATGCCGAAAGAAATGCTGATATGGCAAAAGAGACCCTAATAAGCAAGAAAGAATATACACGTCGGTCTAATGACCGATTTGGGTTAAAACCACAGAATAGTAGTTATTGCTGAGGCTCTCATCCACAAACCACTCAACTATAAACTTTAAACTTTAAACTTCCTAGTTGAGGTGGAGTTCTTGAACGAACGCTTTGAGGTTTGCGATATCGGTGTCATTGGGGTGACCACGGTGGAGCATGGTGAACTGGCCACGGCAATGGAACTCGCGGGTGTCGACATGGATGCCTCTGGTCTCGAGTAGTTTCTTCACTTGCGCGTAGGAAGACTCGAGGATGGCACAGGAGCTGAAACAGATGACATTTTTCACCTGCGCAGGGTCGAGGCTGGCAATAAAGTCCTTCACCTTGCCATCGATGCCGGCGGCATATACTGCAGAACCCAGCAGCAGCACATCAACATCATTGCTTAGCGGTTTATCTAATGTTTTAGCCTCTACCCCGAGCACCGAGGAAACGGCCTCGGCCATCTTTTGCATGTGGCCGGTCTTGCTGTGATAACGGATTTCTATATTCATATTCGTTTATTTGTATTGCTGTTCGGAAAAAACTATTAGGAACAACCTTCCATGGGATCAGGCCTGGCGAAGAAGTTGCTCTACCTCATGACGATGCTCGTAAAGGGTGCATCCGCCACCCATCTCCCCTCCCACCAAGCGCACATCTCGTAATTTGCGGAAGAGGGGGCTCTTCAAAGCTCCTTTGAGTCCGAGGGTGACCACATTGCTGTCGCTGAATGGAGAGAAAGGACAAGGCTCTGCAGCACCGTCTGGACCGATATGGAAGAATCCACGACCAGCAGCCAAGCAGCCTTCCATATATTTTTCATCACCCGGGAAAGAGAGGAAGATGATACCTGGGAAAAGTTCACGCAGATGGTCGTTGATGTGGTCCTGTTCTTCCAGTTGCTGTTCGCTGAGAGCAAGATGTGCAGTATCATCCTCGATGGGCACATACTCAACATAAAAGATTAGTTTGCATCCCAACTGGTTCAGATTGCCCACAAAGTCATCGCTCGTAACGTGATGAAGGTTTTCGCTGGTCACGGTGATGCTGACCCCGAAAAAGATGTCGTCCTCTTGCAGCATCGACATAGAACGGAGCACACGCTCGTAGACACCTTTGCCACGGCGCGAGTCGGTCTGCAACATGTCGCCCTCAAGGCTGATGACAGGAACCATGTTCAGATTCTTGCGGAAAAAGTCGATGGTAACAGGCGAAATAAGAGTGCCATTGGTGAAGACTGGGAAAATCATATCCTTCACCTCTGCCACCTTCTCCAAGATGTCGCGCCGCATCATCGGTTCGCCACCCACCAACAACGAGAAATTGATGCCGATAGAAGCGGCCTCCTCGAAAATCTCCTTCCACTGGTCGGCCGTGAGGGTGGCTCGAGTGCTGGCCCCTGGGTTGTCGGCTATGCCATTCTTGCGGGCATAACACCCCTTGCATTGCAAATTGCATGAGTTGGAAATACTTGAGATAAGGAAAGGAGGCACCTGAAAGCCCTCTGCCTCGGCAGTCTTCTGGCGGAGGCGTTCGGATTTCTTGAAGGTCTGCTGCATCTTGAGCATGAAACGTGCTTCTCTGGGATTGCGCAGCATGTTTTTATAGCCTGTAAGCATCATATTGCTTATGTTGTTGCTCATGTAAGCCTGTAGGTCGAACATATATATCTTAAGGATTGATTCGTGTTTTTTTTCTCTTAAATGACGATGCAAAAATAAGATATTTTTTTATATCGTAAACGATATTTTGGAAGATTAACAGAATTTTAACATCCAGAACTTGTAAAATTCCACATGGCTTATTGCTCCTTATGACGTTAATGGTGAGTTTTATTAATATGTTTTCGTGTCGTTTTTATTTTTCACTTCGTTTTCACCACACAAAATAATTTACGCCTAATTTACTTGTTAATTTACTCCGTATTTCCCGAATTCGCCTTTAGGCGCAAATCATCATGCTGCTAAAGCAGGAGATTGTAAATTACCATAAATGCGGAGTAAATTTCAAGTAAATAATGATAATGCAACGATGTTGTCATTTAGACAAGAATTATGTCCAAAAAAGCAACATATTCTCCTTCTGTATCGTATCACATTATTTTTAATCATTATAAAAATGACAATTCAAGAAACAAACTCCCCCGCTAGGACATACGGGAGGATGCGAAGATGGTAGTGTCGGAAGATACTGGCAAAAAAGGTAGATTGCTGCGGGCAGAGGAATAGGTTGGAGCGGGCGCTCCAGAAGGGCAAGGAAGATAGGTGCTAGATGTGACATCGGGCAGGGTGAGTGGCTGAATGAGACAGATGACACCGGCCGTGGCACGGACATGCAGACCAAAGGCAACGCTGTCATCGGCAAGTTGATAGGTGCGGCGGAAAAACTTGACCTTAAAGTACTCCTCTGGCACCTGCGACTTTGCCATTAGGCCTTGAAAATCAGGATGGTCTTTCACCCATTGCCGACGCCGTGCACGACTATTCACCGCTGGTATCTCGCTTAGCGTACTGTAGACATCATCCCATGTGCATTGAACCTCAAAACTATAATGATACAGGTCGGAAGGTTGTTCTTGGAAGCGACGTCGAAGACCTGAACGCCACCTCACGCGATCTTGTGGATAACGATGGTTGAGCTGCCGAACGAAATCGTTCTCGCTCATTGCAGAGTCGGGGCGATAGAAGGCATACCACACCCGTGCATAGTAGTGTCTGATTGATTGAGGATTCTTGCTGGCCGTAGGATAGGCATAATATTCAAACAGTTTGGAAGCCTTGACCGTAACCCCGCGGTTGCCCCCAAAAGCCTCAGCCAGCTGATTGAGGAGCGACTGATTGTGTCCCACGGCACAGCCGTGAAGGAAAACCACCGTAAGACTGTCCACCACCGTGCTGTCAAGAGGGACAATCAGTTTTCTCCGCATCGCCTCGCGCAATGTCTCGGCCGAGGTGCGGTCGCCACCCGGACCGATCGTCATGGCAAGGTCGACGAACTGGTTACCATGGCTCACTAAATTAATTATTCCAAACGGTCGCCCGTCAGCAGGAGAGTGCCGACGAAGATACAGAAGCACTTGCTGGAGAGAGGTGAGCCCTGTGACCACCATGTCAGTCCGCTCGGTAGGATTGAGACGATAGTAATGATTGGCCAAAGTGTAATATTGATTGTACTGCGAATGGTCCTCACCCAAAATAAAAGTGATGGAGGCGCGCGGCTGCGATGCTGCCACAGGGGCCATCGTATCCGTCACGCTGTCAACAGCCGGTGCCACAGGCTCCTCCCCTCCCCTGCAGCCGTGGCAGAGTCCGAGGAGGAGCGTCGCAACCATCAAGGCCGACACCCATCGACCCTTTTGATAAACTTCGGTCTTCAACACCATAGGCGTAGCTGCATTCCTAAGCTGGTGTTGTTTACTCCTTACTTGGGATAATAAACGTGACTGGGAGGTTAAACTGTGCGCGAACAGCCTTACCCTTCACTCTGCCCGGCTTCCACTTGGGCATCAACTGCACCACACGGACTGCCTCGGCTCCACATCCACCACCAATGTCGCGAAGCACCTTCACATTACTGATGGAGCCATCCTTTTCAACCACAAAAGAAACATACACCTTGCCCTGAATGTTGTCTTTGAGTGCTTTTTCGGGATAGCGGATATTTTCCTGCAAGAACTTATAGAGCGAATCGATACCTCCAGGGAACTCGGGATCATCTTCTATCACCATGAAAATCTCATCCTCACTTTCTTCTATTTCTACCTCCTCTGACACTATGGCAAAATTCCTCGTGTAGGCACTAACGGAGGCCATCTTCAGAACAGGAGCATCGACACCCACGGCATAGTCGGAAACACCTTCGGGAAGCGGAACCACTTGCTTTACCGTGGTCTGCTTTCCATCCTTGTTCACCACTTCCTCATCAATGGCCACAAAAGAGGTATAGTTGGTCATGAGGTTATACTTGAGGCCAAGTTTCAATATCTCTTGAGCCCCTTTCTCCGTGGCAGAGCCATAACGGTCCGTCTCGTTGTATGAGAGATACTTGATACGCTGGCGAGCCCAAAGGTAACGGAGGGCAGAATTACGATTGTCAGCTTTGGCTTTGGAAAGATCAAAAGTCTGCTTATACGGCTTGCGACCCACCTTGCCTGTGAGGGTGACAGTACCTTGTGGCGTGCCTTGATATTTGCCAAAGACAAGAATGGGACGCTCGGCCATCATGTCGGGCACTGCTGGCGGCTCAATGTCGTAAACCTTGAATTTGCCAGGATTAAATTGAATCCGTGTGAGCACTGGGGTATTGATGTAGGAGCGGAAACGCTCGGCCTGGGCTGCCGCCTCGCTCTCTTTTGTGACAATCATTGGCTCACCGCCACCCGCCAAAGCCATGCCTTCGATGAGATAGCGGTTGACGCTACTGCCAATGCCAAAGGCAAAGAAGTTGGTCTCGCCACTGTTACTGCGGATAAGGTCGAAGCATTGCTGCTCAACATCCACATAGCCGTCGGTGACTATGACAAAAGAACGTGAGACATCTTCATCTGGGCGGGGAATGGCAAAGGCCAGTTTCAGGGCTCCAAGAACTTCGGTACTGCCAGAACCATGTTGCTCGTCGATGAAACGAATAGCCCTCTCGACATTTTCTTTATCGGCCTTCACCGAATTAGGACTCATCACATCTTGAGCAAAAGAGAAGAGCACCACGTTGAACTTGTCGTTAGGATTGAGGTTGAGGAGCAGATTGCGCATCAGTTTCTTGGTAACATCCAATGGAAAGCCATTCATGGAGCCAGAGACATCGATAATAAAAATGTATTCGCGCGGAGGGATGTTCTCCTTGGCTACCCGTTTGGGCGGCTGCACCATGCAGAGGAAAAAGTTCTCGTCCTGACCTTCATAAAAGAGCATACCCGACTCAATCTGATTGCCCTGAAGGGAGTAGTTGAGCACCACATCGCGGTTGCCTCCATTTGTTTCGGAGGGGTCGAGGGTGACCTGGGTGTGGGTGAGGTCAAGGTTACGGACCTGCATCTTGTGGCTGGTACACGAAACATCTTGGATGGGAATGGCCGAGTTGATGGTAAGCTGATAGCCAAACTTATAGGTGGGCATTACCGAAGATTTGGTGTAAGGAGTTTGGACAAAGTCGTCGTTAGGACCATGACCTATTTTGCTGGCCTTCGAGTAGCGCGGGCCCACCACGGTGGGATAGACAAAGCTATAGATTCCCTTCTCGGGCACGATGAGCTCGGTATAGTTAAGCAGCACCTCGATAGTGTCGCCCACCATAACATTGGAAACATTCATAGTAAAAACATTAGGCCTGCTTTGTTCCAACAGCGAGGCTCGCTTGCCCTCCTGCTTGGCCTTTTCATAATCGGCTCTGGCCTTCTTCTTCTCCTCTATCTGAGCGCGGACGACACGATTGCCGATACGCATCTGCATGCCATAGACGGCAGCCCGCGTGGATAGTGGGAAGGTGTAAATGGCCTCGATTGGATTCTTGCCGTTGTTGACATATACCTGTCGCACTGTAACATCGGCAATGGAACCGACAATGTTGGCGTTGACAGAGGTCTCTTTGAGAGGGAGGTTGTCCTGCTCGGGATTTTCGCTCACTACGACGAAATAGGGCGAGAGCGTCTTGTCAGGTTCGTCGCCATAGTCTTGGGCACGACTGTTGAAAGCGAAGCCAATGGAAACGAAACAAAGCAGCATCGTTGCCCGACGGAGAAAGGAACTGGATTTCATATTGGAAAGCATTATGTTAATAATAGGGTTAATTCATGAGTAATAACGGAGAAAATGATATTTTAGTATTACACGTTTTATTTTTCCGTTATATCATTAAAAAAACGTAATTTTGCAAACAAATAATAGGTATTATGAAAAACATCGTCGCCTTATTCACAGCATTAGCAATCAGCCTTATAGGCTGTTTACACTCCGACAAATCGGAGCAGATTGATGCCGCAGCGCTCCACAAAATCTTATCAACAAAGAAAGTCCAGTTGGTGGATGTGCGCACGGCCGAGGAATATGCCACAGGACATATCGGATATGCTGTCAACATCGACATGAAGCAACCCAACTTCATCCAACAAGCCAAAGAACAGTTAGACAAGCGCAAGCCCGTATACCTCTACTGCCGGAGCGGTCGCCGCTCGTCAACTGCAGCAAAGATGCTGGTTGCCGAGGGATTTCACACCATTAACCTCCAAGGGGGCATAGAGGCATGGAAACAGGCCAAACTTCCCATAGTGAAATAGCATCTGGAGAGTTGATAGTTGATAGTTTAAAGTTCTTAGTCAATTTAATGTTGATAGTTTAAGGTATATAGTTAAAGGTTTAGCGTTTATCGGGGATTTCTATTAATCACCTTGATGAGGTGATACTATTGATAACGTTGCGAAAGTCGAGAGCAGAGCCGAACTTGTTCGAGCTATGCCGAGATGCAGCAACGTCTCGTAGAAACACGGTACAAGCCGAAGGCGCAGTGGCGTGACATTCAGACATCAGAGAACTGCATCCCGAAGGGATGCGACACAAACAGAATATATAGAATAAACCTATAATTAGTTTAATGTTTATCGTTTAGAGTTGAACATTTAGAAATGAGTTGAACATTTAGAAATGAATTCATAGAACCCACTTTAACAAAACAATATGATAGCAAAACAGAAAATCCCCTTCACCCTACGCCAAGGCGAAGAATACATCCAACTCATTCAGTTGCTCAAAGCAGCTGGATGTGTGGAGAATGGGGCGCAAGCCCAAGCCGCAGTATCAGACGGTATGGTGAAGCGCAACGGCGAGACCGAGCTCCGAAAACGTGCCAAGCTGGTGCCTGGTGACGTAATTGAGTTCCAAGATTGGATTATCGAAGTGAAGTAACCATCCAACGGATGGTCGCAATAGCATAGCGGAGAAATCAAAGCAACCATCTATCGGATGGTGGCATCACTCCTTGCCGGCTGCCCACTTGCGGTAGCGGACCCAGACGTGGAGCCACACACGGGCAATGGAGTCGATGGCATCGCTGAAAATGTAGCGGCTATACTCCTCAAAATGATTCCACTCCTCGGTGGTTTGGTAGAGCTGCTTGGTGAGGTTGGTCTCGTCATACTGGCTGGGAATCATGCGATAGGCCATCAGATAGGAATACTGCGAGATGGCACTCATATAATCCCAGGTGTTGTCGTTGCCTGTACCCCACGGGTGAGAGTATTCGCGGTGGACCACATCATCCTCCACCAACTCCATCAGCGGGGTGATTTTCTTCTTGAGCGGATAGCCGTCTGGGTCGTAGAAAAACCGCTCGTTGGCGGTGTCCAACTGGTAAGACTTGCGCACCTGGGCATCCCATTGCGCCTCGATGAAACCGTGGATGTCCTCGCCAGAGGAAAAGGCACGGCAGTCGCAATGGAGCGGCATGTGGCAGTCGGCGATGTAATGGCTGAGAATGAAGAAGCGCATGGCAATGTGGTTGTTGGAGGGCGAGATGGGGTTGCCACGTTCCTCCATGCGCAACATCTTGAAACTATCGATGATGCCATGTGCCAGCGACTCACAACGGTCGGCCAAGTTGCCCTCATCGATGGCGAAAGGCTTGCCATAAAGGGGTGACTTTTTACCGAGTTTATAGAGCATCAGCGCGGAAGGGAGTTTCTTAAACTCATCGTCAGTGGAAGATGGGTCGGGACGATACTTGATGATATGGCTGGTTTTCATGTCCTTGAATACCTTGTCGGGGTACCAGGAGCCTTTGATGACAAAGTCGCGATAGTCGTGGAACCATTTGACCAGCGAGGCTGCATCGGCCTTTAAACTCTCAGGTATTTGGGCATATTGGAGTCGTTTGATTGCCATAAAGGCTAACCATGCGTGGGTGTATTGTTTCATAATGGTAAGGTATTAATTATTAAGTAATCATTTTGCATATAGGGGTGTGGATTCTATGGGTGGATGTGGGCATTAGAACACATTTTTCACCATGTGGTAGCCCATGCGGTGCAGTTGAACGTAGGCACCCATAAGGTAGAGTTGGTGAATGCAAGCAACATAGCCTCTGAAGGCCGCTTCGGTGCCAGGTTCCAGGCATTGTCGCATCAACATCGCGTAGGTGCGTTCGGCACACTCTTGCACCAGTTGCTCGGTGGTGTCAAAGTCGGGCTGTTTCAATCCCAACACCACGCCTCGAATATACTCGTCCAGCAGGTCGTAACCGCTCTTGTCGCGCAAATACAGGTAGAGGTCATCCAGATGGTCATAGATTACCCGGTCGTCATCCCAAAAGCGCGCTACCGCCATGCCGATGTACATCATCCAGCCAAGGCTTACGGTTGGATAGTTGGCAAACTCGCGCACTCCATCGGCCAAATAGGACTCCGCAACAGAGCGGTATTTTGCCTCGATGTCCACCGCTTCGGGCAAGCGCTCGTCCACCTCGTTCACCGAGAGCAGGTAATTATATAGGTCCTCGCGGACACTCATTTCAAAATTATTCATATCAGTCATTAGAAAGGTATTTTTAATCTAAAGGATAGTAATCTAATAGGGCGGTAAGGGCGGCTGCCTTGTGCAATGACCGATTGGTAGGCCGGGCCCATGTGGAGGGTGTCGTAGCCATGGGTCAGGAGAAAGCCGAAGAGTTCGGATGGCTCACCGAAAACCGACTCCATATAGCCGTCGATTGTTTCCTCCACGGTTCCATTGACTACGCTATCGCCCATTATCCCTCTGGCAACACACAACTCGTAACTGCCGAATCCATATAGGTTCTGCTTGTCGCCCTTGTCGAACGGTTGGCCCGCGCGCACCAAAGCTACCGGCTGATGCCAGTTGGTGTCGATGACGGCATAGCCCCAACGGGCTAGCTGCTTCAGAGCTTCCGCGGCGTTGGAATCTGGGTCACTGCCCGGTCGACCTACCAACTGTAAGCGCAAGACATAGTCGCCCTTATTAACCCAGAAATCGCTAGTATTGATCAAGCCCTCGGAGAGGCTCTGAAGAATTTGAGCCACATCGGTAACCTCGCCCTGTAGGCGCACCGTGTCGCCCGAGCAGACGGCTGCTTGCTTTGGGAAAGCGGACACCTCTTTGTTCCGCAACAGTCGCTGACCGCTGACGGTGAGAGTGTAGCTGTCGGTCATAACCTCATGCTGGGTTTTGCCCCACTGCCTTTGGCAGGCGGCAAGAGTCGGTAGGAAGGCTAATAGCAGGAGGATATAGTTAGTTTTCATGGTATTAGGTCAATTGTGGGCAGTTTTTACGACTGCAAAGTTACTAAATAATTCTCACCCTTTGGCTTTTTCTTCGAAAAAAGACTTGGAGCTGATACCAATCAGCAGCAGATGAAGCTGAAAGGAAAAGAATCTAATAATTCAAATATAAGGTTTTGCCCAAACAGGGCGTACGATCTATCTATTTGGTTTACCCAAGGTGGTGCCATATTAATAGTAGTAATCATATCGTAAAAAAGTTGTATCTTTGCAGGTTGAAAAATCAACTCGGATGAAAGGTTTTATTATCATTATATTATTCTCATTCAGCACATTTTTGGGGGTTGCACAGACCTCATGGGTGGGTGAAGACCTGCCGTGGATGATAGAGCGACGTAGCAACGGGGTGAGACGCATCAGCCAGTTCATACCCTCCGACAGCGTGATGGGTGCCCGCAAGCTGGTGAAGACAACCTGCTATGACCAGCACGGCTACGAGACCGGCCCGCTGATTGAACTACAGTACGATACCCTTGGCCGCCTGATACGACGACTGGAGAAGCAGCACCGCGAGATTGCCGGAGCGACCTTGACCGACACTGTGCGAATACAACACATCTGCTATTCGCCCGAAGGACTGGTGAGTCTGTACAGCGATGTGAGCCTGCGCATCATTGGTAACTCGTGGTACACCTCGATGATTGACACTCACATCATCACCTATCAGCTGGTGGGCATGAACATTCAGTTGGGTTTGGGTGTTACCCGCTGCTCTTACCTACGCAAACAGCAGTGGCTCCCCGCCTCTTATTTCGGCATCGAGCGCAACGATGGGGCCAACGAACCCTACAACACCGAGAGCACCTGCATCTGCGAACGCACCTTCGACCAGCAAGGCAGACTGTTGACCGAGGTGGCTGAAGACTGCGACGAAGGTGTGTACAGCTATGCCCGCACCTATGTTTATGACCACAAAGGCCGCATCGTCCAGGAGTACCGAAGCACCTATGAAGACGAAGACACACTCTACTACCAATACAATAGCATAGGCGACCTCATAGGCATGGACGGCATTGGCTACTCAGAGGACATGAAGATTGACATACACATCCGCTGCCAGTCCAACGGACTGCCATTGGAGGAGACCACGACTTGGTGGAACATAGAGGATGAGGGAGACCCCGACGGCTATCCGCAAGCCATCCTGCGCACCTACTACGACCAGCGCGGCAATGTTGTGAAAACAATCTATCCGGGAGAACCCGTTTATGAATATGACTATGAATACTGGTAACCACTCGACTTCTCGCACATGTATACCGGAGAATTAATATCATTGGGCGTGGCTTGTTCTTGGACCATCACGGCGCTGACTGCCGAGGTGGCCTCTAAGCGCATAGGATCCCTACCCCTGAACGTCACGCGCATGGCCATCTCGCTGTTGTTGCTGGCCTTGATTCTTTTTATCACCACGGGGGTGCCCTACCCACTGTACACCGACGGCTCGACGTGGCTCTGGCTTTGTCTCTCGGGGGTGGTGGGCTATGTCTTTGGCGACTACTGTCTCTTCAACAGCTACATTCATATTGGTTCACGTTTCGGGCAACTGTTCATGACCCTTTCTGCTCCCACAGCCGCGATAGTTGGACGCGTGCTGTTGGCAGAACGGATGAGCGCGCTGGCTCTTGTGGGCATGGTGGTTACGCTGGTGGGCATTGCCATCACCATCCTGGCCAAAAAGGAGAACAAGCCCGACTCACCCAGTCATACGCCACAATTCAAACTGAGACTACCCTTAAAAGGCATACTCTACGCCACTGGTGCAGGCGTAGGACAGGGGGTTGGCTTGGTGCTGAGCAAGGTGGGCATGCGCCACTACGAAGCCTCCATTGCTGCTTCTGGCATTGCCGACCTCAGCAATTTCGTGCCACCCAACGCATTCATCCATTTGCCACTGGGCACCATCATGCCTTTCGCTTCCACCATGATTAGGGGGCTGATTGGTATTGTGGGGTTCAGCATTGCCCTATTGGTGTTTAGTCACAACGGCGGAAAGCAACTGGTGCATGCTGTCAAAGACCGCAAGTCGATGTGCTGTGCACTGTGCTCCTCATTCTTTGGTCCTTGTGTGGGTGTCAGTCTCTCACTCATGGCAACACTCTACACCAGCACCGGCATCGCCCAGACCATCATGTCGCTTACGCCCATCCTCATCATCGCCCCTGCAGCCTTTTTGTTCCACCAGAAAGTTACCTTCCGCGAGGTGCTTGGCGCCTTCATTAGCGTGGTGGGTGTATGTTTGTTCTTTTTATAAATAAAAAATAGAGTTGATAGTTAAGGACATCCTCCGGCGAAAGGTAGCGTCTAGTGCATCTAACAGTAAACAAATGGTTTATCACAAGAATATCAAACTTCGCAAACCGCAAGGCCTGAGTCGGCAACTGCTCAAATATGCCCTCCCCAGTGTGGTGGGGATGCTCATTGTGGGCCTGCAGACCATCATCGACGGGTTGTTTGTCTCACAAGGTGTTGGAACCTTAGGACTTGCCGCCGTCAACATCTCCATGCCGTTGATAAATGTAATGCTCAGTGTTGCCATCATGATTATATCGGGTGGCATTGTCATAGCCGGAACAGCCAAAGGCCGAGGCGACCACCAGCTTGTGCGGGGCTATACCACTCTCACACTCATAGTCTTGACCTCAACAATCGCCCTGCTCTCGCTATTAGTGGGACTCAATCTCCAGCGCGTATGCTATTTCTTGGGTGCCAATGATGAAGTGTACCCATACGTGCGCAATTACTTGGGCATCATTGGCTGCGCCTTTATCTTCTACTGCATCCCAAATTTCACAGAGGCCTTCACCCGCCTCTCAGGCAGGCCTAACTGGGTTTTCATTAGTGGCACCATCTGTTGTGTGGTGAACGTGGTACTCGACTACTTGTTTGTATTGAAATTAAAATGGGGAGTGAGCGGGGCCGCTATTGCCACCTGCGCTGCCAACAGCACTGCCGCCTTGGTGCTGCTGCCCAAGGTGGCTTTCGGTCAACTCAAAGGCACTTGGCGAGAGGTGTGGAAGATCTTCTACAACGGTTCCTCCGAAATGTTCACCTCGGTATCAGCCGCCGTCACCACTTTCATCTTCAACATAGTATTGATGCGCGAGATAGGACCTACAGGCGTAGCGGCCCTCACTATTGTCTGCTACCTCAATTTCATCGTCAACATGTCCATCTTTGGTCTCTCGCAGGCACTCTATCCCCTTATGTCCTACCAAAGGGGTGCCCACAACTACCGTGGTGTGAGAACCCTGTTGGTCGCTGCCTTACTGTATAGTGCCGCCATTGGCATCGGAGTCTATTGTGTGGTGCTTATCTTTAAGCATCCCATCGTGGGAGCTTTTGCCTCGGGCGACATGCAACTCAGAGCCATCGCAATCACAGCCACCACCTATGTCACACTACACTACTTGGTCTCTTTCGTCAACATCATTGGCAGCAGTTTCCACACCGCTGTTGAGCGCCCCATCGAGTCGGCTATCATTGCCCTCTGCCGCAGCATTGTCTTCGTACTTATTCCCCTGTTTATTCTCACACCTCTCATTGGCGATCTCGGCATCTGGCTCAGCATGCCCATTGCCGAAGTACTCTCTCTCTGCGTTTCGTTGCCACTGATGCGACACACACTTAGGAGACTGAGAATCGAGAACCATTAACGGTTCACCACCAACCGTTTAGTGGCAAAACATAAAGCCTAAGAAGAGCTTCATTCCCGTAGGTTTGAGCAGGCTACCGTCATGCAGGGATAGCATCCAGTCGGCCTTGACAGTAAGATGTACCTTAGGGGTAAGGCAGAAATCAGTGCCTACAAAAGGTGAGACATAAAAGAAAGTTTGCTTGTTAAAAAGGGCATAGGGTTCTAGAGACCAATCATTTTGGCTGCCCTCTAAGATATATAGCCCTCTCATGGCTCCACCTCCGACCCCAACACCTAAATAAGGCCACCATCTGCCTTTGTGCCAACAGAAATCCACCAACACACCGCCCAGACCTGTGCGGATAGAGCTGCCGTCGGCTAAAAAATCACGAGCATTGCTGTTTTGCACATCAAGTGTCGACACATACCCTTCTACTCCCACGCGCAGATGGCTCCACAAATTCACCCTCATGGCACCTCCCATGCCATTGCTGAAGCCCTCGACCACGGCAGGTGCCTTCGGGTTCACGCCAAACAGATAACCCGAATGCAACATCATTCCACCAGAGAAACCCTGAAAGACGGAGGTAGTTTCCTGTGCTGCCAAAAAGAATGGCGACGACAAAATTAGAAGAATTAATACTACTTTATTTTTCATAGCTAATCATTGAGGTTTAAAAGATTTTGCAAAAATAGTTAATCTTTTTGACATGTAGAGTCACTATAATTAGTGATTTTCATAAGGTGGCATGGCAAGAGAGGAAATCTTAAAAAAACACAGGAAAGATAGTGAATGGGAGAGGCAATTAACTAACACACAACAAACAACGACATTTAACATTATTTTTTTTGTACAATTGAGCAAAATAGCTTGCTATTTAAAAATAAAAACATATCTTTGCGTTTGGATTAAAAAAGATAAGTAATGTTACTAAACATTGTCTGTCATTCTGTTATACCATTTGGGACGTGATTGGGATAAATTTGGAAAAATAATACTATTAATAATAAAAATTCACAATATGACAATCAACAAAGCATTCGCTGGGACCTTGGAGTCAGGCGACATCATGATCCAGATTGAGCCTTCGGACAAAGAAGGCCTGAACATCGAGCTGGACAGCACTGTGATGTATCAGTTCGGTGAACAGATCAAGAAAGTGATTGCCGAGACCCTGACGAGTCTTGGCGTGACCAGTGCCAACGTGAAGGCCACCGACAAGGGTGCCCTCGACTGTACCATCAAAGCTCGCGTAACCTGCGCTGCCGTCCGTGCAACGGGTAAGGATGTCTGGGCTTAATCGTTTCATTAAAACTTCAAGTACCATGCAAAGATTAAGAAGAACAATGATGTTTGTGCCGGGCAACAACCCCGCAATGATGTCTGACGCTTTCATTTACGGCCCCGACTCCATTATGCTGGACCTCGAGGACTCCGTTACCATGGCCGAGAAAGATGCAGCGCGTCTGCTCGTCCACAATGCTCTCAAAACCATCGACTACGGCAACACCGAGATGGTGGTGCGCATCAACCCCCTCAACACCCCATTCGGCAAGAAGGATGTGGAGGCTGTGGTCACCGCCGGTGTGCATGTCATCCGCATGCCCAAGACCGAGACCGCCGAGGAGGTGGTGGAGCTTGAGCAAGAGATTGAGAAGGTGGAGGAAAGACTGGGCTGTGTGGGCCGTACCCAAATCATGGCCGCCATCGAGTCAACCAAGGGCATCATCAACGCATACGCCATCGCTACCGCCAGCAAACGCATGATGGGCATTGCCCTAGGTGCCGAAGACTACTGCGCCAATCTGAAAACCCAACGCACCACCACCGGCGAGGAGCTGTTGTTGGCTCGCGAAACCATCGTGGTTGCCGCCCGTGCTGCCGGAATCGACGCCCTCGACACCGTCTTCTCCAACCTTAATGATATGGAAACTTTCCGCAAAGAGGTGGAACTCATCAAGCACTTAGGCTTCGACGGTAAAAGCATTATCAATCCCCGCCAAATTGAGATTATCAACGAGATTTTCACCCCCACACAGAAGGATATTGACAAGGCCAAAGCCATCATGGGTGCCATTAAGGAAGCCGAAGCCAAAGGCAGCGGTGTAATTGCCCTCAACGGTAAGATGATTGACAAACCCGTGGTCATTAGAGCTCAACGTACCATCGAACTGGCAATTTCTGCCGGCGTATTAACAAAGGAGGACTTGTAATGAACGCAACTAAAGATAGACAAGATTTGATTTTAGCCGAGGCTAAAAAACTCAATAAAGAGGTTTTCGATGAGAAAAACCTCGTCAAAAATCCCACAGAGAAACAGCAGTTCCAGAAGGAGTCGCCCAAATTGGTGACCCTCGAAGAGGCTATCCACAAGAGTGGCCTGAAAGACGGCATGACTATCTCTTTCCACCACCATTTCCGTGGTGGCGACAAAGTGGTGAACATGGTGGTTGACAAACTGGCCGAGATGGGATTTAAGAACCTTTCGCTTGCCGCTTCCTCTCTACAGGATGTGCATGAACCCCTGATTGAACACATAAAGAACGGGGTCATTACCAGCATCTCCACCTCGGGCCTTCGCGGCAAACTTGCCGATGAAATTTCCCGTGGATTGATGGAGAAGCCGGTGGTCTTCCGCTCACATGGCGGGCGTGGCAGCGCCATAGCCTCTGGTGACCTACACATTGACGTGGCTTTCATCGGAGCCTCCTCGTCCGACCCATTAGGCAACGCCTGCGGCTATTCGCGCAGCGAGAACGCCAAGAGCATCTGCGGTTCTCTCGGCTATGCCCTGCCCGATGCTCAATATGCCGACAAGGTGGTGGTACTCACCGACGACTTGGTGGCTTACCCCAACACGCCCAACTCGATTTCGGAGCACAATGTGGACTTTGTGGTGGAGGTGGACAGCGTAGGCGACTCCTCCAAAATTGCCAGCGGTGCCATCCGCGACACCAAGAACCCCCGCGATATCCTTCTTGCCAAACAAGCAGCCAAAGTGATTGTGAACAGTGGTTACTTTAAAGAAGGATTCAGCATTCAGACAGGTTCGGGCGGCGCCTCCTTGGCCGCAGTCAAATACATACGCCAAAGCATGATTGACCAGAACATACATGCCTCCTTCGCCCTCGGCGGCATTACCGCCCACATGGTTAAGTTGCACGAAGAAGGTCTAATCGACCGCCTAATCGACGTACAGTCCTTCGACCGCGTGGCTGCTGAGTCCATCATGAACGATCCAAAACACAAAGAGGTCTCTGCCAACGAGTATGCTTCAGCCGATGAGCCTGGTAGTGCCACCCATTATCTGGACATCGTCATTCTCTCTGCATTAGAAGTCGACACCGACTTTAATGTCAATGTGCTGGTGGGTTCTGACGGTATTATTCGTGGTGCCATTGGCGGACACCCCGATACGGCAGCCGATTCGGCCCTCTCCATCATTGTCTGCCCGTTGCTGCGCGGCCGCATCCCGTGTGTGGTTGACAAAGTCACCACGCTCATCACCCCAGGCAAGAGCGTCGACGTGGTAGTTACCGAGTACGGCATCGCCGTCAACCCCAACCGACCCGAGATTGCCGAGCGTTTGAAGAATGCAGGACTCAACGTGGTCGATATCAACTGGCTCAAGGAACGTGCCCTTAAGGTGATTGGCACGCCCGCACCCCTGCCTTTCGGCGACAAGGTGGTCGGCGTGGTAATGAACCGAGATGGATCGGTCCTCGACGTCATCAAGAACATCAACGCATAGAACAACTTAGGCTTATGGCCATTGGCCTTCAGGGTAACCTCTGCCGACCAATGGCCAACAACCTTACCTGCGAACCCTAAACCGCAACAATTCTAAACATCAATAGAAATGGAAGTTACTCTTGACGAGCTCCTACTTAGCCGCGACAACCGCCACCAGATGCACCTGGACTTGCTCGAACAATATCCTGACCAAACATTGGTCTCGGTTACCATGGTGATGCCCGGACCCGTCAAGAGTAATTCTATTTCAAATGCCTTGGCCGATAAAGCCGAAGCTTTCCTCCACCACTACAAACAGTTACAGATTGAATACATCACCCGTCGGGACCTTAACACAGGTTCCGAAATCTATTTTATCAGTAACCTGCCATTGATGGAGACCAAACGACTGTGTTGCCGTATAGAGGATGAACACCCACTTGGACGACTGTGGGACTTTGACGTTATACGGCCAGACTCCAGACCCCTCTCTCGCACCGAACTGGGGCTTGCCCCCCGCAAGTGCATCATTTGTGGCGACCAAGATGCCATCAACTGCATCCGCGCCCGCCGCCACTCCAAGCCCGACCTCTACACCCGCGTGGAGGAGATTTTTGCACAATACCAAGATACGCCTGACGACTATGAACTCTGAATTTGAGATACGGGAACTCCATGTCAACGACCGCCGCACACGGCTAATGGTGGAGGCATTCCTTGCCGAAAACGGGCTGAGGCTGGACACTGTGGAACAGTATTTTGGCATTTTTAGGCTGGAGGAGGACGAACTGCTCGCCGCGGGTGGCCTCTATCATGATATAATAAAATGTGTCGCCGTCAAGCAAGAGATGCGGGAAGAGCGGCTTTTCAACATGTTGGTGTCGCATCTGATGAGTGTGGCCATGCAAAACGGCTCTTTCTCCACCAAAGTGTATACCAAGCCAGAGAATCTTGACATCTTCACTTCGCTGGGTTACAAGCTGATTGCCCAGTCGCCTCACGCCCTCTTTATGGAGAACTCTCTCTCCGAACTCAACCGATACAAGAACTACCTCACCACTCAACGTCAAGAGGTCTCGGGAAGTAAGATGGGCCTCATCATTATGAACGCCAACCCCTTCACCAAGGGGCATCGCTATTTGGTGGAGCAGGCTTCGGCTCAGGTAGACCATCTCTTCATCATTGTTGTGAAGGAGAATCTCTCCCTCTTCGACTATCGCTACCGACTGGAGATGGTTGACAAGGGCTGTGCCGACATGGACAATGTATCAGTCCTTGAAGGTAGTGACTATCAAATCTCTGCTGCCACTTTCCCCACCTATTTCCTCAAGCAGGTGACTGATGCCACAGATGAGCATATATTGCTTGACCTCGACGTATGCATCCGACACATCATCCCTGCCCTTTCCACCGCTGGGACCTCCATCACCCGCTTTGCAGGCAACGAACCTACCGACCCCCTCACCGCCCGCTACAACCAACTAATGCGAGAGGTCCTTCCACAACATGGAGTAGGTTTTGTAGAAATACCTCGTCTGCAACAGAACGGCCACCCCATTAGTGCCAGCAATCTCCGCGCTACCTACGACCTCTTACTCCTCTACCCCACCAGCATTCCTTACGCTATTGGCATTTTTGCCACCATGGCACTACGTCAAGAGCTGGACCTATCTCCCAAACCCGGCCTCATAGACCAACAGGACAACGGTGCTCACAGCGACATGAACTATGCCGTAATGCTTCATGGCATCAAGGCCATCGAGCCATACTTTATTCGACTGGCCTATATGGGATATGGCCCTGAACTGCCCATACCCCAACACATCCTCAGATGCGGTCGCGAGGCTGAGGAGGCCATGCTTGCTGCTACCAACGGTGTCAACACACACAAGGGGGCCATCTTTGCCTTAGGGCTCTTCTGCATCGCTGCAGCCAATAGTTTCTATCACCTCCAACGGATAAGCGCTGAGCTTGTCCGTTCTGCCATCCAAACCATGGCACAAAAGATACCAACAGCTGACAACACTCATGGTGCTGCTGTCCGCAAGCAATACCACATCAAAGGGGCCCTCGACCTTGCCATCGAAGGCTACTCCAACCTTTTCAACTTGTGGCTGCCATTCTACCGTGACCACATCGCCGACAACCATCCGGAGCTTCGGCTGCTCCTTTACATCATCTCCACTCTCGACGACAACAACCTTTATCATCGTGGCGGAGAACAATTGGCACACGAGGCCCAGCAACGATGCAACCAAGTGCTCCAAGACTTTAACATCGAAAACATTCAGGCACTCAATAGTTGGATGAAGGCACGCAACCTTTCCCCAGGGGGCTCCGCCGACATGCTGGCCCTCACCCTATTAGCTGCCCACCTAATATATAATAAATAGAGTCACCCAGAGCCCTGCCCACCAAAACAAAAAAAGATAAGAACCCCTGTCCAGCGTACTTTGATGCGCCTCCCCCAAATAAAAATAATATAATCATTAACAATATTAACAAAACAAAAAAATTATGGTAGAATTAATCAACAAAGGAGTTTACCTGCTAGACGGTAAAGAAATCAAGATGGATGCTGCCGGTATGCCTTCGAAAGAAGAGGCTCGCGAAAACACCATCGCTTATTCCATTCTCCGCTCCCATGACACCACGGGCGAGAAAGGCAATAAGATGCGCATCAAGTTCGACGCCCTGATTTCACACGACATCACCTATGTCGGCATCATTCAGACCGCCCGCGCAAGTGGTCTGACCAAATTCCCGCTGCCCTATGCCATGACCAACTGCCACAATTCGCTTTGCGCTGTTGGCGGTACCATCAATGAGGACGACCATGTGTTCGGTCTCTCCGCTGCCAAAAAGTATGGTGGAATCTTTGTTCCTACCAATCAGGCCGTTATTCATCAGTATGCACGTGAAGCTATGGCTAAATGCGGCAACATGATTCTCGGTTCCGATTCCCACACCCGTTATGGTTCACTTGGCAACATGGGTGTTGGTGAAGGTGGTGGCGAGTTGGTCAAACAGCTCCTCAACAACACTTGGGACATCAATGCTCCCGAGGTAGTACTGGTATGGCTGGAAGGCACACCCCGCAAAGGCGTAGGCCCTCACGATGTTGCCATTTCGTTAGTTAAGGCCACTTTTGACAACGGTTTCGTCAAGAACAAAGTGCTGGAGTTTGCCGGTCCTGGCGTCAAGAATCTCCCCATCGACTTCCGCAATGGCATCGAGGTCATGACCACTGAGACCACCTGCCTCACCTCTATCTGGTGCACCGACGACGAGGTGAAGAACTACTACACTATGCACGGACGTCCCGAAGCTTACCGCGAGCTCAAACCCGGCAAAGTGGCTTACTACGACAGCATGATAAAGATTGACCTCTCCACTCAGGAGTGCATGATTGCTCTGCCCTTCCACCCCTCCAACGCTTACACCATCCGTGAGCTTCAGGAGAATCCAGAGGAAATCCTCCGCACCGTGGAAGCCGATGCACGCAAACGCTACGGCGACAAGATTGAAATCGACCTCCTCAGTAAGATTCATAATGGCAAGGTCGTTGCCGACCAAGGCATCATTGCTGGTTGCGCCGGCGGTACCTACGACAACCTCTCTGCTGCTGCCGCCATCCTCAAAGACAAATCCACGGGTAGCGACTATTTTACTATGAGTGCTTATCCCCAGAGCATCCCTGTATACCTGGCCACCACCCGCAGCGGTATTGCCGAAGAACTCCTCGAAGCCGGTGTTGCCATTAAGCCCGCCTTCTGTGGTCCTTGCTTTGGTGCTGGCGACGTTCCTGCCAACAACGGATTCTCCATCCGTCATACCACCCGCAACTTCCCCAACCGCGAAGGTTCCAAACCCGGTGCCGGCCAGATTTCATTTGTCAGCCTCATGGATGCCCGCAGTATCGCTGCCACAGCCGCTAACGGCGGTGTCCTCACCCCCGCTACCGATGTCGACTACACCGACAACCACGAAGGCTACAAATTTGACGGTTCCATCTATCAGAAACGCGTCTACAACGGCTATGGACATGCCGATGCCAGCCTCGATCTCCGCTATGGTCCCAACATCAAAGACTGGCCCAAGATGTATGCCATGCAGGACAATATGCTCGTGGAACTTGCTGCTGTCATCCACGACCCCGTCACCACAACCGACGAGCTCATTCCTTCGGGCGAAACCTCATCCTATCGTTCCAACCCATTGAAGCTCTCCGAATTTGCCCTCAGCCGCCGTTGTCCTGAATATGTAGGCATCAGCAAACGCATCCAGGGTGAAGACCTTGAGCGTCGCGCCGGCAAGTGTCCCGCCCACGTCAAAGAAGCCCTCGCCAAGGTAGGTGCCGATGAGAAAAACACCTCCTTCGGTTCGTGCGTTTTTGCCAACAAGCCCGGCGACGGTTCTGCTCGTGAGCAGGCCGCTTCCTGTCAGAAAGTGCTTGGCGGCGATGCCAACATCTGCTACGAGTATGCCACCAAGCGTTACCGCAGCAACTGCATCAACTGGGGTATCATGCCCTTCACCATCGCACAAGACACTCCCTTTGAGTATGAGGTTGGCGACATGGTCTTTGTTCCCGGCATCCGTCAGGCCGTTCTCGAAGGTAAAGAAGAAATCGATGCAAAGGTTATCTCAAAGGCTGGAGTAAAAGACATCCACCTCTACTTCCAGAACCTCACCAAGGACGAGCGCGCTATCCTCACCGATGGCTGCCTGATGAACTACTACGCAAATCAGAATAAATAACAATCAATTAATAACGAATAATTTGGCCGCCGCATGGCGGCGGCCATTCATAAAATCTACACTATGGCAAAAATTAAAATGACTACTCCCCTCGTGGAGATGGATGGCGACGAGATGACCCGCATCCTTTGGCAAATGATCAAGGACGACCTTATCCTCCCCTTCGTCGACCTCAAAACCGAATACTACGACCTCGGCCTGGTAAAGCGTGATGAGACCAGAGACCAGATTACCGTTGATGCAGCTGAAGCCACCAAGAAGTATGGTGTCGCCGTCAAGTGCGCTACCATCACTCCTAACCTCAAACGCATGGACGAGTACAAACTCCACGAAATGTGGAAGTCTCCTAACGGCACCATTCGTTCTATCCTTGACGGTACCGTCTTCCGCACCCCCATCACCATTCCCAGCATCCATCCCGTTGTCAAAAACTGGGATGAACCTATCACCATCGCCCGTCATGCCTACGGCGACGTTTACAAGAGCGTTGAAATCCGTGCCAACGAGCCCGGTGTAGCCAAACTAGTGTTCGACGGAGAGAATGGCCAGCACGAAGAGGTAGTTATCCACAATTTCAAGGGTGCCGGTGTCATCCAGGGCATGCACAACCTCGACAAGTCCATCCGTTCCTTCGCCCACAGCTGTTTCAAGTTCGCCATCGACACCAAGAAGAGCCTTTGGTTCTCCACCAAGGACACCATCTCCAAGAAATACGATGCTCAGTTCCGCATCATCTTTGAGGAAGTCTTCGAGGAATATAAGGCCAAATTTGAAGAACTTGGTATCGAGTATTTCTACACCCTTATCGACGATGCTGTTGCTCGCGTCATTCGCAGCAAAGGCGGTTTCATTTGGGCCTGCAAAAACTACGACGGCGATGTCATGTCCGACATGGTGTCTACCGCTTTCGGTTCCTTAGCCATGATGACCTCCGTGCTCGTCAGCCCCGATGGTAAGTACGAGTTCGAGGCCGCTCACGGCACCGTTACCCGCCACTACTACAAATACATGGAAGACCACCAGATGACCTCCACCAACCCCATGGCCACCATCTTCGCTTGGAGCGGTGCGCTGCGCAAACGTGGTGAGATGGACGGAATCAAAGAACTGGTTAACTTTGCCGACCAACTCGAAGGCGCCTGCTTCGACACCCTCAACGAAGGCATCTGCACCAAGGACCTCGCCGGACTCATGGAAGGCATTACCCCAAAGAGCGTAAACAGCGACGTCTTCATCAAGGAAATCCGCACCCGCCTCGAAAAACGCCTTGCCTAATCGCATCGATTACGCAAAAGCATTTCATACTGAAAGAGGAGGCTCCACGCCTCCTCTTTTTTATTTTGGATAGGAGTGAGAACACCTGGTTTGCAGAATTGAGGGTACTGTTTATGCCACCAATATCAGCGAAGGTATTTTTCAGTCTATATTTTTTATTATTTTACATTTTTTTAGTACATTTGCAAAATAAAATAATCAAATTGGTATAGTATATACACCAATATAAGTTACACTAAAATAAGAAAATACCATGTGTGGAATAGTTGGATACATCGGGGATCAGCAGGCCTACCCCATCTTGATAAGAGGCCTACACCGCTTAGAATATCGTGGCTATGACAGCGCGGGAGTCTCACTCATCAGCGAAAAGGGAGATTTAAACATCTATAAGGCAAAAGGAAAAGTGGCCGCCCTTGAGGAAAGTTGCAAGAGCCAAGACCTCACCGGCACCATCGGCATTGCCCACACCCGCTGGGCTACCCATGGCGAACCCAACCAAGTCAATGCACACCCCCATTATTCCGAGTCCAGAAACTTAGCCCTGGTCCACAACGGTATCATCGAGAACTACAAGTCACTCCGCACCCAGCTGGAGGAATATGGCATGACGTTTGCCAGCGAAACAGATACTGAAGTACTGGTGCAGTTGATCGAATATGTGAAAAAAGACCACAATTGCGACCTCTTTACTGCTGTTCAGTTGGCTCTTAATTATGTGGTTGGTGCTTACGCCATTGCCATCTTAGAGAAAGACCACCCCGACCAACTGGTTTGCGCCCGCAAGGGTAGCCCCCTCGTCATCGGTGTCTCCAAGAAAGCGGATGGACGAACCGAGTTTTTCCTCGGTTCCGATGCCACCCCCATCGTCGAATACACCAACCAGGTGGTATACCTCCAAGATGGTGAGATTGCCATCATGGACCGTACCGGCCGCCTGGAAATCGTAGACCTCAAGAGCACCCCCCAGACCCCCAAGATGGCCACCCTGCAGCTCAACCTCGACCAAATTGAGAAGGGCGGTTTCCCTCACTTCATGCTGAAAGAAATCTGGGAACAACCCAACGCTCTCCGCAACTGCATCCGCGGACGTATCAATCCTGCCAACAAGGATATCATTCTCACCGGTGTTCTTGACCATAAGGAACGCTTCCTCAATTGTCGTCGCATCATTATCTGTGCCTGCGGTACCTCATGGCATTCTGCCCTGATTGGCAAGTACTTCATCGAAGAAGCATGCCAGATTCCTGTCGAAGTGGAATATGCTTCAGAGTTCCGCTACCGCAATCCCGTCATCTTACCAGATGATATTGTCATAGCTGTCTCACAGTCGGGCGAAACTGCCGACACCTTGGCAGCCATCGAATTAGCCAAGGAAAAAGGAGCATTCCTTTACGGCATCTGCAACGTCATAGGTTCATCCATCCCCCGTGCCACCGACAGCGGCACATACCTCCATGTGGGCCCCGAAATTGGTGTGGCCTCCACCAAAGCCTTCACCGGTCAGGTCATCACCCTTTCCATGCTTGGCTTGGCCATTGCCAAAGTGCGCAAGTCCCTCTCCGACGAGATGTACCACATGCTGGTCGAGGAACTTTACAAAATTCCCGACAAAATGCAGTGGACCTTAGAGAACAACAAGGACATCGACAAATTTGCCGAGCGCTTCACTTATTGCAAGAATTTCCTCTATCTGGGCCGCGGATACAACTATCCCGTTGCCCTAGAAGGTGCCCTCAAATTAAAGGAAATCAGCTATATCCATGCCGAAGGCTATCCCGCTGCAGAGATGAAGCACGGCCCCATTGCCTTGGTCGATGCCGAAATGCCTGTGGTGGTCATCGCTCCCAAACGCGGCATGTATGACAAAATTGTAAGCAACATACAGGAAATTAAATCCCGCGGTGGTAAGATTATCTCCGTAGTCACCGAGGGCGACGTCACCGTCAAGGGCATGAGCGACTACACCTTCACCATCCCCGACACACGCGACTGCTATGTGCCTCTGCTCGCTGTCATACCCTTGCAGCTGCTCTCCTACTATGTAGCAGTCACCAAGGGTTGCAATGTCGACCAGCCCCGCAACCTCGCCAAGAGCGTGACCGTTGAATAGTCCTGACAAAGACCAACAGGCCGTTATCGACCTCCGCAGTGGCCGACACTTGGTGCTGGCGCCTCCGGGTTGTGGCAAGACTTTCATCCTTGCCGAACGCGTTATTCAGGCCCATACCCATGGTGTCGACTACTCCGACATGGTCTGCCTCACCTTTACCAACCGCGCCAGTCGCGGCATGCGCGACCGCATTAACGAGCGCACCCACAACCCCGTCCCTGCCGACCTCTTTGTGGGCAATGTGCATCGCTTCTGTTCCAACTACCTCTTTGATCAAAAAAAGGTACCACAGAATAGTGCCGTCATCGACGACCTTGATGCAGAGAGCATCATCACATATTTAGCACATCTCGACCCCGCTGAGGATAATGCTCATTTTACAGCAGAAATCGTCAACTACCAGCATGCCCTCTCCCAACAAAAAGCGGGGTTTCCAAAACAACTGATAGTCCACGGCGACATGTTAGCTGAGTCCGAGCTACCCCACATGCAGCGCAAGGCACAGTTGGCCAATCTTTATGCTGAATACAAAGAGACCGACAGCCTGCTCGACTTCGAAGACCTGCTAGAGAAAACCTATCTCTATGCCAGCCAAGACCCCGAACGCCACCGCTACCATTGGATTCAGGTTGACGAGGTGCAAGACCTCAACTTTCTGCAGCTGGCCATCATCGACCTTTTTGCCACCGACGATGCCACAATAGTTTACCTGGGCGACGAACAGCAAGCCATCTTCTCATTTGTGGGTGCCAAACTGGAGGCCTTGGAAGATCTCAAACGGCGCTGTGCCCACAACCTGCACCATTTGGGTAAAAACCATCGCTCACCCCGCTACCTGCTGGACGTTTACAACACCTATGCTGTCCGCCAACTAGGCATCGACCCCTCCCTATTACCCATCACCGACGACACCCTGCAGGCTGCCCCTCAGGACCGCTGCGTCTTCCGTGCCTGCTACCACGACCTCTCGACCCTCTACCATAAAGAGCAGATGCATTGCCAGGCCGACAATGCGCCCTGCACCCTCTGCCAGCGATCCGTAGCCAACGAATACCGTCTCGCCATCTCACTGGCCAAACGCTATGCCGACATGGAACCCAACGGCCGCGTGGCCCTCATCGTCTCCACCAATGCCGATGCTGACCGACTGAGCCGTGAGTTTGGCGACATCCCCCATTTCAAAATCTCCGGCCGCGACCTCTTCTCCACTCCTACGGTACAGTTGTTGCTATCACACTTCAACATCATAGCAAACGAAACCTGCTTCATTGCCTGGGCTCGCCTGCTCTACCACCTGCACGTCATACCCGAGTATGCCGCCGCACGAAACCTGATGCGACAACTACGCAGCTACGCCATCTCCCCCACCGACCTCCTCATGTACGACCAAGGCACCTATCTGCAACAATTCGTGCAGGTCTTAAATAATGAAGAGATTGTCCTCTTTGACACCGAGACCACCGGACTCGACATCTTCCATGACGACATCATCCAGATTGCCGCCATTAAAGTGCGCTGTGGCGAATATGTACCAGGTTCAGACTTTAGCATCATTATTGAAACCAACAAGGAAATTCCGCCCATCGTCGGAGGTCACGACAACCCCATGCTGGAGGTCTACCTCAACAGCGAGCGTTACTCACGTGCAGAAGGTCTTGGTCGTTTCCTCAAGTACTGTGCCGGCCATGTCCTCATCGGTCATAATGTTGAGTTCGATTATCACATTTTAGACTACAACTGCCGCCGCACGTTAGGCTTTGAGTTAGGCCACCGCCAACGTTTCGACACCCTCAAACTCATCCGGTTGGTCCAACCCCGCCTCCGAGTTTACAAACTGGAACGGCTGCTGGAAACCCTCCACCTCGAGGGTACCAACTCCCACAACGCCATCGACGATGTCATGGCCACCCTCTCCCTCCTAACCTATTGTCGCCAGCTGGCCTCCTCTTTCATCCCGCTGCAACATCAGTTCTTGTCCGAGCCTACTGTCCATGGTGTGGTGATGCGCTTTCGCGAAGCCTATCGCGACTTCTTTATACACACCCATCAGAGAATCTTCACCCTATCCGAGAAGGATAATAATGGCTCGACCAATGGTCGCCTTCCCGCCTTGGTCGACGAGATGCAGTATCTCTACCTGCACCTTTTGGCCAAAGGAGTAGTCAAGCCTGTAGACAAATGGCAGCATATCATCGATTTCCTCTCCGTAGACATCATCGATGCGGAAATAGCACCCACATTGCGACAGCAGCTTGACCGCTACCTAGTAGAAATCAACACCCTGAGAGAATCCGACCTCTGCGACAGCAAGAGCATGTTGCAGTTTCAGCGCGAACGCTTCTTCATAGCCACAGCGCACAAAGCCAAGGGATTAGAGTTCGAAAGCGTCATTATCTTCAACGCAGTCGAAGGGTCATACCCTTTCTATAACAACATCAGAAACAACGACCAAGAGCGCATCCGAGAGGATGCACGCCGCTTCTATGTAGCCCTCTCCCGTGCAAAAAAACACCTCTGCATCACCTATTCCGACACCAACCGCGGAGGCTACCCCAACAAAGTCACACCGTTCTTACAGTCAATTGCCACCATGTTCACCTTCTACGCCTTCAACCCCAACACGGGCAAGTTGGAGGCTTTCCCGCAAACGTCCTAATTCTCATCAATGTCACGCGACGAATAAGAGGCGCTATCTTCTTGCGGTCAACGGCACCCATTAGATGCCTTTTCCGCATAGAAATAACAGCTTTTTTAGGCGGCTTCTGGGTATGAAAACATACTTGTTTTCATGCTTTTTTAGAACTTTTTGTAGATGTTGATAATTTTTTCTAAAAAAAAATTGTTTGTTTCAAATAAAGTTGTTATACTTGCATAAAATTTAATACTAAATGAACCCACACAGAACTCACAAAAAGAACTTGATAGTCAGCTACAAAAACCTATCCGACGGTCTGAAGCAACTCTTCAAAGAGACTTACCCCGATGGATATTCCGACTATTTGCAGCGTTTTGAAAAGCCCAACGGCGATACTATCTTCGTCGTTCCTATGGAGACAGAAGATACCGTTTATATGATTAAGTTCGACGTCAAAATCGACACCACTATCACCGATGCCGATGCTGACGACGACAAGGACTATTTCGACGAAGAAATCGAGAAGGCCGACCACGAATTCGTTCCCCTCTCCGAGGCCATCGAAAAAGAGGAAAACTCCAATGCCCACACCGAGCGTTCCATCCGCCACGGCGATTACGAAGAGGCTGCCTCCGACAAGAAGAGAAAGGGCTCTCTCAGTAGCCTCGGCAAAGAATTGGAAGAAGCCTTCGACAACGACGAGTATGCCGAAGATGAATACGCCGAAAAAGAAGAGGCTCCCGAAAATGACGACGACCTCGAGCCCACCGACGAAGAGCTAATGGACATCGACAGCGATTTCTATCTGGAGCATGCCGAAATACCCCCAGAGGAGAAGGCCCGCATGGAAGCCGAGCAGGCTGCTGCCGCTTCCAAACCCAAGCGTGGCCGTCCTCGCAAGGACTCCTCTGCCGCTCCCGCGGTGCCTGCCACTCCCAAGAAGAAAGGCCGTCCTCGCAAGAACCCCGCCCCAGATGACCTATAAGACCAACTTAGGAATACCCATATTCATACTATAACATTTGAGCAGCCTTCCCCATGGAAAGCTGCTCATTTTTTTATTATCTTATAAGAAGAAACAGAGTGAAGTGGAGTTTTGCCTCCCACCCCCAATGTCACCTTAACGCCGGCCAACCAAACGATAAGTATCTTCGGCAATTACGCGCTCCTCGTCGGTAGTGACCACCACCACTTTGACCCGCGACGTGGGGGTGCTGAGGATGATGTCCTCGCCCATCACTCCGTCATTCTTACTCATATCGCATTCGATGCCGAGGAACTCCATGTTCTCTAAGATGGGACGGCGCATAAACCAAGCGTTTTCGCCGATACCGCCGGTGAGCAAGAGCAAGTCGCAGCCGTTCATGGCGGCCATATAAGCACCGATATATTTCTTCACGCGGTAGGCAAACGTGTCGAAGGCGTTGGTGGCACGCTCGTCTCCGGCCTGCTTGCCAGCATAGATATCGCGCATGTCTTGCTTGTCACCACTAATACCCAGCAAACCACATTTCTTATTGAGGATGAGCGACATCTGACCAGTAGTGAGGTTCTCCTTCTCCATCAGGTAAAGGATGGCACCCGCATCTACGTCACCGCAGCGACTGCCCATTATCAAACCCTCCACAGGAGTCATACCCAGCGTGGTGTCCACCGATTTGCCATGGTCCACAGCGCAAATGCTGGCTCCACTGCCGAGGTGGCAGCTGATGATTTTGAGGTCATTCCAATCCTTGCCAATCAGTTTGGCAGCCTTCTCGGCCACAAAACGATGGCTGGTTCCATGGAACCCGTAGCGACGGATGTCATACTTCTCGGCATACTCGTATGGCAGACCGTAAAGATAGGCCTTGGGAGGCATAGTGGCATGGAAGGCGGTGTCGAAGACAGCCACCTGTGGGATACCGGGCAAAGCCTCTTCCATAGCGTGGATGCCGGCCAGATTGCCTGGAATATGCAATGGAAATACGTCTTTAATGCTCTCAATCAAGCCAATAACCTTATCCGTCACGATACAGCTCTCCTTGAAGTGCTTGCCACCGAAAACAATGCGATTACCCACAGCACTAATCTCCTTCAGGTCGCTGATAACGCCGATAGTGGGGTCGGTGAGAGCCCGCAGCACAATCTTGATGCCAGCAGTGTGGTCAGGAATCGGCAGTTGCTCGTAATGTTTCTGTCCGTGGAACTTATGGGTAAATTCGCCCATAGCCAGACCAATGCGTTCCAGCACACCTTTGGCCATCACCATAGCATCGTTGTCCATGTCCACCAACTGGTACTTTATAGATGAACTACCGCAATTGAGAACTAAAATCTTCATATCGTGTAAATTATTTTGATTCTTTAATTTTTCAAAATGCAAAGATACGCAAATAATCCGAGAAAACAAAGGTCAAACAACTTTTTTAATAAAAAAGTTGTCAAGGAGTCGAGTAGTAGAGAGTCCCAAATGTCAGATTACAGCGTAGACAAGATATTAGATTTCAAGAATATGTTTTCGCATGGCGGTTGCCCACCGCATTAGCCATCCGTCTCCTTTCAAAAGGGTGGCCGAAAGGCCGGGATACGCTCAAAAAGGGATAAGTAGTAGCGGACTATAACCCTGCCTTTGCTTAGTCCCGTCTCCGTTCGCCGTGTGAGGACAACGAATCACTTACTACCCGGCGTCCTGAAGGGACGCGCTCTCAAACGAATAATCCCAAATCGATCATTAGCTTTTTTGCCAGAATAGTATTTGTTTCGAGCAGATTGGACGCATCGCTGCCGAAGGTAAGAAAGGCATCCGGTGAATGCCTTTCAGCTACAGTGAGACAGAGATGTATACAAGATGCCGAACGTTGCTTAAACCCAAATCGGTCATTAGGGTTTGTGTCAGATTAGTATTTATTACGAGCAGATTGGCCACATCGCTGGCAACGGCGTGAAGAAAGCATCCAGTGGATGGTTTCGATAGCGAAGCGGAGAACAAAGCTACGACGAGGCAGGGATGTGGTCAAGATGCCGGAAGAAATGCTGAGATGGCCCAAAAAGACTTAAAAAACCTAAAATCAATAAAGAAGTCGGACTAATGATCGATTTGGGTTGAAATAACGTCGCAACCGAATGGGAGCAACGATTTTTTCAAGAGCAGAGGAAGATAGCTCTGCCGAGCCCAAGTAACGCCATAGTACATAAAGAAAGGCTGATATGGCATAAACAGACCTAAAAAAGACAAGAATGATTGAGAAGTCGGTCTAATGTGCGATTTGAGTTAAATACCCCTTAGCCACAGACCTGCCCCTACCCACGCTCATGTTTGTCGGGGGCCAGGAGGTCGGGCTTCTCCACGTTGCCGTAGCTCTCGGCGGCACGTGCCAATGCCTCGTCGGTGGTGTATTGCTCAAACAGGCGGCAGGTGGTGACCACCTGCTGAGTCGACGCGCTCTGCTCCCGCTCGCCGAAAAGCACTACTGCCCAGCCCGTACTCTCGTCGTCGGCGCCGCCTATGGCCAGCCGCCCCTCGTGCGTGAGGAACTGCCAGCCCCTCAATGCGGGCTCTCTGTCTCTGCGATACAGTCCAATCACCTGGCGACTTGTAGAGCAGGTATCGACTGCGGTGCATCAGCTCCGCCCGGGTCTCGCCGTTGGGGAGCCTTGGCACCTGATACTTCTTCCTCATCGGGATTCTCTCGGAAGCGGGCCTTGACGCATTCTCCCTGTACTTTTCATCGTGTTTCTTCGCGGCTTTCCTCTCATGTCTCTCGGCATCTTTTTTCAGTCTCACACGGTAATCCTGAATCGCCTTTGTCAGGTGCGTGACGACATGGAACTTGTCTGCGGTCTGCACGGCTTCGGGAAACACCATTGAGCACACGGACTCGAATGTCGGGGAGAGGTCCCGTGTGACCGTCCTCACCCTGTCGAGTGTGTCGCATCCGAACCGGAGCAATGCCACGACTAGTGTCGGATAGTCCATGCTGCGGCACATCATTGCGATGCGCCCGGTGTCTGCGTTGGTCAGGATGGTATAGTATTCCTGTTTGATATATTTCTCGTCCACCGCCATGTTCGTCCCCACTTCTTCGGGACGGAATACAGGAACCCCTATCGTGCCACCCGCTCCGCTCACCCTCGGTGTCTCAAAGTCCTTGCCGTGAAGCTCTTCCTGCACCCCCGCGCTGTCTATCTTCAATATGCAGTCCCTCACCCACCTCCGCAGACTGTCGTACCCAATCTGCAGCACGTCGCTGATGACCTTGAGGTCAAACGGGTCTTTCGCCGTCAATCTCTTTTAAAAAAGATGCAAACTGGCGTGTCACCTTGCATCCCTCCTCGGTATACGAGTATTGATTGTAGTAGAACCTCTTCCGGTCGGCCTTGCTCACCCACCGACGCCTCTCGAGGCGTATCGTGCATCGTTTCATGCCTGACGAGTAGTGCACTACCTCCTTCGCCCGCATATAGCCATCCTTCAGCAATTCCTCGCCCACTTCCGGCTTCCGCTCCTCCTTCTCTCTCATATGGAACACCCGCTCATCAGCCTTCTCCTCTATGTCCACTATTTCAAAGTCCTCTAATATCTCTTCGGGTATCAGTATACCCAATATCTGTTGCATTATCTTGTTGTCCATTTCCGGTTTTTTTTACTTTAACGGATCTGAACATTTTTTAGTACTCCATCACATCACTTTTCAATTTGCCCCGTTTTTTTTCAGATATTCCAAACGCCTCTCCGCGGGCGGGCCGTCATTTTAGAGAGAGATACCGCACGTTTCTGCAATTTTCTATCCCGAATCCGCATATTATAATGTAAATAAAATCAATGAATTACCCACCCCGTACCCGTATAAAAATATTGTTAAAACGACATAGAAACGTTTGCAATATTGCGATTTATTAGTACTTTTGCATCGTCAAAGCGACGGGGTGTTCACGTAGGTTAGCGGGTTCGTCCTACGCAAATAATAGAACACACCACTTTATGTGTTGTATGAATAAAAATATCTCTTTCTTTGTAACAAAATGGGCATTTTTTGCTACTAATATAGTCAGACAATACGATTATCAAAAAAGAGTTTGAAATGAAGAAATTATTTATAGGAATCATTTTTACTTTGCTTGTGTTTGGCATGAGGGCACAGTGCACTAACGACACGGTGACCCTCTTCCCGTGGGAGAACAATTTTGGTCGCAGCTATGACTGCTGGCATAGTTTCGACTCGAATTCGACAATGACGTTGATGTCGATGGTTTCGACTTCGGCTGCGGGCAACGACACTACATGGTATGTGATGGTAACGAGAAGCTATTTTGACTCGGTGACAATACGCGCCTTCGCCTCACCGGCACTACTGCTGCCCGCCGACACTGGCCTCCAGCTGCATTGGCGTATGAGGCGTAATTCGGGCAACACCTCATGGTTGGTGCTCGTCAGCACCACGCAAAGGGACGACATTAATGCCTACGACACGCTTGTCAGTGGCAGTACTACCTCCTCGGGTTGGATTAACTATACCGCCGACCTCAGTGCCTACGGCGGTCAGACGGTGTATCTGGCTTTCTGTCTACCCAGACAATACGGCACCCGTCGAATCGATGTGACTGACGTGGCGGTGTATAGTGACCAGATGCCGATGCTGACGCTGTCTGATGTGGAGCCGGCCATGCGCACGGGCGACACGAGCAGTTACACTGCCACCCTCACACAGGGCTCCGACTCGGCTCTTGTTTACACATGGCATTCTACGCTCTTGGGTGAGTCACATGTCGTTTCGGCCACACCCGGCTCCACCTCCGACACATGGAACGTCGTATATACCCAGCCAGGTTTTGACACCATCACGGTCAACGCCACTAACCCCTGGGGTACCTATACCTGCATCAGGACGGTGATGGTTGTAAGTTGCGACACCATTGACACTTTCCCGTGGAGCATCAACTTCGAGAGTCAGCATGGCATTTGGGAGCAATGCTGGTCAGCGAACGGCTGGTCACGTAACAACGCCAATGTCACTATCAGAGACGAAAATGGCAATCGGCGAAGCCTCACCAAATCATTGAAATCGCAACACACGGGCGAACGTTTGGTGGTGTCGCCTATACATGTGCCGACTGGTGATGCTGCCAACCATCTGGCCTTGTGGCTTGGCTTTGTGGGAAATATCGACATCCTCGTCTCGACTGACGGCTACGATGCCGATTCGCTCTTCACCGACACTGTTTTCAGCTGGAGAGCCGACAGAAACACTTGGCACATGCGCACCATCGACCTGCAGCCCTATGCAGGACAAACTATCTATGCCGCCATCGTCAACCAGACAACGGGGCTTGCACAATGGTCGTCGGTCAACTATGTGGCTGTGGCTTACGACACGAGGCCCTCCATCACCCTCAGCGGACGGGCGAGGACTATCACTGACTCGACAGAGGTCTTCACCACCCAGTGGCAGCACGGCCTAGGCGACTCGCTGCACTACCTTTGGCACTCGACGATGGCCGACGCAGGTCTGGCAGCATGGGATGATAGCATCACCTATCCCGACAGCCTGCTGGGTTCGACAGGTCGTATCACCTACTTCGCCGACGGTTACGATACCGTTATGGTCGTTGCCGTCAACCCATACGGCACCGATACAGCTACGGCCACCATACAGGTGTTCGACTGTACCCCGGTGACGACGTTACCGTGGACGGAGACCTTTGCCTTAGTGACACCCGCTTCGCCCATTGCATGCTGGTATGTGCCGGAAGGAAGCAACTGGGCGACGGGTATCAGCCCCATAACGCAAGTCGAAGCCCACCGCTGCGTTTTCTCCGACGCTGTGAGCGACACGATGGACGGCTGGCTTGTGTCGCGAGCCATAGTTCTACCCGAGGTGACCGACATCGGCCTACAGCTCGACTGGGACGCTTCGACCAGCGATAACACGTTTCGACATAGTTACAGTGTGCTGGTGACAGCCAACAGTGACTATTCCGACCTCTCGTCCTACACCACCCTGTATGTCGATACCATGCCCCTCGCTCAGCAAGGTGCCAACTTTTGGACTACCTACACCCGACGCAGCGTTGATATCACCGCTTGGGCAGGACAGACAGTCCGTGTGGCATTCCGCAACCAGCCCGTCCATTGGACCTCGGGGTCGAAGAGGCTATTCCTCGACAATGTCACCGTGCGTACCTCCGACGCCCCAGTGGTGGAGCTGTCGGCTCCCACTATTCTGATTGACAACGAGGCTACCTACACCGCCACCCTCGTCGAGGGAGTAACTACCAACCTAACCTACACTTGGCACAGCTCGCTGATGGATACCACCTGGGTGGACTCTAACTCCAACAGTCGACAATCAACATTCAACTTGACATACACCTCAGCAGGGAACGACACCATCACCGTTGTGGCAACCAATATCTATGGTGCCGACACTGCAATGGCTGTGGTTGAAGTAACTGGCTGCGGCTACCAGACCATCCCGTGGAGCGAGAACTTCGAAGGGGTGACTGCCACAGCCTACAATGTCGCTGGCAGTCTTCCCCAATGCTGGTACTATACCTGGAACGGCAGTAACGCCGCCTATGCGCCGCATGTCATTGCCGACACTGGCTACCAGTTTCTTAGCAATCTGCCCGACAACGCCCTCTTTATGGTTGCCGGCAGCAGTACGGGTTATGGCAACATGGCGACCGTCACATTGCCCTGGATGGCCGACAGTCTGCAGACCCTCTCGCTGGCATTAGACTATCGCTATGAAAGTGCCACTTACGGAACACTCATCGTGGGCTACTGCGACGAGGGGGGAAGCTTCACTGCCGTGGATACACTCCCAGGTCATACAGGCAGCTATGAGCATGCCGTGGTAAGCTTTGAAGGGGCCACTCTCCCCGATGCCAGGATTATGCTGCGCTGGAAATGTGCCAGTTCGTATTTTTCTGTAGCTATTGACAATCTCATGGTGTTCCACGACCAAACCATCCCTGCGCCCGTTGTCGGGGTCGACAACATCTTGACCACCCGTGCCCGTGTATGGTGGGACACGATACCCAATGCTACGGGCTACCGTGTCATTGTTGCCGCTGCAGGCATCGACAGCGTGGTGGCTGGCAATGTCAGTTCTATCACCATAGGCGGACTCACCGCCCTCACTAGCTATACTGTCCGTGTGGCTGGTTTTGTAGGCAATGATACAAGCTATTACGGAATAGCGAATTTCACCACGGCCTGCCGCGTCCTCAATATGCCTTACAACGAGACCTTCAGCGGAGTGGCTACGGGGAGTCTGCCTAGCTGCTGGATAATGCAATGGGCGGGTAGAGCAAACTATGCCCCTCGGGTGAATAGCGATCACCGTTTCGTGATGAGGGCTGGTGGAACCATGTGGGGGTCTGACTATGCTGCCGATAGCTATGTGACGATTCCTAACACGCCCATGTCCTTGAATCGCTATTACCTCTCGCTGCAATACATAAATATTCCCTCCTCCGGAGAATTGCGTATAGGTTACAGAACGGGAGGCACCTTCGTTCCGATAGACACACTGACGGTATTCCACAGCAACGACACGATAAGCCTTGCCAATATGCCCGACGGGGTCAATCAGCTGACATTTAACTGGCATGAGTCATCTACAGTCTCCGAGGCCGGGCTAGAAATCACCCGTTTGAGCATCTTCGGACCGCTCATCGCCAACGTGGACAGCGTGGGTGTGGAGTGTGTCAAACTGTCGTGGAATTCGCTGCCCAATGCCACAAGCTATCATGTGGTGATGGCCAATCCTGCCCTCGATACCGTCGTCTCTGCCTTCGACACCGTTATCACCCTTTGTGGCCTCACGGCCAACACGCAATATACCGCCCGTGTTGCCGCCATCGAGGGTACGGATACCACCAGCTATACTCCCATCACATTCTCCACTCTCTGTAGCATTATCACACCCCCGTATTTCGACGACTTCGAATCCTACACAGCGCTACCTGCATGTTGGTACCATTCTGCCAACACCGGCTACAACAACATCATTAACGGCTGGACGGCTTACTGCCACAGCGGCACCAGGGCTCTCCGTCTGCAAACTTCCAACCAATCACATCTCGTAGCCACACCCCCTATCAATGCACCTGCCGACGAACTGCTGGTCTCATTCTGGACCAGTTTGGCAGGTCTTTACAGCGACTCACTTTTGGCTGGTGTGATGACTTCGCTCAACGACCCCTCTTCGTTTGTCCCCCTGCTGCGTTTGGAACCTACCGAGGATGTCACCCGATATGAATTCGACACTCGTAGCATCGATGCCGACAGAGTGCAGATTGCTTTCTATGTCACAGGGAGCCAGTTTGGAAGTGTTTTGGTCGACGACCTCAATATAGAACACACTACTCCTTGCGCCCGTCCGCGCAATGTTGAGGCTTTTCTCATCGATGCCCAGCATGTGGACATTCAGTGGGGATACGACAGCGTGTCAACATTACCCATCGAAGGAGCCGTACTCACCCTTTTCGACCTGACCGCCTCCGACAGCGTTGTCTACTACGTTGCTGGCAGCGATACTATTCTCTCTGGACTTATCGCCGGACACTCTTACCGTGCCTCATTGTCCACCGTATGCGACACCCTCTTCTCTCGTTCCGTCAACCTCCTCTTTACGGCCGCTGCTCCTGAGTGCGTAGCACCTGTGGTCACTGCCGTTGCCGACAGCAACAGTGCCGACCTCACATGGCGACGGCAGGGCGGAGAGGAGTACTGGGTGGTCGAATACCGCGTGGGCGGTGCCCCGACATGGCTGGTGGCCGACACCGTTATCCCCGCCCATACTATTGCCACCTACACCCTCACAGGCCTTAATTCCACCACGCTCTATCAAGTCAGGGTGACCAACCATTGCGCAGGTGGCAGCATGCAAAGCGGCACTGTCTTCGTCACCACCCTCTGCGGCCTCATAGGGCTGCCCTACCGCCACAATTTCGCCACTGGCTATGAAGGTTGCTGGCAGGTACCCAGCGGCCTTGTCCAGAACAGTCCCTGGTATCCTGGCGCCAGCATGGAAGATTGGATGTTTCATCATCCCATCCTCTCACCCGAGGTGAACCGCAGCCTTAACAATGTGGAGATACACTATACCGTCCAGGGTCACGACTACTATCATCCCGTTG
>JAEEGG010001319.1_pt1 | contig 67738 bp, 77 predicted proteins | sample 9134161 | NCBI WGS metagenome assembly JAEEGG01 (sample SAMN16246543, study PRJNA631951) | gut metagenome | biome: gut microbiome; feature: rumen; material: CR-attached | host: Bos | place: Iran: Karaj | collected 2018-10
GACAGGACAACCCGTGTTACATCTTAACTACTGGTGAGGGTTAGCCGGTGGACACGGAGGACGAGGGAGCGGCCTCCGTGGAGCAGTCGGCGGAAGGTGGGCAGTCAGGGCGTGACGGGGTCGATGCCGACGACCTCGGGCTGAAGATAGACGGCGGCGGAGTTGATGCCGCCGTAGCTGTTGGCGGCGGCGGTGAAGGCCGTGCGTCCCTGATAGGTGGCAAGGGCAGAGTTCTCGACGAAGAAAAGCTGAGTGCTGACCTTCAGGGCGCCGTCGGCAGTCTCGCGGCTATGCACCCATACGGCGGCGCCGTTGGTGATCTGCTGCGAGGTGGCGAGGCAGTTGTCGGTCACAGAGAAGCCAATCCTATCCACGACATCCCACAGCTTGGTATCTTCGGCGGTGGAAAGCACGACCTTGTAGCCTTTGATTGTGGCGCGAGGGGTGCGCGTCACGGTGTCGATGGACTGGATGCCATGGAAGAAGGTGAGCTGGTCGCCCTCGTCGAAAGCGTCGTTGTTGTCGATGACGGCCTGCGAGAACTGCCCGACGGTGGTGTTGGCATCGATGGCGAGGGTGCCCAGCCGGATGCCACTTACAAGGATGTTGGAGGCGTTCTTGGCCATGCTGATGCTCGGCAGGCTGCCACGCGTGATCTGATAGGGTGCGAGGATGGCCCCGCCGTTGAGCCGGATGGCTTTTGTAATATAGACCTTGACCACGTCGATATTGGCCTGTATAAAGGCGTTGAAGACGGACATCTGGGGCGGCAAGTTCTCATAGCCACGGCGTAGCATGCTGTCGAACTGCTTGTAGATGGCGGCGAGATTGCCCCACTGGGTGCGGCGGTCCATCTGTCGTGCGCTGCGTCGCGGGATGGCGGGCTTGACGGGCAGCTCGCTAATGACGGTACCCGTGCGGGTCTGGCGGTAGAGCAGCTGGCCTACCTTACCGCTGATTTTGGTGTTTGCTCCAAAGATTTTTCCCATTGTTTGTTCCTTTCTGTTTTTTGTTAAACTTTTGATTTCCGTATCTTTCGAAAGACGGCGCAAAAGTACAGGGGTGGGGAAAAACGGAATCGGGCTTTGTCAGCTTCCGGTGGATGTCGGGGGTGCGTTACGGGTGCGTTCGGGGTGGGATTGTCGCGATAAAAGGGAGGGGGAAGAAGCGCAAAAAGAGGAAATGAGAGGTGGGAAACAAATTTTTTAACATACGTTCGGGTGGGTAAAATGACAACATAAACCCATTTAATTGCATTAAAATATATAATTTACACCCCTTTGTTGTAATTTAACACAATCACAACATATTATAATTCAATCATATAAAAACAAAATTAATAGATATTGTTGTGTATTGAGAAAAAAGTTGTATCTTTGCATCGGCTTAAAGTACACCTTTAAGACATGTTAGATAAAGAGTTTCAATATTATCTCCAACATCAGAACGAGCTTGTCGCACGTTATAATAACCGCTATCTGGTTATCCACGAGCAGCAAGTTGTAGGTGACTATGACACCTTCGCAGAAGCCGTCACGGAGGCACAAAAACAATTCCGGCCTGGAACATTCATTGTGCAGCGTTGCTCTGAAGGTCCCAAGGACTACACATTTAGCTACCATTCAAGAGTGAGAATTCCCCATGCAGCAGTTCAAAGCATTCACTGTTGAATATTCTGGCAGAGCCAGTTCTCTTCAAACTCAATGTGGCGTTTGTCCGGGTGTTGCTATCGAAGCCCTTGCTGCAGGAGAAAAGCATCCTGAAGTAAAAACTGTGGAGGCGATTTGGGACACCGGGGCAGAGGTTTCGTCAATTTCAACCCGCGTTGCATCAGAAATGGGATTGGTGTCGCTTGGGAAAGCGCGCAACAGTACGGCTGCGGGATTTGTTGAAGTTGATGTCTTTGCAGTTAATATACTACTCCCTAATGGGGTCAATTTTGCCATGGTGCCAGTTACAGGGAACGACCTCGGTGATGTAGATATGCTTATTGGCATGGATATTATATCCAAGGGTGATTTCTCCGTTACCAATGTTGATGGCAAAACGACTTTCTCTTTCCGCATTCCGTCCATGGAACGCATTGATTATGTTAAAGAGGCCACGCCCAAGCCAATAGTCAAAGCCAAGGAGCCAGGACGGAACGACCCTTGCCCCTGTGGATCAGGCAAAAAATACAAACACTGCCACGGTAAAGCATAAAACATACAACAAATAAAGGAAGTAACATCATTATGACAGAAGAAGAACGCCTAGATTACAAGGCATTTGTCAAACGTATGAGTGACAATAATGACAGCGGGATTTTCTACAATTCAGACCCCGACCATGCAATTATTGTCATAGAACAGATTTTTAGACGATCAAAAGATGTGGTTAGAGTTTTTGCTAAGAACCTATGCCGCACTATTGGAAACACACCTGAATATATCTCTTCATTAAGTGATTTTATTGAAAGAGGTGGAAGGGTGCGTATCTTGCTAAATGGTTTTGAAGAGGACTTGGCAAGAGTATCAAACTTGTATAGCCGTTTGGCCTATTATAAAAGTCTCGGTAAAGACATCATTGTCAAAACAACGACGGCGGTTCCATACAGGGCGTTTGATCAAGATAAAAAAGAAGTCCACTTTACCCTCGGAGACGACAATTCCTACAGGGTAGAGAACGATATCGAAAAAAGAATGGCAGTGTGTTGTATGAACGACAAAAAATTCACACTGGCAACAGTTGAGTTCTATGATGGCTTATTCAATGAAGAAAAAACCAAGGAAGTAAATTTGTTAGGATTGTTTGGATATGATAGGTGATTTTTGTTCCGTCATTCAGTTGTTGGCAACCATTGCAATTGGGTTTGTACTCTTAGGCTACACAGAACTGTTCCAAGAAATCCTAAAGAAGCATTATTTTCAAGCTGACAAGATTGTATCTGACGCATGTGGAGATTGTCGGAAGAGACTTATTCCAGAGTCACTATTAAACGACCTAACCCCAATGCTCATAGGCAGCAAGAATAAGGATACAGGACCTAAAATCAATAAGTTAAAAGAGGAGCAACTAAGATTAAAAGAAAAAATAGATGATTGCGAAAGTACTTGGACAAAAGACATGAATGATGCAGGTATTGAACGAAGTATGATGGCTACATGTCTTTTTGTTTTCTTGAGTTCAGTGCTATTGCTTTTTGTTCCAGTCGCACATTGCAATTACGAAACCTATGTAGAGTTATTTCTAATACCTTTTTGTTCGCTTAGTACTCTCTACCTTATTACAAGTTGGATTCCATGCTGGAAAAAAAGCCGTCTAATAATAGCCAGGTTCGATTCCTTGAGACATGCTGTGTTTTGTTTCTTCGTTTTTATTATCCTGTCTGTCCTTTTTGTTTTGGCTTTATCTCTATTTTGGCATTTTGACTTCGGAGAATTGTGGAAATTTCTGATAGTCATACTGGTGATATTTGGGTGGCTTAATTTCATCATTCATGCATTTATTATCTGGCATCCAATAGCGGGGGTAAAGAAAAAAATCAATAAAGAAAAGTTAGCGATTTTTCACCAGTGCGACAAATCTAGTCAATCATACTCATTTCTAATTAGAGTAAGGGATTTCGCAGAAGAGATTGATGATGACAATGGATGGAGATCAACCGAATTGCAGTAAAGTCATAATAAAAAGAGCAACTGCTGCCGTGGGGTGATTTTCTTTTTGCCATATGTATCGATAATATTGGTTATCTGTTTACTTAAATTTCTACTGGATTAAATTGTATGAAATTGAGAAAATACAGGAAACTATCAACCTAAGAATAACCGATGGCGAGGCCGGGAGGTCTCGCCCTCAATTTTTTAATGTTTTTGTGTGGGAAGGGGGCTTATGGCTCACCTAAAAAGGAGAAAAGGATTTGGAGTTGGCGGGGGGAGAGGCGTTTTTGGGCGGGGCGGTAGCCGGTGGGGCGGAGGGCGTCGAGGAGGCCTGGGGTGAGGTTGATTTCGCGGGCGAGGAGGCGGCTCGCGGTTTTCTTGCTACAGCCGTCGAAATAGGCCATGGCAAGGTCCTGCTTGAACTTGTACATAATATTGAAAATTTAAATGAAACAATAGGCCCGGAGGCCGGAATTAGAATCAATGAAAGATTCATATTATGCATCAAGTCGCCAGCAAGACCATAAAAAGAGAGCCACGGCAAGGATATAGTTCGCCTGCCGTGGCGGTGATTTAAAAACTTAAAATGAGTTACTGTTTGAGAAATCGTAGAATATCCTCCTCGCTGTAGGCGGCAGAGGTGATGCGGCGCTGCTCCTTGCCGTTCTCGAAGAGTATGATGACGGGAATGGTCATGCAACCGTATTCTCGTGCGACGGTGGGGCAGCGGTCGATGTCCACCTTGATGAAGCGATAGCCTTTGCCGAGTTGCTTGGCCACAGACTCCAGCCTCGGATACATCAGTCGACATGGTCCGCACCAAACGGCGGTAAACATGCAGACGGTCTTCCCGTTGGCAATGACTTTGCGAAAGCCAGCAGAGTCCACTTCCTCTATCAGTTCGGAATGGATTGGGGCATACAGTCCCGTTGTGTCGCCGCTCCATGTGGGTTTGCCATCGGCATCGAGGGTCATCCATACAGCACCCTCTGTTCCCGGCACGACAAACATCGCATCCTCCACACCTCCTGCAACCACAGACACCAGCTCGCTCTGCGTCTCCATCCTCTGTCCTTTCATGTTCATTTTCGTTTCTGTGCGCACGGGCAACCCATAGGGTATTTCGTCGTCTTGACCGTATTGAAAGGGGATGTGATATGAGGTGTCGAGCCAGACGGTGCTCTGTTCGCTCACCATTGCGTTTCCGCCCTCGTAGCTCACACGGATGCAACGGTGTCCCGCTACAACCTCGATGCCGTCGGCCACGTCGAAAAGCGGCACTTCCATCGTGTCTGGGTCAAATGAACGACTGGAGACGATAGGCTTACCCATCATTCCCATCACTGTATACATTGTCTTCTGCTCGGCGAGGTACAGTGTCTTCATTTTGCTTTGTGGCATGTCGGTCAGCTGGTCGTGGCCACGGTAATATGTCGTGTAGGTCGTGGCTGAAGCGTTGCCCATCGACATTCGGTAGGTTGCCACGCCGTGGAACAAATCCTGAGCACATATGTTACCAGTCAACATATATGTAAAAAATACTATTGCCGATACTTTATTCATAGAGCGAGAAACGTTTTACACTGATAGACTTCATTAATTGCCAATTTGGCTTACATCCATATCAAAATACTACAGTTCAGCAAACATTGTGATAAACAAAACAATGCAGCCGGAGGGCAGAATATTCCTAGGATGCCACATGCTGCACTGCACATAGATAGACAAAATGCATAATCATCAATATCGCGACAAACTATGGCCAGAGTTCCTTGTGATGCGATTTCCGCATTTGCTATATTGGTTAGAGAACCATTTCCACATGATGTGCAGGGGCTTGCGGATTCCCCTTTGTATTTCCGTGATGAAATAATATAATCATCAGCTATTTCCTTAAGCATTAAATTGTATTCCACATCTGAAACGTTAATCATTTCTAGGAATCTAACAGTATCATCTTTGTCACATATATTAACAAATAGTGAACTATCATTCAGATACGCGGAATCACATACTGAGAAAAAATGAATTAATACATTATGAGTTCGCTTGTATGGCACATAGTTATCATCATATTTCTCCGCGATACAAGTACTAAGACACATAGCCAAACGGTTAGATGTTGTTATTTCTTCACATTTTTTTATACAATTCAAAAGATGAGTAAGATTGTCATTCTCTATTTTTAAAGGTATAAGTGCAGATAAGTGACCTGATGTTTTGGAAGACAAAATGCCAAATCTAGGCAATGCGCTGTTCGCACACGAGGCACACGGCTTTTCATCGAATTTAAAATCAGGATTATCCTTTAAAAATTCAACGTATTCTTGTAATGCAAGGGAACGATAGGCCGACAGCAGCTCGGAGGAGATGCCTGTAACCTTCAAGAAATTAATTGTGTCATTGTTGGCACAGATTGAAAGAAAAGTTGTTGAGTCAGCCTGATAGGCGCTGTCGCAAGCGGCATAATAGGCTACCATGACGTTGCGAAGTTGATTCAAAGTTGAGCCTCCTTTGGCAGACACATACGAGGGATTGACAATCTGATTCGTGTCGCTGTCCTTGTTGCAGGCAACGAATGTAATCGTACCCACCACCATAATTGCAGCTGCAATAGCCAATATATTCTTTTTCATTTCAATATTCATTTTTGTTACGCTCTACTGTCGCAAGAGTTGTTGCGGTTGCAGAGGTGCTGTGTGGATTTGTGCAACATTTTCTATTGCCACACAATAAAGTCGGTTGAAACACGTTTGTTGAAACGTGTAGAGCAACTGCTCTATGCCTTGTGGGTGCGGGAGGTCATGATTTGAATGGCGGATTGTGAAGCCTGGATTTGCATTTCTGATTCACAAAACACTATTATTGGAGAACTCTTGCACCCTCTTTTACGCCCCGATACAACGGCGCACCAAACTTGTGCGGGGCTTCGTCAGATGAGACACATACTTTTTCTTTTAGATGTCATCTTTTGATGACCACTACCGTATTATTGTTACTTTCCTGGCAGGTGAACTGCCGACTTTGATTAGGTACACACCAGAGGACGGCATACGGAAGCGAACAGCTGCAGATGTGGCCGGTTGGATATGCAGCTGCCGTCCCAATGCATCGAATATTCTGATGGTTTCGCCTTCAGCACCACACACAGAGATGTATTCATCTTCCACATTTATAGTCCAAGGAAGAGCAGTAATATCGACATTCTCAATAGACACTTGCACGGTGTCGTAAATGGTAACTGTGTCAAAAACTGTAACGGTATCATATATAGGGATGGTGTCGAATATCTGAACTGTCACCGTGTCATATACATTTAGTGTGTCGTAAATCAATAAAGTATCAACAACGGAAAGAGTGTCAACATATGTGATGGTGTCTATATAGAATTGTATTGTGTCAGGAAGGTACACCGTTATTATACCAGATGTATCCAAAGGAGCATAAATGGCAATAATGGTGCTGTCAGCATCAACTGCAATTTGTCGAGGATTAGCGATTTCGTTGTCGCTCCAACCTACAAAGACGTTTCCTCCAATTGGCAGAGCCATGAGTGTGGCAGTATCGCCAGGGAAATACCAGCCGCCACCTGTTGTCGTGCCTAAGTTGGCATTGTTGGTCGAGATTGCAAGATACGCAGGCATCATCTCAATTTTTTCAATGGAAATATTGTCCACAGCCATATGCTGGTCGTTTGGGGGAACTATTGAGCTTATTGACCCACTCGATTCCCATAGCACGACAAGTTTGTAATCGCCAGAGTCGAGAATACGGAAGGGGGCTTCTTGTATCTGCCAGCCATCAGTGGCTGATATATATTGCAATCCATTGGGCATAATTGCGTATGAAGGACGGACATAATAGCCACCTGTATATTCGTTGAAAGTACAATTCGATGCTGTGTCTGGCAGCAACAATATGCTTAATGCGGCACAAAACGTATTGAATTGGTAGAAACCATACACGTTACAATCGGCACTAAGTAAATAGTATCCTGTGTCAAGGGTTACGGTTTTCCCCATCAGTGTTGCACGTCCCGGATAACCATGAGAATAGTTGGTTGTGGCACCTTGATCCGACGAAATGTACATTGAGTATTGCCCTCCATGACTTTCTGCCGTACCAATCCATAATTCTGATATCCACGACCGACATACTTCGCTCCAGTTACGTGAATTGACATTTTCAAAATCACAGAAAAAAACCACTTGCGATTTCGCAGTTTGCAACAACGATAAAACAGTAAGAAAAAAAATCAACTTCTTCATATTATCACACTTTTTCGGTTAGTACATCTGCAATAACTCTGACTGCATCAGCTTTGCCAATGGAGGCAATAATCCCATTAATTCCTGTCGACAATTGTTCATTTAGGCTCAACTGTCGTAAAAGGTTGTTGATATAATCTGTCATGTCTGTCACACCATCCAGATTTATAAGATTTTTCGACTTCATTGTGACAATAACTTGTCTGAAAAAAGAATATGCATTTTCAACCTTAACATTGAGAACGTCATAGATGTTGGACAAAATTTGCTGCGCAGGATTAATGGTTGCAATACATGCTTCATCTATCTGTTTTCTGTGAGATGTAGCCGTATTAGGGTAATGCTGAGAGGAAAGTATTGATGACCTCAATCCAGACAATTGAGCACATTCTGGATAGTTATACTCTTTCAAAACAGATTCTGCATTATTTAGCCATACAAGCCATTTTGAAGAGGCCGAAACGTCCCTATTTGAGAATAGATTGACATGTTCCGATACTTGGAGAAGAAGACTGCGCAAACTATTCCTTTTGTCTAAATTATCAGATACTTTCATAATCTACTCTGAAACTAGTATTTCTCCATTTGCAGTGTTTGCCCAGACTAACCCGTCTTCTTGAATCTTTATTTTCATCCGCGTTATTACACGGCTGTCGAAAGAAGCCAATTTTTCGGCTTCAGCTATTACCTCGAGACTCTCTAGATTTGAACTTTGCATTGATAGCATCACATCATTGCGTATATTTCCCATTATTTCCTCTTTTGGTGGGGATTTCTTCACCCCAAGTGCAGCCATACAATCCATCCAAGTTTCTACATGATTTTCGTACAATTCGCTAATCTCTTCCTCTAAATATGATTGCCCGCTGCGTTTTATTCCACGAATAATTTCTCTGGCGCAATCCTCTAGATCGTTATTTAATGTGGTGTATGTCTTTATGTCGTTGTCTGGTATTTCGGATATCTTATAAGACTCGCACAGAGAGGTCCTCATTGCATGGTAGGTCCTGTTTTCATCCAATACCATACCATTGTTTTGAGAATTTTGGTAATCGAGAGCGTAAGGAATTTCAACTTCCACATCCCCAATCCTCATTCGTGGTATGGAAAAATTACAGAGAATATTATCGGACTTGTATTGACGAGCAATCTCGGAAGATTGGACATCTGCATTGTAACGGGCAGTAGTAACACTTGCAACTAACCCAGATATATAATCTTTTAAGTTTGCCATGACATTTATTGTTTTAACAAATGGCTAATGGATTGTGTATGGATTGCCCATACACAATCCATACACCTGGTATTTAACTAAGAGTAGAGTTCCCTTCTATCAGAGACAACATACGGTCAAGACCAGCAGGAAGGTCATCGTTGACTACTTTGACATGGATAACCATTGAATACGTCTTATCAACTTGGGATCCCGTGGTTGTCTTTTTCTGATAAGAGGCAGATGCTTTCAAACTTGCCAGCTTACCATATGAAAGACTTAAGTTCGCATTGCCAGAGGCGCTAGTTTCTACATTTTTTGTTTCAACAGAAGTGAGTTTTGCGTTGAAATCGATAGTCATCTCCTCTATTCGGAGAGACGGAACATTCAGCATGGCCAATACGGGCACACGAAGGGTTCTACTGACGGGGGTGGTTTCTGAAGTATCTCTATATGTGAACTCTACCATATTTAATTCCATGGTATTGTCACTTCCTGTGACCAGTCCAACTTCTCTGATGAATTGAACTTGAGATAGAGATGCGTTGTTTTGCGCTGTTACAGCGGCTTGTATCGGGCCTCCAATGAGAGTGCTAAAATCCAAGCTATTCAGTTCATTAACTAAGTTTGCCATGTTTATTATTTTTTTAATTATACTTATTTTATTCTGCAACCATGGCATTACAATAAAAAGGGAGTTCTATCGTTATGTTTTTGGTTGCAGTATTTTTCTGCGCCTCGGGTGAGAGATGGCAGGGAAGAGTGAGTTGCGAGCTTCAAAAAACAATCACACTCTCCCTGCATCGGCACCCTCTCTTTTTTGCCCCGACACAACGGCGCACCAATCTTGTGCGGGGCTTTGTCAGATGAAATACATACGGCTTAATGGGCTTGTGCAAACTGCACTATTGGGAGTTTGCAGTATTTATTTAACGTCGTGCAACACAGTTAAAGACTTTATTATCGGGGTCGAAGGTGACACTGACCTTGTATCCGTCATCTACCATTTTGTCAGCCCACGCAAGAGCTTCCTCTTCACTTGCCGTGGAGAAATAAACTATTTCTTTTGTGAATACGTTTTGACTTGTTGTGGCAGAATCATAGAAAAAGACTTCATGCCCGTTCTGGGTCATGGCAATCAAAAGACGGAAAAATTCAGTTCGTTCAGTTTTGCTGTGTAGTGTTGTTTGATGCTGTACGCCGTCAATGGCATACTGCACCATGCACACGGTGCTTGTCTCGGCAACTGAATTTTCAGGTACATAATCTGCGGTGTTTTCTTTTTGACAACCAACTGTCATCAGACTTAGCACCGAAAACAGTGCAATGGTTTTAGTGGTTTTGTTCATTTTTTTATTATTTTATTGTTGACTTTTAGATATACTTTCCTTAAACTGATTGCGTTTAAGCGAATGCATTTGCTGCATTGTTTCAATGGAAAAGACACTAATCCTGCGTTCTGACCATGATACTGCTAATAAATCATTGTTTAAGAGTACGGAGTCCATGGGCAAAGAATAATCGCGTTTAGGAGCAGCCCATACTTCAACGAAGTTGTGACCAAGAAAACCAATCATTTCCTGAGGCGGAACTTTAAGATTGAGATCATGTTGAAGTATAAGCCAAGCCGAGTCTGTAGTTGCCACAAGCAGCGTTACATCGACAAAAACGGTGTCGTTGACCTTGTAATCTTTTATAAAGGAGGCTGCGATTCCGTCTACGTTTTCATAACGGGTGTAAAGGTCGCTGACCTCACGGGAGGGGAAGATATATTTCCACTGTAGGGCGACGCAGAGGATGGCGGCCTCGACGAGGGCCAGGATGGCTACAATCAGCCAGAAGCGTTTTTTGTTGAACGTTTTCTCGCTGAGCCGAGTGGAGGAAAGCTTGCTTTCATCCCGAGGCGCGGAAAACGAGGGTTTCGAAGAATCCAACGGACGTTTCATAGCTGCTGGATTATATTGCCCACGGTGTCGCAAATCGCGGTGGCGGTCTGGTCGGTGGTGGTGGTTACATTAACATAGTCGCGTGTGGCGGCAAAGGCCTTGTCGGCGTTAAGGGCGATGAGCAGGAAGAGGCAGGCCGCGATGGAGTAGGACGGGAGTCGGAGGGAGAGAAATTCCTGCCAACGGTGGTCTTTTCCGGAAACGGAATTGTAGCTACCAGCAAGGACAAACCCCAACCAAAGGCGACGGCGGCGGGAGAGGCGGCTCAGACGGTCGGCATAGCGGGCCATGCGGTAAGGTTGGTGGCGAAGGCGAAGCGTCTGCCGTATAAGCCAAAGGCTACGGGCCGCACGCAAGGCTACCACAGCATCGGCGACGGCAAGGACGAGGACAGCGACATTGAGGGGTGAGGGTCCCGCTGGAGCGGTGTGCCACAGGAGGCTTGCCGCCAAAGCGAGGACGAAGAGGCAGAAGACGAGCAGATAGCGGTCGGCCTGACGGCGGATCTGGAACTGCGGAAGACGGTCGCTTTCAACCACCGAACGGATTTGCTCCGGGGAGAACGGTGGTATCCGTGAGGCGACGTCATCCATTAGCCTCTGAGCAGAACGCAACCGACGGATATCGTCATCCGTGATGGGACTGTCGTGTCCTCTCTCCTCTTGCTGGACAAAACCCAGCGATCCTTTTTCTTTCTTCATTGATAATCAGTATTTTACCCCCCCCCTGCAAACTGTATGATAAAGAGGGAAGAAAGAGGCTGGTTGATAATTATTTGTGGATTAACATTCTCAATTTTTTTAAAAGCCGTGACATTCGTTTACGTGCGTTACTTTCGGTGATGCCCTCGGTTCGAGCGATGGTGCTGTAGGAGTCGTCGCTCAGGTAGTGGTCCAGCAAGTTGCGTTCGCTGAGTTTGAGTTGTGTCGTGAGTTCGTCGAGCAGGTTCCAGTCGTCGCGGGATGGGTTGTCGGTGAGATGTTCCTCACTGTCATTTATTTCATTTCCAAAGTGTTCGGTTCCCCTACGGGGTTCCAAGCCGTAGAGGTCGCAGACGGACTGGAATTCTTGGTGATTGGGGTTGCGGAGGTAGTCCATGACGGCATGGTAAGAGATTTGGTATATCCAGGTTGACTCAGCACTGTCGCCACGGAAACGGTCGAGGCCGTACCGACTGAACTCCGCCCATATCGCCACGGCGCACTCTTGCCGTAGTTCATCGAAATAGAATGCATTACCACCACAATACCTGAGACAGATACTGTTTATGGTCTGGCAGTTGCGGTTCAGCAGGTCGCCGAATTCTATTTCTTGTTGCTGCGTGGGCATCAGAGGTAGTTTCAATCTATTTCATATTCATATATTTATAACGTTTTTAAGGCAATTATATTGTATTGTTCCATTCATATTATGTGCGATTATTTGAGATTTGTATTCGTATTGTTTTTTTGCCATATTAGACGTAAAATTTTTTGAATTGTGTGACAAAGGGGTGAAATTTTTTTGAAGATTTTTTTGATAGGGTTGGTTTTCAATTGGATGGAGACGTTTTTTTACCGGCTGAAGCCCTTGGCGCGGGACAACGCGCTTTATGGGGCGGACGCAAGCGTCCGGGAACGGGACGAAGGAGAGGGCATGGAATGCCCTGGCAAGGGACGAAGGGGGACGCGATGGAATCGCGGGGACGTAAAGAAGGTGAGGGTATGGTTGCAGCGGTGCTATTTGTTCTCCGCTGCGCTATCGAAGCGGCCACGTTTCTTCAGATACGGGACAGGTTTTTTATGGGGCTAATGGGGCTAATGGGCGGGGTGGGCCTAATGGGGCGAATGGGCGGTGTGGGGTTTATGGGTGGGATGGGCGTATGTGGCTGATTGATAGGTGGTTGCGGTGGTTTGAGGGGATAAAATTGCAACAGACTGGGAATTAGGGGGTTGCGGGGATTTCGTCGAAGGGTCGCCGAAGGATCACCGAAGGGTCGTCGAAGGGTAGCCGAAAGAGGATTTTGGCGGACATAAATGCCCGCCCACCGGACGAAAGAGAACCAGGGAATTGTCGCGACAGAATCGCGACACACAGTGGAAGGGATGGCGCGGGGGAAGAGAAAAAAGAAAAAGCCCCCCAAGAAAAAAGCCCCCAACAAAAAAAGAGAAACCGCTGCTTGCGGCTCCGCTTGCTTACGGGCGGCTGCGCCGCCCTCCTCTCTCGCTTCTTTTCTCTCTTCCTTCGGCGGCTGCGCCGCCTCCTTTTCTTGCCCTCTCCGCGCTTCTCTCTCCTCTTGTGGGCGGCTGCGCCGCCCCTCCTCTTTGCTTCTCCTCTCGCGCTTCTTACGGGCGGCTGCGCCGCCCTACCCCTTCCGCTTCTCTTCCGCTTCTTCGGCGGCTGCGCCGCCCCCTCGCCCTCTCCTCTTTCCTCTCTATCAAAAATTTAACAAACCCCTAACGCCGTCACAAGTCATAAACTAATCTGTTCTCCACTTGACTTCGCTTCCGCTCGTCACCCTAAAGGGCCGTTATCGAAAGCCACTGGCTTTCTTCATATTTTGCCATAATTGCTTAAACGTTTAAGGATTAATTATTTTAGTGAATTATTTTGTTTTATTGTTATCTTCTATCTGTAGTGGTTCTTGTTGTGCTATCTGTTTGGCATTCATTGATGAAACCACCGACTCGCCAATCTCTTTTTCGGCGGCTTCGCGAGCCACACGTGCGGTCGCTCCACCACGACGGGCCACTTTGGCGCTTTCCATCATGCCTTTGGGGCTCTCGTTCTTTGAAATCTGCGTTGTTGTGGCTTCGGCGAGCATGTTGATGGCAATCTCAAGGTCGGTCATATTGTCGCGTAGGTTCTCCTTCTTCAGGCCCTTCAACTGCTTGTATTCCTTTGCCGAGAGGCCGCTCCATCCGCGATAGATGATGTCCGTCAAGGAGGCGAACTGCTGACCTTCTTCAAGTCCGGCGCGTTTCCACTCGTCGGTCAGGTGTTTGCGAACCTCAATAGACCTCATACGCTGGTTGATCCAAGCCTCCGAGTAACCGAGACGGCGGTAGTCGGCCACAGCCTGCTCAATGGAAAGCTCCGGGTCTTGCATCTGGTCGATACGCTGTGCCGCCACCTGCGCCATCCATAGCTTGAACGGTTCTGCCTTCGGCGACGGTATGGATTGTATAAGCCTAAAAAGCTGTTCGGTATCAGCCACATCGGTAAGGCGCATCTTGCCGTCGGGTGCCTGGAATTTCAACTGGTAACAATTTGTTACCGTTTCATTCCCTTCCTTTATAAGTCTGCCTTTCAGCACCTTCCAGTACTTGCGTGCCGTCTGGTAGTCGCTGTCGGTCAGTACCGACACCACATCCACCACCGAAAACCACCATTTCTCGGCATCAGTATCCCAAGCGGTACGCACCCGCTTCTCTTCAAATAGTTGTATCGCCTGTTTCTGTGTCATTTCTTCTTTTCGTTTGCCATCATTGCTTATGCCGAAGGCCGCGAATACCTAATAATCAAACTTAACATAATGAGCAACGTTTAAGGAGTAATTATTGAATTTGTTTATCTTTTTTATAAAGTTACATCTATTCATCGTACAAATCGCTTTTACCTAAGTTACAGTCAGAACAAAGTGTTTGTAGGTTATCGATTGTGGTTTCTCCTCCTTTTGACCACGGTTTGATGTGGTCAATATGTAAAGTGACATTAGGAGAGGTCGCTGGAGACTTACCACAAATACAGCACTTAAAATTATCCCGCTGCATTACTTTGAAACGCAAGCGAAGATTGATGTCACGCGAGGTATTGCGATTACTCTTATGGGAGGAATCTTTTCTTGGAAGAGATGCTTCTATGTTTGATTTGTCTTCAATCTCATCATTAGTTGGAGTCGTTTTTTCTTCTGAGTTTATGTATCTGACAAATGCTTCTAATGTCCCTCTCCAACCTCCAAAACGACGAACAAAGGTATTTTGCCCAAAAGAAAACTCACCATTTTTAACATCCGTAACTGTTGGTTGTCGTCCCAATTTAATCCATACTCTTTCAATATCTTGAAACAATTCCTCATCTGAGATTTCTTTGCCTTTCCCAAGTCGAAAAGGTGTTGGAGAAAGACCTGCTTTTTCTAAAATAACATTCCAACTTCCAAATCTACGAGACATTGATGAGCAGTTATATAGACCATACTGCTTATATTCTCCTGATGTAATATATGTCTTTTGTAATTGAGAAGCAATGCGTCTCATATCAGCGAAGAAATCTTCGTCATTCTCACATTGTTGATGTTTACCCCATTCTTGACAATAAACAGATAGTCCTGCCTTCCCCAAGGCTTTATTCCAACTGCCAAACCTTCTGCTCATTGTGGTACTTCCATATTTTCCATACTTCTCATATGTTGAACGAGAAAGAATGTTTGTATCGCAAAGTTTTGCGACTCTCAGAACATCATTTATTAGGTCTTCATCTGAGATGTTTCTATGATACTCGTTCAATACAAAATCCATATTCTTTTCTTTTTTCAGCAGTTTCCTATTTCCCACTTCTTCCAGCACGGTCATTTGCTATCTTGTTTGAACCCTATCCGTTTCCGGGGCGTTGATGGCTTCTCGCGCAGTTGGTCGAGGGCGTCGTTGAGGGCGCTTATCTGGACGGCCATCTCCATATTGTTTTCGTTCTGCTCGTGGAGAATCTCGTCCACGCGGGCGTTGAGGTTGTCGACCTTGTGCGACAGCTGCTCCACCTTCATGTTGACACCTTGCCAGGCACCTATTGCGTGACGAATGGCCACAAACGCCCGCATAATATTGATGTTGACCTGTATGGCCGTCTCCGACCGCAGCACCGAACTCAACATGGCAATACCCAATTCAGTAAAAGCATAAGGAAGAGCTCTATCTCCACCTCTGTTTGAAATCACAATTTGTGATTTCAAACTACTATCAGTAGCACTAACATCTTTATTATCAACAGTAGTAGAATCAATATTTGAAGTCACAAATTGTGATTTCAATAATGTCCATTCATTTTTATTCAATCTAAACAGAAAATCATCGGGAAAACGGTCAATGTTACGTTTGACCGCTTGGTTCAAGGCTCGAGTCTCTACATTGTACAATTCCGCCAAGTCGCGGTCAAGCATAACTTGCATTCCCCGCACCTCGTAGATGCGATGCTTGATGCCTTCGATGTCAGCAGTCCCTTTTATGGCAATATCTGTGGCCATTTTATTTGGCGTCCTCTGTGTAATTCACTAATAACGACAGCAATACATCACGTATAATACTATACGTGAATTTACAAAGATACAAAAATAAAATCAATTGCAGAAAAATATTTTTGCAATTTAGCGCTTGTGGCGGGTCTTTGCATGGTGACCGGTTAGGGTGGGCAAGATGGTGGCCGTGTGGTCGGTGCTGTTTTTTAACGATATTTCAACGATAGTTATACAATATTTCAACGATAGTTATCGTTAAAGTATCGTTGATGTATCGTTGAAGTATCGTTGAAATGACGGTTGAAGAGGTGGGGTAGAGTGGGTTGCGGGTGGGTGATAGGTGCGTTATGGGGGTGTTACGGGAGGGTGGTGGATCGATTGGAAATGAATAAACAACATAGGAGAAACGAATTATGGCAAAGACAAAACCAACGGGGCTGCTTGTGAACGGCAGCTTGAAGAAGAGCGGAGTGACGTTCTACCTCCGTGGAGGACAGATGGTTGCGCGGACGGCGCACAGCGAGCAGCCGAAGCGTCGCACGCGTGGCCAGTTTGTGGCGCGCCAGCAGCTGGCTCACGGCTGCCGCCTGTGGCGGGTGCTGAAGTGGGCGGGCGAGCCGCTGTTTGAGAAGACGCCTACGGCGTATGCGCGGTTCCGCACGCTGATGCGTCGCACGCCGGTGGTGTTCACGCCGGTGAGCGGCCGTACGGCGAAGGCTGTGCTGCTGCTGCCGGGCATGCCGGTGAGCGACGGTGTGCTGCCTGTAGTGGAGCAGCAGCTTGCTGAGGTGGAGGGCGCAACGGCTCTCGTCACCTCGCTGACGACGGCCGACGTGCATCGCGACGACACGCTGCGGCTCTACACGCTGCGCCAGGTTGTCGAGGGTTCGCGGCCGATGGTGCGCGTCAGCACCGCCGACTTGGGAGTGGATGACTTCAGGGTCGTCGATGGACGGCTGGCGCTGGTGGGCGACGATTTCGCCGACGAGATGTGCGGCTGGGCGCTGGTGCATATCCGCGACTCGCGTTGCAGCAGCCAGCGGGTGGTGACGCGCTGCACCTACTACCAGCAGTTCACCACCGAGGAGGCTTTCGAGGTTGCCGCCGAGAGCTACGGCGGTTTGACGAAAGAGGTGCGATAGGTGGCGGCAAGATGTTGGTTTACGAAAAGTACGGAAATATGAGAAAGACGGTATTCGCTCTGCTTGTTGCGGCTACGGTGGCCTTGATGGCCGGCTGCGGCGACAACCAGAAACAGGACAATCAACAGGAAACGGCTATGAACAGCGAACTGAAAGCTTTTGACGTGAGGAGCGACTTTGCCGACAACGGCTTCACGTTCTTCACCAAGAACCTTGTGCTCTGCTGCGGCGACAGCACGGAGAGCAACGCGATGACCATCGGCTGGGGCGGCATCGGCAACTACCTTGGGCACGAGCGTGCGGCGGTGACGGTGTATGTGGCGCCGGCGCGCTACACCTACGAGTTCATGGAGCGTCATCCGCGCTTCACCATCATGGAGTTCGACGACCCCGAGGTGTGGAAGTATATGGGCAAGAACAGCGGTCGCGACGGCGACAAGGCTGCGGCGCTGGGCCTGCATGTGGCTTACACCGAGCACGGTACGCCCTACTACGAGGAGGCCAAGACGGTCATCGAGTGCGAGACGATGACCGCCTGGCACCAGACGGCGCAGGACTTCCGCAATGCGACGCCCAAGGAATGGTACGACGGCTTCGAGGCCGGCATCCACACCGTCTATATCGGCGAGGTGATAGGCGCCTGGAAGAGATAAGCGATGGAGATCACGACCCTCTTGGAAACGGACGACAGAACGGTGTTGCGCAGCTGGATGGAGAAGAACCACCAAAAGGTGCGTGAGGTGTGGGTGGCCACCTATCGAGGCAAACTACCGATGGCCGATGCGCTACCGTATGTGGAGGTCGTTGAGGAGGCCCTCTGCTTCGGATGGATTGACTCCACCTGCAAGCGGCTGCCCGACGGACGGCTGGCACAGCGTCTATCGCCGCGAAGGAAGAACAGCCATTGGACGGAACGCAACCGCAAGCGATGCCAAGAGTTGGAGCAACGGGGTCTTATGACTGAGGCGGGGAGAATGCGTTGCCAATTGTGAAATACGAAAGTTGAATATTGAAGTATGATTGACATAGATACAACCAATATGTGCTCGCATCTGCAGCGGAAGCTGTTCGACGAGAATGGCGAATACCACCGACTGTGGCTGGCGATGCAGGAGGATGCTGAGCTGACGGCGGTGGTGCGCTCGCGGCAGCTGCATATCTACCGTAACGGGAAGAAGGTGCTGGTGCTGGCCGGCAAGGCGGCACCCAAAGTCATTCGCGAAGACCGTTTATGTGAATTGCTTAATGATTATGGAAAATAAATTCAATATACGTCCGGCGAGGGCCGACGAGGCGGGCCTTGTGCTGGAATTCATCAAGAAGCTGGCGGCATACGAGAAATGTGCCGACGAAGTGGTGGCCGACGAGGCAACGCTGTATCACTCGCTCTTTGTGGAGCACTCCGCCGAGGTGCTCTTCGCTGAAGAAAATGGTGTGGTGATAGGTTTCGTCCTGTTCTTCCACAACTTCTCCACCTTCGTGGGTCGCAAAGGGCTCTACCTCGAAGACCTCTTCATCGTGCCTGAGAAACGAGGCAGAGGCTATGGGAAAGCCCTGCTGAAACACTTGGCGCAACTGGCTGTAGAGCGCAACTGCGGCCGCATGGAGTGGATATGCCTCGACTGGAACAAGCCGGCTCTGAAGGTCTACCGCAGCATCGGAGCCATACCGATGGACGAGTGGACGGTGCAGCGGTTGGACGAGACGGCGATGAAGCGCTTCGCCGAGAAGTGATAAAACGACAGAACGATGACAGAAGCGACAGAACAAGAGAAAGCCCTGCGGCTGGCCACCGAGGCGGGACATGTGCTGCTCGAGAACGGTGCGGAGATAAGCCGTGTGGAGCAGACGATGGAGCACATAGCGTCGGCCTATGGGGTGAGCGACGAGAGCTTCTTCGTGCTCAGCAACGGCATCATCACCACCGGGCGGCAATATGCCTGCGCCGAGTTTATACCCATACGCGGCACGCAGCTGAGCCGTGTGGTGGAGGTGAATCAGCTGAGTCGCGATGTGAGCGCCGGGCGAGTGCCACTCGACGAGCTGGCGTCGCGCCTGCAGGCAATACGTACGGGCAAAGGAAATCCTTGGTGGGAGGTCGTCATGGGCATCGCCTTGGGCGTTGCCTCGTTCAGCATCCTCTTCGGCGGAAGCCTTGTGGACGCTGTGGCCACCTTCGCCTGCGGCTTGCTGCTGGGAGCCTTCATGACCTTCGTGGGAGCGCACCTGAGCCGCATCTTCGGCAACCTGCTGGGCGGCCTCGTGGGCGGCCTGCTCTGTGTGCTGGCGGTGACGCTGGGCTTCGGCGAGCACCTGCCCAACATGATTATAGGCACCATCATCGCCTTGGTGCCCGGCGTGCCCTTCACCAACGGCATGCGCGACTTGGCTAACGAAGACTATATAGCTGGCGCCACGCGCTTGATGGACGCCTTCCTGGCGTTCCTCTGCATCGCCCTCGGAGTGGTGCTGGCGTTCATCGTGGAGTGCCTGTTTGCCGGCGGATTGATGCAGCTGAGCACGCCGGCCATCGACCCTGTGGCGTCGGCGTGGTACATACAGCTGCCGGCGGCATTCATAGGCACCGTGGGTTTCTCGGCGCTCTTCGGCGCACCGCGCAGATACTATGTCGACTGCGGCATCGTGGGTATGCTGGGGTGGGCGGTGTATCTGCTGACAGCAACGGTGGCGCCGCAGCATGTGGTGGGTGCCGCCTTCCTGGGCGCCCTGACAGTGGCTGCGGTGAGCAGCGTGCTAGCTGTGGTGCGGAAATGTCCCACGACGGTGTTCCTCATCTGCGGCATCATACCGCTCGTGCCCGGCGGCGGCATCTTCTGGACGGCCTACTACCTGGTCAGCGACCAGCTGCGCCTGGCGGCCACCACCGGCTTCACCGCCCTCAAGGTAACCATAGCCATCGCCGGCGGCATCATACTGATGGGCGCCATAGCGGGTAGGGTGAAGAGGAGGAAGGTGAATGGGGATTAGTGAATGTAGATTAATAACCATAAATTAAATAATGAAACACATACAGTATCAAACGCAGGGCACCTGCTCGGTGCTGATAGACGTGACGGCCGACGACAACGACATCATACAGAATGTGGCGTTCCTCGGCGGTTGCGACGGCAACCTGCAGGGCATCTGCCGACTGGTGAGGGGTCAGAAGATTGACGATGTCATCGCCAAACTCGACGGCATCAGTTGTGGCGGCAAGCCCACCTCGTGTCCCGACCAGCTCTGCCGTGCATTGGAACAATTGAAGAACAAACAATAAACACAACCTGTCATGAAGAAAACTATGCTATTGCTGACGGCCGCCCTGTTGCTGACGGCTTGCGGAAACCAAGAAGAGCAGCTGAAGGAAAGAGCTGCGGAGCTGTGCAAGTATATCCCCGACCATGAGTTGAGGGAAGAGTCGCGCGACTACATGACCGAAGACTTCTACAACGCGCTAGACACGATGTTCAACCAGCTGCCTGAGTTCGAGGCTATGGACCACGAATGGCTCTACTACTTCGTCACCGGCAACGGCGGCACGATAGCCGACTTCGACGTTGTCGGCGTGGAACAAACCGACAAGAGTCACGCTACGGCCACCATCAGCGTGCGGCAGAAATGGGAGGACGGCTCCTTCGACCCCAGTAGCGATGTTGAGGAGCATCGGCTGGCGATGGAGAAGGTGGGCGGCAAATGGCTGATTGCAGACTTTGACGGACACAAGGCCGACTGCATACGCCACATAGCCATCAACCGCGAGGAACAGGCCGTAAGAGCGGCCATCAGCGACTATCTGGTGAGCGAGATTGGCGAGCAGTACCTGAAAGGCGAGCTCTGCATCCCGACGTTGATGATGATACACGAGGAGGACGGGCTCTTTATGGGCGACTTCTGGGTGATGTGGTACAATGTGGCTGGCGACACGTTGAAGTGCGTCTCCGGCGGCAACCACGCAGGCGCGATAACCATGAGCAAAGAGGACGGCAAATACAAGGTGACCGGCTTCGAGCAGGCGGTGGACGGTGCCGGCAACGTGGCCAGCGCCAAGCGTATCTTCGGCAGCTACTACGACATCTACGAGAACGTGCACGCCAGCGAACAGGTGCGCGAGGCCGTCCGCAAGGAGCAGTTGCAGGAGTACGTCAAGCGCAACAACCTCAACGTCCGCTACTATCAGGATTACGGCTGGCCGGCCGTCGAACTATGAAACAGATAGAGGTTGTAGCGGCCATAATCCGCAAGGGTGACAGGATCTTCGCCACGCAGCGTGGATACGGCGAGTGGAAGGATTGGTGGGAGTTCCCGGGAGGCAAGATGGAGGCCGGTGAAACGTCGGAGGTGGCGCTGAAGCGTGAGATACGCGAGGAACTGTCGGCAGAGATAAGCGTGGATGAGCTGCTGAGCACCGTAGAGTACGACTATCCGGCTTTTCACCTCACCATGCATTGCTACCTCTGCTCCCTGCTGACGGAAGCCCTCCATCTCAACGAGCATGAGGCCGCCCGCTGGCTCGCCAGAGAGGAGCTCGACAGCGTGCGGTGGCTGCCGGCGGACCTGCAACTGATAGAACAAATGAAAAATATAGAGCTATGGTAATAGACTTTAACAAGATAGAAGAGATCGCCAACCCGCAGTTCAAGGGCGGCGAAGGCGACACGATGTTCCGCACATTCAACGACGGACAGAACAAGATAATGCGAGGTAGGCTCGACGTGGGTTGCTCTATCGGCTACCACAAGCATGAAACCAACAGCGAGATTATCTTCATCCTTAGCGGTGAGGCACGTTGCCTGTACGACGACGGCGAGGAACGCCTGTCGGCTGGACAATGCCACTACTGCCCTTTAGGACACTCGCACGCGCTCATCAACGCCAGCGGCAGCGAACCTTTGATATTCTTCGCCATAGTACCAGAATTGTAATCCGTATGAAGCTAAGTAACGACATAATTACCATTGAGGTGAACGAGCATGGCGCCGAGCTGGTGAGCCTCAGGAAAGACGGTCACGAGTACCTTTGGATCGGCGATGCTGCCTACTGGAACCGCCATGCGCCGATACTCTTCCCAGCCGTTGGGAAGCCGTATAACAACGAACTCCATGTTGACGGGAAGGCCTACCCCATGAAGCAGCATGGGTATGCGAGAGATAGCGAGTTTGAGGTTATTGGTGACGGACAGCTGCGAATGCTGACGGGTGCTCTCAGCGAAAGCTACCCTTATCAGCTAAGGTTGGAGGTCTTCTATAGGCTGCATGGCAGCGCTGTGGAAGTGACGTGGACGGTGGAGAACCTTGACGAGAGGGAAGCTTACTTCCAGATAGGTGCCCATCCCGGATTTATGCTGCCAGGATATATGGCTGAAGACGCTCTACATGGTTATATCCGTTACTACGACCACGAAGGGAAGCCTGTGTCGCCCGTCATCGTCTCAGCCCTTGAGGATGGCAACCGTGTGCCTTTGGTAGAGTCGCGTCGTATCCCTGCCGAGATGCCGATAGATGCCGACTCTTTCGCCCACGATGCGCTGATGTTCGAGGATGGCCAGGTGGCTAAGGCTGTGCTTTGCAACAAGGAAGGCCACGATGTTGTCGCTGTCAGTTGTCCGCAAGCTGAAGCTTACGGCATCTGGGCGCCGCACAAGGAAGGCTGTCCGTTCGTCTGCCTGGAACCTTGGTGTGGTATCTGCGACGCCAAAGGTTTCACCGACGACATCTCCACGCGCCAGTACATCCACCGTCTGGCGTCGAAAGATAAATACGCCTTCGCCTACACCATTGAGGTGTACCGGTAGTAACAAAACGCCGCAATAGCCAACTGTACGAGCAGGATGGCAGGCACCCCGTAGCGGAACTTCTTGTGCTGCGTCTTGTGGCGGAATACTCTCATCGCCAGCAAGGCACCTATGCTGCCACCGAGGGCGGCGAGCAGCAGAAGCGATGCTTCGCGCACCCGCCAGCGTTTGTGGCGTGCTTTGTGCTTGTCGATGCCGTAGATGATGTAAGTCAGCAGGTTGACCGCCAGGAGGTAGAATATGACTATCTTCAGATATATTGTCATGTTGTGCGGAGTGTTACGTCAACTATGTCGCCGAAGCTCTTGCCGATCTGCATGCGGATGGCTTTAGTGATGCCGATGATGTAGCAGATGTTGCCATCGGCATCCTTCACACCCATATTGACCACGCTGCCGCTATATGGCACACCGTCAAAGGTGGCGTCTACTTTGAGTCGCCCTTTGCCATATTCTTTACGGATGTCTATTGGCACCACCACAAAGGCGGCGTCCATGTCGCCGCTGCGCTCGATTGTGGCGCGGAAAAGGTGCTCCATATTCGTGTGTTTTTTTCGACAACAAAAGTACATTTTTTTTCTGATTCCGAAAAAAACAGTTATATTTGCATCAGTTTATCGTATAATCTACCGAGACGTATAATACTCTGAAACGGGGTCAGTTAGAGGTTCCAGATAAACGCTGATGATTGACCTAAATTTTAATCAAAAAAAAGGGTATGATACGCAAGAAAACGACCATTCTTGTCGCCCTTATGGCGACTTTTTTTTTAAAATAATTAAACCTATGTCTAAAAATCAAACTCAGCATTATGTCTATGCTCTAATTACGGTTTTCATTACCGTTCACCTGTTTGTATTTTATAGCCTGTATGTTATCGAGGGCGACAGCCTGATGCAGGCAACTGGAACAACCTCGGTATTGCAGGCTCTCGACAACCAGGGCGGTGTCTATATGTTTGACGCTTATCTGCCTATATGGCTGATGATTCTCATCGAGACGTTTTGCGCCTTTGTGCTTGCGGTGGCGATGGGCAGCCCTCTGGCCTTCCGCCTGGCTAGCCGCAAGTTTGACCCACGTCGCAACCACCCGATGATATTCGAGTCGGCTATCATCACGGCCACCGTTTGCCTCATGTGTCCGTCGATGAGCCTATTGGCCGACATCTTTTATTATCCTTACTATAAAGGGTTCGACATCATCGACTTCTTGTGCCGTTGGTTCCGTCTGGTATGTTACAACCTGCCGTTTGCCTATTTCTCGCAGATGTTCTTTGTCCAGCCGTTTGTGAGGTTTGTCATACGCAGGCTTTTTGCCGACAATATAGCGCAGCGAAACGAGCATAACAGCAACAAGACAGTCAAACCGTCGGACGAGACCGAGGCCATTGCCGATGTAATCATCCGAGAAGACGAGATTGCCGCTACAGATTAAAATACCAATAATCAATCACCCCAAAAACAATAATTATGTCAGTAACAAACTTGAATGAAATCGACAAGGCAGATGTGCTCGTAGCCGGTCTGCGGAAACACCTCAAAGAGGCACAGGAAATAGGTATCACCACCGATGCCCTTAACCGCCTGGAAGAAGCCGCCAAAGCCTTGCGGCAGGAGGATGCCGAAGTGGATGAACTGCGTCGGCAGGCCACCCTTAAAGCGCATGAGAATATGGATTTGATTGCCGACCTCAAGGCGCAGATGCTCACCATGCGCAAAGCCGTCAAAGGCCATTACCCGCAGTACGAGTGGATCAAGTACGGCGTGCAGGACAAGCGATAATCAATTCTATCAATGTGGTATGGGGTTGCATGCAACCCCATACTTTTTGCTATTGTGCCTCCATTTTATTGGCGGAATTTTTAATCAGTCGGACGGAGAAACCGTAGCAGCGGTCTTTCTCGTCATGACCTCAAAGGCTATGCTCACCCTTTTCGGGCCGTGAACTGTTTATGGCAGTATTTTTCATGTTTATGCTTTCTTCCAGGCGAAATTCTCTCTGCCGGCGGCCACTTCGAAGTTATACTTGACGATGCCGAGGTCGAGCTTTGCCCAACCGACCAATGAGAAGCGTGCACGGGCGGCTACGGTGTGGTCGTCCAGCAACTCAAGCTCGAACTTCTGCTGGTGAACCGCTGTTGGTGCCAGCATGGCGGCATCCATTCCGCGACGGAACCAGTCGGGCATCTCACCTTTTGTCCTGTAAAACTTCTCCATCGGCCGCATAGGGTGTTGCACGCCTTGTGTGACACCGTAGCCGATAGCTATGACGCAATGAAGCTTCTCGCCTGCAGCAATGGTGTAGCGGTCGGGCTGTTTGCCTACCGAGAGGCCTACCCAGCAGCTGTTAAGACCCAGCGTCTGTGCCAACAGCACGATGCGCTCGCCATAATATCCCACCTTCTCGTCGGCGCCTTTGGGTGCTACCATTGCCAGATAGTTGCGTACACCCTTGAAGTTGCCGTATTTTACCATACCACCGGTGAAAGCCTGCGGCTCGTCGGTGACCAGCTGTATGTGCACCCCTCCCTCCTGATTGCACAATGCAATCTCTTCATTAAGGATCTTAATAATCTCCGCCTCGATGGACTTCTCATGATACTGTCGCACCGAATGGCGTGCGACGACGGCTTCCTGCAATGTCATATCTGTGTGGTATTAAATATCGTGGTTATTCTAAATGCAGCCTCTTTTTGGCGGCGGCAATCTCTTCCTGATACTGTAGCATCTCCTCCTCAATAGGATTATATTCCTCTCTGTTTTCATACATCCTTTTATCTATCTCCATCCGTTCCTTGCTGTAGGCTTCTATCTCTTTGTCGCTGACGTTCATCATTTCTTTACTTTGTTCGTAGAGGCATTGCATGTATTGCAGTATCTTTCTACTCAGGATTGCCTCGAAGGTGTAGTCGAAGTCAAGTAAAGACTTCAGGGATGTATGGGGTGCTTCGTTTTTAAACCTCTTGGCCACCGAGTCGCACATCGTCGATTTGTATAGCTTGCGATTCTGGTAGAACTCTGCTACGTTTTCGGTGAAGAGCACGTTGCCTACCGTGTTGATGGTCTCTATATTCGACGAGAATATATGTTCTGTCGTCTCGGTGTAGTTTGTTTGCGGTACTAAATGGATAAAATAAAATCTCAATTTGTCGAACAGCGAGGTGTCGGCAGCAATCTGCCTCTGATAAAGTATGGACTTGTGGATGTTGGAGTCGGCCTGTTCTATCATCTCAAGTGAATTGTACATATCGTAAACCACCATCATCACTATCTCTCGCTTCTCTTTCTGCTTCTTGTTGTGGTCGATTATCGCCGCTGTGCCGAAGGTGAGCGCGATTGAAACTGTGGTGGCGAGGAGCGACAGCAGGAATTGCTTTGTAGATGATATTCCACTTCCTATCATCAGGTTTTTCGGTGTTTGTGTCTTGGTGTTCATATCGTTGTTTTCTTCTGTTTCCATAAATGTAGGGCGTTATGCTGATGGTTCGTTGTCGGCATCTAGAGACTCCTGTTCTGTCATCTGCATGAGCACGGCGTACCATTCCTCGAAGTCCTTGGGCATATCGTTCTCGCGGTCGGCCTCTTCTTTTGTGCGGGCGGTGTCGTCAAGCATGTCGTTGTGACCCGTGAGGGCGGCGAAGGGCGACAACTGTGCGGCCCGTTCGTACATGCTCATGCGCCGGTGCTGCTTCACACCGTTGTATGGCAGGTCTATTATGTCTTTGTAGTCGTCTTTCATCCCTTGTGTCCTCCTACTTGGCTGTTGCGGTCGCGCAGCGTGGCTCCTTCCTCGAAGTCGGTGCCACGCAGTATGGCGTTCTTGCCGAAGCGTTTCTGTATGCTTATTGCCGCCTTCTGCATTCGGTTCTCGCGTTCCACCTTTGCCTTCTGTGCCGCTTTCTTGCGTTCCTCGGCCTCGTGGTCGGCGAAGAGGTCAAGCTGCATCTCCTTGTTCTGCGGCACGCTGTTTCTGTCTATGAGGTTGCCCACCACCGTCAGGCGGCGCACCAGCAGCTTGCGGTCCACGTTGTCGTCATAGATGCCAACGATAGTTTCGGCTATGGTGCGCGACGATGATGTCGGCTCCAGCATCGCTGTGCCGTGTGCGAAACGTGGCACCTTGCGTCCATACCAATCCGTAGTAACCTTGCCCTCGTAGCCGCCTTTGGGGTCGATGTTCTCCACGTCGTAGTTCACCGTCAGCCCTACATACGACGTCACCAACCCTTTGTCCACCAACTTCAGCGCCATGCTGTCGGCCATCTCGCGCACCACTATGCGTGCCTTGTCTGCCGTGTAGGGTTCGCCCAACACCTGGCTGGAACTGAACGACTTTGTCGACGGCCGGTAGACCTTGACGTCCTTCATACCCACCGGCTCGTAGCCCCAGGCATGGTCTATCAGCAACTCGGCGTTCACGCCGAAGAGTTTGAACAGCTGCATCTCGTTGGTGAGCGAGCGGCGTGCCACGTCGCCCATGGTCATCATGCCGTTGGCCTCCAGCTTGCGGCTGATGCCGCGTCCCACACGCCAGAAATCTGTCAGCGGCCGGTGGTCCCACAGCAGGCGGCGGTAGCTCATCTCGTCCACTTCGGCTATGCGCACTCCATCCTTGTCGGCCGGTATGTGCTTGGCCACGATGTCCATAGCCACCTTGCTCAGATAGAAGTTGGTGCCTATGCCCGCCGTGGCGGTGATGCCTGTCTCGCGTAGCACCTCGTGTATCAGCTTCACCGTCAGCTCGCGTGGAGTCATGTGGTATGATTGGAGGTAGTTGGTGGCGTCGATGAACACCTCGTCCACCGAGTATACGTGTATATCCTCGGGTGCTATGTAGCGCAGGTATATGCCGTAGATGCGTGCCGAATACTGCATGTAGAGCCTCATACGCGGCGGCGCCACTATGTAGTCAAGCTCCCACCCGTCGTTGGCCTTCAGGTCGGGGTCGTGTGTGGAGCGTCCCGTGAAGATGCCTTCGGGCGAGAAGCACAGGCGCTCCATGTTCACCTGCCGCACGCGTTCCACCACCTCGAAGAGCCTTGCACGGCCCGAGATGCCGTATGCTTTCAGCGACGGCGTCACCGCTAGGCATATCGTCTTCTCCGTCCTCGACGCGTCGGCCACCACTAGGTTGGTCCGCAGCGGGTCCAAGCCGCGTTCCACGCACTCCACCGATGCGTAGAACGACTTGAGGTCTATGGCTATGAATGTGCGCTGCTTTGCCATCGGTGCCTATTTTGTCAGGTCTATCTCGTCAATCATCAGCCATGCCGGCTGCCCTGCATACGGATGCCATATCGGTAGCTGCCCGCGGCCGGTGAAGCGCACCCTCACGAAGTGCACGCTCCGCGCTTTGTTTGGCGTCAGCGTGTAGCGCAGACGGCGGCTGTCGGCGTACAGGTCGTCCGGCGGGTTGGCCAGCTCCATGCTCTGCCATGGGCTCCAGCGACTGCCGTCGATGCTCCACTGCACCTGCACGTCCTGCGGCTTCACTACCCAGTCGCCCGGGCTGTGGCATGTACCCACGGCTATGCTGCCGAGGGTCTCGTAGCCTTCCAGGGTGAGCGTCAGCTCCACTGTGTCCTCGCCTTGGAAGCCTGCCCACCCGTGGCACCAGTCGCCAGGCACGGCACGTCGGCCGTCGGCCATCTGCCGTGGGAAGCCTTCCGTGTAGGGCTCCGATGGCTTCACGTTCGAGGCTATGTCTTTTATCTTGAGCGTCTGCATCTGTTCCGCCCCTATGTTGCCACCCATGTCGGGGTGCGTCGCGAATGGGCAGCTGCGCTCCACGTCGCCAGGCACAGCCACGAAGCGGTAGTAGTAGGTGCTGTCGCCGCTCAGCTGGTGGCGTTCCGCCACGCCGGGTCCGCAGGTGGCCGTGCCGAGGCCTGTCTGGCGGTGGTCGACGCTCACCGTATACATATCCTCGGGTGTCAAGCCACGCCAACGGTGTGCGGCGGTGAGCGTGCTGTCGCTCCAGCGGCGCACGCTGAAGTTGAGCACGGTGTCGGGGCTCATCAGGGTCAGCGCCGGCCGCTCGTCGGTGCCGTCGCCGGTGAAGCGCACCCACACCGCCTCGCGGTTGCCCTGCTCTTGCGGCACCACATACTGCGGCAGCGCCAGCTCCTCCATGGCCTTGTACCATGTGCCGTTGCGCTGTGCGGCACGGCGGTCGGGGTAGGTCTCGTACAGGTTGCCGCGGAAGAGGCATGCCGTGTAGCCGGTGTCGAGGCCGAGCTGCACGCCTACCTTGGGCAGGGTTCGGTACTGGCCCCCGGGCACCACCATGTAGCTCAGCTGCAGGCGTCCCTCGTTGTCGGCCTCCACTATCTGCTTCACACGCAGTGCCGCCCCATCGTCGCTCTTCAGGCGCATCAGCATGTTCACCTCGCCCTGGGCGGTGCTCACCGAGAGCACCTCGGCCGTCAGCCTGTCGAGCCCCTGCCAGGCACGTGCTCCGGCTACGTCGACGAGGTCGTTGTCCGTCGGTGGGCGCCAGAAATTGCAGCGCAGCGGTGCCGCCAGCAGCTCGTGTCCGCGGTAGCGGTAGCTGGTCACGCTGCCGTCGTGCAGGTCTATGCGCACCTCGAAGTCGCTGCCCTTCAGCGATACTGCCTCGCGGCCGCGGTGCACGCGCACCTCGCCGTTGTGCAACCCTGTGCTGTGGGCCTCCGTGCCGTCGCGCAGCGGCACCACGACGTTGTCGCTGCCGCGTGTGTAGACGGCCTTCACTTCGGCCGCCGCCGGATGCGGGCTGCGGTCGGCGGCAAGTATGCCGTTGGCGCAGAAGGCGTCGTCGTCTTTCACTCCCGGCAACTCGCCGAGGTCGCCGCCGGCCGCCCACCAGCCGTTTTCCATCAAGAAAGCCTGGTCGGCCCAGTCCCAGATGAAGCCGCCCTGAAGCAGCGGGTAGCGGTCTATGGTGTCCCAGTAGTCCTTCAGTCCGCCCATGCCGTTGCCCATGGCGTGGCAGTATTCGGCCATGATGTAGGGGCGTTTGTTCCTGGCGTTGCGGGCATAGGCACCGATGTCGGCCGCCGACGGGTACATGGTGCACACGATGTCGGTGTTCCATGCCGTCTCGGCGCGCTCGTAGACCACCGGCCGCGTGTTGTCCTTGCCTTTGAGGAAGCGGTAGGCCTCCTCGAAGCAGTAGCCGTTGCCGCACTCGTTGCCGAGGCTCCACACAATGACCGACGGGTGGTTGCGGTCACGCTTGAACATGTTGTATATGCGGTCCAGTATTGGGTTGAGCCATTCCTTCTTGCGTGCCAGCGAGCCTTCGCCGTAGCCCTGGGCGTGACTCTCGACGTTGGCCTCGTCCCACACGTAGATGCCTGCCGAGTCGCAGAGGTCGTACCACAACTCGTCGTCGGGGTAGTGGCTTGTGCGCACGGCGTTGATGCCCAGCTCTTTCATCAGGGCAACGTCCTGCCGCATCTCGTTGGGCGTTATGTAGTGGCCCCCGGCGACGCTGTGCTCGTGACGATTTACGCCGCGTATCTCCACGGCCTTGCCGTTGACGCGCAGCTGCCCGTCGCGGATGTCGATATGGCGGAAGCCTATACGCTTGACGAGGCGCTCTGTCTCGCGCCCACCGGCGTCGTGGAGGCTCACCTGCAGCTTGTAGAGCACAGGTGTCGAGTCGCACCACGGCTGCACGTCGTGTACCGTGGCCGAGAAGCTGGTGTACCAGTCGCGCGGCTCCAGCACCTTGCGACCCTTGTCCAAACATTCCCCCGGTTCTCCACTCTCCACTCTCCACTCCACGCTCCCTCCCTGCACCTCGCGGCTGAGGTCCACTATCACGTCGAGGCGCCCCGTGCGCCAGTCGGCGGTGTCGACGTCGGCGGTGATTTTCAGGTCAGTGATGTAGGTCCACGGCACGCTGTACAGCTCCACGTCGCGCGTGATGCCACTCATGCGCCACATGTCCTGGCATTCCAGGTAGCTGCCGTCGCTCCATCGCACCACCTTGACGGCCATCGTGTTGCGTCCTGCTGCGAGGTATCGCGTGATGTCCCACTCGGCCGGGGTCTTCGAGTCCTGGCTGTAGCCCACCTCGCGGCCGTTGATGTAGAGGTACACGCCGCCGCCTGCAGCGCCGATCTTGGCTATCGTGCGCCGTCCCTGCCAGTGGCCGGGCAGCGTGAAGTGGCGCATGTACACCCCCGTCGGGTTGTAGCTGCGGGGTGCCCGCGGCGGGTCGCTTTTTGAGCCGTTGGCTCCCTGCCGGTCGCCGCCGACGAACTCGTTGCGCATATTGACATAGACCGGTATGCCGTAGCCTTGTAGCTCTATGTTGCCCGGCACGCCGATGCTGTCCCAGCGTGCGGGAGTGAGGGTGGCCTGCTGTGGTGTGTCGAAGATGCGGAAAGCCCATTGGCCGTTGAGGCTCAGGCGCCAAGGCCCTTCGGGCACCACACGGTCGTGCGGCTGCACTTTGTTCAGGCGGTACACCTCAAGGTTGTCCCAATGGGGTTGCGCCTGCGTGCCCACGACGCAGAAAAGCGTCATTATTATGCTAATGGCGAAAATGTGCTTGCTCATATCCGGATGCAAAGATACACTTTTTTTTCGAACCGCAAGACATGGGTGCCAAAAAAGGCGCTTCCGGTACCGACTCCGTACCGGGTCCGAAGGGGAGGGAAGGAAAATAAATTTGTGCAAGGGCACAATAAAAGTGCTGTTTTTGTGTTACCATATAAAAAAATCTTACACTATGGATATCAACACTCTCAACATCGACGACAGCGCCAAACTCAACGTCAAGGCTTGGCTCGAAGGCGAATATGACGAAGCCACCAAGCAGGCCATCCGCGACATGGCCGCAAACCCCACGGAGCTCAACGAGAGCTTTTACCGTCACTTGGAGTTCGGCACCGGCGGCCTGCGCGGCATCATGGGCGTGGGCACCAACCGCATGAACAAATACACCGTGGCCATGGCCACCCAGGGCTTGGCCAACTACGTGAAGAAGGTCAATGCCGGCGAGAAAGATCTGCGTGCCGCCGTGAGCCACGACAGCCGCAACCACAGCCGCGAGTTTGCCGAGATTACCGCCCGCGTGCTCGCCGCCAACGGTTTCCATGTATACCTCTTCGACGGCATGAGGCCGACGCCTGAGCTGAGCTTCGCCGTGCGCCACTACAAGTGCCACACGGGCGTCATGGTCACCGCCAGCCACAACCCCAAGGAGTACAACGGCTACAAGGCCTACTGGAGCGACGGCTGCCAGCTGACGGCCCCGCACGACACGGCGGTGATAGGCGAGGTGCTGAAAATCAAGAGTGTGGGCGACGTGAAGATGAACGCTCCCGAAGGCGGCATAGAGATTATCGGCGAGGAGCTTGACAAGATATACCTGGCACGCGTGGAGCAGAACAGCCTCAACCCCGAGGTCATCCGCAAGCACCACGACGTGAAGATAGTGTACACCCCGCTGCACGGCACCGGCATCACCCTGATACCGCGCATGCTGAAGCAGCTGGGCTTCACCAACGTCAACGTCGTCGAGGCTCAGGCTGTGCCCGACGGCAACTTCCCCACCACTCCGAGCCCCAACCCCGAGGAGAAGCCGGCCATGAAGATGGCTGTTGACCTGGCCAAGGAGATCGACGCCGACATCGTCTTCGCCAGCGACCCCGACGCCGACCGCGTGGGTGTGGCCGTGAAGCGCCCCGGCGGCGAGTGGATGCTGCTCAACGGCAACCAGACCATGAGCGTGCTGTTCTACTATATCGTCCGCCAGTGGCAGGAGAAACAGATGCTCACCGGCAACGAGTTCATGGTGAAGACCATCGTCACCAGCGAACTGCCCGCCGACATAGCCACCCGCGCCGGCATCAAGATATACGACGTACTGACTGGCTTCAAGTTCATCGGCGCCAAGATACTGGAGCTGGAGGGCGTGGAGCAGTTCATCGCCGGCGGCGAGGAGAGTTACGGCTACATGATAGGCGACTTTGTGCGCGACAAGGATGCTGTGTCCGCCTGCTCGATGATTGCCGAGATAGCCGCCTGGGCCTTGGAGCAGGGCAAGACCTTCTTCGACGTGCTGGTGGACATCTACCGCCAGTACGGCTTCTACAAGGAAGGCTTAGTCAGCGTGGTGCGCAAGGGCAAGAGCGGCGCCGAGGAGATACAGCAGATGATGCGTGACTACCGCTCGAATCCCCCTGCCGAGATAGACGGTGAGAAGGTCGTATGCATCAAGGACTACCAGACGCACGAGAGCAAGGACCTGCTCACCGGCAAGGTGACGCATATTGACCTGCCCACGAGCAACGTCCTGCAGTTCTTCACCGACAAGGGCAACAAGGTCACCGTGCGCCCCAGCGGCACAGAGCCCAAGATAAAGTTCTACTTCGGCGTCAAGGCCGAGCTGCCCTGTCCCCACTGCTTCGATGACGTCAACAACGCCCTCGACGCCAAGATTGAGAGCATCAAGCACAGCATGAAGCTCTGCTAAGAGGTATGGACCTGCCGTCGAAGATACTGCAAGATGCCGTTGACCAACTTGCCACCCTGCCAGGCGTTGGCAAGCGGTCGGCGTTGCGCTATGCGCTGGACCTGCTGAGTCGCGACGAGCAGAGTGTGCGCGACCTCGGCGAGGCGCTGGTGAGGCTCAAGACGAACCTATACCACTGCCGTTACTGCCACAACCTAAGCGACTCCGAGGTGTGCCCCATCTGCGCCAGCGAGAAGCGGCAGAAAGGCATCGTGTGCGTGGTGGAGAACGTGCAGGACGTGATGGCCATTGAGAACACGCAGCAGTACCGCGGACTGTACCACGTGCTAGGCGGCGTCATCTCGCCCATCGACGGCGTGGGGGTGCAGGACATAGAGATTGGCAGCCTGCTGCGGCGTGTGGAGACGGGTGACCCCGTCCCCGTGGAGGAGGTCATCCTCGCGCTGCCCACCACAATGGAGGGCGACACCACGGGATACTACATACACCGCCACCTGCAGCCTACGGGCGTGAAGGTGACGACGCTGGCGCGCGGCGTGGCCGTTGGCGACAGCCTCAACTACACTGACGAGATAACCCTCGGGCGCAGCATAGCCCACAGGATACCGTTTGAAGGATGAAGATACTATCGACGATTGCCATGATGCTGGCCATTGTGGCCTGTACGGCAAAGCCGGCCACCCAGGCATGTGAAGGTGACAAGACAGTGGCTGCATACACGCTGGATGACGACATCGGCGAGATGCTGCTGGTGGGGTTTAGAGGTGTGGCGCTTGATTCCACCGACCATATCTGGCGCGACCTGACGCACTTCCGCGTGGGTAGCGTGATTCTGTTCGACTACGATGCCGCCACGGGGCGCCGTGGACGCAATATCACCGGTCGGCAGCAGGTGCAGAACCTCTGCAGCCAGCTGCGGAGCGTCAGGCCTGACTTGCTGATAGGTATCGACCAGGAAGGCGGCAGGGTGAGCCGCCTGCACACGCGCTACGGCTTCCCTGCCGTAGGTACGCCACAGGCTTCGGCCACGGCAGGTGACGACAGTGTGCGCAGTTGTGCACGCATGACGGCGCAGATGCTGCAGGAGGTGGGCATCAACCTCAATTTCGCCCCTGTGGCCGATGTGGATGTAAACCCCGACTGCCCCGTCATCGGCAAGCTGGAGCGCAGTTTCTCGGCCTCGCCGGAGAGGGTGACCGACTGCTGCCGCATCTGGATTGAGGAGCAGGACAGGAAGGGGGTGGCCTCGTGCATGAAACACTTCCCCGGTCATGGCAGCGCCAAAGGCGACACACACAAGGGCTTGGTGGATGTGAGCGGCACATGGAAGGGGATAGAGCTGCAGCCTTACCGCGAGCTTGTAAAGACTGTGCCGATGGTCATGACGGCGCATGTCATCAACCGTCAGCTTGACGCCGACGGTTTACCGGCATCGCTGTCACCAAGTATCACCGCTTACTTGCGCGACACGTTGGGCTTCAACGGTGTGATAGTGACCGACGACCTTGCCATGGGCGCCATAGTGAACGAATATTCGTTCGAGGTGGCGCTGCGCATGGCTATAGAGGCTGGAGCCGACATGTTGTGTCTGAGCAACAATGGAGGTATTTACGACAGCGAGATGGTGCCCAAGGCAGTGCATATCATCAAGCGGCTGGTTGCCGACGGCACAGTGAGTGCCGAACGCATACACGCCTCGGCAGAGAGGGTGCGTGCGCTAAAAGCGAGGCTGCAATAGTTATTGTTTAGAAGTTCCAGGTGAACCCGTCGAAGGGGTGCATGCGGTCGAAACCCTGCTCCTTTGAGCGTTCCTGCAGGCGTTTGATGCGCTTGAGCCCCCATCGCCACATCTTGATGTCGAAGATAATGAAGACGATAAAGAGTACGGCGCAAGTGGTCATCACGACTACGCTCTCTTCGCCATAAGCTTCGCCGAGGGTGCCGGAGACCATCAGCAGGGCGTCGTAGGTGCCGTGGAGCAGCATGGGGTAGAGGAAAGCCTTCCAGAGGTGACTGCGGCGGTGCGAAGGGTCGAACTTGGCGAGGGAGACATAATAGCCCATTGTGACTGCGAAGAGGAAGTGGGCCGGCACGGCGAGCACGCCGCGCATGAGGGCGGTGACCATCTGGTCGCTACCTTGAAACACATAGCCGATATTCTCTATGCAGGCAAAGCCCAGCGAGAGGTATGCAGCGTAGACGATGCCGTCGAAGTATTCGTCGAAATGAGGGCTGCGCCAGATGACCCATAGCAGCAGGAGAAGCTTGCACAGCTCTTCGCTGAAGCCTGCCACGAGGTAGCCGTTGAAGAGACCGTTGAGCACCGGCATTGTCTCTGCATCTGGTGCAAAGGGCATGGTGACAGCCTCCATGAGGGCTGCAGGGACAACACTGAAGCATCCTACAACAAAGACCCATATAAGCTTGCCTATAGGTTCGGGCTGGTATTTATCCTTCTTGTAGATGAAGAAGAGCAGCACCAAGACTGGCAACACTGCTGATATAAAGGCTATGTTCATTGTCGGAAAGATTGCAAAAAAAGCGGTTGGCCACTTGTGGTCAACCGCTTTTGAGTCGATGGAATGTTATTTGTTGTAGCGCTGGCACTCCTTGGGGGTGACACAAGTGCCTGTGGCACGTGCCACGAGGATGCGCTCTTCGAGTACCTCGGCAGCGCTGGCGCTGATTTCCGGCAAGGTTCGGATGACCTTGTAGGCCTCAAACTTCATCTTGCGGGAGGTGTTGCCGACGTGGGTGATCTCGCCGTAGGCTTCAATATAGTCGCCGGCGTAGACGGGGGCTTTGAACTCTACCATATCGTAGGCGCAGAAGAGACCTTCGTCGCCGTCCTGTTTAATAAGAAGCTCTGTGGCTACATCGCCGAAGAGATGTACCATGTGGGCGCCGTCGACGAGGTTGCCGCCGTAGTGGGCGTCCTTGGCGCTCATACGAACGCGGAGCATAGATGTAACTGCCATAATTGTTCTTTTATTTTTTGATGATGTAATCAACGAAGATGCCGGGGGTCTTGACGTTCTCGGGGGCGATGCTGCCGGTGGCGACAATCTCCTGAGGTTCGACGATGACGGTGTCGGCGGCGGTGGCCATCATGGGGCTGAAGTTCTGGCTGGTGCCTTTGTACACGAGGTTGCCCTCTTCGTCAGCGATGTTGGCACCGATGATGGCGACGTCGGCGCGGACGGGTTTCTCGAGCAGATACTCTTTGCCGTCAACGGTAATCTTCTGCTTGCCGTTCTCGACGACGGTGCCGAGGCCGGTCTGAGTGAGAACACCGCCGAGGCCTGCACCGGCAGCGCGAATCTGCTCGGCAAGGGTGCCTTGGGGCTGCAGTGTCACCTTCAGTTCACCGGCGTTCATCTGGTCGATGGTGTTGTTGTTGGTGCCGATGTGGGTGGCTATGAGGGCTTTCACCTGGTGGTTGGTGATGAGTTTGCCGACGCCTACTTCAGGGTATGCGGTGTCGTTGCAGATGATGGTGAGGTCTTTAACATTGCGGGCCACGAGCTCGTCAATGAGGGCGATGGGGTTGCCTACGCCGAGGAAACCGCCAACCATTACTGTCATGCCGTCGTGTATTTTATCGGCGGCCTCTTTTACTGTGACAAATTTGTTCATAATGTATACTTTTTTTATCTATTTTCCGTTATTGTTTCGGAGTGCAAATATACTACTTTTTTGTAAATTAGAAAAAAAATTTGTGCAGATGCCGAAATATGAGTATCTTTGCACCATAAAACTAAGGAATAAAAAGCATGAATAAGACGCTGTTTTTGACGGTTGGACTGATGTTGCTGGCTTCTTTTGCGGTGGCACAGGAATACATAGAACCTACTGAAAAATGGAAAAATGCGGAGGTCTGGGGCAACAATTATCATGGCTGGAGTTACCACCAGGATTGGGAGGTTGACTTCACCGTGGAGAACCAGGACGGACGCTTTACCCCTACAGACGAGGAGATTGCCGAGACGGAGAAACTTATACAGAAACGTATAGCTTACTTGAACCGCGAGCATTACAACCAGGGTGGTATGTGCCCTGTCATTGATGAGCACATGCGCATGTATCGCCGTCAGTATGTGGGTTTCACAAATGACCGTGGCGACCATATTGTATGGGTCAACTTCCTCTGGGACGACAACTTACCTGATGCAAAGCTGGCCAACGACATACTCTTGACGAAAGGCGGCTGTGGCCATTTCTGGCATGTCAAGTGCAACTTGGCTACGCGCAAAATCTACGGTCTTGAAATCAACGAGGACGGTGACATACAGTATCTGCCACGCGTCAAGAAACCTGCGCCACGCGTCAGTAAGTCGAAGAGTAACAAGAAGGTCAAGGTTCGCAAGACCGGTATCATCCACAGCCCCGAAGAAAAGGTCTTCAACTAATGGAGTGGCGCCCGCTCATCACCAAGTTCATTAAGTTTGCTGTCGTCGGCGCCAGCGGTGCTGTTATCGATTTTGGCCTCACAGCCATCTGCAAAGGGATTTTCGGCATTCCTGAATTGCTGTCTAACGCGATAGGATTCACTGTTGCCGCCACAAGCAACTACTTCCTCAACCGGGTATGGACGTGGAGAAGCACCTCCAAGGAGGTCGGCATTGAGTATGCCAAGTTCTTCTTCGTCTCCCTCGTCGGCCTGGGCCTCAATTCACTCATCGTGTTCCTGCTCAAAGACATCAGCATCGTTCCACGCTTCGTCGAGACGAATCTTGACTGGGACTTCTGGGTTGCCAAAATCATTGCTACCGGCATCGTGATGGTGTGGAACTTCTTGGCAAACAACCTCTTCACCTTCAGAAAGCAAAAGCAGGAGTAAATACAGGCTTCGACCTTTAATAAAAGACCCTACGGCACATTGGCGTGGGGTCTTTTGTTTTTGTGTCTTTCCGTTCAGGCGACAATTTTTTGCAAAACGCAATATGTTGTACTGCAACGTGTAGCGTGATACATTGACAGGTAATAGAAAAAAAAATTTTGCCAGTTGAAAAAAAGGTTGTACTTTTGCACCCGATTTCGGAAGAAACGAGAGGGGTATTAGCTCAGTAGGCTAGAGCGCTTGCATGGCATGCAAGAGGTCATCGGTTCGACTCCGATATACTCCACAAAAAAGGGTCGACTCAACGGCCCTTTTTTAGTAAAAGGACAACGAGTGGCACATCGACACCAAACAAGGGGTATTAGCTCATTTGGTAGAGCGTCAGGTTCGCAATCTGAAGGCAACGGGTTCGACTCCCGTATACTCCACAACCCAAAACATTTTTTATCGTGAACATCCTTCTACTTGGTGGAGGCGGCCGTGAACATGCCATAGCCGTAAAGATTGCGCAAAGTGAGCATTGCAGCAAGTTATTTATTGCCCCTGGCAATGCAGGCACTGCCGAGGTAGGTATCAATGTCAAGCTTAACCCCGAGGATTTCGCCGAAGTGGAACGCTTCGTCGTGGATAACCATGTCGATATGCTTGTCGTCGGCCCCGAGGCACCACTGGTGGCGGGTATAGCCGACCATTTCGCCAACACGCCGACACTGATGAACGTTATGGTCGTTGGCCCCAGCCGCCAAGGCGCCATGCTCGAAGGCAGCAAGGACTATGCAAAGGCCTTCATGACACGCCACAAGATACCCACGGCGCAATACCGCACTTTCACCGCCGACAATCTTAGCGAGGGCGAGGCCTTCCTTGACACCCTCAAGGCCCCCTACGTGCTTAAGGCCGATGGTCTGGCAGCGGGCAAAGGTGTCCTCATCGAGGAAGACCTGGCAACTGCCAAGGCTCACCTTCGCGACATGCTGGCCGGCCAGTTCGGTGCCGCCAGTGCCAGCGTGGTGATAGAAGAATACCTCAGCGGCATAGAGCTCAGTGTCTTTGTGCTTACCGACGGCAGTCACTACCTCATGCTTCCTTCCGCCAAGGACTACAAACGTATCGGCGAGGGTGACACCGGCCTCAATACCGGCGGCATGGGCTCCGTCAGTCCGGTGCCTTTTGCCGACAAGGAGTTCATGAAGAAGGTGGAGGACCGTATCGTCAAACCCACAGTCCGTGGCCTGCGCGACGAGAAGATTGACTACCGTGGCTTCATATTCATAGGCCTTATGAATTGTGGCGGCGACCCTTATGTCATAGAGTATAACGTGCGTATGGGCGACCCTGAGACCGAGAGTGTCTTCCCCCGCATCAAGAGTGACGTCGTCGATCTCTTCAAGAACACCGCCAACGGTACGCTGGACCGCTGCACGCTGACTGTCGACAGCCGCACGGCTGCCTGTGTCATGATGGTCGCTGGCGGCTACCCAAGCAGCTATGAGAAGGGCAAGCCTGTCACACTCGGCGAGGATGCCGACGATGTGCTTGTGTTCCATTGCGGCACCAAGCGCGGTGACGACGGCCAGCTGCTCACCAATGGCGGACGCGTCATCTGCACCACCGCCCTCGCAGGCTCCCTGCCTGAAGCCCTGCTGAAGAGCTATAACCGTGCCGCCACAATCCAGTGGGACGGCAAATACAACCGTCGCGACATCGGCCAGGATTTGCTCAAGCTGATGCAGTGACAATCATCCACGACTCGTGGAATATTTATTGCTTCGGGTCGTAAGTCTGAAAGACAATAATCCTACCCTCGGAGTCAAGCGTGAAACTGTCTCCGAGGGCTTCGTTTAATGTGGCCTGCCACCAGAGCCGGGCATGGAAGCCGTCGAGAGGCCACTTGAGGCCGATGGCATTGATAGGCATGTCGGGCGTCATTGTGAAGATGCTCACCTGCTGGCGCGGGAAGCTGGCAAAGGTGCGTCTGCCGGTCGTCGCCACGAAGCGTCCGTAATCCGTCAGCATCTCGATGTCGGCTCCAGGGTGCTCGTCGGCGAAGGTTATCAAGTAGCTGATGTTGCCTATGGTGTGGTCCTCGCGGCGGCCGGTGGCACCGATAACTGTGAATTGTGAATTGTGAATTGTGAATTGTTTTGTGGCGTACTCCATGGCCTTGTGCAGGTCGTTGTAGTCCTGTTCGCCAACCTCAATCCAGCGGCTGCCGAGAGCGACTTTGTCCGCCTCTGACAGGGAATCGCCGTCGCCGACCACCACATAGTCCCCTATCCCTAACCTGCCATCTTTGACCGTCCCGTAGGCGCTGTCGCAGCACACGACAAAGTCCGCCTCGCGGAGAGCCTGCAAGGGCACAGGGTGCGTGGGGAAGTCGCCCGCCGCCAATATCACTATATGCTTAGTCTCTTCCATCTTATTATTCCCATGATGCAGAACACCTCGTAGACGGCATACATCACCGCCGAGGCGGTGTAGCCGGTGCTGAGGTAGATGTATACCAGTATCGGCTCGCTGACGAGCCAGAATATCCACTGCTGCCAGTATTTCTGCGAGAGCATCCACATGCCCACGATGCCGAGCGCTGCCGACAAGCCGTCGAGCCATGGCATGTTGCTCTCGCCCATCATGCCCAGCAGCCAGCGGAAGAGCAGCGTAAGCATCGCCGTAGCCACCACAAGCCACGGCCATAGACGACCGGGACAGCTGGCTATGGGGCGTTCAGCCTTCTCTTTGCTCTGAATAATGCCGCGCCACACGAGCAATCCATATATTGAAATAAGGAAGTTATAGATGCAGATGCCCATGTTGGCGTACCAGCCTATGCTGAAGTTGATGACCGCGTAGAATGCCGCCATCAGCAGACTCGACGGCCACAGCCACCGGCTTGCCTTGTATTCGCTGAACACAAAGACCAAGCCGATGGCGGCGCCGACGATGTCCAAAACATTCATTAGAATCTATATATCAAGCGACCCATGAAGTTGATGCCGGGCTGCTGCAGCCAGGTGCGGTCGTGGATGTAGTAGTTGGTGCCGGGGGTGGTAAAGTCGTCAACCCAGTCGCCAGCCCAGGCATGGAGGCGGTATTTGTGGTTGAGCACATTGTTGACCACCATCTGTGCCTCGATCTCATTAGTGCCCTTAAGGTGCCAGGTGTAGCTGGCCTTGACGTTGAGCAGGAAGTAGGGGTCGATGGCGTAGCACTCACGGCTGGTGTTGTCGGCATACTGCTTGCCGACATACTTGCCGATGAGCTGCAGCTTGGCGTCCTTGAAGGGGGTGAAGGTGGCGATGGCGGCACCCACTACCGAGGGCGAGAGGGCCAGGTCGGTGGTGCCGGTGACGGCCGTCTGCACTGTGTCGCCTGTCTCGAAGACAAAGTAGGTCAAGTCGAGTACCTTGTTCATGCTCAGCGTCAGGTTGGCATCCATGCGGAACCAGTCGGTGAACTTGTAGCCACCCTCGAGCTCTATGCCGAGGCGGTAGCTCTTATCGACATTCTCCATCAGGGCGTAGCCGGTAAGCACGTCGCCGTTGGGGGTCATCTGGTCTTTGTAGAGCATGGCGTAGAGGTTGGCGTTGAAGGCCCAGCGGCTGTGAGCAATCTGGTAGCCGAGCTCGAGGTCGAGCATCGTCTCGGGCTTGATGGTGTCACCGTTGGCATAGGCGCTCATGATGTCGAAACGCACTGGCTCGCGGCTGTTGATGCCGGCCACGAAGTAGGTGCGCTGGTGGTCGTCGATGCGGTAGTTGACACCCAGCTTGGGGTTGAAGAAGAGGTAGTTGTTGGTGAAGTCGAAGGCGCCGTCACGGGCGGTACCGGCTAGCACATCGTCGCTGTTGCCGTGGATGCGGTAGTTGACCATGCGCAGCTGCAGGTCGGCGTAGGCGTTCAGGTTGTCGTTGAAGTCGTAGGTGGCCTTGGCGTAGACCGAGTTGTCGAGTTTGGCGCTCTTGTTCTCGTACCAGCGGTAGGGCAGGTTGTAGTGCATCGCGGTGTCGCGATACCAGATGACGTCGCCGTACTGCAGGCCGTCGTAGTAGATGAAGTTGTCGCCCAGCGAGAAGGTGAGCTTGTCGCCGTTGTAGTTGACGGCGGCGTTACCTGTGTAGGTATAGTTGTCCATGCGCTTCTGGAACACCACGTCGCTCAGGTAGCCGAACGGAGCCGGCACATAGCCGCTGAAGGCCGTCATATACTGCTCGTAGTATCCGCCGCCGTGCATCACGTCGAAGGCGCCCTTGACGCTCCACTTGTCGTTGAACAGGTGCGAGACATAGAGCTGGTAGTGGCGCTGCCAGTAGTTGTCGGTCTCGTTGTCATAGTACATAGTGTCGCCGTCCATGTCGTACATGCCGGCCGAGTTGAATGTTGGGTCGGCGTCAAGCTGTTCAGGGTAGGCGCCGTTCCAGGCTATGCCTGTCTTTTGGTTGCCGATGATGGTAAGAAGCTTGATGAGCGTGCGCTCGCCGTACCAGCTGACGCTGCCAAAGAAGCTCTGCTGGTCGGTGCCCCAACTGCGCACGAAGCCGTCGCTGGTGAGGCCACTGTAGGCAAAGTCGAACGAGAGACCGCTCTTCAGTATGCCCGTACCGGCGCTGATGCCATACTGGCGTGTGTTCCATGAGCCATAGGCTATGTCGGCCATACCATATGCTTTATCGCGCGCGTTGAGGGTTTGCATGTTGATGGCGGCGCCCATGGCCGAGCTGCCACCCGTCGAGGCACCCATGCCGCGCTGTATCTGCATGCTCTGCGACATGCCGCCCAGGTTCGGTATGTTGTACCAGAATACCTGCTGGCTCTCGGGGTCGTTGAGCGTGATGCCGTTGAGGTTCACGTTGATGCGGTTGGGCTCGACGCCACGGATGCGGATGTAGGTGCCGCCGATGGTTCCGTTCTCACCACTGGCCACCACCGAGGGCTGTGTCTCCAGCATGTAGGGCACCGACAGCTCGGTGCGAGCCTCGTCGAGCTGCTCGCGGTCGAGGGTGCTCGTGGTGAGCGGCGTCTTGTTGCTCACGCGTACATCTTGAATAATCACCTCGTCGAGCTTGCGGGCGGTGGTGTCCTGGGCGTGGGCCGTCACCTGAAAACTAAAACTGAAAACTAAAACTGCACAGCAGGCTATCATCTGCTGGCGGCTGATGCGGGTGGCTCCAAAAAAGCGATAGCGGCCACAATCAGTATTGTGTTTTACCATATTCATTTTCCTTACGCGGGCATTACCCCGATCAAGTTTTGAGGGTGTATTCTCAGCAGTTTATGCATCTACTTCGCTGTAGACGTGCATCATAAACGCACCCCTTTGTGAACTCTTCACGCCGCAAAGATACAACTTTTTTCCATTTTGCAAGCAATATTTTTCCTCCACCCTCGCTTCGGCTTCGTACCGGAGGCTCTCATGCCGACAAGGCGTGAATGCCCTGAAAAGTTTTTTATGTTGCTTTAGGCAAGCTGTTTGGATGCAGTTTAACAGAAAATAACTTTGCCGTGTCGCAAAATTTTAGTATCTTTGCATCTTCTTTTAGTACTAACCACGAAACTATCGGATGAAAAATATAGGACGTATCATTTTGACACTTGGGCTGTTGGCTCTGCCGGCCGTGACGTTGGCGCAGAACGACGACCTGCAGAAGAAGTCGGAAATAAGGGTCGGCAAGCTCGACGTCATCTATGAGGAGGAGGAGTTCAAGGGGATAAAGATTGACCAGAGCGAGGAGGATGAGACGGAAGAGATTATGTATCAGTCGCCTTTCATCGTACGCCCCGACGACGATGACGAGGAGGGCGTGATTCAACCATTCACCCTCGATGACGACGGCGTCGACAGCGAGGAGGACATCATCCTTGAGGCTTTCGACACGATGGCCATCCACCTGCCCAAGCTCGACCCGTCGACCATCACCGAGCCCATCATGCTGACGCTGCCCAAGTTCTCGTGGCCCACGCCGGTTACGGCGCGCCCCACGAGCCACTTTGGCCCGCGCCGCCGCCGTTTCCACTACGGTCTCGACCTGGCTCAGCCTACGGGCGAGCCCATCTATGCGGCTTTTGACGGCGTGGTGCGCATCTCGAAGCGCAACCGCAGCTACGGCAACCTGGTCATCATACATCATGCCAATGGCTTGGAGACCTATTATGCCCACATGTCGAAGCGTGAGGTATCGGTGGGCGACCACGTGAAGAGCGGCGACCTGATAGGCCTCTGCGGCAACACGGGGCGCTCGTTCGGCAGCCATCTGCACTTTGAGATACGCTATATGGGCAACGCCATCAACCCCGAGAATGTGCTTGACTGCGAGACGCACGGCCTATTAAACAACACGCTGACGCTGACGTCCGACTCGTTCCGCAAGGTGTCGAAGGGCGGCAAGGGCTCGCGTGGCGGCAATGTGTCGTCGAGCGGCTGGTACCGTGTGCGCAGCGGCGACACGTTGGAGAAGATAGCACGGCGCAACGGCACCACCGTGAAGCGTCTCTGCCAGCTCAACGGCATCAAGCCCACCTCTACGCTCCGCGTGGGGCAGCGGCTCAAGGTCACGGGCTCTGCGGCCAAGTCGGTCTCAACCAAGGGCACCACATCGGCCAAGGAGGGCAGCGGCAAGAGCTCCGCCGCACAGCAGGCTACGGGCGCCAAGGGCACCTACACCGTGCGCAGCGGCGACACGCTCTATAGCATAGCCAAACGCAACGGCACCACGGTGCAGCGCCTATGCCAGCTCAACGGCATCAACGAGAACGCAAAGCTTCGTGTGGGCCAGAAGCTGAAGCTCGGTTGATGGTTATCGGTTAAAGGTTACAGGTTATTGAAGCTAAGATATGCGGATTGACATCTTGACACTGTTCCCCAATATGATGACGATGTTCTTCGAGGAGAGCATCCTCAAGCGTGCCCAGAAGAAAGGGCTGGTGGAGGTGGTGTTCCACGACTTGCACGACTACTCGCTGACGCGCTACGGGTCGGTCGACGACTACCCCTACGGGGGCGCTGCGGGCATGGTGATGGCCGTGGAGCCGCTGGCCAACTGCATCGAGGGACTTCAAAAGGAGCGTCACTACGACGAGGTCATCTACACCGCCCCCGACGGCGAGATGCTCAGCCAGCCGATGGCCAACCAGCTGTCGTTGGCACAGAATTTGATGGTGCTATGTGGGCACTACAAGGGTGTCGACGAGCGCGTCCGCGAGCATTTCATCACCAAGGAGATAAGTATCGGCGACTATGTGCTCACCGGTGGCGAGCTGGCCACGGCGGTCATCTGCGACGCCGTGATACGGCTGGTGCCGGGAGTGATAGGCGACGAGCAGTCGGCCCTCGGCGACTCCTTTCAGGACGGCCTCGTGGCTCCGCCCGAGTACACGCGGCCACCGGAGTTCCGCGGATGGCGCGTGCCCGACGTGCTCCTCAGCGGCAACCACGCCAAGATAGAGCAGTGGCGCATGGAACAGGCAATACAGCGCACCAAAGAACGTAGACCCGAATTATTAAAAAACACCAAGATATGACAGAATTTGAGAAATACGCCACCAAGCACCGTGGCATCAGCAGCACCACCTTTGCCAAGTATACTTCGGCTATAAACAATTCGCTGACCCCTTACATCGTTGAAGAGCGCCAGCTGAACGTGGCCCAGATGGACGTCTTCAGCCGCTTGATGATGGACCGCATCATCTTCCTCGGCACCGCCATCGACGACTACACCGCCAACGTCATCCAAGCGCAGCTGCTCTTCCTCGAGAGCGTCGACCCCACCAAGGACATTCAGATTTACCTCAACTCGCCGGGAGGCTCCGTATATGCCGGCTTGGGTATCTACGACACCATGCAGTACATCCAGCCTAAGGTGAGCACCATCTGCACCGGTCTGGCCGCCTCGATGGCCAGTGTGCTGCTCTGCGCCGGCGAGAAAGGCCGCCGCTGCGCCCTGCCGCACGCCCGCGTGATGATACATCAGCCCATGGGCGGCGCCGACGGTCAGGCTACCGACATGGAGATTACCGTGCGCGAGATACTGAAGCTCAAGAAAGAGCTTTACGAGATCATCGCCAAGCACAGCGGCCAGCCCTTCGAGCAGGTGGAGAAAGACTCCGACCGCGACCATTGGTTCACCGCCGAAGAAGCCCTCGCCTACGGCATGATCGACGAGGTGCTGACGAAGAAACCTGCTACCGAGGCATGAAAATCAAGATAGTCAATACCAGTCACCACCCGCTGCCGAAGTATGAAACGGCACAGTCGGCGGGGATGGATTTGCGGGCGTACTTGCCTGAGGGACCGATTACGCTGAGGCCTATGGAACGCGGGCTTGTGAAGACGGGGCTCTTCATGGAGCTGCCGGCGGGCTACGAGGCGCAGGTGCGTCCGCGTAGCGGTCTGGCGCTGAAGAAGGGCATCACGGTGCTCAACTCGCCCGGTACCATCGATGCCGACTACCGCGGCGAGATATGTGTGATACTGATCAACCTCTCGCAGGAGGATTTCGTCATAGGCGACGGCGAGCGCATCGCCCAGATGGTTATCGCCCGCCACGAGCAGGCCGAAATCATCCAGGTGGAAGAACTCTCCGACACCGAGCGCGGCGCCGGCGGCTTCGGCCACACGGGTAAGGCATAAACGTGAATTATCGTAAATTGGCCGTGAATTGCCGTAAATTGATATTCTCGCTTTTGGCATTGCTGACCTTCAACGCATGCCATGCGCAACCCTCCGTTGTGCCACAAGGAGCTACTTTCCTGACTGGAGCCGAAGTGCTGATGAAACAGCAGTTGCCAGCGGGACACGTGGCTGTAGTTGGCAACCAAACCTCCATCGTTGGAAACGCCCACCTCGTCGACACTTTGTTGTCCAGTGGTGTGAATGTCGCCAAAATCTTCTGCCCCGAGCATGGTTTCCGCGGCACCGCTGAGGCGGGCGCGCATATCGACAACAGCACCGATACCAAGACAGGCCTGCCGATAATAAGCCTCTACGGCAAGAACAAGAAGCCCACGCCGGAGCAGCTGAAGGATGTGGATTGTGTGGTCTTCGACCTGCAGGACGTGGGCTGCCGTTTCTATACCTATATCTCCACGCTGCACTATGTGATGGAGGCTTGCGCTGAAGCGGGCATACCGCTGGTCGTCCTCGACCGCCCCAACCCCAACGGCCATTATGTCGACGGCCCAGTGCTGGACACCGCGCACTATCGTTCCTTCGTCGGCATGCACCCAGTACCTGTTGTTTACGGTATGACGATAGGTGAGTACGCGCAGATGATCAACGGCGAAGGCTGGCTAAAAGGTGGCATGAAATGCCGCCTCACAGTAGTCCCCATGGATGGCTACAAGCGCGACTCGGTGGGCTATGTGTTGCCCGTGCCGCCGTCACCCAACCTTCGCACCACCCATGCCGTTGCTCTCTATCCGAGCCTCTGCCTCTTCGAGGGCACCAACTGCGGGGTGGGACGAGGTACGGATTGGCCCTTCGAGTGGGTCACCTATGAGAAAGACACCCTTGACCTGCGGCAGGAGAAGGCTCCGGCGGCTTTTAGCCTCAGATACTTGATGGAAATGTACCGCCGTGTGCCAAAGGGTAAGTTCTTCCTCAAGAGCAACTTCTTCGAGAAGCTTGCCGGCAACGGCGACCTGCGCCGCCAGATAGAGCAGGGCATGAGCGAGGAGGAGATACGCGCCACTTGGCAGCCCGCGCTCAACGAGTTCAAGAAAACCAGAGAGAAATATTTAATATACAAATAACATGAAGAAAGTAATCGTTATGATGGCCGCCGCAGCCATGCTGTTCGGCGCCTGCTGCACTAAACAGTGTGACACCCCTAGCATTTCGGGAGTAGTTATGGAGAATATCCTCGCCCGCAAGAGCGTGCGCTCCTACAACGGCGACAGCATCCCTGCCGACGTGATGGAGAACCTGCTGCGCGCCGCTATGGCCGCCCCCAGCGGACGCGACCTGCGCCCCTGGCAGATTGTGGTCATGACCGACAAGAGTCAGTATGAGACCGTCTTTGAAGGCAACTTCAACATGCAGAAGTTCATGGAGAGCGGCGCTGTTATTATCCTCTGTGCCGACACCGTCTTCACCGCCCCTACGCGCGAGGACCCCGACGGACCTGCTGTGACGCAGGTGAACCATCTGTGGCGCGACGACATGGGCGCCGTCACCGAGAATCTGCTGCTGGCCGTGGAGGCCTATGGCCTCGGTGCCTGCTGGACGGCCTGCTACCCTTATCCCGACCGCATGGACCCCATCAAGAAAGCCCTGCAGCTGCCCGCCACGGTGGTGCCCTACGCAGTGGTGCCCATCGGATACCACGACGGCACAACCCAGCCCAAGGACAAATGGGACCCGGCGCGTGTGCACTACAACCGCTGGTAAATCTTACAAGGAAAGAAAAGAGAAAGGTGCCACTCTGTTTCAGGGTGGCACCTTTCTTTTATGTCTTAGTGGCCGTAGTCGGACATGAACTTGATGCGCATCAGGCGTATCTCCTCCTCCGTGTAGTCGGGGTCGTCGCTGAACTCCTCGTAGGCGTCCTCGAGAGAGTCGCTCTCTGAGTTGCGCCAGTAGTCGAGAAGTGCCTCTTGATGGTCCTCCTCGATGACGTCGTCGATGTAGTAGTCGATGTTCAGTTTGGCGCCGCTGGCGATGATATGTTCCATCTCGGTAAGGAGGTCCTGCATGGTGATGCCTTTGCCGGCGGCAATGTCGTCGAGGCTCTTGCGTCGGTCGATGGCCTGGATGATGTATACCTTGAGGCCGGATTTGTTGACAGCCGAGCGTACCACTATGTCCTGCGGGCGTTCGATGTCGTTGTCGTCGACATACTGTTTTATGAGCTCGATGAACGGTGCGCCGTGTTTCTGCGCCTTTGCTATGCCCACGCCGGAGCAATGGGCCAGCTCTTCGATGGTGCATGGATATTGCAGCGTCATGTCTTTCAGCGAGGTGTCCTCGAAGATGACGTAGGCGGGGAGTTTCTCGCGTGCGGCGATGCTGCGTCGCAGGCTCTTGAGCTGCACGTAGAGTGCTTCGTCGCCGGCGGCGGAGGCGCCACCGGCATTGGCGGCCATCTCTTCCTCGTCCTCCTCGGAGGCTGCTGAATAGTCGTGGTCGCAAGCCACGAGGATGCTGTAGGGCTTTTTGAGGAATTTTGTGCCTGCTGCTGTGACTTTCAGCACGCCGTATTGCTCTATCTCTTTCTGCAGAAGCCCGTCGAACTGGGCCTGGCGCAGGACGGCCTTCCAGAAGAGGTCGTTCTTGTCGGCGCCGGCGCCGAACTGCTCGAGGTCGTCGAGGTGGTAGTTCTTGGTGCTGGCGTTGCGGCGTCCCATAAGCACGTCGACAATCTCCTTGGGCTTGAAGGCCTGCTTCATGGCGATGATTGTCTCGATGGCCAGAGCCACCTCTTCCTTGGCTTCCTCCTGGGGTTTGGGGTGCAGGCAGTTGTCGCAGTTGCCGCAATAGGGCTCGGAGTAGTCTTCGCCGAAGTAGCGCAATATGTTGAGGCGTCGGCAGGCTGAACTTTCGGCATAGGAAACCATCTCCTGCACCAGTTGGCGCGCCATCTCCTGCTCGGTGACGTTCTTCTCGGTGAAGAACTTGTAGAGTTTCTCCACGTCCTGCTCGCTATAGAAAGCTATGCAGCGTCCTTCGCCACCGTCGCGGCCGGCACGGCCGGTCTCCTGATAGTAGCCCTCGATGCTCTTGGGGATGTCGTAGTGGATGACAAAGCGCACGTCGGGCTTGTCGATGCCCATGCCGAAGGCTATCGTGGCCACGATGACGTCGACCTCTTCCATGAGGAATTTATCCTGGTTTTCGGCGCGCACCTTGTTGTCGAGGCCTGCGTGGTAGGGCAGGGCTTTGATGCCGTTGATGACAAGCAGTTCGGCGAGGTCTTCCACCTTCTTGCGCGTCAGGCAGTATATTATGCCGCTCTTGTTGGGGTTCTCCTTGATGAAGCGTATAATCTCCTTGTGCAGTTGCATCGGGTCGGCGGGCTTGGGGCGTACCTCGTAGTATAGGTTGGGGCGGTTGAACGACGAGACGAAAGTCTTGGCCTTCTCCATACCGAGGTTCTTGATAATGTCCTGCTGAACTTTGGGGGTGGCCGAAGCGGTGAGTGTCAGTATAGGCACATTGGGCTGTATGGCCTTGATGGCTTCGCGCAGACGGCGGTATTCGGGGCGGAAGTCATGGCCCCATTCTGAGATGCAGTGGGCTTCGTCGATGGCGAAGAACGTAATCTTAATCTGCTTCAGCAGCTCAATAGTGTCCTCTTTGGAGAGAGTCTCAGGTGCCACATAAAGCAGTTTGGTGTCACCCTTTAGCAGGTCGTCTTTCACCTCGGCTACCTGTTGGCGTGAGAGTGAGGAGTTCAGGAAGTGGGCCACACAGTCACTGCCGGAAGTGTACCGCACAGCGTCCACCTGGTTCTTCATGAGTGCTATGAGAGGAGACACCACAACGGCAGTGCCTTCGAGTATCATGGCTGGCAGCTGGTAGCACAGGCTTTTGCCACCGCCTGTGGGCATGATGACAAATGTGTCGTTGCCGTCCAGCAGACTCTGTATGATGGCCTCCTGGTCGCCCTTGAATTTGTCAAAGCCGAAAATCTCCTTGAGGTATGTATGTAAATCTTTCATACTGTCTACAATATTTTAAACAAAGCAGCGTTATAGAAGTATAAATAGCGTTCAGTGCTTTGATTATTCTTTTACAAAGATACAAAAAAACGTTGAACCGACAAAATAAAAAATGCAGTGAAGAGCCGTGAGGAAATAAAACAGATTGCAATTCAGGTTATTACTGACGAAAAAAAAGCAGTAGAGAACTTGTGTGGCCATATAAACGATGCCTTTGTCGAAGCTGTTGAGACACTCTTTTCAACGACCGGGCGTGTTGTAGTCACGGGTATAGGCAAGAGTGCCAATATTGCCACAAAGATTGTTTCGACGATGAATTCCACAGGCACGCCGGCGCTGTTTCTGCATGCTGCCGACGCCATACACGGCGACCTCGGTATGGTAAGGCCCGACGATGTGGTGATATGCATCTCTAAGAGTGGCAACACTCCTGAGATAAAGGTGCTGGTGCCTCTCATCAAGAACTTCGGCAACAAGCTGATAGCCATAGTGGGTAACTGCGACTCGTTCCTCGCCCATGAGGCTGATATTGTGCTCGACACCACTGTGGAGCATGAGGCGTGCCCCAATAACCTGGCCCCGACCAGCAGCACCACGGCGCAGTTGGTTATGGGCGACGCTCTTGCTGTCGCACTCATAGAGTGCCGCAATTTCTCGGCACGCGATTTTGCCCGCTTCCACCCTGGTGGAGCCCTTGGCAAGCAGCTGTATCTGCGCGTCAGTGACCTCTACATACAGAATGAGCGCCCTGCTGTACCGCCTACGGCGACGATTGATGAGACCATCCTTGAGATGACCTCCAAGCGTCTTGGATGTACGGTGGTGACAGAATGTGACAAGATAAAAGGCATCATCACCGATGGCGACCTGCGCCGCATGATGCAGACGTTCCACCAGCCGAAGTCGGCTGCCGACATCATGCATGCCAACCCCAGAACCATCCTCGACACCGAGTATGCCGTCAATGCTTTGCAGCTCATGCGCAACAACTCCATCACCCAGCTCATTGTTGTTGATGCCGACGGGCATTACCTTGGGATAATACACATCCATGACATATTAAGAGAAGGTATTATATGAAACTATACACCGACAAAGTCGTTAAGATATACCGCTCGCGCACCGTTGTCAAAGAGGTGTCTGTGGGTGTCAGTCAGGGTGAGATAGTGGGTTTGCTCGGTCCCAACGGTGCCGGCAAGACCACCACGTTCTACATGGTCGTGGGCATCATCAAGGCCAATAGTGGCAAGGTGTTCTTCGAGAGTACCTGCGAGGCTGACAAGCAAAGCGCCATTTTTGAGAACAAAAACGCTGAGCGGCCGGAAGGTAACGAGCCGTGGCGTCTGGAGATAACAGGCTTCCCAATGTACCGGCGCTCACAGATGGGCGTCGGCTATCTGGCCCAGGAGGCCTCTGTCTTCCGCCAGATGTCGGTGGAAGACAACATCGGGTCCATCCTTGAATTCCGTAAAGACCTTACCAAAGAACAACAGCGTGAGAAGCTGGAGTCTCTGCTCGATGAGTTCCGGCTGCAACATATCCGCAAGAGCAAAGGTATACAGCTCAGCGGTGGTGAGCGACGCCGCACAGAGATAGCGCGTGCCCTTGCCAACGACCCCATGTTCCTGCTGCTCGACGAACCTTTCGCCGGTGTCGACCCCATCGCCGTGCAGGACATACAGGATATTGTGGCGCACCTCAAGGAACGCAACATAGGCATCCTTATCACCGACCATAATGTGCGCGAGACCCTTGCCATCACCGACCGCGCCTACCTCCTCTATGAAGGCAACGTGCTTCACCACGGAACCCCGGAGGAGATGGCCGCCGACCCCGACGTGAGAGAGAAATACCTCGGACGCGACTTTGAGTTGCGCCGTGCACGCACCATAGATATCTAAACCACACATCGATATGAACCGTTACTGCGTCATAATGGCCGGCGGCATCGGCAGCCGCTTCTGGCCCCTCAGCAAAAACAACTACCCCAAACAGTTCCTCGACATCCTCGGTACAGGCAAGAGCTTCATCCGCTCCACCTACGAGCGCTTCCTGCCCCTCGTGCCGTCCGAAAACTTTGTCGTCGTCACCAATGCATCCTACAAAGAGCTGGTGCTTCAGCAGCTTCCTGAAATCAAGGAGGAGAACATACTCTGCGAACCCATGCGTCGCAACACCGCACCGTGCATCGCATACGCCGTTTATCATATTCTCAGCCAGTGTCCCGAGGCGTCGATAGCCGTCACCCCTGCCGACCATCTCGTCACCAACGAGGTGGAGTTCCAGCGCATCATAGGGCGTGGACTTGACTTCGTGGAGCAGAACCGTGAGGCCCTGATGACCATAGGCATAAAACCCTCGCGTCCCGAGACGGGTTACGGCTACATCGAGGTGGCCTCCAAGCCGGGCGACACGATAGTCCCTGTGGCGTCATTCAAGGAGAAGCCCGACCTGGCCACCGCAAAGCGTTTCCTCGCTGCCGGTAACTTCTTCTGGAACTCAGGCATATTCCTGTGGAGCACAGATGCCATCATGGGCGCATTCCGGCAGTACCTGCCAGATCTTGTGCGCCTCTTCGACGAAGGAAAGGACAAGTTCGGCACTCCTCAGGAGCAGGCTTTCATCAACGCACAGTTCGAGCATTGTGAGAACATAAGCATCGACTATGGTGTCATGGAGCGTAGCCAGTGCCGTTATACCGTCGCCGCCGACTTCGGCTGGAGCGACATAGGCACTTGGGGTTCTCTCTATACCCATGCCGCCCATGACGAGGCACAGAATGCCGTCAGTGGCAATGCCGTTGTTGTCGACACAGCCAATAGCGTGATAAACATCGAGAACGGCTATGAAGCCATCGTGCAGGGGCTCGACCACTGCCTTGTGGCGTTGCGCGACCACTCGCTCCTGGTGTGCCGTCTCGACGACGAACAGCAGATAAAGCACTGGGTAGAGAAGCTCGGTTAAGCAAAAAGAGGGCGGGCCACTCAACGAGTGGCCCGCTTTCTTTAATTACCCCTTTCAGTTCAGGAAGAGGTCAATCGGCATTCCCTCCACTTCCACAGTCTGGTAACTGCGGGCGAAACTCATGATGTTCTGTACCACTTGTTCCGAGGGCCGTACGTCTGTGCTTGCAGAAATCGAAAATGTGTCGGTGCTTGTAAAATCGTAGTTCTGCATCATACGCGCCGTTATTTGGTTATTAATACATTCACCATTAATAACACTATTGTCGCGCATTTATTGTGCACAAGCGAAAATTTAACATTTCACCCTCGATGGTGATAGTCAGTATATATAGAGATAGTCGCCGTCGAGGTCGGCGCTGTATCGGTGCAGCGGGCATGATGTCGCCGAGCCGTCGAGGGGATTGCCGTTTATCAGCTCAAAACGGGAGCCGCACGAAGGGCATGTGAGCACCATTGCGGCATGGTCGTCGTCGGGCAACATGTGCACGTCATGGTCGTTGGGGCAGGCGCACTCAAAGGCGTCGTAATGGCCGAAGCTCTCGCAGCGCACAATCACGCCGCGGTGGCCGCGGTTGAGCACCACTGTTCCGCCCACCACATTGTTGATCTCTGCATAGTCAGCCAGAAGGATCCTGCCCACTTCGCCGATGGGGGTGTTGCAGACGTCGCGTTTGCACGCTGTCAGCAAGAGCAAGGCAATGATTATGGACAGCCGTCTCATTTGCTTGGATAGTCGCCGTAGATGGTCTTCATGGTGACTGTGGCAACCTTGTGCATGGTCTCTGCGTTCAGGTTGTCGAGGTTGTCGGTCGTGGTGTGCCAGTGGGGGAAGAAGCTTGTGGTGCCGCTGTTTTGCACTATGTCCACCATCGGTATGCCGGCAATCTGGTTCACATATAGATGGTCGTCAAGGATGGCGTCGGTGTTCTGTGGCACAAAGATGTTGCCGTATCCCAAGGCCGCTGCCACATTCCACATCTTGTCCGTAAGTCCCGGCGCATAGTATCGGCTCACCTCCTCTTTTGTATAGCGGGGAGCGTCAGTACCTACCATGTCGAACAGCACCCCGTATACGGCCGTGTAGGCGGGCACGTGGCGGTTCTGTGCCCAGTGCTGCGCCCCCTTGCACCATGTGTTGTCTTCATATCTGTCCGACCATTCCGGTTGTCCTTGGTCTTCTACGTCGAAGAAGATAAAGTCCACGCCCACCGATGGCGGCATCTGGCTCATCACACGTGCCATCTCCATCAGTGTGGCCACTCCTGAGGCACCGTCGTTAGCCCCGGGCACAGGCTTGCGCTTGTTGCCCTCGTCGGGGTCGTGGTCGGCCCAGAGGCGGCTGTCCCAGTGGGCTGCCAGCAGTATGCGTTTGGCGGCCTGCGGATTCAACGATGCTATGATGTTGCGGCCGGGCACCGTGCTGCCGTCCCAGAGGGTGGCCTTGAATGGCTGCACCATCACCGTGTCGCACCACCGCCCCATCTGTCCGGCAAGATACTGGGCGCACTCCTCCCAGGCCTTGGAGCCCGGTGTGCGGTATCCGAAAGCCAGCTGTGTGGCGGCGTAGGCATAGGCCGAGTCGGTGGAGAATGCCGGCACAGCCACCTGGGTATAGTCAGTCGACGGGGCCGTCGACTGACTGTCTGTCGTTTTATGTTTGCAGCCTGCCAGCATCAGCAAGCAGGCTGCAATAATTGCAAGTCTTTTCAACTCTTAACTTTTAACTCTTAACTCTTAACTTACTTGAGTCGCTCTGCATACTCGCAGGTGCGGGTGTCAACCTTGATGCGCTCGCCTTCCTTGATGAACAGCGGCACGCGGACCTGCACGCCGGGCTCCACGGTGGCGTCCTTCATGGCGTTGGTGGCGGTGTTGCCGGCGAAGCCGGGCTCGGTGTAGGTGACCACGGTCTCGATGAACGGGGGCAGCTCGCAGGTCAGAGGGGTCTCGGTGTCGGCGTCGACGGTGATTTCCACATACTGGCCGTCGCGCAGGAACTGCGGGGCGTTGATGATCTGCTCGGGGATGTATATCTGCTCGTAGGTCTCCGTGTGCATGAACACGTGCATGTCGCCCTCCTTGTACAGGTAGGTGTAAGGACGGCGTTCCACGCGCACGATGTCGATCTTGGCACCGCTGGGGAAGGTGTTCTCCAGCATGCGGCCGGTCTTCACGTTGCGCATCTTGGTGCGCACGAAGGCGGCGCCCTTGCCGGGTTTCACGTGCAGGAACTCTACGATGGTGTAGATGTCGTTGTTGAAATTGATGCAAAGTCCGTTCTTGATATCGGTGGTTGTTGCCATAAAATGATGATTGTTTATTTGTTATTATTGTTTTTCTTCTTCTCTTCTGCCAGCAGCTGTGTGAGGCGTCTCAGGTCGTCGTGCAGCTGGTCTATCTCCTCGTCGGCGGCCTTGAAGCGGTGGCGTTCCATGAGCCAGCGCATGGCTATGGCCAGCGCCACGAGTATCATCGTCAGCGACAGGCGCATGGGGTTCTCCTTCATCAGGAAGAATATCACCGTCGCACCCAGTATCAGTGCGTAGGACGCTATCTCATAAACCTTTATGGCAGTCTTGTGGCTCATCGGCATAAACTTTTAAGAATGCAAAGATACGAAAAATTATTTGACTGGCAAAAATTTATTTTCCGCCAGAAGGTAAGCAATGAGCGCTCGCGCCGTCCTCACCGCCCTCCCCTCCTCAAACGGAGAAGGAACCTTGAACCCCTCACCTTGAACTTTGATCTTTGAACCTTGAACTTTGAACCTTGAATCCCCACCCCAACGCCGAAGGCCATTTTTCAATTGTCAATTCTCAATTTCCAATTTTCCCCATCTCAACCAGAGCACCGATATTTGTGGTGGTACAAATGTGATTGCCTATTTTCGAACTGTAGCGCTGTAGCGCTCTACGGCGGCTTCCGCTTCTTCTTGTTGACATTCAGCGGTGTACTGTGTGGGAAGGCCGCCGAATAGGCTCTGTCCAAAGCTTTCAAATCCACCTTCCGCATCCCGATGCCGAGCTTCACGGCCACCAAAGCCCGCAGGAACTCACGGCTCGCACGCGGATGCAGCGACGGCGCCGGCAATATGTCGTAGCCGTACATCTGCTGCTCGTCGACAACGGTGTTGAAGCACACTTCCCAGATGACATCGTCCGTAGCCTGGCTCCCCAGCCACGACTGCAACACTCTCCTGATGCAGAACCTCTTGTATTGCATCCCGAACAATTGCCTCGTGCGCTCCAGCCGTAGCCAGAGCTGCACGAAGCATTCATAATCATTCCGAATCTCAATCATAACACTTAGCAATTAACTCATAACTCTTACCGTTGCGCAAAGCGAGAGCAGAGAAAGCTCGCTTTCTATGCCGAGCCCAAGCAACGTGAGTGAACGAAGTGAACTAACCTATAACCTTTCCCCTCTTCTTGTATTCCTCCGTCTTGCAATACCTCCCCGTCACCTCGTCGCGGAATATGTACCCGCGCTGCACCCACACACGCAGAGTTCCACTGCCGTCGCCACTCTTCCCTTGTCTCTGACGCATCAGACGGTATTCCTCTCGCCCAAATGAGTCGGGCAATAAATTCAACAGGTTCTGAGGCCCCGACTGGCTCTGCATCCGGATCTCCTCGCGCAGCTCCTCCTCCAGCTGCTGGCCGAAGTAGAGCATCTTGCACCACAGGTTGTACCTCTCGCTCCATTCCACGAAGTCGGCGATGCATTTACCCCAACGGTAGCCGTGTGCCACATACAGCACCATCCCTTTCAGCCACGCTATCACATTGGCGCGATACGAGAAGATTCTGTAGGCCTCCGACTCATAGAGCTTCGCCGTGTCGCTGTTCTCCTTCTTCATCTCCAGCGCCAGCCTCTTCGCCTGCGGACATTCTATCAAGCCGCTGGCGGCATCAAGCCTGTCGAGGTAGGGCTTCAACTCCTGCGCAAACAGGTTGTCGTAAATCCCCAACACCGGTGTTTCGTCCTCCTCTCCTTCGGCTATGATGATGGTCGACAAATCCAGTCGGCTCAGCGTGCCGTCATTCACCATCTTCCAAAGGAACTTCCTAGCGTTCGGAGGTGTCGTACTCGCGTTGAAGTTCCAACGCAGCGGCGCTATTCCGCTCACCGAGTCGGCGCCTACTCGCTCCTGACCGGCCATCGAGTTGTCGAAAGCCTTCCTTATCAGCAGCCCTACCTCGTCCGTGCTCCCCTTCGAGGTCACCTTCTTCAAGGCTTCGATTTCGTCCACGATGGTATACAGGAAGCGTTGTCCGTTGTTATGGGCATCGACGATTCTCTGGTTGAACACCACATCCGTCAGGTTATCGATGAGCATCTGGATGCAGATGTCCGTAGGCCTCGGGTCTTTCTTCTGCTTGGCCCCCGGGTTCTTCTGCTTCCACTCCGCCTCGCGCTGTCGGTTGGGGATGTCCCTCTGACGGATGTCCTCCATGATATATTCTATCGGCTTCTTGATGCAACTCTTGCCTGTCGACTGACGCCCGATAAGCACATTCATGAAGGTGGCCTCGTGGTCGACGTTGTCCCAGTAGCGGAACTTCACCCCGTGCAGATGCGCCCCCAGCGCGGGAAACACGGCCGCAGCCACTGCCGCCTTGTATGCATCAGGCACCTTGCTTGTCAGCAGCTTCACCAGCGGCGGCAGCTTCTTCGGCAACGCCGGCGGCGCCGTCATCGTCCCGCCGCAAGCCTTGATGGCCGTCGTAGCCTTCAGCGCCGACAGCACCTGCTTCAACCTGTACGGCATCCCCTCACTCTTTGCTGCGAGTGCGTTCATGATCTTCTGACGTTTCTCGCCCTCCGTGAAGCCGTCATAGCATGGTATCACCTGGTCGAGCCACTCGGCATCCCTGCCGCAGATATGTCTCAGGTCGCACGCCAGCTGGTACGTCAGCGTGTCCCTGTCGCCCGTCGTAGGCTCCTTGCCGTCGTTGAACAGCTCCCAGTACTTCGCGATAATATCCTTATAGGCAATCCCCTTGTACTCGCTCGGAAACGAAGACTTTGAATGATTTTCTTGGTCTTTTTCGTCAGGTTTTGCCCCCTCCTCAGCCGAAGGCAAAGAATCCGCCCCATCACCCTTTCGAGTAATTCGCCCGCAATCAACCGGCTCCCGCCCACATTCGTTCAATTCGTCAAATTCGCCGTTCTCAAAAATCCCATCGTCAAGAAACAGCAACTCTTCCGCGTCATCGGTGGTGGTGAAAAACACACGCGTGATGTCCTTCGCCCCCTTGTCGAACTCCACCCCCAGCAGCTCGCTCGCCCACTTCAGGTTCTCCTCCTGGCTCATCCCTTCCCGACGTCTGAACACCACATGGTAACCCTGTCCTCTCGCACTCCGCTCCAGCATCAGCAGCCCCAACTCATCCTTCCGGGCAAGGATGCGTTCCTTCACAGCCTCCATCTCACCGACCGCAATGTGGTCGATGTCCATACCCACGCTGCCGCTCACACGCGTCGACCCCTTCAGCGTCCCGTCCTCGTTGGGCAGACACGAATAGTTCATCTGCTGCAGCAAGTGCTTCTGGCTGACATCACCCATGCGGATGGCCCTTACTATGGCCTTCTGCTTCTCACCGCCGCGCAGCTTCAGGTAGCTCTCTCTCGAGAGGATGGGGCGCATCATCTTCGCCCCATCCTTATAGTAAATCACATGTACACTCATATCCTTACTTTTTAAGCTTTAAACCATAAACACCGAACTTCTCAGCTATCGCCACCGCCTGGCGCACCAGCTTCTCCGGCAGCGCCTTCTGCTGCTTCTTCGGCAGCGTGAACACGAAGTAGTACTTCCCGTCCCTGCCAAGCGTCAGCGTACTGTTGTCCTCGCGGAACAGCGCCTTGCCGCGCACACGCTTCGGCTTCTCCGTGATGTACACATTGCCGTCGCGCATAGCCTGCACCTTGCAGTCGGCCACGAACGCCTCCATCTCCACATACTCCGTGCATGCGAAGTCCATGATGTGCTTGTTGTCGTCTGTCGTGCCGAAGGTCATCAATCCCGTCAGCGACGTCGTCTTTCCAAATGTCTGTCTTCTGTTCTTGTTCATCTTTTTTTGAGTTTTGGCGAGAGAAGCTTTGAGAAAGGGCCCTGCACCTCGCGGTGCTCAATTGATTCCCTCACTTCCACTCAGGTTAATGCTTTTTTTTATCTCCGTTCCAGTGTGCCCGACGGTTCGCCCGCCGGTCCCGTCCGAAACCGGATGCAAAAGTACACCCATCAAAAAGAAAAAAACTCCCACGATGGACTATCGTAGGAGGTTAAATACCGCGATATCAGTTCGCTTTATCCGAACAGCCTGTCTATCTCTTCCTCTCTGACAAGCCTCGTTTTACATTGTTTGTAGTCGTTAAAAGCCGTTCTGAGGTCGTTCAACCCAAACAAAGCCTCGAAAGGAATCCAGCAAACGGCAGCTTTCCTGCCGCCGACCATCCGCTTCGAGAGGCCATACCTCTCACTCGCCAACGATGCAAAATACGCCGCCTCCACCTTCACCTTCCACCTGTACTGCCACCCCTCCTGCACACAGAACCCTCCCTCTACGGCCCTCTCCATGATAGCCATAAACTCCTCGTTCTCCGTCAGCACCTTAGCCCTATCTTTGGCTTGCTTGTCGTCCTCGTCGACCACAACGGCATCCTCTGCGTTGTCCTTAAAGAACGCGGCGAGCAGTTTCCCCAGATCGTCGCCGCTGATGGTATCGATATAGACAACCCTCTTGTGGTCGTTGTGGATGGCCCCTTCGTCGTAATGGTAAGTGTCACTCATATACTTTCACAATTTGTTTTTGTTGTATAGTTGTTTTTCTTTCCTCACCCAGCATGAACTGGTTGCGGCGGTCGTCGTGGATGGCACCGTTGCCATAGGAGTAAGAGATTGTGGGACGAGAGGCGACGGTCATCATTGCCTCGGTCAGTTCCTTTTGCTGTTCGATGGGTTCGAACAGTCGAGAGCGGTATTTCTTCAGCAGTGTCGGGAAGCCATTTCTCCAGGCGTCGAGGCCACCGAGAACCGGGTTGGCGTTGAGTTCCAGCAGGTAATCCCAAGCCATACGAGGCGGATATTTCTCCAGCTCGTCGTCAATGGCTTGTATGGATATTGCGGGCAGCATCGTCGGGCGGTGTTTTGGTGTTGGTTTACAGCGAAAAAGAGTCACACAGGAATTCTCTGCCCTGTGTGAGTTACATAGCTTTACTAAAATGTTTTCGACTGCAAAGGTACGTAGAAAGCGCTGGCAGGACAAGAAAAAGATACCAACAGCGCAGTTACGGGGGTGGGTATCTAATCCAACGTTCGCACGGTCAAGGTGTCGTGACGATGGAAAAATAATTTGGCGAAAAGATATCAACAACACAAAAAATACCGTATTAGGGATGTAAAAATATTGCATTTTATCGTATTATACGAAAAAATAATTTGCATTTTATCGTAATTCGGATTTTTTTCGTATCTTTGCACCCAAATTAAAATACTATGATAGACGAGAAAGTAATACTTCAGGTACTTGCTGAACAACAGGAGGAAATCAAGAACTACAAACCCCATAAGTGGGTGACCCGCAAGGAGGAGTCGCTCTTCGAGTTCGACACCAAAATGGCGCAGGTGGTAATCGGTGTGCGTCGGAGTGGTAAATCAACCATCTGCCACAAAGTGCTGTTGGAGCGCGGCCTCAGGTATGGTTATGTCAACCTCGACGACGACCGCCTAACGGATATGAAGACAGAAGACCTAAACACCATGCTTTCGTGCGTCTATCAACTTTATGGCACCGACATTCCCTATCTGGTGCTCGACGAGATACAGGATGTGGACGGGTGGTACCTCTTTGTGAACCGCCTGTTGCGCACCGACTTGCACATCTTCGTCACAGGTAGCAACGCCAAACTGCTCAGCGGCGAGCTGGCAACACACCTCACAGGTCGCTACAATGAGATACACCTCTACCCGTTCTCCTTCTCGGAGTATTGCCAATACCATCAGATTGACACCCAAGGCATCACCACCAAGGCCGATGCCGACCGCAAGCGGGCCTTTATGGATTACATCCACGATGGCGGCTTTCCTGAGATGCAGGGGCTTCGCAACAAACGGGCCTATGTGCAGAGCCTCATTGAAGCCATCCTGCGGAAGGACATACAGAAGCGTTTCAAGATACGCAACATTGAGGCGCTGCGCAAGCTGGCGCACCACCTTATCAATAATGCCTGCCAAGAGGTCAACTACGACGAGATGTCAAACATGTTGGGCATTGCCGACAAGACGGCGAAGAAATATGTGGATTATCTCAGCCAGGCCTACCTGATACAGTTGCTTACGCGCCATTCCTTCAAGAGCAAGGAGCGCATACGCAACCAGAAGGCCTATATGGTCGATACCGGCTTGCAGGGGAACCGCGACAATGCGTTGGCTCCCGAAAATCTCGGGTGGCGGTTGGAGAACGTTGTCTATATAGAGCTCTTGCGTCGCTGCGCCCATGATTTCCTTGATGTATACTACCACAAGCCTGCTCCGAGGACAAAAGAGGTTGATTTTATTGTCTGTGACCAGAACAAGACGGTGGAACTGATACAGGTGGCATACGAGATTGACAGTCCTAAGGCATACGACCGCGAGACCTCGTCGCTCGTAAAGGCAGCGGCCGCCCTCTCTTGCAGCCACCTGACCCTCATTACATTCTCGCCCACACGCAATGTCGTGGTCGAAGGGAAGACCATCCACATCGTTTCGGCGTTGGAGTGGCTGTTACAATAAACATCTGTGTTATCTGACAATCTGTGTAACAATCTCACCATATACCCTTCCTGAACAACCTTTTGCTATTCCAGAAATATTTCGTATCTTTGGCTTCGCCGAAGTTACTTCATTTCGGATATGTCAAAATAAATTTTGCCATATCGCTCAACTTTCGTAACTTTGCAGTCGAAAAATGAAATGATAAACAACGAATAAAACAGAATAGAAACAGAGAAATAGAATAATAGAATAAATACATAATATAGAAGCGTTTTTGCTTTTCTATGTAAAGTCGAAATCTGGTAAATTTCTACAACTTAGTACACAAGAAAAGGAAAACGCTCGCGGGTATCCGTGAGCTTTTCTTGTTTGTACTAAGGGTTTACCAGAGCCTCGACTTTAAACAGAGAGTTCACGGACCTTTTTTATGTTATTGGAAAGCACAGATGGAAAATATTAACAAACAAGGAATACTGGATTTTATTAACTCTCAACAAAAAAAAGTTGTAGAGCGAATTGATTTGGATAAGAATACGATTAAATACTCTTCGAAACTATCTTCTCATTGGGATATTAGTGAAATACGAGGGGAAGAAGAGGTCGTGCGTTTAATACTAATGACAAAATTATTGAACGAATATGGCTATAAAATCGATAGATTAGAGATAGAAGAAGAGTATAAAGCAGGCAGACCTAAGTTAATAAAGCCCAGAGTGGATTTATTGGTAAAAGATAGTGATGGCGATGTCTTTATGTTCGTTGAATTAAAGGCTCCTGATAAATTTGAGGAAAACCAAGACCAAGTGATTGAGGACCAACTCTTCAATCTTGCCGCATTAGCCTCTTCAGACAAAGGTTACAAAATAAAATACCTTGTGTTAGCCACCTGTGATTTAGGAAGAGTAGATTTCCCAGTAGAGGCAATAGTAATTGATTACAAACAATATACAACTTTCAATTCTTGGAAACAAGAAAGAAACTATGCAAACGAAATACCTTCCAACTATGGCTTGGCTATGAAAGAACCTTTCGTTAAAGGCGGAGTTAAAGATTTGGATAAAGAATATACAAAAGAACAAATTGATAGTGTAAGAAGGAATCTACATAATGTACTATGGGGAGGAGGGAGTGTTAGCGATAATGATATCTTCACGTCGCTTGTAAATCTTATTCTAGCCAAAATACAAGATGAAGGTGAAAAAAACGAAGGAGACCAATACGATTTTCAGATTTTGGGTTATAAAGATAGTTCCATCAAATTTGAATCAAACCAAGATCTATTTAATAGAATAAACGCCTTATATCGTCGTGCGCTTGAGAGGAAAATGCATATAATTGACAAAACAAGGCTGGAAAAAGAATTTGTGATTAATGAAGAGAAATTCCCACTAACAAAATTAAAGTATGCCGTTAGTGTCTTAGAAAAGTTCTCTTTGGTAGATGGAAAAAATAGTTTAAATGGTAAAGATATATTAGGTGATTTTTTTGAATCCATTATTCGAAACGGTTTTAAGCAATCAAAAGGGCAGTTTTTTACTCATACTAATATTGTGCAATTTATCCTTTGGGGATTGCAAATAGATAAATTAGCCATTGAAAAAATTAACAAAGATTTGGTCATTCCGTATGTTATTGATCCATCTGCTGGTTCCGGTACATTTTTAATTGAATATATGAAATTCATTACCGAAAACGTAAAGCGGCGTTTTAGTGGGGATGTGTCTAATAATAGAGATGTAGAAGATAAATTAGATGAATGGTTTAAACCAGATCATAGAGAAAACAAATGGGCTAAAGACTTTATCTATGGAATAGAAAGCAACAAGGATTTAGGTAAAGCGTCAAAGGTAAACATGATTTTGCATGGTGATGGCTCGACAAACATTTTTGCACAAGACGGTTTATTGCCCTTTACCGAATACAAAAAATACAATAATGAATTGAACGCTCTCAAGAATGTAGAAATTGATAATTGCTACTTTGATAAATGTATTAACGGGCAGTTCGATATAGTTATTTCAAATCCCCCCTTCTCTGTTGATTTAGATAACGAGACAAAAGAGACATTATCGAATAGTTTCTTGTTCAGTTCAAAAAGGAGTTCAGAAAATCTTTTTATTGAAAGGTATTATCAACTATTACGTGAAAATGGAAGAATCGGGATCGTTTTACCAGAGAGCCTATTTGATACGTCCGATAATAGGTATATTAGGTTGTTTATTTATAAATACTTTAAAGTAAAGGCTGTTATTTCTCTTCCGTCATTAGCCTTTGCACCCTATACAAGTACAAAAACAAGTTTATTATTTGCTCAAAAGAAAACGAAAGGTGAAATTGAGGAATGGGATTGTCTGTGGAAAAAATATTCATCAGAGTACTCAAAGTTAAATACTAGATGTAAAAATATTCTTGAGGTATACGTTAATGGGAAAAACGCAAACTCTTTAAGGAGTATTGCAAAACTTAATGATAAAGAAAAGAAAGAATTAATACTTTCTCTAATTGAGAAGATAATTAAGAAAGAGGATAATTGTCTTGATTTGCAAGATTTGGTGAAAAAATACCAAAATGAAATTAAGGAAATGTGTGAAGTGGACAATGACTGTTCTGAAGTTTTCGGTCGTGTAAATACATTCTGGGTTTTCGGAAAAGTTTCAAAAGAGCTCAATTATGACATTTTCATGGCTGATGTTCAAGAAATAGGATACAAAAGAACAACTAGAGGAATAAAAAAACGTAAAAACGAACTGTTCCGGCAGGGAGAGGATGGTATGATTCTTGTGAATGATGGTGTTAAAGAAACTGTTTTGGATTATTTACGAAACATAAAATGGGATTAAATGAGAATAAACAATGTATATTTTGGTAGTATTAGCAATCAACCATCGCTGAGATTTGATGTTAATTATAGGTATTTTTTTGATATAAAAAATGCACTTACGTGGCCACAAAAAGAGTCTTATGAGATTGCAGATATCCTATCCCCAATAAAATCAGATATTATTGGAAAAGGTCTTCTAGAATCAGAAGAATATCTTGTGGAATTATCAAACATTGACAGACGTTTTAATCACTTAACAAATATCCAATCAATTACGGAAATAGGCTCGGATAAAAGGGTACTAGAAGAAGGGGATGTTATTATACCTAGGCTTCAGCCGCGCATGGGAAATATTTTTACAAATCTTGAACATAAAAGGTATCTGGGATCATCTGAGTTAGTTGAATATAGATGTGATGAGAATAAAGTATCGAGTAAATTTTTATACTATATATTAACACATCCTCTATTCCTGGATTCCTTGCTTTTAACCGAGAGTGGAAAAACACACAGAAGAGTTTCCCCTGACGATTTATTAAAATATAAGATTCCAAATATTTGTCAATCAGCTCAGATTAGTTTCATCAACTCAATTAAACCGATAGAGAGAGAAATAAGTATAACAAGAAAAAAAATTAAATCTATTATTGAAACAATCAACCTTGTCTTCTCTCAAAAACTCGATTTGGATTTTTCAATTGCAGATAATCTTCAAAAAGAATTAATATATCATACGTGTCTAGATGAAGTCGCAAATGAAGAGCTAAAATTTGACATTAGTTTAAAGTATCGAAATATTTTTAGGGAAAATGTATTATATCCGTCTTGCTTTTCGTGGATTCCTCTAGGGAAAATGGTATGTGTTAAAGGTGGTAAGCGTTTGCCCAAGGGGCAAGATGTTGTTTCTTATGATACAGGATATCATTATATACGCGTAGATGATCTAGATACATTGGGGCGATTTGATATAGAGAATATTAAATATATTACAAAAGAAAATCATGATGTTATCAAAAACTATATTGCCCATAAAAATGATATACTATTAACAATTGTCGGTGCCACTGTTGGGAAATGTGGTATTTTACCAGAGTGTTTGGATGGTGAGAATATTTCTGAAAATTTTGCAGTCTTAAACGTTATTGATCCTACAAAATTTAAAAGCCTTTATTTGTTATATGTTTTGATGTCAAAAATAGGTCAATATCAGATAAACGAATATAAAGGTAGAGGGTCACAAGGTAAATTGGCAATTTTTAGAATAAAAAAAATTCAAATACCCGATTTAAAGCCAGAAGAACAAGAAGAGATAATAAAAGAAATTGACATCAACGTTAAAGATCAAGGAAAATATCTCGAAAAAATGGTGGCTCTCAGAAATCAAATTGATAATTTATTGAATGATGTATTGGAAAAGAATAGTTGAGATTTGCAGTATGAAAAAAAAAAACTAATATTACCCCTCGCGCTCGTTGCGCTGATGACGGCTTCGTGCGGCAACACCGTCGTCCCGAAGGCCAAGTACGACGCATTGCTGAAGGAGAATGAGCAGGTGGAAGCCATCAACGACTCGCTGGAGTTCGAGCTGTCGAGCTTGAAGATGTATGTCGATTGCCTCGAAGAGGAGAATGACGAACTCGCCGAAGAGCTTAAAAGCATTCCTTTGGTAGAAGAATAAGGGTTTTGTTTAATTAAATGAGGTAGAGCTGCCACGAGTTGGTGGCTCCATTTTACATTGTAATTCCCGCCACGTCATCACCATAGGGGAGGGATGTTGCCAATAATATTCTGTAAAACAATAACAATCAATCATTTCTGTTTTAAAACAACACTTCAGAACACCCCGAGCGTCACAGCGTCACAGCGTCACAGTTCCCATTCCCCTATTTCCTCTACCACAAATAAGGCCTTATATCTATATATCTATATATAAATATATATAGATATATAGATATAAGAATTCATTTTTGACTTTTGGAATACCGTATATCGAACTGTGACGCTGTGACGCTGTGACGCCTCAACC
>JAEEGG010001320.1_pt1 | contig 67719 bp, 60 predicted proteins | sample 9134161 | NCBI WGS metagenome assembly JAEEGG01 (sample SAMN16246543, study PRJNA631951) | gut metagenome | biome: gut microbiome; feature: rumen; material: CR-attached | host: Bos | place: Iran: Karaj | collected 2018-10
ATCGCGGATGACACGCACTTTCGATGTGCGTTTAACCTTACCGTCGCGGACAAAGCAGCCTGCAACCGAACCGACTTTCGAAATCTTGAAGACTTCGCGAATCTCAACCGTACCAATGACTTCCTCCTTGATTTCAGGCGAAAGCATACCTTCCATAGCGTCTTTCACTTCGTTGATGGCATCGTAGATGATTGAGTACAAGCGGATATCCACCTGCTCGCGCTCGGCCAGCTTGCGGGCGTCCATCGACGGGCGCACCTGGAATCCGACGATGATTGCATCGGAAGCGGCGGCCAGCGTAACATCCGACTCTGAAATCTGACCAACGGCCTTGTGAATGACGTTGACCTGAATTTCGGGTGTCGAAAGTTTGATGAGCGAGTCCTGCAGAGCCTCTGCCGAACCGTCCACATCGGCCTTGACAATGATGTTGAGTTCGTGGAAGTCGCCAATTGCCTTGCGGCGGCCAACCTCGGCCAATGTAAGGTGCTTCTGGGTGCGCAAGCCCTGCTCACGCTGCAACTGCATACGGCGGTTGGCAATGTCGCGGGCCTCTTTGTCGCTGCTCACAACATTGAATTTGTCGCCAGCCTGCGGTGCGCCGTTCAAGCCAAGAATCAATGCCGGTGTCGATGGGCCTGCCGCGTCAATTTTGCCGCTGCGCTCGTTGTACATTGCCTTTACGTGGCCAGTGAAACTGCCGGCAAGCACAATGTCGCCAACCTTCAGCGTACCGTTCTGCACAAGCACTGTGGTCACATAGCCGCGGCCTTTGTCAAGTGCCGATTCAATTACAGTTCCCGAAGCCAGCTTGTTCGGATTTGCCTTCAAATCAAGCAGTTCGGCCTCAAGCAGAACCTTATCGAGCAGCTCGGCAACATTGATGCCCTTTTTGGCCGAAATGTCCTGCGACTGATATTTGCCGCCCCACTCCTCAACCAAAAGGTTCATATTGGCCAAAGCCTCTTTTATCTTGTCGGGGTTTGCACCCGGTTTGTCTATCTTGTTGATTGCAAACACAATTGGAACACCAGCCGCTTGCGCGTGGTTGATGGCCTCAATGGTCTGAGGCATTATGCTGTCGTCGGCTGCAATCACAATAATCACAATATCAGTGATTTGAGCACCACGGGCACGCATCGCGGTAAACGCCTCGTGACCAGGGGTGTCAAGGAAGGTGATGGTTTTGCCGTTCTTCAGCACCACGCTGTAGGCGCCAATGTGCTGGGTGATGCCGCCAGCCTCGCCCGCAATCACGTTCGAGTTGCGGATGTGGTCGAGCAGCGATGTCTTACCGTGGTCGACGTGGCCCATCACGGTGATGATTGGCGGACGCGGAACCAAATCTTCCTCCTTGTCCTCCTCATCGGCGATGGCATCGAGCAGATCGGCGCTCACAAACTGCATCTTGTAACCGAACTCATCGGCCACAAGTGCCATTGTTTCAGCGTCCAATCGCTGGTTGATTGACACAAACAAGCCCAAATTCATACAGGTTGAGATGACTTGCGTCACAGCCACGTTCATCATTGTTGCCAACTCGTTAACTGATACAAACTCAGTCACTTTCAGCACCATCTTTTCGGCTTCCTGACGCTCAATCTCCTCCGCCGATTTCATACGTACGTCCTCGCGTTTCTCGCGGCGGTGCTGGCTGGTTTTGCTCTTGCCTTTCGGGGCCTGCAGACGTGCCAGAGTATCTTTAATCTGCTTCTGCACATCTTCCTCATTCACTTCCTTTTTCAGGAATTTCGATGCGCCTTTCGGGCCTTTACCGCCCTTGCCGCCTTTCTCCATCGGTGCGCCAACATCGACGCGGTCCTTCTGTATGCGTTTGCGTTTTTTCTTCTTTCCGAATTCGTCGCCTGCGCCTGGACCAGCGAATTTGCGGTCGCTCAGGTCGATTTTGCCAACCACGTTCGGGCCCTGAAGTTTCTCAACCTTGGTGTTAATAAACTCAGGTTCAAACTGTTGCGACTGACCATCGTCCTTCTTGCCTGGCTGTTGCGACTGCTGCTGCATAATCTTTTTCGATTGTGCCTCACGCTCCTGGCGCTCTTTGGCCTTCTCAGCCTTCGATTTCTTGGCTGGACGGGTTTTGGTGTTCAGTTGGTCAAGTTCGATTTTGCCCAAAATCTTCACATCCTTCACAGGCTCAACCTTTGTGCGGATGAGTTCGGGTTCGGGCTGTTTCGGTTTCGGCTTGTCGCCCTTCGGATTGGCCGATGCCACAGGCTGCTGCTTGGCAGGTGCTGGCTCGGGTTTCTTCTCGGGCTTTTTGTTCAGGTCGATTTTGCCCACAACGTTCGGGCCTTGCAGTTTCTCGACTTTCGTGTCAACAAACTCTTCTTTCTTGGGCGCAACAGGCTCTTTTTTAGCCTGTTCCGACTCCTGCACCGAAAATTCGTCGTCGGCGTATATTGACTCTTTTTTCGCTCTCATTGCGTTGAGTTCAATCTTTTCCGATGCCTCTTTCACCTTGATGTCGGTGCTGTATTCCTTTTGCAGAATCTGGAAGACATCCAACTCAATCTTGGTGTTCGGGCCGTCGTCGGCGGCAATTCCCTTTTTATGCAGAAATTCGAGCACGGTGTTGACGCCTACGCCAAAATCACGTGCTATCTTACTTAATCTCAGTGGCTTGTAATCTGTCATTTGCTTCTTATCGAGTTTGTTAATTAACTGGAATCTGTATCTTATAGCCGATAGCCGTTATTCAAATTCAGCCTTCAGTATCTTAAGCACATCGTTAATTGTACTTTCCTCAAGGTCAGTGCGATGCACAAGTTCGGCGGCTGGAATTTCCAGAACGCTCTTGGCGGTGTCGCAGCCGATAGCCTTCAAGGCGTCGAGCACCCATCCGTCGATTTCGTCAGCAAATTCCTCAAGGTCAACATCTTCCTCGTCAACCGATTCGCGGTAAACATCAATCTCATAACCAGTCAGTTGGCTTGCCAACTTGATGTTGGTTCCGCCCTTGCCGATGGCCAGCGACACCTGGTCGGGCTCAAGATAAACATCGGCTTTCTTGGTCTCGTCGTTAATCTTAATCTGCGACACTTTGGCTGGGCTCAACGCGCGCGAGATGTAGAGAGAGATGTTGTTGGTGTAGTTGATGACGTCGATGTTCTCGTTGCGCAACTCGCGGACAATGCCGTGGATGCGGGCGCCCTTCATACCAACGCAGGCTCCAACTGGGTCGATGCGCTCGTCGTACGACTCAACGGCCACTTTGGCGCGCTCGCCTGGGATGCGCTTGATATTCTTGATGGTGATGAGTCCGTCGAAAATCTCGGGAACCTCAAGTTCGAACAGACGCTCAAGGAACAGCGGGCTTGTGCGCGAAAGGATTACCAGCGGGGTTGAGTTGCGCATCTCAACGCGAACCACAACTGCGCGGACGCTGTCGCCCTTGCGGAAATAGTCGCTCGGAATCTGCTCGGTCTTCGGCATAATCAACTCGTTGCCGTCGTCGTCGATAATCATTATCTCTTTCTTCCAAACCTGATAAACCTCGCCAGTCACAATCTCGCCGATGCGGTCTTTGTATTTGGCGTAGAGTTGGTCCTTCTCGAGTTCCATAATGCGGGTGGTCAGGTTCTGGCGAAGCGTCAGGATTGAGCGGCGGCCGAAATCCTTCATCTGCACCTCGTCCGACACTTCCTCGCCGACCTCATAATCCTCGTCGATTTTCTTTGCCTCGGTGAGCGAAATCTCCTTGTTGGGGTCCTTCAAATCGGCATCCTCAACCACCTCGCGGTTGCGCCAAATCTCAAAGTCGCCCTTGTCGATGTTGATGATGATGTCGAAGTTCTCATCGGTGCCATACTGCTTAACCAATGTGCTGCGGAACACGTCTTCCAAAACCCTCATCATTGTGGGGCGGTCGATGTTTTTCAGTTCCTTAAACTCTGAAAATGTGTCGGTTAGATTCATATTTTCTCTTTTTATCTGTTTATGTTAAAAAATTATTGTTTCCTTGACTGATTTAATCTCTGCGAATGCGTAAGGTTCTGTTTTAGTGACCTTTACGGGACGTTTTGCGCCTTCGGGCTTCTCCTTTGTCTCATACTCGAGCAGAATGCCCTCGGCATTGGCCTCGCGCAGAATGCCGTTGAGTTTGATGCCGCTGTTGAGCAGCACTTCAACTGTGCCGTTCAGGATTTTGGTGTACTGCTGCAGAACTTTGAGCGGCTGCCCCACGCCTGGCGACGACACCTCGAGCGCGAAATCTTCCTTCTCACGGTCGAGTTGCGACTCGATGTACTGGCTAATCTCTACGCAAGTGTCGACTGAAATGCCCTCGGGCGAGTCGAGCGTTACGGTGATATTGTTCTGCGTATCCACCTTAACATCAACCAGAAACAAGTCGCTGTCGGCAATGCGGCTCTGAACAATCTCTTCAATCTGTTTTTTGTCTATCATAGTTTACTGTAATAAAACAGGGGACTTGCTTGCCCCCTGAATCAATTCTCCACGAAAACGCCGCAAATATATGACTTTAAATGTTATCAGCAAAATAATTTAAGCGAAGATTTATAGTATCTCTTCTTGCGTTATCCGCCGCTCATCAACTCATACATGAGCCTTTCATCTACCTTAAAGTGTCCGGTATGATTCTATATCGCCATAGAATTTTTCGGGTTTGAGCGGGTTTACAAAAATGTCGATCACGCCGTCCACGTTGAAATCACCAACTCCACCTTTTGCTTTGACAATGCGCTGGGTGCCGTTCGGTTCAACGCAAGTAATGCGAATGGGATGCACGCCGTTCAAAATCACGCTTTCGTTTACATAAACATCGGTAATCTTGCAAGCAACCTTCACACCAGAAGTTTTCAATGCTTGAAGCGCGAGTTTCTTTCCTCGTATTATACTTACAATCAGTCCGATAATAATAAACAATGCTGCCATTCCGCCGCCTACAAGCGAAGCCATCAATACATATTCATCTGCTTCGGCTGTACCTGGCTGAATGGTTTGTGTTTCGCCACCGCCATTTTCTGCAAAGATGCCTATCAGGACAAACCCGAACGATACTATAAGAAACAACGCGGTTATTAACGCGTTAAGACGCACCATGTTAGGTGTCATCACGTCTGTTGGATTGTTGTTGCTGACAAGCAGTGTTACGGGAGTTCCCACTTCGGGCTTGCGGGTAGATGTGGCAGGAATTTGTATTCCGCTGTATTTCTGCCCGTTGAGTGTGTATTCAACAATCATTTGGTACGCGGCTTGGCGATGGCGGAACCCCGATGAACTTCTAAAGGTAACCTCACCAGTTTCAAAATCGATTATTGTACCAGTTATTTTGGTAGAGTTTGCGGCTTTGCTAAATACTGGAACAGTTATAAATAATACAATACCAGCCATTACCATTCCTGCAATCAAACCAATAGTTCGGAATGAAAAATTGAGTGTACCAGTTGCCATCGCAACCGATACGCCTGTCAGCAAAGCCACTGCCAGACCAATGCCAATTAGCAATGCGCCAGGACGTTTCACGTTTATTTTTGTGCCGTAATAAAACATAATGTTTTGGATTTATGTTAGTAATGAGCAAAACTAATAATAATTTTGAACAAGTTTAATAACTTGCAGCCTTTATCACAATTGTTGGTAACAAACTTGTATAGATGCCATACAGGTTTGTTAGTCAATAAATTGCGATATTAAAATTATAATATATCGAACTATGTTTTCAGGAATTGTTGAAGAGTTTGCCGAAGTTGTCGGCATTGAGAAAGACCAGGAGAATCTGCATTTTACGCTGAAATGCTCGTTTGTCAACGAGTTGAAAATTGACCAGAGCGTGGCACACAACGGTGTTTGCCTGACGGTGGTTCGCATTAAGGACGGAACCTACACCGTGACGGCAATGAAAGAGACGCTCGATTGCTCGAATCTGGGATTGCTGAAGGTTGGCGACAAGGTGAATGTTGAGCGCTCGATGCTGATGAACGGCCGACTTGACGGTCACATTGTGCAGGGCCACGTCGACAAAACGGCGCGCTGCACAAAAGTTGAAGATGCCGAGGGAAGCCACGTTTTCACTTTTGAGTACGATTTCGACAAAGAGATGGCAAAACGCGGCTATCTGACTGTGGATAAGGGCTCTGTAACCGTCAACGGCGTGAGCCTGACCGTCTGCCGCCCAACGCACAACTCGTTCCAAGTCTGCATCATTCCCTACACCTTCGACAACACCAACTTCCACACAATCAAGGAAGGAACCGTTGTCAATTTGGAATTCGACATTATCGGAAAGTACATTGCGCAAATCACAAAACTGGCGCAGGAATAGATTTGGTATTAGGTATCAGGTATTGGGTTTTGGCGATTTTGAAAGCCAACACCTAACACCCAATACCCCGAACCAACTTAAAACTCAAGAACTTATAACTTAAAACTCAACAATGGACCTTGTCAACTCGTCGTTTACCGACAAACGTTTTGAAACTCACGCAATTACAATAGGCAACTTGCAAATGGGCGGCACAAATCCCGTCCGTGTGCAGTCGATGGCCAACACCCCAACGCACGATGTGGAAGCATCTGTGCGCCAGGCGATTGAGATTTTCGATGCTGGTGCCGAACTAGTGCGCTTCACCGCCATCGACGAGCGCGACGCCTACGCCTTGCGCGACATTAAAAACGAACTAGTGGCGAAGGGCTACACGAAGCCCATTGTAGCCGATGTGCACTTCAATGCTCAACTGGCTGACATTGCCGCGCAATTTGTTGACAAAGTGCGTATTAACCCTGGCAACTATCTCGAGAAACGTGCCACTTTCACCACACTTGAATTCACTGATGACGAGTACCGCTCCGAACTCGAGAAACTCGAGAACCGACTGCTTAAACTGCTGAATATCTGCAAGGAACACGGCACCGCACTGCGTATCGGCACTAACCACGGCTCGCTGTCGGACCGCATAATGTCGCGCTACGGTGATACCCCGGCCGGAATGGTTGAAGCCACAATGGAATTTCTGCGTGTCTGCCAAAAATATGATTTCCTGAATGTTGCCGTCTCACTCAAATCGAGCAACACTGTGGTAATGGTGCAGGCTTACCGCTTGCTTGTGAAGCAGATGGCCGCCGAGAAAATGAGTTTTCCAATCCATTTGGGCGTAACCGAAGCCGGTGCTGGAACCGACGGAATCATAAAATCGGCAGTGGGCATTGGCACGCTTCTCACCGACGGCATTGGCGATACCATCCGCGTGTCGCTCACGGGCAGTCCGGCTTTCGAAATTGCACCCGCACGGATGCTTGCCGATTACTTCGCCGGGCCCAACAAGAACGTGAAAATCAACTACAACGAGCCTTTGGCATTCGACCCATTCAGTTTCAGCCGACGCGGCACCGAACTCAATCCTTCGTTCGACAACACAAAGCCCCTGGTAATCTGCGATTTGCCTGACCTTTCGATGGAAACGCTCAAATCGCTCGACATCACCTTCGACCTGAACACGATGACCATCACAGGCGGCAAACAATCGCCTGATGTTCTGTATTTTGGCGCACCCGAAATGGACCTGCCCGACTTCAAAACCAATGGCGTTTCGCTTTTAATCGACTACAAAGTCTGGATAAAAGACAGCAATTTTGAGCCGCTTTATGGCCTAAACACATATCTGACAGCAAAATACAAATCAGACAAGCGTAACTGGGTGATGGTGAGTCTGAACACGCTGACGCCCGAAGCAATGGCGCGGCTCAAGACCGACCCAACGGTGGTGCTGATTGCGTGCTCAATGTGCGTTAACCAAGCCGCCGAGCAACGCGCCATCTTCAACAAACTGATTGCCAACGGCGTAAACCTGCCAGTTGTGGTTAGCAGCATCTACAAAGAACCCGACGTGGCGCAGTTCCAACTGAAAGCCGCCGCCGACAATGGTCTTTTCTTCATCGATGGAATGGCCAACGGCTTGTGGCTGAGCAATTTCGCGCGTATCAATGTCAAAACTGTGACAGACACTGCATTTGCCATTCTGCAATCGGCGCGCGCACGCTACACCCGCACCGAGTACATATCGTGCCCGTCGTGCGGACGCACTTTGTACAACATTGAGAAGGGACTTGCCGAAGTGAAGAAAGCCACAGCGCACCTGACAGGACTGAAAATTGCCGTGATGGGCTGCATTGTGAACGGCCCCGGCGAAATGGCCGATGCCGACTACGGCTACGTTGGCGCGGGTCCCGGCAAGGTGAACCTGTACAAAGGCAAAGTGCTTGTGAAACGCGGTGTGGATGAGGTCGTTGCACCACAAGAATTGCTGAAAATGATTGAAGAAGACAGAAATTAGTTTTTTGCCTCAAAACTTCCACCGAATCTGCAACTTAAACTCGGTTTTGTGGTTGGCATCAATCATATTGGGCGATGTGCCGATGGCGTCGCGGTCGGCGTATGACGTGCGTGAAGCACGAGCCCAAATGGTAAGATTATCGATTGGTTTCCAAGTTATTAGCAGATATGTGCGAGTACCGCGGCCATACATCATCGGGATTGAATAAGCGTAAAGCACATCGTTCTCGTATGCACTCATGCGGGTGTTGTAACTGTCGGTTTCGAAGATAGCGTAACGGAAAGCAAACGACAGCGGGTAGCGGAACGGCGTGCAGATAATGTCCTGATAGAGCAGGCAACCCTTCTCGGTGACCGAACTGCCGCTCTTATAGCCCGACAATTCAATGCGGCTCTTGAGTGTCCAGCGCTGATTGACGGCATAATTCAAATGGTAACGCGCGGTCCAGCGGCTGACGTCGGCAAGTTGCTGAAGTTCTGTGCTGTCGGCGGCAATAGATTTTTCGCAAGTCTCAATCTTGAATTTCCAACTCATTGATATCGAGCGGTTTGCTGCAAAATCGGCTTGCGCCAGAAAATCATTTCCGCGTGATGGGGCGTTCAGTCCGTTCCGCAGCCACGGGAAGCGGTAGATGTCGTAGTAAGCCGATAATTTCCAACGTTTTATGGGCGTGGCTTCAACGCCGAAAAAGAATCCTTCTTCGTTCTGCGTTTTCGAGCCTTCGGCAAATCCGCCCGCATAACGTGCCTGATAATCACGCGAATAGTTGCGGTACAAAACCGATGCGCGCAAACCAGGCGCAAGGCTCATCAGCGAACCCACAACAGCCGCACGTCCGCCGTTGGCCGAAATTGCGTACTCGCCAAAAAGGTATAGGGCGCTGAACGAATATTGTGCATCAATGCTGATATTCAGGTTTTTACGGCCGTCGAAATCGAATTTGTAGAGCGGCTGCGGCTTCTTCACAAAATCCTTGTCGAACTGATAGCCCAACGCCGTGGCACCTATGCGGAAATTGTTGCGGTTGAAGTTGATATTTGTGCCCCAAACGCTCTCTGTTACAGCATCTTCCTTCTCAATCTGCTTCGGTGTGGCGTGCAGCCCCAAAGTTCCAAAAGCCGTAAATCCGCCTTCACCTGCGTCGGTCGAATCCTGCTCGGTAAGCGTGGCGTCAATCTTCTTGTGCGATCCGAAAGCCGTGAATTGCAATTCGTTGAATTTTAGTGTGGTGGCCACACCGCGGCAGAAAAGATTCTCGTCGGCCGATGAGTATTTGCGGATGCCAGTGCCCTTTTTGCGGATGTCCATCACAAAGGCCGATTTGCCAGTCGACATTCCCGACCAAGCCACCAACCCCTGCCCGAACCGCGCGTGAAAATCGCCCACAATGAGCGTTTCAATGGGGCCGATGTCGCTCACGGCGATGTAGGCCGAATAGTAGTCGAAACCTTTGCGCTGATGCCCGCGAAAAAACTGCTCGCCAGCATCTTTTTCGGCCGTCACGCCAGCCATCAGTTGGCGGTTGTAGTTGAATGAGTAGCGGCTGAAAATCTTTAAATCGTTGCCCGGATAATATTTTTCGGGTGATGCATTCCGCACAGAATCAGACACATCGGCAAACCCGTCCATCTGCTCGGCAACTTTTGTCACCCGGCTGAAAAGTTCGTTTTTTCCGCGAGCAAGCGCCCGTTTTACGCTGAATCCCGACTGTGCATCGGCATCGCCCAACCTGACAAACGGCAGAAGGCGAAAAATATCGGTTTGGTCGAAGCCGTCAACCATTGCCAACTCGTAGAGAGTGAGCATCGGGCCGTTGCGGCGCACATAGTCGGTCAGGCTTGCAATCTGAAACTCATTCAGGAAATGAAGTTTGGCAAGGTCTTCAGCCGTGGCCGAATTCAAATTGATGGGATTCTGCACAAAATATTCCAAATCTTCGGCAATCTGCTCTAAATCAGCATCTTCATCGAGTTCTTCCGACAAATTTTCGATCAAAGTCTCAACCGTTTGCCGACCATCACCATCGGTTTGGGCATAGAGCCCGACGGCAGCAAGAAGAAACATCGATGCAAAAACAACCCGAAGCATCAGATAAAAATTTTCTTATTGATTATCAGTGATATGATATTCAAGATAATGAAACTTGCAAGGCAGGTCATTGCCGAAATGGCGACCGCCAACGTGAAAATTCCGGTTGTGAGGCTAGTCCATCGGCCCACAGCCGTGCCAATCACCATCGCATCAACATTCAAAAGAGTTAATACAACGTTGATTATCAGCAGAATGATGACTATTGCAAGCAGCCCTGTGCCCAAGCCTTTGAGGTCGGGCGGGCTCAATTCCATATGCGCCGAAATACAGATGGCAAGATAGAGAAACACCCAAAACTGCCATTGGTGCAGGTGTCCGCCGGTGAAAAGCGCGTAAATCATATCGGACGATGAAGCGAAAACGTTCACCATCAGCGACATAAATCCCGACAACGATGTGAAACTTGCCGGTGACCCGTGAAGCGCGGTCAGCAACGCTTGATTGTTCGGTAGCAAAAATCTGACTAACAGATAGATAATCAGTGAGCCGAATAGAATCGGCCCCAAAGCGATGAAGAAATTTCCAATCTGCGCCCACGGGTTGCGCGGGTTGTAGGCGTGGTTGACGTAGCCCAAAGTGCCGTCTTCGCCGTTGGGCGAATAAAGTTTTATCTCTGTGATTCTGTGCAGGAAAGGGATGCAAAGCAGCGCGTGCCCCAACTCGTGCACCGGCGTGCCTATCCAACCGGTGAAGTAGATGTCGGATTTTTCGCCCAAAATGTTGACGAAAAGCCGCCGCGTATATCGTGCTAATAGATAGAGTATCAGCCCAAAAACAAAGAATACCCCGAAAATCGAGAGTAGTTGGAAAAGGGTGGTCAGCAACACTTTCCCGACGAAAGGCCAAAACTCAAACAACGTGCTCATAATGAGTATTTTAATGAAACTTGTGTTGACATTGGCAGGTATTGGTGTGTCGAGAATGCGAAGTCGAACGTCAAGCCTTTGAAGGTGTAGCCTGCGCCAAAGCAAAACTCATTTGGCTTTGAGCGGAAGCCTGTCCGCAGATATAAGTTGCTGATTAACTGATATTCAAGTCCAACTTTGCAGCTCAAGTCGGTCTGCATTGTTTTTTCAACTTCGGCGGCCAACTGCACAATCTGTGAGAAGAAATAGTTGACGCCGAAACGGAACGAAGTGTTCACACGCTCGTCTTCGTATTCGGCCATTTTGGCTCGAGTAGGGTTGAAAACGTGCACGCCAACTTGCATATTATCAATAGGTTTAGCCTGCAAACCCACTTCAAACAGAAAGACGCCATTGTTGCCGTAAGCCGACGGTTGGTTGATGTTGAGATAATCGAACTGCAAGCCCGCCGACACGCGCTCGCCAAACTGCCGCGCATAGGCCAATCCAAAACTGTTTTCGGAATATTCCGAATAGCCAAACCTATTGAAACTCAAGGCAAAATTACCCGTGCGAGTGTGCAGTGCCGCCGCCACCGATTTGGTGCTTGTTTCGGCCAATTGGAAACGGTTTTGGTAGTTGATGCCGACAGCAAATTTTTGCAAATCAGCCAATCCCGCTTGGTTATTGTTCACCGACCAGAGTCCGTTCTGCATAACCGACGCGTTGGCCATTGCTTCAAAATTGCCGTCCTGTGCGCCCGCTGTCACCGCCGCAGCCAGCAAAACCGCAAGAATTATGAATCTGTGCTTCCCCACAACAATGTGATTTTGTTGTTGCAAGATACAAATGATTAACGCAAACACAAACGGAAAAACGCTAACTGTATCATCTGCTTTCTAAAATCAAGATTATCTTTGCAGCCACAACAAAAAACGATGATTACAAACTACATAAAACAGGTTTGGCCGATGATTGTGGCGGCGGTAGCAATGGTGGTTGTGTGTCATATTGGAAGCCACCAGAATAGCACTGAACCAGCAGAAACGGTCGTTGCCGAGCAACCGCAGAAAATCACACGTTGCACCTTTACAAAAGAACAGATTGCCGCCATTGATTCTATTGTTGAGCGAAAATGCCAAAACGGCAAATTCAATGGTGTGATTCTTATCGGACAGAAAGACAGCGTTTTGTACGAAAGAGCCAACGGATACGCAAATATCAGCGAAAGCATACTCAATACCGACACAACAGCATTTCAACTAGCATCGGTCTCGAAGCAGTTCACAGCCGTAGCCATTCTTCAACTCTACGAGCGCGGTCGCTTACGATTAACCGACAGCGTTGCCAAATATCTGCCGGGGTTCCCCTACCCCGATATCACAATACATCATCTTCTTGTGCATCGGTCAGGATTGCCAAACTATCACTACCTGTGCGACCGCAAGCCGATGCTTGACGACCCCTATTTCAGCAACCAACAGATTGTTGCGGAGTTGATTGAAGCCAATGCAGGACGTTTTTTTCGGCCAAACCGACAATTCCAATATAGCAACACTGGTTACGCTGTTCTGGCCGCAGTAGTTGAAGCCGTGTCCGGATTAAAATTCGAGAATTATCTGCAACGAAACATCTTTGAACCGCTACAGATGAACCACACTTTCACATATCGCGCAATGCCAAGTGTCAGTTATCCACCACATGCCACAGGATATGTGAGCCGAAACAAGCCTGCAGACGACAACTATCTGGACCATTATTTAGGCGACAAAGGCGTGTACTCAACCGCCACCGATCTTTTGAAATGGGACCAAGGTCTCTATTCGGGCAAAATCATCAACCCTGACACTCTTCAATTGGCTTTCCAGCCTATGGGACGCCGTATTCGTTTCGGCACCAATTACGGCTATGGTTGGCGCATCACAACATACGCTGACACCATCCCGATTCAATTCCACAGCGGCTGGTGGCACGGCTTCAAGACAATGCTTGTTCGTATGCCGCACGATACTGCCACAATCGTTGTACTGCGCAACGGCATCAACCGCGATGGTGGTTTAGGCATGACTCAAATACTTGACATCCTTTATTCTTCTGTTCCGACGGACACTGCATTATTCGAATCAGATAATTCTGATCCCTACGAAATAGCAGAGACAGATTCTATATCAAGTTTAATAATGGATTCAGCGGAAGTTGTTGACACACTTCCTTAAACTGATTATTTCAAAGACAGAGAGTTGTCTGAATTATCCGGTCAATCACTGTGTTACAAGACAAAAAAAGAGTCGCACAAACATTTGTGCAACTCCTTTAAATTTGAATCAACAAGGGATCAATACTCCCACAAATCCTGTTCGAAATCAGTAATTGTCTTCTTCAATGCCTCTGCCTCAAGCAACGACTGGATACCTAAAGAATACTCTGAAATACCACGGTCATCATATACGTTCGAGACTTTAATGATGAAACTGTTGAAATAGCGTTTGAAGAAGATGTCGTCAAATGTACGGCGCTCGGCATCGTTGTTGTTGTTGAACACCTCGTGATTAGCCAAAATACGGCGCACTTCAGGGAAATAAATCCAGAACACGTACGACTTACGAACCTCTTGCTCATCATCACCACTACCATCGTCTTTAACATAGAAGCGTATTGGGCTCAGGCCAATGATGCGCACTTCCATTGTTGAATGCTGACGGTCGAAGAACCAGTCTTCCTTCAGCCAATATTGCTTAACCTCATTCGTCTTTATTTCACCCTTGATAGTAACAGGAATCTCATTACCATCTTCGTCAAAGGTGTTAATCGTTTGCTCAGTTGCGCCAAAAGCGTTTTCAATCTGAGTACGGCTCATAGGCTGAGTGAAACGGTCATCTTCTGTATTATAAGCAGTCAAACCCTCTGTGCTAATACCCCACATCAGCAAGTCGATCAAACTCTTACGCTCTTGGCCGATAGGCTCGGTTGGATAATAAAGGTTAAGATTGATTTTCTCACGCAAGTCGATAACTCGCCAAACACGTTTTTTATACATGGCATCAGCCTCTCTCAGGAACTTGTACGGAACGGGTTTCCTGTTAGGAACATGCTCTTTTGCATATATATCATCTTGCACCTGTGCGTTCACATTACCAGCGAATAGCACACCCATTAGCAAAACCGGTATTAAAAACAATTTTTTCATACGACTCAAATTTTATTTAACCTTAAACACTATAGGCGACAATGCTCTTGGAACACCATCCGGACCTACTGCCTCGATATTCTCTATAATCAGCTTCGAATTATTTTTCAAACCTTTAATCAAGTTCTTAACTTCAGCATCAAACGTTCCACCTGTTTTGGGCAATTCCTTTGTCATACCTCCACTCACGGTTGTGGTCACTGTGTACTTTGTGATTTTGAACTTCAAATCGAATACAAAATCCTCCAAATCAGCTTGCACTCCGCTGGCTGCACTCAAAATGCTCTTGTCGATGTTGCCACTACTATACCCCATAACCTTTGCTTTTGGCTCAGGAATAGTCTTTATACGGAACAGCATGCTTCCCATGCTCTTAGTCTTGCCGTCAATCTCAGCCGAAACACCCACACTGACTGTTCCTGAACGCTTGGTCGGCTTAACCTCATAAGCATTGCCAACCTTCTTAATGGTAGCACCACCATCAGGAATGCTGACTTTAATCTTATCGGCAGGAATACCCGGAACCGAGATGGCAACAGGGTTCTCGATACCATAATAGAACACGTTCATCTTGGTCGGAGAGATAACCAGACTTGGCTCAGCCACCTGATACGACTCCTCAAACGGATAACTCGATACCGTGCCATCTGGACGAGGAATGCGGATCAAACCGCCCCATTTACGCTCACCAAGTGACGATGCCACTTTCTTGTATACACCTTTACCACCTGTTACGGTCAGAGTCTCGTATGCGCCCACCATTTCGTAATTCTCGGGACCATTCTTTTTGTACGAACCCACCAGAATCTCGGGAGCCTGAGTTGAGTCGAACGCCGCAAGGAAGATTGTGGCGGTGTACTCATTGCCTCTCATTACATAATTAGAGTTCGGAATAACCGTAGCTGACAAAGCGTTGAATTTGAAATCACCAGCACTAATTTGCTTGAACAGATAGTTGATAACGTCAGTCTCAATGTTCTTGATGTCAGTTTTCAACTTATCCAACATAACAATATCAGCCACTGCCGGAATGTGCTCAAAAGTACGAGCCTCCCATGTATGAATGGCTCCTTCCTTATCAGTGTGGCTATCGGTGTTCAGTGTGCCTTTTATTCCGTCAATAATACTTACTTCACTTTCAGGAATGAGAGCCAGCGCAGCTTCGCGATATTCATTCAATTTGTTTTTGAGAATCTCGCCGCGTCCCTCCAAAATGAAATACTGACCACCAAAATCAATATTATCTTTTGAGTTCATCGAATCAATGACATACCTATCACCTTTGATCACATTCTCAACATTGCTGTTTTCCGCCAAAGTCAGGAATCCTTTTTTGTAGTTCTCAATAAGATTGCAAAGGGTGTCGGTTAATTCCTTAAAGCCGTCTGCCTTATCTTTCCAAGGTCTAACTTTGTTCTCATTGATAGTCAGCTGCTTGTCAAACTCATCATAGACCTTTTGGTTTTTGGTCTCGTAGTTTTTTACAGTTTTTCCCAAACTTTCACTAACAAGCACAAAAGAGTCCAATACGTCTTTCGATACGTTCAGAGCCAACATACATGTTAAGAACAAGTACATCAGGCCTATCATTTGTTGCCTAGGCGTTTCCTTGCCGTGACCCATAGTTTCCTATACTTTATTAATTACTTAATATTCAGTGACGAAAGCATATTGCCGTAAACGTTGTTCAACGATGCGACATTCTGCTCCAAAAGTTGAACACCTTGATTCAGTTTCTTAGTATTGTCTACAGTCTGATTCATATTGTCAATCATGCTGCCGAATCCGTTGATGTATTCTTTTGATGTCTCAACCTGCTTGTTCATATTGTCGAGTTGCAACTCGTAAACTGAATTGAGTGCTGACAAGTTCTTGTTCAAGCCACCCAATTTCTGAACGTACTCTGAACCAAGATCACCAACAGAATTCAACTCGCCAGTGAGTTTATTAGCAAATTGAGAGTAAGCCTCTGCAACCTGACTGTTGGCCTGATTGAATGATTGAGCCGAGTTTGCATACGAATCTGACAGCATACTTACAGATGCCGACAAAGCCTCTGTCGATTTTTGGTAAGCATCGCCCAATCCGGCAACTGAATCTGACGCGGCTTTCACCTTTGTCACAAAATCCTGAGTTGCAACACTTGCGTCAACTGTTGCACCCATCTGATCGATAGTCTTATTAAGGTTAGCCAATCCTTTGCCCAATTTCTCAAACATTCCGGGAGTGATTTCGGCTTTTTCAATCATTTCGTCGAATTTGGCCAAAGCAGAACCACTGCCACCAGCATAAACTACTCCACCACCTTGAACCGGGGCACCACCTTGAGCAACTGCACCGCCAGCAGCGACACCGCCACCGCTTACGCTACCACCTCCAACAGGAAGATCCTGTACTCTGTCGAAACTGCGTTTCGGCCTTGCTGCTGCAGGGTCTTCGTCTTCATCTTCGAGACCTGCCAACTGCGGGAATACCAATGTCCAATCCAATTCTTCTGCCAAAGGCTCAAATGCCGAGAAGAAGAAAATAAGAGCCTCGGTCAAAAGGCCGACAATCAACATTATTGATGCGCCCGGATAGTGCTGGATTTTAAACAACGCACCAACAAGTACGATTGATGCACCCCATCCGTACACATACTTCATAAAGTTTTTGTACCCCCTACTTTGGGTTAATTCGGCAATACTCATAGCTTTTACTTAATTAATTAGTTACTTATTTTCTGTTTATTTGATTTTTGATTAATATACTTTTGATGCAGCGCCTGTTTCATCAGGACCCATATATGTTCTTACACAACGGAAACCTATATAAGATTTTGCTGAATCCTGATATTCATAGGTTCTTGTTCCGTTTTGCAGATAATATGCAATGTCTTTCCATGAACCACCGCGGATAACTTTTCTTTTCATTACCGGAAGGTCATCGGGGAGAGCGTTGTACTTGTAGTCAGGACTCAGGTCGTGGGTGAATGTGTAAGCGCTTTCATCGAAAGCCGAACTTGTCCATTCAGCCACATTACCAGCCATATCATACAAGCCAAAATCATTAGCCTCATAGATGGCAACCTCAACAGTATAGAATCCACCATCGTCCAAATAATCACCACGCAAAGGTTTGAAGTTAGCAAGGAAGCAACCCTTGTCGTTACGAGTGTAAGGACCGCCCCAAGGATAAACAGCCAAATCGTTGCCGCCACGAGCAGCATACTCCCATTCTGTCTCCATAGGCAATCTATATTCTTGCTCAAAGGCCTGTCCTTGGCTTGCCAAGTAATTATTCAACAATTGTGTTCTCCAGATGCTGAATGCTGTAGCCTGTTTCCAAGTAACACCAACAACCGGATAATTGTCGTATTGCGGTGCCCAGAAATACATGTTGGTCATAGGCTCGTTGTAAGAGTACGAGAAATCACCAACCCAGCATAATGTATCAGGGTAAACATTTACATTATCATGCATAATAAATGTCGAACGGTCTTTGATTGGAATGCGTTTTCCTTCCAAATTGTAGATCTCGCCATCATATTGTCCCGTCTTATAGTTGTAGTGACGACGGTTTTCGTTTTCGAAAGTGAACTTTTGGGCGGCTTGTTTGTAGTCGATCCAAAAATAGTCATAATTCAACTTACGGGTATCTATGTCACGACGACGATAGAAACGCTCATGCTCTGGATAATACAAATCCTCAAGTATTGTTTTTTCCTCCTCACCTGACCAGTTGATTGGCTCTTCCCAATTGATAAACGGAGGATCGATAGGCTCACCATACTCATCTTCAGAAATAAAGTATGCATCGATTTGCTCACCTAACAATCTGTAAGCCAATGAATCTCTAACCCAAAAAACGAACTGTCTATACTCGTTGTTGGTTATTTCGGTCTCGTCCATCCAGAATGCTGCTACTGAAACGGTCTTGGACTGTGCCGTTGTTGCCCAAGGAACATCTTGGTCGCTTGGTCCCATACGAAAACTACCTTTTGGCACTAAAACCATACCAAACGGAGGCGAAGTATAACTTGGCGTCCTATCTTGAACACCAATCAACTCGCCATTGCCACCAGAGGAACATCCTGCAAGTATGAGTAATACTGCACTCACATAAGCTAATTTTTTCATACTCCAACTATATTTGTTTTCACACTCTAAAAATCACAAAAAAAATAAAAATTCCAAAATTTTTATAAGAACCTTACACTCTTGTATTTCCTATTGTCTTTGTCTTTGCTCAAATTAAATGAATAACCAAGCATAAACTCTAACGAACCGGAACTATAGTTTATTATACTACTCGTTGATAAATCATACGACACTGCAACTTCAATGCCAGATGGCAGCGAAATACCCGCCAAAAATACAACAGCATCGATTGGTTTGTATGCTACACCGCCGTAAAATTTCTCGTTGTACGTCAAAATTCCTGTCAGCGAGAAGGTTGTGGTAGCGAAATCGGTTGCAATAAAAAGGTTCGGTTTGAGGGTGAACAATGGGTTAGTCAATTGATATTCGTAACCCGCTCCCACAAACAGTTGCCTTGCAAAGTACGACGATTTCACTTCTTCGCCTGCCGCTGTCGATGTATATTTGATTTGCGACTGCAACAAGTTGCGCATCGAACAACTCAAATACACATTTTCGGAACTATAATAGAATCCGAGATTCATGTCAAAGAACATAGGCTTGTCTTCAGTGTTCTGCGGCACCCAGGGGTCATTTGCACCACCATCGGGGAAGATCCATGAGCCCTTGAACGACTGGTTTGTCATGCTCAAGCCTGCGCCAAAACCAACTTCACCTTGCAACATTTGACGTCTATATGCATACGAAAAATTCAAACCAATGTTTTGAAAATTTCCGATTTCGTCATTCAAAATCGTCAAACCTGCGCCATTCCTTATGCCAAACAACTTAAAAGGGGCGTCGATACTGAAGGTCTGAGTCTGGGGTGCACCCTCAAAACCCATCCACTGGTTCCGCACCAGCCCCCTTGCTTCTATCTCATTGCCGTCGCCCGCGTAGCCTGGGTTGTAGTACATATAATTGAACATGCTCAGGCTGGAAAAGTTCTCTGTTTGACCGCTCGCAACCGAAGCAAGTGTTACCAATACTATCGTCAATAGACGTCGACAATTCATATATTCATTCACTACTCTGTAGAATGGCGTTAAAAATAAATAAAAAATCCACAAACAATAATTGCAATTAACAATTTGCTGTTAATATTTACACTAACGCCCTTTTTCATATGCCGTATCGCCTGAAAGCGTTTTTTAATCGTTCAGGTATTTCGTTATTAACCAATGCTATATAATCAGACTTCGAGCAAGAGACCACTGCGCCCGCCATTCCGTTTTTTTGAGACAATTCCATCCAAAAACGGTCGTTTTTCGGGTTTTGATAGAAGACAATGTCGGTATTTAGCGAGTCGAGTTTGACAAAAATCTTCTTGTAGCGGTCGAAATTGCACGCTGGATAGTCGTTTTCGCGCTGCGACACACCATATATATAATGCCAAATTATCTGCGCGGTCAGGTGTGCCGACATCTCCATCGGTGTGTTCCGCGAAACGAGTTCGAAAATGCCGAACGCTTTCGAGCGGTCGCTGACACCTGCGAAATTGGCCAACTGACAGGCTTCCTCGGTGTATAGGCCGTTCGGACTCGGCTGGTGAGCCGCTGGCATATCGGCCTGACGGACAGATGCAGCATCGAACGAGACAAAATCGCAATCACGCAAAACCGGCTCTAAACTGTTGATATTCTGACGAACAGTGCCTAACCGATACTTGTCGACACCATATTCATCGAGCAAATCTGATTGGCTCTGCGATGTGAAATAGACCTGACTGCCGATGACATCGCACTTCACGCTGCTGGTATATTTCCGCAGAATATCAAGAAGATATGATCGCGAAGTGGCATTCAGGCTGTCGGCGATGTCGAAACACGAATCGATGAGCCCGATTTCAATCTTGCCCTTGGCGCGCCAAAGCCCCTCGACTATCGGCAGAGTCAAATCGTGAGAGCCACCTATATATATAGGTATAACCCCGCCGCTGACGAGCGACTCGGTTATGTAACTGACGGCTGAATAGGTGTCGGCTGCGCTGTTGCCCAAAATCAGGTTGCCGAAGTCGGTGATTTTCAGGTTGTTGAAGGCCGCCAACTGATAGAGCCAATAGCGCACATTGTCGGCTTTGGCAGCGTACGGCATTGGATAGGCGTTGCGCGTCTCGTCGATGCCGATGATTGCAACTTGCACGTCGACAGACTTTTGCAAGTCGGGCTCGCTGTAAAGTTGGCTGCCCAAAAAACCTTCCAACGTGCTGAACTGCTTCAGATTGTCAGGTCGGCGGGTGTCGAAATACTGCGCTATGTCGCTTTCGAGAATCATTTCGTTTTTTTGGTGACGCGCTTTTTGGCAGGCTTGTCGACACTATTCTTGATAATTTCCTCACAATCAGCCACCGTCAATGCTTTGGCGTCGGTGCCTTTGGCAATGCGGTAGTTCTTGCCGTCGAAAGCGATGTACGGACCATAGAATCCGTTAAGTACCTGAATCTGACCGTCTTTGCCTTCGAAAATGTTAATCACCTTGTTCTTTTCGGCTTCGCGTTTCTCGTTGATGAGTTCGATGGCGCGATCGAGCGTAACGGTGTACGGGTCGTCAACATTGCGCTTGAGCGAGTAGAACGAGTTGTTGTGGCGCACGTACGGACCGAAACGGCCAATGGCCACGGTGACTGTTTTGCCTTCATACTCACCAATTTGGCGCGGCAGTTTGAACAAGTCGAGCACTTCCTCGAGAGTGATGGTCTCGATGTGCTGGTCGCGGCGAAGAGATGCAAACTGCGGCTTCTCGTCGTTCTCACCGTCGCCAATCTGCGCCATCGGGCCGTAGCGTCCAATCTTGACAATCACTGGTTTGCCGCTTTCGGGATGAACACCCAAAACGCGCTCACCGTTTTTGCGCCCCGTAACCTCGAGTGCGCGGTTTATAGTGTCGTGGAACGGATGATAGAATTCGTCTATCATTTTGTACCACACCATTTTACCTTCTGCAATATCATCGAATTCCTTCTCAACTTCGGCGGTGAAATTGTAGTCCAAAATCGACGGGAAGCACTCAACCAAATAATCGTTGACAATCATACCAATGTCGGTTGGGAAGAGTTTGCCCTTCTCAACGCCGTAGTTTTCAGTCTTGATTTCGGCTTTGATTTTGTCCGCTTTCAGCGTCAGCACCTCGTATTTGCGCTCCGTGCCTGGGCGGTCTTCCTTAACCACATACTCGCGGTTCTGGATTGTGGAAATGGTTGGTGCATAGGTAGATGGACGGCCAATGCCCAACTCTTCCAACTTGCGCACCAAAGTGGCCTCGGTGTAGCGCGGCTGGTGCTGCGAGAAACGCTGGCTGGCTGTTATGTTGTTGTAATCGAGCGCCTGTCCGACCGCAAGTTTCGGCAGGATGGCTTTTCCCTGCTCGTCGTCCTCGTCGTCGGTCGATTCGATGTAAACCTTCAGGAATCCGTCGAACTTGATGACTTCGCCTTGAGCGACAAACTGATGTTTCGAATTGGAAATGTTTAAGTTAATGGTTGTGCGCTCCATTTCGGCATCGGCCATAAGCGACGCGATGGTGCGTTTCCAAATGAGTTCGTAAAGTTTCTTCTCGTTGGCGTTGCCTGTGATTGTCGACTTGTCGAGATAAGTCGGGCGAATGGCCTCGTGAGCCTCCTGCGCGCCCTTGGTCTGCGTTTTGTAATGGCGAACTTTCAGATATTCAGCGCCAAACTGCTCGGTAATCTCTTTCGATGCCGCACTAATGGCCGCATCCGACAGGTTGACAGAGTCGGTACGCATATAGGTGATTTTTCCTGCCTCGTACAGGCGCTGCGCGAGCGACATTGTCTGCGAAACCGAAAAACCGAACTTGCGGCTGGCCTCTTGCTGCAGCGTCGAAGTGGTGAACGGCGGCGCTGGTGTGCGTTTGGCGGGTTTCTGGGTAATATCGGCAACGCTGAAAGATGCTGATTTGCAAGCGTCAAGGAATTTCTCGGTTTCCGATTTGTTGGCGAACTTATGGTTGAGTTCGGCTTTCAGGTCGGTGGCAAGTTTGAGCGTCGGGTGGTTGAACTGGCCCAAAACGCGGAACGACGATTCGGGCTTGAAGTCCATAATCTCACGCTCTCGCTCAACAATCAAGCGGACCGCAACCGACTGCACACGGCCTGCCGACAGCGACGGTTTGACCTTCTTCCAAAGTACGGGCGACAACTCGAAGCCGACCAAACGGTCGAGCACGCGGCGCGCCTGCTGGGCGTTGACAAGATTGATGTCGATGCCGCGCGGATTCTCAATAGCATTCAAGATGGCCGTTTTGGTAATCTCGTGAAAGACAATTCGTTTGGTGGTCTTGTCTTTCAGTCCCAAAACTTCGAACAAGTGCCACGCAATGGCTTCTCCCTCACGGTCTTCATCGGACGCGAGCCATACGGTTTCAGCGTCTTTGGCGGCTTTCTTCAGGTCGGCCACAAGTTTTTTCTTGTCGGGCGAAATTTCGTACTCTGGTTTGTATTGGTGTTCGATGTCAATTCCGAAGCCCTTTTTGGCCAAATCGCGGATGTGTCCGTAACTCGAAGTGACCATATAATCTTTGCCCAAAAACTTTTCAATAGTCTTGGCCTTGGCTGGTGACTCGACAATTACAAGGTTCTTTTGCATTAGAAATCTCCTTATGGTTTGAAAATCGGCGCAAAGAAAAACAAAATTTTTAAAGACAAACACTAAAAAGGGCGCTTCGGGCGATTACACCTATAATATATGGTACAAAACGGAAGGTTGAACGGGGGTGAAACATCCGGCAAAAAGAATTTTATTGCTATTTCAGTTTTTTTTCTCAAATTGCTGATTAAAAATTGAATTGTAATGAAAGCATTTGTTTCGGCAGTTGCCCTTGCGGCACTTTTCATGGTGGCCTGCCAACCCGTCAATACACCAAGAAGCGAAAAATCAGGCGGTACGCTGCATGTCAATATCAGCGACATTCCGCATGTGGTTTTCCCTGGACAGGTTGATAAACGCAGCGAGCAAATAATTCTGTATCAGGTTTATTCGGGACTTGTAAAATACAATCCGCGCACACTCGAAATCATTCCGTCAGTTGCAAAATCATACAACATCTCGGCCGACGGACTGACTTATTCTTTTGTGCTCGACAGCCGCGCCAAGTTCCAAGATGACCGCTGCTTCCCGCAGGGGAAAGGCCGCCACATAACCGCCGCCGACTTCAAATACTCGATTGAGCAGATTTGCCGCAACCGCCTGACTCACGACCGCGGCGTATCGCAACAGGTGAGAAACATTGAGGGCGCCGATGCCTTTCTACCAACCGCCGCAAAAAGCGACTCGCTGAATATCAGTGGCATAGCGGCTCCGAACGACAGCGTGCTTGTGATTAAACTGAAAAAGCCCGACGACCTTTTCCTTCACTTTCTGGCTGGCACCAACGCGCTTGTTTTTGCCCGTGAGGCTTTCAACGCATACGGCGTGAACGGCACAGCAGGCTCTGGCCCATTCCGCATGAAATATCCGAGTATCATCGGGCAGCAGATTGTTCTAACGCGCGTCAGCGATTATTGGGAATCAGAAGATAACGTGCCGCTGCCCTATCTCGACTCCGTGGTGTTCTCTTTCATCACCTCGCCCAAAAAGGAGATTTATCTGTTCGAAATCGGAAAAGCCAATGTGGTGTTTGATGTGGCAACAGCCCAAATCACACCGTTTCTCGAATCGAACATCGAAAAGTTTGAATCCAACCCTCCTGCTTACATCATGTCGAGCACCATTAACCAAAACAACGACAAACGGTTCAACTTGCTCACGGCCGATGTTAACGGATTGTATATCAACTCGCAGAACTATTTCGACTTTACTAGGGTTTATTTGAAGATGCCTGAAGCAAAAGTTACCGCTGCCGAATGACGGCTCATCGTTAACCCCATTGCAAAAAAAAGAAGCCCCAAATGAGGCTTCTTTTTTGTATAATCTATTTTGACTGATTATCAAAGAATCAGCATCGCATCGCCGTAAGGACCGAAGCGGTAGCCTTCCTTCATGGCCACGTTGTACGACTCCATCAGAAGATCGTAACCTGCAAAAGCGGCAACCATCATCATCAGAGTGGATTGCGGCAGTTGGAAATTCGAAACCATCGAACTTGCCACGCTGAACTCGTAGGGCGGGAAGATGAACTTGTTGGTCCAGCCGTCGAACGGTTTCAGGAATCCGTAAGTGGATACCGAACTTTCGAGCGTACGCATCACTGTTGTGCCAATTGCGCAAACCTGATGGCGCCCCTCTTTGGCTTTGTTGACGGTGTTAGCGGCCTCTTCTGGAATAAGAATCTGCTCCGAATCCATCTTGTGCTTTGTCAGGTCCTCAACATCCACCGAGCGGAAGTTGCCAAGTCCCACATGCAGTGTGATTTCGGCAAAGTTGATGCCCTTAATCTCGCAACGTTTGAGCAGTTCGCGGCTGAAATGCAGGCCTGCTGTTGGAGCAGCCACGGCACCCTCATATTTGGCAAATATGGTCTGATAGCGCTCGGCGTCTTCAGGCTCCACGGGGCGCTTTATCGAGCGCGGAATAGGAGTCTCGCCAAGCGAGTAAAGTGTCTTTTTGAATTCCTCGTATGGACCGTCGAACAAGAAACGCAATGTGCGGCCGCGCGATGTGGTGTTGTCGATAACCTCCGCCACAAGCGAGTCGTCCTCGCCAAAATAGAGTTTGTTGCCGATACGGATTTTACGTGCAGGGTCAACCAGCACATCCCACAAACGCTGGTCGTGGTTCAACTCACGGAGCAGGAACACCTCGATTTTCGCACCCGTTTTCTCCTTGTTTCCATAAAGACGCGCAGGGAACACCTTCGTGTTGTTGAACACAAAAACATCCTTGTCGTCGAAATAGTTGATTATCTCCTTAAAAATCTTGTGTTCAAACTGCCCTGTCTTGCGATTGACAACCAGCAGACGCGCCTCGTCACGATTCTCTGTCGGATAAAGCGCAATACGGTCTTCAGGCAGATCGTAGTTAAATTGTGAAAGTTTCATTAAAAAGTGCTTTATAAAAGTTATTTTACGATGTTTTCCTCTACGGGTTTCATATTTCTGATAATTTTTTCAAATTCCAGAATGTCAATTGCATTTTCTATCCTGAAATCGCCGCTCGCCGTTCGGCACAAATCGTGGAGATAAGCCCCCGATTCGAGCCGCTGGCCGAAATCGCGAGCCAAAGCGCGGATATAGGTGCCTTTGCTGCATTTTATTCTGACCTTGACCTGCGGCAGACTGCAATCAATAAGTTCAAGTTCATCGATGGTGATGCGCGACGGCTTCAGTTCAATATCGTGACCTTTGCGCGCCGCCACGTAAGCCCGCTGACCATCTATCTGTTTGGCCGAGAACAATGGCGGAATCTGGTCCTGCTCGCCGACGAACGTTTTCAGCACCTCCACCACCTTCTCGCGGGTGATACCTTCGGTGCTATAGGTGCGGTCAATCTCCGTTTCAAGATCGAACGATGGTGTGGTGGCGCCCAACATGAATGTGGCCACATACTCCTTGCTACTCGCCTGCAAAGCCTCAATCTGCTTGGTCATCCGCCCTGTGCAAATCACCAGAAGACCCGTTGCCAAAGGGTCGAGCGTGCCAGCATGCCCCACTTTTATCTTCTTCAGATGAAACTGATTCCGCAACAAATAGCGCACCTTGTTGACAACATCGAACGATGTCCAACGCAACGGCTTGTTTATCAAGACAATCTGCCCTTCCTCATAATCCTGCTGCGTCAGGTTTTGCGAAAGTGCCGCCACCTGCGGTTTGTTTTCCGAACCTGCGCACACTGCTATTCTTCGCTTTTAGGTTTGCGCATGATGGCGTAAATCTCAAAGATGAATCCAGCCAGGACAATCATTGGCGCAATCACAATCCGACGGACGCTGAACATGGCCTCGTTGAACACTTGCGGGTCATCAGAACGACCGCCAGCCATGAGAATGAAGCCGAAGACTATAATGGCAATTCCTATCCAGACAAACTTGTAATTGTCTGATGGCAAGGCAAATCCTGTCTTTTCTGTCTCGTTACTCATAAATCTTTCATTTGTGGGGATATTGTGAATCCCCTGATTGATTATCTGTTTATTTCAAATTTTTCAAGCGTACAAATCGTTGCCCTTCATCCGCAGATAGCGGTTCACGGCAAGCGTGGTCGAGCACCAGACGATTGCAAAGCCAATCACCATGATGCAGGCGTAAAGAACGGCTATTGTGTCGAGTTCGTACAATATCGAAAGTTCGGGTATGTGCTTGTCAATCATATAAATGACACCACCGAGCAACACAAACGTTATCAGAATGCTGATGAGCGAATGCCACAAACTTTTTATCACAAATGGCGCGCGCACAAACGCCCGAGTGGCCCCGACAAGTTCCATTGTCTTAATCAGGAACCGACGCGCATAAACCGAAAGGCGTATTGTGTTGTTAATCAGCGACAACGAGATGATGAACAGCAGTCCGCAGAAAATGAGCAGCACAATGCTAATCTTCTTAATGTTCTGATTGACTGTCTCAATCAACGATTTCTGATACGATATTTCCTTCACTTGCGAGTATTTGACCAGCCGCCTTTCAATTTTGGCTATGCTGTCGGCATTGGCGTACTCGGCTTTGAGTTTGACGTCTATCGACGACAGTAACGGATTGTAACCCAAGAAATTGACAAAATCCTCGCCCAACTCGTCTTTCAGTTCCATTGCGGCCTGCTCCTTCGAGATGAACTCGGTGGAGCGCACAAACGACGAGGCATCGAGGCTCTTCTGGAGTTTAATCATATCAACTTCTTTCACATCGTTGTTCAGAAAAACGGTGAACCCGATGTTCTCCTTGACGTGACGCGAGATTTTATGCGCATTCAGAATCAGCAGTCCAACCAAGCCTATCACAAACAAAACCAATGATATACTGATGATGGTGGTCAGATAGGAACTCCTCAACTGGCGCGTCGTGACATGTGATTCTTTTTTGCTCATTTTCAATATTTATTGGTTGACAAATATAGGTGAGTTCTGCAAAATCGCCAATTAAGTTTTTAGCGAAAAATCATCATTCGCAAACAGGTTTCTTCTTAAAAGATAACTGCTTATTTATCAGCATTTTTCCTCTGGTTGCGCCTCAATAGGAAAAAGAGCACGGCCAAAACCGCTAGCCCCGCAAACAACAACGACTCCGAATAGTTGTGCCGCACACACTCTTTGACGGCGATAAACACGCACATGAGAGCGGCGGCGAACCAAAGGCTCTCGACAATCGCTCTCGACACTTGTGTTATCTTATTCATTTTCAATATCAAAAACGCCGCGGCCGTTTTTCACTTCCCAATTATTGAAATTTTCGTCCGATATCATGCCGTCACCATATATTACGCCATCGGCAGTGGTGATTTTAACAAACTGGTTTGTCTCGATTGTGCCTTTTTCGCGGCTCCAGACAAGATATTCGGTGTTCAGGCAATCGCCCTTTTCGTTGTTCACCACAACATTGTTTTTGGCCTCCCAGGTGCCTTCCTTGTCGTTGTAGATGGAATAATCGGCCGACATGTGCGATGTCACCGCGCCCGAAGTGTCGTAGGAGAACATCTCAATGCCGTTCGGGAACTCAAACGTGTTGTTGGTGACCGACAACTGACGCACCACCTTGCCTTTCATACGGACAGCCAGTTTCCCCTTGAGGGAACGAGTTATCTCAACATCGATACCGCTTATCTGCGCCGAATCGGTAAGCCCGCCCATGGCGTTAACCTGCCGCATATCGTTCTGACAATCAGTCAAAATAAAAATTAAGGCTCCCGCAAAAAGAGCCTTAATTAATATCGTATGTGGTTTCCTCAACATCAAAGAAGATGATTAGAAACGAGCGGTTGTCTTCTCGTTAATCCAACCTCCGACAGTCACAGACGAGCCTTCCTGAATACCGAACATGAAAGCCTCCTCCTTGTTCGGGAAGTGCTTTTTGTATGTGTTTATCAACTCGTTAGCCTCTGCCTCGCACGATGCATCTACCTGTTTTCCTTTCATGAACTTATCGACAGCAGCCCAGTATGTTGCGTTGTGCTCAACCTGCTCCTGACCAATGTTCTGTGCATCGGCAGCGTATGCTTTGCCAATGGCGATATAGGCGCGACCGTTGTTCGGGTTTGCCTTGATGGCCATGTTAGCCAACTCGCGAACTCGCTGGAAATGTTTCTGCATGAACACAACCTGACTCCACTCGTAGTAGTACTGCGATTTGAGAGGTGCATCATCCTGCAGTTCGCAAGCCTTCGAGTAATAATCGGCGGCTTTTGGCAATTCCTGCTTGATGAGGAACAGTCGGGCAAGGTTGCGGGCAGCAACTGCCGACGGCTCCAGAGCATAAAGTGCCTCCGATGCCTTGGCAAACAGCGGCGATGCGTTGCATTCAGCCTTATCGAGCAGTTTGGTAACCTTCTTCAGCCATTCAACATCGTCTTTGTTGGCATCGTATTTTGCCTCGAAAATTGCAATCAGAGCATCGCAAGTTGCGGCGCCACTTTCAGAGAACAAAGCCTCAACGTTCTTAATGTCAACATCAAGATTCTCAAGTTCTTTCTGCGCGGCAGGAACCTTCTTGGCATCACCGCCAGCCACAATCTGCTTGTTGTTGGCAATTGCCAAATCGATTGTTGCCATGGCCAACTCGTAAGCCGAAATCACCTCGGCACCGTCAACCTCCTCGGCACGGTATTGGTCAACTGCACTCTGCATCATCACTGTTGTAACACCTGCGCCAGTCTCGCCCTTCTCAAGTTCGCACGATTTCTTCAGCATCTCATAAACATCGGCAGCAGCCTCTTTTCCGCGATAAGAGTACAAATCAACACCCTTTGAAGCCAGCACTGCGCCTTCCTGCTTGAAGTAGACAATGCGCTGGTCGTAAATCTGCATCAAGGTGTCGATTAGAGCCTCTTTCTTGCCTGCATCTTTTTCATCCTTGATAAGGTTTTTGTAGATGGTGGCGCCACGGATGAAAGTGTTCTTGCTGGCTGCGGGGCAGTTCTGGTAAACCTTGCGCCAGTCGTTGACGGCATCTTTGTAGTTTTTCTGTTTGTAGAACTCGTTGTAGAGCGACATACGCATAGCGCACTCCTCACGAGCCGCACTGTCTGGCCCATATTTCGGGTCGCCAAGATACTTTTTCTGTTGTGCATCAGTCTGGCCTGCCGCCATCATGAGCGACACTGCCAGTATTCCAAATTTGAAAGCAAACGTTTTCATTTTTTTTGTGTTAAAATTCTGCGCCAAAGGTAATAAATCTTTATTAGGTACGCCCCTTATTGAAAAAGTTTATGATTTTTTGAGGGTTGCTGATTTTAATAAATACCTGATATATAACATATTGCATTTTAAGCGATACAGCGGCATATTTCTTCAATTATGCCACGTTCGCCAATGAAATATCACTGCCGATGGGCAATTATTGCGCATCTGTCCAAACTTTGATTAAATTTGCGCCCGTCAAGGTCTCATAGTTCAATGGATAGAATTTCAGATTCCGGTTCTGACGATTAGGGTTCGACTCCCTATGAGATCACACAAACGAAAAATCCTCAAAACTTGCAGCGGTTTTGAGGATTTTTTTGATGGTATGTGATGTTTTTCAAAGATTTACAACCGGCGCCTTCGACCAATCGATTTGTTGCTCGGCGGTGGCGACATCGGTGAAGGGGAAATCGGTGAGCCATTGACGCAGTTTGGCCTCAGCGCCCTTCAACCCAACGTATGACTTGAACTTGCGTTTGAGCGGAAGGCCGTGCAGCATTGGCTGACCGGCATCTAAATCGCGGGGATGAATGTACGACATCAGATATTCCTGACCGCTACTCCACCGCTTGATGAGCGGATAAGGAAACAGCCGGAAATAACCGCCGCCCGTGAAAATGATATGGCGACCGGCTATGATTTTTGTTGTGATAGGAAACTCTTTGATTGTGATGCCGTTACGACTGATAATGCTCGGCACGGGGCGGCTGTAGGTTGGCATTCCGCCGTGGCCGTGATGGGCGGGAAAAACAGAGCAATCGGTGGTGATGCCCAACTCCGCCAGAGTCTCAAACGCCCACCCCTCACTCTCGCGGATTGAGAAGCCCGGCACCCGGAACGATGTTACCTTTTTGCCCGTCAAATCCTCGAGAAACTTCACACTCGACTCCACATCATCGCGGAACTCGGCCGGCGTCTGTTCCCAAATGAGTTGGTGATTCATTGTGTGGCTGCCAATCTGATATTTTTCGGCAATCCGACGAACCAAATCGGGATAATTCTTTGCTATCCAGCCCACCACAAAAAAAGTGGCGCGCGAGTTTGTGTCTTCAAGTATGCGGAAAAGCCGCTCCACATTCTCGTAAATGCGAACCTCGTATGTCCGCCACTGCTCCTCGTTGCGAGTCTCCTCAAAATCAAGGATATGGAACCACTCTTCGATATCAAAGGTTAGAATGTTCATAACGCTATCGTGTGCCAGATTTTGTTTTTCTGAATTTTGGTGAAAGTTGTTTTATGACATTCCCGAATGTACCGAAAAAGAACGGCAACGGGTCCGAAAAACAACTGATATCTTGATAAAAAATGTTGCGACCAATGAATTTAAACCAATTGGGGGTTGTTTTGAAACGGTTTTTGCTGTAGAAAAACCACAATGTTTCAAAGCCCAAATGCCGCAGATAAACGCTTTTACTTGATTGGTAACACCTATGCTGATTACCCAAATATTCACTCACTATGACATCCGCCCAATCGATTCCTGCGGCGAAAGGTGTTTTGACGCACGCAGGCAACCGCGGATTGATTTCCATTATCAGCAACTCGCCTGTGCGCGGGTCTTCAATTGTATCGAAATCGGCAAAACCAACCCAGCCAATATCTTTCAAAATTTGATAACAAACTCCGACAATCTTATCATTCTCATCCGAAGTGTTGCAGCAACTGCTACCACCATTTTCGGGGTACCAGCGAATCTTTTTAATTACAGAAGATTGGACAAGTTCTTGCTTTTCATTTACATACAACTGAATCTTTACCTGACTGCCACCTGACGGAATGTATGTTTGCAAATGACAACTGCCGTATTTTTCATATATGCCAGGAAACGACTCAAATAATTCTTCTTTGTTGTTAATCAGCGTCATACCTCTGCCACCGCTTGTTAGATTCGGCTTTATCAGTAACGGAAACTGCAAAGAATCAACGTCTATTTGTTCTATATGGCCATCTTCAACAATTGTCGTTAGCGGGTGCGGATAGCCTTTCTCCTGACAAATCCGCATAAGAGAATGCTTGTCGTATGCCCTTGAAAATGTTTCGTAATCTGGCATCACGAATGCGGTGAACTGACGCAGTTCGTTCAAGTATTTGCTAAGCATAACGGCGGCATCATCGTTCATCGGAATAACCGCAACGTATTTCTCTCTTTCAAGTATCTGCCTGACAAACTGATAATACGCTTGTGAGTTTTCTACATCTGCAAAAAGAAATCTTTTGCTAATGAACCGTGACGGATAGCCGTAACTGAGCCGCGACGCATAAACTCCCGCCAAAAAAAATCCTTTTTTGTGCAGCGAGCGGGCTACAGGCAAGGTTTGAGTGGCATCGGCATATAATAACAGGATTTTATCCTTTCTCATCGGTTCTGTATTTTAACACTTTAGCGGGCACACCACCCACAATAGCATATTCGGGAACATCGCGGTTTACAACGGCGCCTGCGGCTATTATCGCACCTTTACCTACTGTTACGCCAGCCAGAATTATCGCACCGCCGCCAATCCAGACATCATCGCCAATAACTATTGGCGCTTCAACATAGTCTTGTTCCTTAGTCGGCACATCCTTTGTGTAAAATCCGTGATTGAAAGCAATCATCATAACATTGGCGCCAGTATGCACATAATTGCCGATTGTTATTGAGCCATTGGCAGTTTTCCCCGCCTGTATCAATGCATTGTGGTTGATAAGACAATTATCACCAATTGTGACAAATTCGCCTTCGCGAATCATAGCCGTAGGGTGGATATTTGTGTGTTTGCCGACTTTCATTTTTCGCCGTCCGCGCACATAGTTGATTAAATAATAAGCCGTTAGCGAGAACAACCATTTAATGTGTTTCAACGAAAAAAATGTCGCAAGCAACTGCCCAATTCGGGTGAGAAGCGACGGTTTTGTATAATGTGTGCGTGTGGCGGGGGACATAGTTGTTAGTTTAAATGAAAAATGCGTCTAAATAGAATTTCTACAGTGAATATAGATAGCATTACAAAAAAGTGCACATAAGTAATGAAGTTTTTAAGGGACATCTTTCTCCAAAAGAACCCCGTCAACCCCATCTTCTGCACCATCTTATTAGGGTGCTTTATCTCTCCTAATGCGAAACGGAATGCCGCGCCAACTCCAATCAGAACTTTATCGGGCAAATATTCGAATAGTCTTGCGGCAAAAAAATCCTGTTTGGGCGCCCTCAACGCAACCCAAACCACATCGGCGTTGCTCTCGCGTATTCTTTTGGCAATATCATCATAGTCAAACTCGTCAACATCGCAGAATGCAGGTGAATATGTGCCGACAATCGACGATTGCGAGTATCTGCTTTTCAAAGCCGACAATGTTTCTTCGGTATCGCCTAAAAGAAAATGCTTCAGGCCTTTTGTTGTATCGTTGAGCATCGCTACCATCAAATCGGGCCCTGTTGTGCGGTGCACGCTTTTCAGCCCCCATAATTTTGCCATCCAAACAAGCGGCATACCATCGGGCAAGCACATAAAGGCATTGTCCATCACTGCTCGATAATCGTTGTGCTTATTGGCATAAACCACTGTCCGCATATTGCTCACGCAGACATATCCGCCCTGCCTGCTTAATGTGGCTTGCTCAATGCGGCTTTGCGCATCGGCGGGGGTGGTTGCTGAAATATATGTTTTACCTATACGATAACTATTCTGATTTTTCACAATTCTATTTGTTTAACTTCCAATGGGTATTTTGGCTCTAACCGATTGTATCCGATTTCAACCCGAGTTTTTCTTGCAGGCGACAACACTTTGTTCCTAACCAAACTTATCCGAACTAAACCTAAAGACAAAAAATCAATATTTTGGATAAATTTGGGTTCGTTTGGTTAGCGATAAAACCTTGTTTATTTTTTTATCAAAATTTTCTTTCAATTTCTCGCGAAGCGAATCTGCATTTCAAATTGCCGCCTGCGGCAATCAATTTTCCGTGGTTTCAGTGCTTTCCGTGGTTATAAAACTCCGTTGTTAAACACAAGCCCCCAAGCACTCGCACATTCTGTGCTCAAACTTCTCCAATGTGAAATTCTGCCTGAAAATATCATATCCTGCTTCCCCCATCTGGCGGCGCAGAGCGGGATTAAGCAACAACTGATCAATGGCTGCGGCCAGCGATTCGGCAGTTTTGCGCTCACATATTATGCCGTTCTCTTTTTTCTTATCTTATAGCAATCTGTAGGTATAGGCTTAATAACTTCTCGCCCTAACAAACCATTCAAACGCTCTGCTCGCATATTATATCTTTCCATCTTTTTCACCGCTCGTTTTTCCATAATGGGATTAAACATAAAATCGGGCATTACATAATAAAACCACCAATTAAACTTACTCTTTATTCTCTTAATAAAAGACATATTATATGGTTTCATAACAATTGGTACGTTCCAAGTGCCTCCGTAATTAAACATCATCGCCTCTTCTGCATATCGAGTCGCAAGGAACTTTTCTCCTTGAAAATCATATTCTACTAAATTAGTAACATATTTTTCTGGGATAGGGTCCCCTACGGTTTCGCGCACACCATCAATCAACGGGGCCATAATATAAAAGTCTATATACTCTCCCTTTCTCATGATTGAACAAAGACCATCTCGCCTATCGTACCGAATGACTTCAAATCCGTTATCCCTCAATTCGAACAACATTGACTTAAATATGTCTAAATCTTCACGCATAATAAACAAGTCAATATCTTCATCATGAGCAATAAAATCATGTTCCCGAATGGCACCTAATAATGTTCCATAAATCAAACCGAACTTCAATCCTTTCTTTTGGGCAATAGAATTGAACAATAACAAGTTTTCTTTAGCAATCACCATGTCCATTACCTTAATGCCATTATACACTATCTTGAACTTGTAGGTGTACTTCCCGTTAGGTGTGTCTATTGACAATTTCATAATGTGCGTTACCCCAATATTTTAATAGTTCTTTCAATCGCGGTTTTAAAATCGAAATTTGGCTTAAATCCCAAATTGCTTATTCTGCCTGTATCGAGTATGGCCTGCATGGCTATTGAGAATCCTTTTTTCTCCGTCTCTGACGGCAAATCAAACACAACATTTGTGCCTGCGACATTAGCACATGCCAATGCAAAATCTTTTAAGTGTACATTGCACTTGTCGTTGGCCACATTATATACTGCACCAACTTCACCATGAAGAAGTACAAACAGCATTGCCGCAACGGCATCGGCCACATACGTGTATGAGAAAAACTGTTCGCCTTTGCTTTTCAGTACAATATCTTCGCCTCGCAAGGCTTTGACAATGAACTGCGACGACGCTTTTGTGTCACTCATCAGCATTGTAGGGCCAAAAACACGACTCAGCCTAACAATCTTTACATCTACCCCTTTTTCAGAAATATAAGATTGGCATAGCGCTTCACTCACACGTTTCGACTCCGTATAACAGGAACGTGCGGTTGAAAGGTTCAACTGCCCAGTATAATCTTCTGTAAACACATCGCTACCTCTAGCGTTGCCATAAACCTCAACTGAAGACGGGTACAAAACCATCGCACCGCATTCAGCAGCCTTGTTTAGCGCATACTCCGCACCTTTTACATTTATTTCAATAGTTTCAACGGGATATTGCGAGTAAGCCAACGGGTGTGTATTGCTTGCCAACGGAATAATGTAATCCACTCTGACATCAGCGGGCAAAGGTTCTCTGACATCTTGCTCAATAAAATGAAAATGTTCATTGCCAAAATATTCACCCAATCTCACTTTGGCTTTGTTCTTGCTACGCCCGACAGCATATATGTTGATATTGGCTCCTTGCTGGTTGTATAGCATCAGGGCGTCAATCAGACAAACACCTATCAAACCGCTTGCACCTGTAATCAAGAACCGTTTACCTTGCAGTTCTTCTATGCCCTTAATTCCCAAAATAGTATTCAGGTCTTCTTGATAAAGCGGGTGTTGTTTATTCAAACATTTTATTTCAGCCATGAGTCCTTATCCATTTTCAAATAACTCTTGAACATTTCAAGATCATCCTTTGTTGTCAACTTGATATTCTTATCCGAGCCCGCAGCAAAATGCAATGTCTCTCCTAATTCTACCATCATTGTGTTTGTATATGCAGAGCCATATATACCAATTCCCTTTTTGAACGCTTCGTGATATGCTTCATTTAATTTTTTAAAATGATAAGCCTGCGGCGTTGACACACGACGCAGGGTTTCGCGTGGTATATATTGTTTTGTGGTAGTATCATCTTCGGGATTCACTACAAATATCTGTTCATTATAAGGAAGTGAAGTAACTCCATTACCAAACTCTTTTGCCTTATGAATAACATCTGTCAAAACCGTGTCATCGACGAGTGGGCGAATTCCATCATGAATAACAATTATATCATCGTCTTGGCACTTACCCTCTAAATTATACACTCCATTACGTATGCTTTCTTGTCCAGTATTTCCTCCGCTGACAACCCATTTCAATTTTGAGATATTGAATTGTCGGGCATAGGCCCACAACACATCGTGCCAACCATCAAGACATACCACCCCAATTTCATCCACCATAGGGTGATGCTGGAATCCTTCCAATGTGTAGATAATAATAGGCTTATCATACACATTGATAAATTGTTTGGGAATATCTTGTCCCATACGGTTTCCTGAACCGCCTGCAATAATTATTGCTACTGTCTTGCTCATATAGTAGTATTTAACTTGCCAACTAAGTTACTAATTCTCTCCTCGAACGAAACAGTCATAAGGCTTTTTCGAGGCTTTGTCAAATCAGGGATTAAAGCCAATCCTAACTGTCTATCAATGGCATCTGTTATTCCTTGCACATTCATAGGATCAATAAGTTCGCCATTTAAATCATTTACAAGGCAAGAAGAACCTGCCCTCTTTGAAATAATCACACGACATCCTGCCAAAAGCGCCTCGTTGGTTACCGCCCCAAAAGCTTCTTGATAACTTGCTAAAATCAAGACGCTTGCAAGATTATACCAAGCATACAACTCATCACCATCAAATCTACCAGTGAAAATAACTTCTTTGTTTGTCGCTTTTGCCCGTTCTTCCAATTTTACTCGTTCAGTGCCATCACCAACAATAACGAAAACCGCATCGCTGTTTGCATGACCAAAAGCGTCTAATACCCGACAAAGATTTTTAAGTTCGACCAAACGCCCGACAAACAACAACACCTTCTTACCTTCAAGTCCATAACTTTTTACATACTCACGACTAATCGGCAAAAGACGCTCGTAATTAGCTGCCGCCCTGATTTCGTTCATAATAATGGGCATCCATACACCTTTATGGAAATGCTGTTGATACCATTGTTCCACTTCGGGTGTAACAACTATCAAATTGTCGAAACATTTTGCAAAATTTTGTCTCAACCATGCATGCATCTTGGTGAAATCGTTGTGATTGACAATCATATCGTAACTGTCATCTGTCATACTCACAACCTTGAACTTTCCTCGGGTAATCCACCTATATAACAACACCTGCATAGCCGATATTTGAAATTCTGGCACAATCACCACTTCGGGCTTCTCTTTGTGAAGCATTCTCCATAAACCAAAGCATATTTTTCGAGTTTCGCCCCTCAATTTAATGCCTTTCAAATAAACAGGCCTAAATAAGCAGTTGTTTTCCAATTGGTTGATATCGAATCTTTGCGCCTTGCCCTCTCTCGAATAGAAACACATTATCATACCTAAACATTCATGCAACGCGTTGTAAGTGTCCACCCTATAAGGGGCTATATTAGTGCGAATAAAAATGTTCGACATACATTATTTCTTTACATAACCCATTTACCCAGCCCCATTTTTTTCAGTATTTGAAGCATAATCATATTTAACGGCAATACCATTGCAATAGCGACTAAAGGGTAAATTGCTGCATTAATATACTGCAAGAATGACAAACCTGACAGTAATGATATTATTGCAAAATGAGTAAGATATATTCCATAACTCATTGTCGAGATTAATCTCACTCCCCCTGCTATTCTATTAAATTGCCATGGGGACGCAATAATTAGAGTAAATACTAATATCGTTTCAATAATTCTATATGAATCAAGTATTTTTGCGTTTATCATAAAAATGAGCATCCCTACTATATAAACACAAATACACAATACTACCAACAATTTGTAGTATCGCTTGATTTGCTCAACATTTATGCTAATAACGTATCCTGCGACAAAATAGAAGCTGTACAAAAGATTGTCAGACACAAAACGGTGGAATAATTGCAAACATGGCAAATATTGGCCGAGAATATATATGACAAGAAGCAACGCAAGAAAGTATATTTTCAATCCACTTGTACTATGCTGTATTATTTTTCGAAGAAGCGGTGTAATTAGGTACAATCCTAAAATAAGATATATGTACCAATATATGGTATGGATACCACCAGTCAAAGTGCTCTTTACTATCCAAGTGAGACAGCCCGATAACATATGGTTTTCTTTATAATAGAGAAACGTACCTAATACAAAACTCCAAACCAAGAACGGTATTAAAATGCGCTGTAATCTCTTCTTAAAAAACAAATTTATGGGTTCATCTTTGCCCAAAAGCAACGCTCCGCTAAGCATTACAAACAATGGAACAGCCGTATAAATTATATGCCATAACGCTCCGCCCCAATGAATTATTCCAAAGGAATTTGATTCGACCACAATAGCTGCATTAAGCCGAGCGCACGCATGTATGGCAATTACAAATAAAATGGCAATTGTGCGTACAAAATCGAACGATGCGATTCTATTCATAATCTTTACTTCGTGTGTTTTTTATTGTAAACAGTTGTATTCTACCACATAAGATCTAAGGGCAATACCCCACATTTGAATTGATTGTCAGCAAGCCATTTAAGATAATCAGGCAATAACAAACGTGTTCCTTTTTCGTGCAGATGACAAAAATGAAACAACACAATGTCACCAAACTTTGTTTTTGCTTTCAAATTATCAATGGCATGTTGGTAATAAAAATGCTCTAGAGCCGAATCTCCCGAGTTTAAAGACCAATACACTATCCGATATTTATGGCGCAATCCTAACCAATTTTTAATGGTAAGACTACCATGCGGCGGACGGAAAAAAAAAGTATGTAGCACCGCATCTGCTTTTTCGACATCTGTTAAATATGACTTTGACGAAGCTTTATACGCATGATGGTGACTATAGGAATGATTTCCTATAATGTGTCCTTGTTCGCGTAATAACGCCAATAGTTCTGGATGCTTTTCCGCATTATCGCCTCTACAAAAAAAAGTTGCCTTGAAATTATACTTTGCCAACTCTTCCAAAACAAATTCAGTAATTCTGGGTTCTGGACCATCATCAAAAGTTAAATAAACAGCCTTCTCTTTGTTTGGAATAGTACTTACATAAACCGTCTTCTTCAACAAATAGTTCTGTATTTTTTTAATTATGTTTTTTGACATTGGTTAAATCGATTACAGTTACAATATTCGGATACTGCGGATTGTGCTTGTGCAAATAGGTTTCAATATCATTTTGTTCGGAAATCTTCGCCATATGATGCTCGTTGATAACAGCCTTCATCGGTCCATTAAGATTGGTTTTCTTAAAATCGAATAGAATCTCATTTCCAAGCTTTCCTGCAAGAAAATTTATCAACGTTGGTTCTATCTTTTTATTCGCCACTCGGCAAGAAATGACAAAGTCCGTTATACGAGGTTTCTCTTCGGTTCTTACAATCATAAACCCCACAATCCCATAATTGCCAAACTTGTCAGTTGACTCCATTACATAACATTTATATGACGGGCTATTGATTATCTTCATCAATTCATCCATCGTTAACCTACGACCAGACGAATTTAATTGATTGGTCCGTTGCAATAATTCGTAACAACGAGGGATGTTTTGTTCTGTTGGAAAAGAGATTGTTAGTGTGATTTGGCAATTAATCAAAAAAGAATCAATATTTCCTGTCCACAATTCTTGCTCTTTGTTCAACTGCTCAAGCATACTATAAGTATCTCGTCTCTTGGCAGAATCTTCACTAACAGGGACATCAAAACGGTCTGTCTTCGCAAATGCTATGATTTCAGAAGGATCAACACAAGTGATTTCTGGAATGGCCGTTTTTACCTCGTCTCGCTCAAACGGGTTGTCGTCAACAAACACAAACGTATTGGCATTAATATTCATGCCTTTAATTGTCTTTAGAATATTTTGACTTTTCGGATTCCAATTTATTTTTCTAAAGACAAATAAGTCCGCCACTCCTGCCTGTTCGAGAATCTTTGTGGCTTGTTCCTCGCTATTCTTCGATACGATGCTGTTCACTATTCCTTTGGCATCAAGCTGCTTGACTAGTTCAATTAACTCTGGCTTGATTTGCACATTATCACTCTCTATAAGCACTCCATCCCACAATGTATTATCTAAATCCCATATAACACATTTTACTTTTTTTGTTGAGATTAATTCTTGTTTGAGCGATTCCTTTGGTTGTACTTCCAACTCTTCAAATATCAATTCAACCTTCTCGTCTGCATCCGCAGGATGAATACTAATAACCGAGGCTTCATAATACCTCTCTAATGGCAGTTCTGATGAGATTCTTCCTTTTGGCAAATCAACTCTTTCCCGCAACAACAGATCTTTATTTTTGTTTCTCAAATCAATTAATAACGCTGTCGGTTCTGACTCATTTACAATGGAATAGTACAAAAGGTGAGAATGAGCGGCTGGTAATGCCAATTTTGACTTACCAACCAATTTTCTTCTATATTTTTCCCATGCGCCAAAACATTTTGACTTTATTTTAAAGCCTGGCATAAATTTGGCAACCTTTTTACTAAACCAGCCAAACGCACAGACTTTTTTATATACATCAAGGTATGATTTCCCATTCAGTATATTCGTTTCAATTTTTGCCTCAAGTTTTGACCATGGCTTAAAAATGATTTTTGCTCCAACTTTACCGTTAACCTCAAATGGCTCAATGCCTCGCTCAAATCTTGCACAATGGCCATCTGCCCGCGATAGAAATCGGACACACGTAAAATAGCATTCAGGCGCAGAACACTCAACACAATGTTCCCCCCACATCAACGGCATAAGCAACTTTTGATTTCCGTATTGTCTTTCCATAATTATCTTCATTTTTGCGGAAAGACGCGTGAAAAAATACTGATACTCAAACATATAAAATAATAATCCGAATCAACATAACTAAATACTTCATATTTATGTCAGCTATAATGATTTTTAAAAACACTTGACTCTCATGTTTTTTTCTTTAATGCCATCCACAACCTTGGAAAGCAACATCTAAAAATTGTTGTTATAGTATGAAATATTGCCGTAGGTAGTCCGTAAAATGTACGTTGTTGATAGAAAAGAATGCCCAATGGCATTCCATTAGGAAGATTTAAGCTCCTCCATCGTTCGCGGAACGGCACATTCGGGTCAGCCCATTTATCAGATTTGTCATGAGCATCACATGTCCCAATATAATCTCCCAACAAATAAACTGGCACTCCTCTCTCTCTTGCCAAAAGGCCGTAATGAATATCACCACCTGCATGATGATAATGTGAATCAATATTGCCTAACAATTGGAATATTTTTCGTGATATCAACACAAAATTGCCATTCATCCCATACCCTTCTTGCAATTCTCCATTTGGGGCTATTTTTTTGCCTTTAATAATAATCCCGTATGTACATTCATTTGTAGACTCATCTTTAGTAGCGCCTACAAGAATTGCTTTGTCATCGGTCTCTTTTGCTTTAGCCAAAACCATATCAATGGCATTTTTAAACAAATGAGTATCATCATTCAACCATAGATAATAATCATAATCTTGCTTTGCTGCCATATCCCATGCCAAACGCATGCCTCTAGCCCAAAATAAATTACCATCTCCTTGAATAATGTGCACTAATGGATATTTCTCTTTAATAGCCTCTGGCGTTCCATCGGTGCAACCATCGTTGGTAAGATAAATGTCAATGCTATAATTGTTTTGGTCATAATGTTGTTCTGCCACTTGTCGCAGACAGCGCAACGTGGTTTCTCGACGGTTAAACACCGTCATCAAAATTGCTATCCGTTTCATTTAGTGTTTTCTTTTAATAACTTGGTACCAACATGAGCTACATCTTGATATGTTTCTCTCAAATCTTGCAAAATCTTCTTCTTATCATGCCTCGCAATTGCACACTTGCAGCCCTCTTTTGCCATCCGCAAATATGGCTGTGGCTCAGTTGCAATTTGCATAATGTGCCAAGCTAGTTCATACGGAGCATTAGATGGAACCAGTATGCCTGTGCGTCCATTATCAATTAGGGTAGGCACACCACCAACGTAAGTACCCATGAGGGGCAGTCCCAACATTTGTGCTTCACACACGCTGTTAGGGCTGTTGTCGATATATGATGGATGCACATAAACACTGCTGTTAAGCAAAACATTGCAAAGTGCAGTCTCATCCAACACGCCCAAATAATTTATATTCAAATTTGCGCTTTTTAGGTGTAACGCGCGCTCAAAAAAACGTACAAGCATCGCATCTTCTCCTATACCAACAACATTCCACTCAAACTTAATGTCCGTATGCTGTTTTAACAAACTTGCCGTTTTTAGAATAAAGTCTAGCCCTTTATAAATTGTATCTGACAACGTTGACGATATTACCAAAGTTTCGCTCGGTTTGTACTCCCACTCGCCTTTATGCACATAAAAACTCTCACGCAACACCTCATCAACATGGTAATAACGCGCTGTTGAGGCCAAAAGAGTTGCCAACTGACAATCCCATTGCGTACGACCCATACAATATTTCAGTTTCGAGAACAACTCAACCTCTCTTTTGCTACGCTCATGCATGCTGTTTTTAGCAAAAATGTAACCGTTTCTTGCAAGCCATTCCCGCTTCGTAATAGGGAAAAGAAATGACCATTTGTTTATTGCTTGTGGGAAAAAAGCATTGTCAATCGGCCCCAATAATCCTTGAAAATGTACAACTAATGGAACGCTTGTGTTACCAATAATTGTGGCCAAGCTGTTCTCCAATCCAAACAAATGAATAACATCTGGTTTGAAATTGTTTATAACCACTTGTAACTCCATTACATAATCGGAATCTTCGTGTTTTTTATATCCGCCGTAGTATTTGCCGATTTTTTGCAATCGTGATAATTTCTTTCCCTTTATAGGATAATATGTTGTATTTCCAAATCTTTCTATTTTCTCTTCATTGTTTGTGATATATGCAATGCCCAACTCAATATTACCATCAGCTTCAAGCAAACGCTGAAGTGATGACACCCATCCTCCACCATTATAGGTGTCAGTTCTGCCATTTTGTTTTAACAATTTATATCCAGATGTCAGCCAAAGTGCTTTCATATTATTTCTTAATTAGCAACCAATATATCTCCATCTGTTTGTATTTCTGCACAGATATCGTCATATAATTCAGAACTTGACAAATCAGGATACTTGACAAATATTAAACTCCAAAAAAGAGGGTGATTCAAAAATGCTTCCCCATTAAGTAATAACAATATTATTATTGGAACTATCATCGACTCATACCTTGTTACTGCTGGTGCATTTTTAAATAACAAAAAAAAATAAAAAATAATAAATGGTATACCCATGCTATTCAATGCTCCTGTAAAGCCATTGCCAGCACCTCTCATTTTGTCCCCTAAAATACCATATCGCGAATCTTGCAAAAAACCATTGCCGATAATAGGATGTCGTTTTACGTTCTCGAGGTCAATCTGTAAAGCTCCCATTCGTGACCAAGAAACTTCTCCTCTTCCTAACTCCAAAGCATCATCATATTGTTTTTCTACTTTTTCGCCAAGGAAATCCAATGTATTGTATGCCCACATAAATATTGCAGCCATAGAAAATGCTAAAACAAATTTAAAAAACACATTTTGTATGTTTTTCACAATTACCAACAAAACCAATACAGCAAACACCACATAACCAGTAGTGCTCATTGTTGAAAGCAATGCCAAAAATAAGATAATACATTCTTTCCTAAATTGACGTAGTAATTCTCGGATTTGTCCGATATACATAATCGGCACAAGCATAATAAAACCTTGAAAAGCTCCGGGTTCCCAAAACATTCCACTATTTCTACGGCCAGTAAAACTATAAATATCTGTTTTTAATATATAATTGAAAACCACAATGGACCTATATTGGCCAATTTCAATTCCTGGAAAATCAACAAATGCATTAATTAGCCAAAATACAAGTGAAACTACGGAAACAAAAAAAATTACTTTCATATAGGCATAACGGAATTTATATCCAAGAAATGATGTGATTAAAAAACCCGAATAGAGTCGTGCAATAAAATTGGCATTGGCAAGAACAGAAAAACTTGTCAAAATTGTTGATTGAAGCAAGAATAGCACTACACTTGCTAATATGAACATTATTAACTTGAGACTATAAAGCGGTTTGGCATAATATACAGATATTGCCGCTGCGCCTATTGTGGTTCCAAGATATATGTATTTTCCACCTAACTCCCCAAACAACGGATTCCCACTGATGCATATCAGCCAAAATACCAAAAAAAAATCGATTTTGGACAAGGTTGGTTGTTCTATCGGAATAGTTGTTTTGTAACTATTCATAATTATTTTTTTGTTGGATGAAATAATCTACAAATCAAAGTATATATTGTATAATACAATATTTTATTTATTCTTTTCTTTTTATTCAAACCGCAATGCTCAAAAATGTCTTGAGTCATCCATAATAGCCTTTGCCCTCTAATTTGATGTTTTGTGAGATATTTTTGCAATCTGTCTTTTTTCAAGTCTCGCGACGCAGTCAGCATCTTATAATTGAACAATTTATCATTGGTTATGCTTGCAGATTCATGGACTCTATAACACACGGTTTCTTTTTCCAAAAAATAGCATTTTTCCCCTTGCTCTAAAGCATTCACATAAAATGGCTCATCCTCATGAAAATAATTAATATCATATCTTACTTCTTTTTTAAACGCCGTTTTAAAGAAAAGGGTTGATGCATTAATCGGCAATTCCCATGCCAACATTTTTAACTGCCCTGCAACATTTTTCTCACAAAAAGATATTACACTCTTATGATTCGTTTCAATGAAATTCCGCTCATCAAAAGTGTTTCTGTATTTTCTGAACATAGAAGCAAACCACTTAATGTTAGGATTTTCGTTGACGAAATCCATACAGTCTTCTATGCAATTAGGCAGCATTTTATCATCTGCGGCAATTAATTTCAACCATTCTCCCTGACATGCGTCTACTGCTCTATTAGCGTTTGCGGGTATTCCTGTGTTGTGCGGTGTTGTCAACAATTCTGTACGTACAAAGCGATTAGAGTTTTTATTTAACCAATCCGAACAAACCTCAATTGTATTATCCTTTGAACCATCGTCCGATATTATCAGTTCTATACAGTGGTAACTTTGTTCTTTTATACTCTCAAGTGTCTCAATAATTGTTGTTGCCGAATTATAACTAATAACGGCGCACGAAACCAAAGGATTATCTTTATTTGAAACCAACGTCATATCTATAAATTGTCAAATAAGATTTCTATAAATTTAATTTTTCAGTCTACTTCTTATGGCTTTTACCATATCCATTCTTCTATTCAGCCCCACCAATGAATATGCCAAGGATAAAGCCATTAATAGCAATGTTAACAAATACATCAAACCGCCTTCAAATACGTGAATCAACGCAAACCCTGCTCCAACCATTAGCAATTGTAACATGTACACTTTCAAAAACGAAGTTGTGAATGAGAACTCGTAACGTTTTCGGGCTATCAGATACACTTGAACACTGTAAACAAAGTAACTCACAATAAACGAAATGCCTAATCCTGTCAATCCCAGGAAATGATATCCCACAATGTTGAACACAAAGAAATAGACATTGGTTATTGTCTCGTTGATTATGAACAGTTTCGATTCGGCCTTTGCAAGGAAACTGAACGCGATTGTCCATGAGAAAGTTTTAAACATCATGCCAAATACCGCCCAAAGAATATAATCGGTGGCAGGCAAGAATTTGTCGGAATAGATTAGCCTGATAATGAACGGCATGAAAATCATGCACGACAACAAAAGTGGCGCTATGATTAGTGTTGCCACTTCGCCTTGCTGGTTCATCACCTGGCGGCATTTCTCGTTGTCCTGATTCACGGCCGACAACCGTGGGTAATAGTCGGTTGCCATGGCATCGAACACCATACCTACGTATGTGTTGACGAGCATGAACCCTGCCGAGAACAATCCAACTTGCTCCGTGCCGCCTTCGTGCCTGATAAATCCGCGCAACAGGTACGCAATGAGTGTTACCAAAATGCCGCTAATGCTCATCGCCACACCCATCTTCATCATCGATTTACCTTGTTGCAGAGTCTGTCGGTTGGTTACCTCAACTTTTTCAACCTCAACTTTCCGCGAGAAATACCACGACAGACAGAGCATTGTTACCGAATTGAGTATCAGTGTTGGAACAATACCTTTTATGCCAAACAAGTAATACAACGGAATTGAGACTATCAAGCCTACTGTTGAGCCTATTGCTGTGGATTTTGCAAGGTATTTTAGTTTTCGCATTCCCTGTAGAACTACCTTCTGGCCAGCACTCAACTGGTCTAAAAGCAGAATTACCGAGAGAAATATGAATGGAATAGTGTAGTCGTAATTTCCGAATGTGGTCTTACTCAAAACTGGCGACAACACGGCTGTGGCAGTAAGCCCTAAAAGACCTGTTATCCAAACCAATCGCCTTACAACTGCAACTGCCAAGCCTATGCGCTTTGTGTCGCCACTGCCATTTGCTTCTGAAACATCGCGCACCGCGCTTTGTGACAATCCAAACGACGATATGCTCTGTATGAGTTGAATGGCAGAACTGTAAAGCCCCATTATACCCATACCCGCAGGCCCCAACAGCACCGCAACAAACTTCGATTTTATTATCCCGATTAGTATGCGGTAGGCCTGAACGCCGCCGAAAAGCGAAGTCGCCTTGAAAATGCTGCGATAAGCGGTTGTTTGGTTTTCCTGCTCAGCCATTAATCAGAATCGATTGATAACCCTTACCACTTCTTCCGCCTCAGCCAATGTCAAGACAGGGCTGATTGGCAGACTTAATTCCTGATTGTGAATTTGTTCCGTTATTGGCAATGAAATGCCGTTCCATTCTTTGTAGCATTCCTGCTTGTGTGGCGGAATGGGGTAATGGATTATGGTTTGGATACCGTTGTTCTTCAAATATTGCTGAAAATCATCGCGTTGCTCACAGAAAACAGGAAACAGGTGATATACGTTGTTCTTATCATCCAAACGGTTGGGTAGCGTGATTTTCGGATTGTTTATGTTGTCGTAATAATACGCAGCAATCCGCTGACGATTGGCATTATCTTCGTCCAAATGTTTGAGTTTAACATCCAAAACCGCAGCCTGAATCTCGTCTAAACGAGAGTTACGCCCACAATACTTGAAGACGTATTTCTTTGCCGAGCCATAGTTTGCCAACGCGCGAACGCATTCGGCAAGTTCCTGATTATCTGTTGTTACTGCACCCGCATCGCCCAATGCACCGAGATTTTTGCCAGGATAGAAACTATGCCCTGCGGCATCGCCTAACGAACCTGTCCGCTTGCCGCCAAAACGGCATCCGTGAGCCTGCGCGTTGTCCTCAATCAGTTTAAGATTATACTTCTTGCAGAGTTCGCCAATTTTGTCGGTGTAGGCGCAACGTCCGTAAAGGTGGACAATCATAATGCCCTTGGTTTTCGACGTGATTCTTTCTTCGATTTTGTTATCGTCAATCTCCAAATTCTCAAACGTCGGCTCCACCAAAACAGGTTTCAGATTGTTTTCGGTGATTGCAAGAATTGAAGCGATATATGTGTTTGCGGGTACGATTATTTCGTCACCATCGTTGAAAAAACCTAATTCCTTATATGCCTTGACAATCCAAATCAGCGCATCCAATCCATTGGCAACTCCAATGCAATACTTTGAGCCAATGTATTTTGCATAGTTGTTTTCAAAGGTTTCGTTCTCCTTGCCTTGAAGATACCAACCCGAATCAACAACCCGCTGCACAGCCGCATGGATTTCGTCGGAATACTTTTCGGTTATCGATTTTAAACTTAAAAATGGTATTTGCATGATTTATACTTTTCTAATGAATTTTGCAGGATTTCCGAACCACACTTCGCCCGCAGGAACCGATTTTGTAACAACACTTCCCGCTCCTATCATGGCATTCTCGCCAATTGTGACACCTGCGAGAATTGTGGAATTTGCACCTATACTCGCGCCTTTTTTTATCAGTGTTTTCGACAGTTTCCAATCAGGATTTTTAGAGCGTGGGAACAAATCGTTGGTAAAAGTTACGTTCGGGCCAATGCAAACATCGTCTTCAACTGTTACGCCATCCCAAAGTTGAACTCCGCTTTTAACGGTAACATTGTTTCCGATAGTAACATCGTTTTCAATCAACACATTTGCACATATGTTGCAGTTGTCCCCAATTTTGGCATTAGGAAAAATCACACAAAACTGCCAAATGTTGGTGTTTTCGCCGATTTGTGAAGATTTGCAGTCTGCTAATTGGTGAATCATATCAGTCTTATTTCAAGGATTTTAAGAAATCGTCATAATTCCTTATGTACTCTTTTTCATCGTAATACTCACTAGCAAGAACCACAAGTTTGCAGCCGTAGGAAAAATCGTGCATCTCGCGCCACATGTTTTTGCCAATATACAAGCCAACATCAGGGCGGTTCAAAAGAACTTGCTCGCGTTTCTGCCCATCGTCGAGAATAAAACGGCACGCTCCGTCCATGGCAATAATTATCTGTTCCAATTCCTTGTGAGCATGAAAGCCACGTGATTCATTTGGCAACGTGTCAAACATATAATACACACGTTTGATTTCAAAAGGTATGTTTTTCAAACCTTCCAACGAGATAAGTTTGCCACGGCGGTCACCATGTACTTGTAAATCTAACAGTTTGTAATTCATATTTTTGAAGTTTGGATTTTCTATTTTATAAATTGTATTGTCTAATTATTCTTCAATTAAACTGGCACAAATCTCATCAGTTTATTTATGCCGTGCAAGGAAAAGCACTGCCAATTTTGTGCAGTAATCTTAAACCATTATAAGTTGCCAATATTATAATATTGGCACGTGTGTATATTGTTGATTTTCTTTATAGAGCTAAAGATGTGCTTCAGTTGAAAGTTCTGCAAGATTGTCCGTTACATCAACTTGGTGCAATGTCGTGTCAGTACTCTCCTGAATCATTTCACCAATAAGCCTATTGTACTCTGCATCTGTAATATTGCCAACTCCTTGTGGTCCGCGCTTCGGGTAAACATGAAGAAGCACAACAGTTTCATCAACAAGTGATACATAATAAATCAGGCGGAATCCATTGGCTTTGGCCAACCGCTGTCCCGAATTCGGAATTCTAAGTTTTACAATACGGTAATTTTGTTGTTGTATTATTCTATCGTTTGTATCGCGAATAATATTGTCAGGCATATCTTGAAGCGCCCTGCAAATATCTTCCACAACCGTTGAATAGCCATCCTTGACTCTTTTTGTGAGAGATAATATCGCCTGGCGGAAAGAACTGGTTGTGTGAAAAATCATGCTCCGACTAGTTTGTCAAGTTCCGCGAGAGTCTCCTGCAACTGCTTGTTGTTTTGTGCGTCGACGCGCAATATTTTAAGGTCGGAACATAACTCTTCATAATCTGCCATTGCATCGAAATAGAGATTCACTACCGTTTCCATTCCCACATAAAGCGGCGATGCCAGAAGTTTTTGGTGAAGCAGTTTCATTTTTCCGATGGTGCTATTAGACCGGCTAATCAACTCTTTGGCCAAATCAGAAGTTATGTCGCAGAAATTGATTCGAACTATTTCAACAAATTCGTTTATTGCATTTGTCAATTCATAAACTTCCCGCGAAAAATTATTGATAGCGTCTAAAAATGCATCAATATTAGGCTTTACGTTACCCGCAGCGGCAGTTGGTCCATCGAACGATTTCCGCGCAACCCTAATTATCACTTTATTTACCTCGGTGTATGAAGCCTTTATATTGTCGACACAAGTGCACATAACTTAACTCCTTTATGGTTTAATAACCAATTGCAAAAATAAATAATTCAATTTGTTTTCAAATCCAGCCGTATTTTTAATGGTTTGATATAGATAACTTTTCCCCACGGCTTCGCCACTGTCGGGTGCGGGTTTCGCACGACAATGGCTTATTAATAATAAAGATAGCAAAAATACAAAATGGTATCGCTTAAAAAACGCTTATCCGTTTTTTCATGGGTATTTTACAATAGTTAATTGGTGAACTCTCTTGAAAAAGAGTTAAGTGCGAAAAAAGCAGAATGGATTTAAAAGATTTATTGTTTTGCCGAAGGCCGTGCAACCTTACACTTACAACTCAAAAACTTCGAACTTAAAACTTAACTCACTTCTCCATCTTGCGGTCCATAAGGCGGCGCATCAGGTCCCAGAAGCCTTTACGCTCAACGTGCGATGCCTCGCCCACTTGCAGCAGCCATCTGTAAATGGCTGAATTGCGGCGCTGCTGGACTCTGACAAACTGATAGAATCCGAAGGTGACAAGCAGGGCCAATGCCAGAACAATATAGAGTTGAAGGTTGATTGATGCGCCCAACTTGTACGACAGGAACCAAACAACCACCACCGAAAAGTCAGTGAGAATCAGGCAGACAGTGGTGCCCACATGCGAGAATCCCATCTCGATGAACAGATGGTGAAGGTGCAGTTTGTCGGGGCGAAAAGGCGGCAAGCCGTTGATAATGCGGGCAAGCATCACCCTTAACGTGTCGAACACGGGCACGGCCAGAACGGCCAATGTGAACGGAATCAGACCTACGCCTTTCAGCATGAGAACGGTGCTAGCGGGGGTGGTTGTCAGTATCGACATCACAAACAGCGCCATGATGGTGCCCATAAGAAGCGTGCCGCCATCGCCAATGAACATTTTCGACTTGCGACCGAACACATTATGAAGGAAGAACGGGATGAGCGCGCCAGCGGCAGCCACCGCGATTATCATCATTGTCTGATTTCCAAGAGCATAGAACATGATGGCGAACACCGAGCAAGCCATTGCGCCAAAGCCAGACGAGTAGCCATCGACACCGTCGATAAGGTTGATGGCGTTCATGATGCCCACCGATGCGAACACCGTGAGCGGAACGCAAAAATAATCGGGAACGCTGCGAACGCCCCAGAGTCGGTAAAAATCACCTAACTTAATGTCGCCTAAATAGATGACATACAGCACAACACCTATCTCGAAGATGAATCTCACTGCAGGCGACAAGCCTTTGGCATCGTCGATGGTGCCGATAATCAGCATCACCGTCATGGCAATGACTGTGATTGTGAGCATTTTGGTGTCCAAGAAGAAAACGCCAAGGATTGTAACAATCAGAATACCAACAAAAACGGTTATGCCGCCAAGCACAGGCACAGGCACGCGCTGCAGTTTGCGGGCGTCGGGGTTGTCAACAATGCCGTATTTGATGGCGAAATTCAACACCCAACCGTAGATGAACCACGTTGATACAAAGGCTGTTACAAACGATATGGCTACTTTCCAAAACACAGCGCTACACATTTTTTAACGCATCAAAATTACTCATTTCCACGATATTGGCAACTTGTTTGTCAACTAAAGTCTGCCATCCACCATTTCTTTCGGCAGCACACCTTTCACATCGAAAATTATGTGGTTCTTTTTCAGAAACTTTTCGATGTCGAGCGTTTTGAACTCGTCGTGGGCCACGGCCAGAACGGCGGCGTCAAACTGTTGACTGTCAATTTTACTAGCAATATCTATGCCATACTCACGTTTTGCGGCGGCGGCATTTGCCCACGAGTCGAAAATTGTGATGTTCAGATTGTACTCACGCAGTGACTGCACAATGTCGAAAACCTTTGTGTTGCGCACGTCGGGGCAGTTTTCCTTGAAGGTGAAGCCCAGAATCAGAATGTTCGAGCCCAGAACCTGAATGCCCTTCTTCAGCATCAGTTTAATCACCTGATTTGCAACATAATCGCCCATTCCATCGTTCATTCGGCGGCCAGCCAAAATGATTTCAGGATTGTAACCGTAGCGTTGAGCGCACTGCGCCAGATAGTATGGGTCAACGCCGATGCAGTGACCGCCCACCAGTCCTGGCTTGAACGGTAGGAAGTTCCATTTGGTGGATGCGGCCTCGAGTACGTCGTTGGTGTCGATGCCCATCCGCGTGAAAATCTTCGACAACTCGTTGACGAAGGCGATGTTGATGTCGCGCTGCGAGTTCTCAATCACCTTTGCCGCCTCGGCCACTTTGATGGTCGGAGCCAGATGTGTTCCCGCGCTGATGACCGACGAGTAAACCTCGTTGATTTTCCGTCCAATTTCAGGCGTCGAGCCCGATGTCACCTTCTTGATTTTCTCAACGGTGTGCAGTTTGTCGCCTGGGTTGATGCGCTCTGGCGAGTACCCTGCAAAGAAATCGACGTTGAATTTCAGTCCCGAAACTTCTTCGATTACTGGGATGCACTCGTCTTCAGTTACACCGGGATAAACGGTTGATTCATAAACAACTATATCATCTTTGGCAATTACTCGTCCGATGGTTGTGCTGGCGCCATAGAGCGGCGTCAAGTCGGGGTTGTTGTCCTTGTCAACGGGGGTGGGAACGGCCACAACGTAGAAGTTGCAGTCGCGGATTTGCTCAATGTCCGACGTGCAGCGGAAGCCGTTTTTCAAAGCCGCCTGCAGCAATTCGTCGCTCACCTCGAGCGTGGCGTCGTGGCCTTGCATCAGCGCATCAACACGCGCCTGATTCATATCGAAACCGACAGTCGGATATTTTGTTGAAAATAAGCGGGCAAGCGGCAATCCCACATAACCCAAACCGATTACACAGATTTTTGTTTCACTCATATTTCGTTCATTTCAAATTTTCCCAATACCATTTGCACGCCTCGTGCAGACCTTCCTTAAAGAAGAATTTTGGCTTATAATCAAGCAATTTTGCGGCTTTTTCAATCGATGCCAGAGAATGTGGAATGTCACCCGCGCGGTTCGGACCGTAAACAGGTTCGATTTTTGCAATTTCAGCATCGTATTTCGATAAGTTTTCTTTCAGATAATCAAATAGTTGATTCAATGTTGTGCGCTCGCCGCAAGCCGTGTTGTAAATCTGATTGACGGCTTGTGGATTGTCGGTATGCATTGACAAAAGGTTCATTTCCACCACGTTGTCGATGTAAGTAAAATCGCGGCTGTACTCACCTGTACCATTGATGGTGGGTTGTTCGTGGTTTATCAACTTCTTGACAAACAATGGAATAACCGCAGCATACGCGCCATTCGGGTCCTGACGGCGGCCAAAAACGTTGAAGTAACGCAGCCCGATGTACTCAATGCCATAAGTTTTTGCAAAAACATCGGCATACAACTCGTTGACATACTTTGTGATGGCGTATGGCGACAACGGACGGCCAATCACATCCTCAACCTTTGGCAAGGTGGCTGAATCGCCGTAAGTTGACGAACTTGCGGCAAAAATGAAACGCTTCACCTTGGCGTCGCGGGCAGCGATGAGCATATTCAAGAATCCGCTGATATTCACCGCGTTGGTTGTGGCAGGGTCCTTAATTGAGCGCGGCACAGAACCCAAGGCGGCCTCATGCAACACATAATCGGCACCGCTGACGGCCGTCTGACAGTCGCTCAAGTTGCGGATGTCGCCAACAATCAGGCTGAAACGGTCAGAAAAACGTTCGAGCAGCGGGTTGATGTTCTCGATGTGGCCTGTCGAAAAGTTGTCGAGACAGACAACAATGTCGCCGCGCTCTAGCAGCGCCTCGCACAAATTCGAGCCTATGAATCCCGCTCCGCCGGTTACTAAAATTTTCATTTTCAAACTTTATAACGGTCGCGCAACCAAATTGCCAAACCAACCGCAAATATAATATTTGCCAGCCACCTTGATAATGAAAAGATTGACAATAGGAAATGAAAGATGTCAGTTTGTCAAAAAAAATCACTCCCCAGCAAGCCGCTCATACTGCTCTCGCAACTTCGGCTCAATCACCGCTTGCGTGTAGTTCGATTTTATGCGCTCGTAGACAAATTGGCTCAATTGGCTGTAACTGCCGTCGGCCAGGATTTCAAGAACGCGGTCGGCATAGTTTTGTGCTGATAGTTCGTTGATAATCAGGCGGTCGTTGCCGATAACGGTGCGGCTGAATCCCTGCGGACTCGAAACGGGCACCACACCGCAACTCATTGATTCGGTAATGGAATTCGATTGCCCCTCACGCGCAAGCGTCGACGGATAAATCAGAAAATGCTTGTCGAGCAGAATGTTACGAATGCCAATACGAGCGTAGCCCGAAATGAACGTGTAGGTGCCAGGCTTGAGCGTCTGTTCCATTTGGCGAATCACCTCGCTCACGTAGCCGTGCTGTCCTTTTCCAATGATTGTCAGCGAGATATCCGTTTTTTTCTGCAAAATGGCTGCGGCCTCGACAATCAGTTTCACGTTCTTTTGCGGCTCAATGCGGCCGAAATATATCAGATTAACCACGTTTTCAGGCTTTTGCGGCAATGCTGACGGCAGATAACTTGCCTCAACGTAATTCGGGTAGTAGAAGATTGGCGTGTCAGAAATCGACTTCAAAAGCGGCTCATTCTCAACGCCTTGCGAGAAAATCACCCTCGCCTTGCGGACAATTCGCGCAAAGCATAACCGATAAATGGCCGAGCCACTTTTGTGATACGCTTCGGCACCGCCGCCGCGCATTTCGTATATAATCTTGTAACCCAACAAGTTGGCGGCTTCAACCAAAATGTATTCAAAAAAGATTGTCGGGCCGTAAAACCCCGAAATGTGTACTATCGCTTTGCGCGAGCCGAACAAAAGCAAGCCCAGAAACGCGCCAACCCCGATTGCGGCACGGAACGGATAGGTTATCAGTTTTACAAATTGCGAAGCCGTGAGTTTGCACCGCAACTTTCTGACAATCCGCACCTTAAAGCCAAATTGGCGCAGCATATCGACGGTGCGTTTGTTGCCCACCTCGCCGCCGCCGTAGTAGGGCTCAACGCCATTCGGCAGCGACCCGAAAAAGTAAACCGTCAGTGCCATAGTTCCGAAGTTAAACCGTTTGGCTGTTGTACCATTTGAACCACTCGACAAAGTGCTTAACGCCTTCTGCCACAGACGTTTTCGGGCGGAACCCAAAGTCGCGCTCAAAGGCCGACGAATCGGCAAAAGTCTGATAAAGGTCGCCGGGCTGCATTGGCAGCATCTGCTTTTCGGCCTTGCGCCCAAGCGCGTCCTCGAGCAACGCAATGAAATCGGACAGCCGCACGGGCGACGAGCAGCCGACGTTGTAAACCTTGTGTCGGCGACCATCGGCTTGTGGCTCAGGCAGTTTGGTGAGCACCAGCATCAGGCTGTCGATAATGTCATCGATATAAGTGAAGTCGCGCAAAAGGTCGCCGCCGTTGAAAACGCGGATTGGCTCACCGCTGCTGATTGCGCGTGCAAAGAGCATTGGGGCCATATCGGCGCGGCCCCACGGGCCGTAGACCGTGAAAAAACGCAGCCCTGTGGCGGGTATGCCGTAGAGCGACGAGTAGCAACTTGCCATCAGTTCGTTGGCGCGCTTGGTGGCGGCGTACAGGTTGACGGGGTTGTCGGTGCGGTCGGTTTCTGCAAAGGGCACCTTTGTGTTGCTGCCGTAAACGCTGCTCGACGACGCGTAAATCAAATGCTTGATTTGGCTGTGGCGGCAACATTCAAGAACGTTGGTAAAACCAACTATATTACTGTCAATGAACGAGAAAGGCTCGTCAATTGAGAATCGCATTCCAGCCTGCGCGGCCAGATTAACAACCACATCAAACCGCCCACGCTCAAAAACTTGCGGCAGCCGCTCGCGGTCATCAATATTCAGTTTTATAAATTCAAATTGCTGATATACAGTGCTTTTAACGGGTTGTCCGCCATCGATTATGCTGACATCGATACCTAACTCGGGCAAACGCGCATTCTTAAGATTGACAGTGTAATAACTGTTCAGATTGTCGATACCCGTAACCGTGTGCCCAGCCTCGAGCAAGCGGCGGGCAAGGTGAAACCCGATAAATCCAGCGGCGCCTGTTACGAGTACGTTCATCAGCCTATCTTGCAATATTCAAATCCCGACTCGGCAAGTTCGGCGGCATCGTAAATGTTGCGGCCGTCAATCACCAGTTTGTTGTGCATTGAGCGCGCCAGCACTTCCCAACTCGGCATTCGGAACGTCTTCCACTCGGTCACCAGAATGAGCGCGTCGGCATCGACGGTGGCGTCATACATATCCTTGCCGTAGCGCACCTTGTCGCCCACGCGGCGGCGGCACTCGTCCATCGCCACAGGGTCGAAAACCTTGACGGTGCAGCCAGCCTCAACCAGTTTGTTGATAAGCACCAAGGCGGGTGCCTCGCGCATATCGTCGGTTTCGGGTTTGAAGGCTAATCCCCACAGTGCCACGGTTTTACCTTTCAGATTTCCATCGAATCGCTTGTTGAGTTTATCGAAAAGAATGGCTTTCTGCCGCTCGTTCACTTCCTCAACAGCCTTGAGCACGCGCATTTGGTAGCCGTTCTGTTCGGCGGTCTTTATCAATGCTTTAACGTCTTTCGGAAAGCAACTGCCGCCGTAGCCGCAGCCAGGGTAAAGGAATTTGCGGCCGATACGGGTGTCGCTGCCAATGCCCTTGCGCACCATATTCACATCGGCGCCAACAAGTTCGCACAGGTTGGCAATGTCGTTCATAAACGATATGCGGGTGGCCAGCATCGAGTTGGCCGCGTATTTTATCATTTCGGCCGACGGAATGTCGGTGAAAATCATTCGTTCGCTGTTGAGCATAAACGGCTTGTAGAGCCTCGCCATAATCTTCTGCGCGCGCGGGCTGTCGGTACCCACCACCACGCGGTCGGGGCCCATAAAGTCCTTGATTGCAGCGCCTTCCTTCAAAAATTCAGGGTTCGAAGCCACATCGAAATCGACCTGAACACCGCGTTTGTCCAGTTCCTGCTGAATGGCCGTTTTCACCTTCTGCGCCGTGCCCACAGGCACTGTCGATTTGGTTACCAGAATGGTGTATTTGCTGATATTCTGCCCGAAGGTGCGAGCCACTGCCAGAACATATTGCAGGTCGGCGCTACCGTCCTCGTCGGGCGGGGTGCCCACGGCCGAAAACACCACCTCAACATTGTCGAGACAGGTGCGAAGGTCGGTTGTGAAATGCAGACGGCCAGCCGCCACGTTGCGCAGCAGCATCTCGTCGAGACCAGGCTCGTAGATTGGAATCTCGCCTTGCTTCAGCCGCTCAATTTTCGCGCTATCGATATCGACACAAGTTACATCGATACCCATCTCGGCAAAGCAAACGCCTGACACCAGCCCGACGTATCCTGTTCCTACAATCGCTATGTTCATATCTTGTCTGTTTAATTTGTTTTGTATCAGTTCTTTTTGTTAAAAAGGTTTAGCGCTTCGCTGTTGAGAAAGTTTAGTGCTTCGCTGTTGAGTTTCCTCATTTCTAAACCATCTCATCTTTCTCAACCTTCTAAACCCTTCATCGCTCTGCCCTCATCGGGTTGTTCAGAAAATCGTCGTACGAAAGGCGGATTCCGTCTTCGAGTTCGGTTTTGTAGCGCCAGCCCAACTTCTCGGCTTTCGACACATCGAGCAGTTTGCGCGGTGTGCCGTTGGGGCGTGTGGTGTCCCATTTTATCTCGCCTTTATAGCCCACTACTTTCGCCACAAGTTCGGTCAATTGTTTTATTGTCAACTCTTTGCCCGTTCCCGCATTGACGGTTTCGTTGCCGCTGTAGTTGTTCATCAGGAAGACGCACAAGTTGGCAAGGTCGTCAACATAAAGGAACTCGCGCAGCGGACTGCCGTCGCCCCAGCAGGTTACCGACGCCGCACCCGACACTTTTGCCTCGTGGAAGCGCCTAATCAGCGCGGGCAGCACGTGGCTGTGCTCGGGGTGGTAGTTGTCGTTGGGGCCGTAAAGATTGGTCGGCATCACGCTGATATAGTCGGTGCCGTATTGGCGGTTCAGGAACTCGCAGTATTTCAGGCCTGAAATCTTCGCCAAAGCGTAGGCTTCGTTGGTTTTCTCAAGTTCCGACGTCAGCAGGCACGATTCCTTCATCGGCTGCGGCGCCATTCGCGGATAAATGCACGACGAACCCAGAAACTCAAGTTTCTTGCAACCGTTCTGCCAGGCAGCGTGTATCACGTTCATTTCCAGTATCATATTCTGATACATAAAGTCGGCCAACGCACTTTGGTTGGCCACAATGCCGCCCACTTTCGCCGCCGCCAGAAAAACATATTCGGGTTTCTCGGCCGCAAAAAACGCCTCAACATCCGCCTGACGGCAAAGGTCGAGTTCCTTATGAGTGCGGGTGATTATATTGGTGTAGCCCTGCCGCTGCAACTCGCGCACAATGGCCGAACCCACCATTCCGCGGTGGCCTGCTACGTAGATTTTTGATTCTTTTTCCATATTTTGATTTTTTTTGTTTCTAACCGATTTTACCCGATTTAATCCGAAATAATTCTAGTACAACCATTTAGGAACATCACCTTTATATTGAAAATTCCGTACTTTTTCAAATCCTATTCCTATAACAAGTTCGTCAACATTAAAATTAATCAGATAGCCTAATGGTTTATTTGCCAAATGAAGATAATTGCTCAATTGCTTGTAATGGGTAGTTTCAAAGGTGGTAATCGATTTTAATTCAAGGATTAAAATGTCTTTTACCAAAACATCTATACGAAAACCCAAGCCTAAATCTTCGCCACAGTATGTGACATTTATTGGAACTTCACTTTCTGCCTTTATGTTTTGCTTTTTCAATTCAATCAATAAAGCCTTTTTATATACCGATTCCAAAAGCCCAGGTCCTAATTTAGAATGTACTTTCATAGCGCACCCTATCACTTTATATGCCAGGGTATCTTTTTTACTATTGGTATATTCTTCCAACAATTCCATATCGGATAAAATCGGATTGAATCGGTTAGATTTTATTATTCCATATTCGCCTTCAAATGAATCTTCTTCACAAACTTCATATCGTGCTCAACCATAATCTTCACCAGGTCTTCGAAACTTGTCTTGCGCGGGTTCCAGCCGAGTTTTGTTTTGGCTTTGGTGGGGTCGCCAAGCAGTTGATCAACTTCGGCGGGACGGAAATATTTCGGGTCCACCTCGACCAGAACCTTGCCCGTGGCAGTGTCAATGCCTTTTTCGTTCACACCCTCGCCTTCCCAGCGCAGATTGACGCCTAAAGTCTTGAACGCCAGCGTGCAGAAATCGCGGACGGTGTGATACTCGCCAGTGGCAATCACAAAATCGTCGGGCTTTTCCTGCTGCAGAATCAGCCACATACACTCAACGTAATCCTTGGCGTAGCCCCAGTCGCGCAGTGAGTTCAGGTTGCCCAGATAGAGTTTGTCCTGATAGCCCTGTACAATGCGTGCGGCAGCCAGCGTTATCTTGCGGGTGACGAACGTCTCGCCACGGCGCTCGCTCTCGTGGTTGAACAGAATGCCGTTGCAGGCGTACATTCCGTACGACTCGCGGTAGTTCTTCGTAATCCAGAAACCGTACTGCTTTGCCACACCATACGGACTGCGCGGATAGAACGGCGTTGTCTCTTTCTGCGGCACTTCCTGCACCAAGCCAAAGAGTTCCGATGTTGACGCCTGATAGATTTTGCATTTCTTCTCAAGACCTAAAATTCTGACAGCCTCAAGCAGACGCAGCGTGCCGACAGCGTCGGCCTCGGCGGTATATTCGGGCACGTCGAACGACACCTTCACGTGGCTCTGTGCGGCCAGATTGTAGATTTCGTCGGGCTGCACAAGTTGGATAATGCGGATAAGCGAACTCGAGTCAGTCATATCGCCATAATGCAGATTGATAAGACGTTTCTGCTTCATATCGCGCACCCACTCATCGAGATAAAGGTGCTCAATGCGGGCCGTGTTGAACGACGACGAACGGCGCAAAATGCCGTGAACCTCATAGTCTTTTTCCAAAAGAAACTCTGCCAGAAACGAGCCGTCTTGCCCCGTTATGCCTGTGATTAATGCTACTTTTTTGCTCATAATCATACTGTTTTAATCGTTATATGAAAAATCCGACGGCTACTGAGCGGCGCGTCTGGAAACGAATTTTAAAGAAACAAAAAAGGTTGGACAATGCCCAACCTTTTATGGCGATTTTAATCATCTACTAATAGAAGTTCGAACGGTTGTCCTCAATGTCGGCGGCAGCCTCGATTGCTGACAGAACCTGATAGCCAGCCTTCGACATATTGGTGCGCTGCAGCAACTCGCGCTCGCGGGCCAAATCAACGCTCTCGGCTTTCTCAACCTGCTTAACCTGAATCAAGTAAACAGCGTTGTTACCTTTAATCGGGCTGCTGATTTTCTGCTCGTCCAAAGTAACCATTGCGGCTTGCAGACTCGGCTCAACACCAACTGACGGAACTGAGTACGAAGAGTAAGAAACGTTCTTGGCCTCTTTAACCTGCTCACCAAGTTTGTCGGCAACAGCCTGCAGAGTTGAAGCGCCTTTGCTGTTATCGTTGAGTTTCGAAATCAGATAATCGGCTTTCTTCTCGATAAGAACGCGACGTGCAATGTCGTTGCGAACCTCGTCGAACGATGCAACACCTTTCTTATGAATGCCTGATACTATTGCAATTACAAATTGATTGTCAAGTTCGAAGATTTCAGAAATCTCACCGAAACTTGCTTTGTAAGCCCAACGAATGACTTGGCGCGGATTTTCGAAATTAGCCAAGCGGCGGTCATTGCGTTTAACATTTGCGGTGCGGAGTGAAAGACCTTCCTTGTCAGCATTGCTGCGGAAAGCGTCCAGAGAACGGTAACTGCTGCCGAAACGGCTTGCGTTGCCGTAGATGGCATCAACAGTCTTGTTGCTAGCCGAAATTTCACGAGCCAATATTGCCACCTGAACCTTCTGCGAAGGTGCGGTCTGGTTTTGAATCTCAACAACATGATAACCGAACTGAGTCTGCACGAGTACCAAATCGCCCTTCTTGCCAAAGAAGCAGGCATCGTTGAACTCTTTCACCATCTGGCCCTCGGTGAACCAACCAAGGTTTCCACCATCTTGTGCCGAACCGTCAGCCGAGAATTTCTCAGCCATTTCGGCAAACGATGCGCCCTTCTTGATGGCGTTCAGAATGCTGTCGGCTTTTGCCTTTGCATCCTCGTCAGACAGTGATGCCGACGGGCGGATGAGAATGTGGCGGGCCTCAACAGAATCGGCAACTCTTGCGCTGCCAAGTTTGCGGGCAATCTTCACATAGTTGCCTTCCTCATACGGACCAACAACAGTGCCTTCGGCAGCGTCAAACAGTTCGGCAATCGGAGCCGAAAGGTCCTCTTTTGCAAGATACTTGCCGTTGAAAGGCTGCTCCGACTCAAGGTTTACAAACTGCTCAAGAGCGTCTTTATCTTTGCTTGCAAACTCATTTTTAATCTTCTCAACACTTTCAATTGTGCTTTGGCGGTCTTCGTCTGAAGCCACAATCGGGAAAGTTACATAGTACAAATCGCGCGACTCATCCTGCTCAAAATCAGATTGATGAGCACTGTAATATTTCTTCAAATCGCTATCGGTAACCTTAACAACTGAATCGGCAACCGAACTATAGCGCAACTGAATGTAGTCGAAATCATATTTGGTGTTCTTGTCGGCCGACTCTTTCTCTGCCTGAAGTTTTGTGGCATACATTCCCATGCCAACCAGCGACAGGAATTTCTGGTCTTTCTTGTTCTGAACCAGGCTCTTCTCAAACGAAGCCCACGATGCGGCTGCCTGACCTGACGGATCCAAATCTTTGTTTTTCAAGAACTGAATAACCAGATTGCGGTCGAACTGGCCAGTCTGGGCATCACGGAAGATTGGAATCTGCATAACCTGAGGATCAACAAAGTTGCCCTGAACCATGTCGTAAAGTTCATCGGCTGTCACATTGATACCTGCTTTTTCATATTCCTCATCAATAACATATTCGCGGACAAGTTGTTCCCAAGTCTGATCCTGAATCTGATCGTAAACGGCTGATTCCAGCGAATTCTGCTGAGTGTTCTGCTTGTAGATTTCGGTGTTCTCGTCAACTTTTGCCTGATAGTACTGAATTGGAATGTCGGTTCCAGCAATTGTGCCGACGTTGTTTCTTGAACTACCGAAAGTTCCGTCGGCTTTGAAAAGGTCGCCAACGATGAATGCCAATAAGGCCAATGCCACGATGATTGTCACTAGAGTGCCTGCGTGGTCACGTATTTTCTGTAATGTTGCCATTGTTTATTTTTAATTATTTGTTTCAAAAATTTAGGCTACGAAGATAGTAATTTTTGTTTTCCGCATAGAAAAAAGGATTTTTTGTGATTTTGTTGGCCATATTGCTTATACACAACAATATACGCTTCTGGCTTTTTTGCCTTCATCCCTCCAGATTCGCCCATAGGGAGCGCCATGCGCGGAATCTTGCGCATTTAACTGACGATAAGGTCGACCAACTCAATTTTGGTGGCCGATGCCCGCAGAATGGTAAATCGGAACTTGCCGAACGACACCACGTCCTGCACTTTGGGTATCGCGCCATAGTGCGACAGAATCAATCCTGCCAAAGTCTCGTACTCTTCCGACACAGGCAGGTCAAGGTCATACTTGTCGTTGATATAATCGATTTCGAGACGGGCCGAGAACTGGAAATGGCTGTTGTTGAACCTATGTTCGCGGTAACGCTTCTTGTCGTGCTCGTCCTGGATGTCGCCCACAATCTCCTCCAGAATATCCTCCATGGTGACAATGCCCGATGTTCCTCCAAACTCATCGACCACAAGGGCAATGCTGCGGTGGTTCTGGATGAAAAGCGTGAGCAGTTTGTTGGCGGGCATGGTTTCGGGCACAATTGGCAGATTGCGCGTGATGGACGCAATGTTGGCAGGGTGCTGGAACATCGATATAGACGGCGCAAACCCGACAACATTGTCGATTGAGCCTTTGTAGACCATTATTTTCGAAAGTCCGCTGCTGATGAAAAGTTTTTTGAGTTCGTCGATGGACTCATCGATGGAAATGCCCACAATCTCAGGCCGAGGAACCATGCATTCACGCAGTTTGACATCGGAAAAATCAAGGGCGTTACGGAACAGTTTCACATCGTGCGACTCGTCGTCGTCGCTCGCCTCGGCAATCTTCTCATCGGCAAGCAAATCCCAATTGACCGCTCCCCAATAGACTGCATCATCGTCGCTTATCTTCTTGCTTGTCAGTCGGTTGGATATGAATCGCGATATGTGATAGGTAATTTTCGAAAGAAAATAGAACATGTAATAAAACAGCGCCACGGGTACCGACATGATTTTCAGTAGGTTGCCCGACTCGTGAAAAGTCAGCATCTTGGGCAGAATCTCATCGGCCAAAAGGTAGAGCAGGCACGCAACCGCCATCTGAATCGCAACTATGACCATCGCGTTCAGCGGCAACATCTGCCACACATCGTTCTGGCCAGCCACCACCATCGCCAGCAAAACCACAACCAGAAGGTTGCCAATGGCCATTGTGGAGTAATACTGGGCGGGCTTATCGATGTACAGTTCAATCATTTGCGAGAAATAACTATTCTGCTTCTTGTCAAGTTCAATTCGCAATTTGTTGGCCGAGACGAACGCCACCTCCATCATCGCAAAAAAGAATGCGAACAGAAGCAACACCAATATTAATATAGCCTGCACTATCATTGTGACGATATTTTCACAAATATAGGTGTGTTAGCATTATCCGCCACAATTCATTCGTTTTTTTTGTCGGCAATGCTGTTCGAAACCGCGATTGCATTTACTTTGCACTATGGACAAACTCAATCTACCCGACTACTCGCAGCAGATTCGCGTCAAACAGGCCGAGAATCAGATTTTCGACCCGCTGCGCCGCAAGTTTGTTGCGCTAACGCCCGAGGAGTGGGTGCGGCAAAACATTATTCAGCACCTTCTGACGCTGGGTTTTCCGTTGGGACTGATGGCCTCCGAACACCCGATAACCTACAACGGTCTGCAAAAACGCTGCGATGTTGTGATTTTCAACCGCCAGGCCAAACCAAGCCTCATTGTCGAGTGCAAGGCACCGCAAGTGGCTATCAATCAGAAGGTTTTTGACCAGATTGCCACCTATAACCTGCAACTCCGCGTCGGGCATTTGATTGTTACAAACGGCTTGAGCCATTTCTGCTGCAAAATGGCTGATGGCGGCAAAGTGGAGTTTCTGCGCGATTTCCCGCGGCCTGACGATGTGGTGGAAGGCTAACTACAAATCCACCTCAATCCTCAAAAAACTCATAAAACTCACCGTTTCGCGGAATGAGTAGCGTCGGCAGCCCAACTTCCTGTGCGCCAGCAACATTACGAGGAGTGTCTTCGATGAAGATGGTTCGCTCTAGGTTCAACTGCTGCTCACGAATCACCGTCTCGTAAATCTCCTGCGACGGCTTCAGCAAGCCCATCTCATGCGAGAGATAAACGTGGTCGAAAAGTTGGTAGAAAGTGACTCCGTATTCGCTGATGAGTTTGTTGTGGAAATACTCGAAATGAGCATCGTTGGTGTTGCTGAGCATCAGTAGTTTATGTGTCTTGTGCAGCCGCTTGATCCACTCAATGCGAGCGGGTTTGTAGTTGAGCAACATAGCGTTCCATGCGGCAATTATTTCGCCTTCGGAAATGTTTGTCCCGGCAATACGATTAATTCTGTCAACAAATTCGGTACGGCTGATGCTTCCTGTTTCGTAGAGTTGCGGCAGTTGCTCAGTCTCGAGCATTCGGGCTTTTTCAATGCCCAGCATCGCGGCAAATCGCCGCCGCGAAAGGTCGGGGTCGATGTCGAGAATGACTCCGCCAAAATCGAAAATTATAGTGTCAAAATCTGATAAATGAATCATCGCTAGCCGTTCATAAGTTATTGTTATAGAGCGGATTCCTGAAGATGACGGTTTTCTTGTTTTGGGAGGTTGGCTTCATCTCCTGCACATACATTATTTCCGTCATCGTCTTGATTTTCTGGATTATATCAGAAGCGTTTTCAGTGTTCTCGAGGCGGAACCAATAGTTCACTATGCGCATCAGTGTTCCCTGCTCCTCGCTGTGCTGAACCAGATAAAGGTTGGCACCGCTTTCATTATCGCTCCACGCATAGACAGGAAAATACTGTAAATCATTGTTTTCATTCATGGCGCAAAGCGCCTCCGATTCGGCAAGATTCCACCCAAACTGCTGATTGAAAAGCCAGGCCAGCCGATAGATTGGCTCATACGACGTGACCGCCAGAACAGTTATCTGCTCTATGCCACCATTGCCCGCTTCAACTTTCAGTTTCATCGATTTTTTTGCTAAAATACTGAAATTTACAATAGAACCGACAATGCCGTGTGCGCAGCGTCCTGCTCGGCATCTTTTTTTGTAAATCCGTGTCCTTCAGCCACTTTTTGCCCGTCAACCATGACCTCCGACACAAAATGCGGTGTGTGCGAATCGCTGTCAATGGCGTTTGTGTTGAACGCAACCTCAACCTTCTTCTGTTGCGACCACTCGAGCAGCCGGCTCTTGTGGTTGGTGTCGGTTTCCAAGACCTTTTCAATGTCGATATATTTGGCTATCAGGCGTTTCTCAACAAATTTCCGCACCGCGCGGTAACCCTGGTCAAGATAGAGAGCCCCAATGAAAGCCTCGAAGGCATCGCCCAAAATATTCTTGTTGGTGTCGAAATGGAAGGCGTGCGACACGATGAACTTGTCGAGCCCGAGCGACTGCGCCAACTGCGCCAGCGATTCTCCGTTCACAATTTTCGAGCGCGTTTGGCTCAGAAAACCTTCCGATTTGTCGGGGAAATTGCGGTAGAGATATTCGGCCACGGTTGAGCCGAGAATCGCATCACCCAGAAACTCAAGCCTTTCGTTGTTGACATGCGTTCCGTTGGGCAACTTGAGCGATGCCGATTTGTGCACAAACGCCAGTTTGTACAAGTCCTCGTTTTGCGGATAAAGTTTGGTTATGCGGTGCAATTCGTTAATGAACTGCCTATCAGTGCAGAACAATCGCTTTACGTAAAACGATAGAAACCTGATTCTCAAAGCATTCAAGAAATTTTCTTGAAGATGACCGAAGCATTGTGGCCGCCAAATCCGAAGGTGTTGCTCAAAGCCGCTCTGATTTCGCGTTTCTGTGCCTTGTGCAGAGTCAGATTCAGTTTCTCATCAATCTGTGGATCCCACTCGCGGTGGTTGATGGTTGGCGGAACAATACCGTCGCGAAGCGCCATGATGCAGAAGGTTGCCTCCATTGCGCCAGCTGCGCCCAGCATGTGGCCGGTCATTGATTTTGTTGAACTGATGTTCAAGTTGTAAGCGTGCTCGCCAAATACTTTGCCAATGGCTTTCAACTCCGGAATGTCGCCAACAGGTGTTGATGTGCCGTGAACATTGATGTAGTCGATGTCCTCGGGTTTCATTTGTGCGTCACGCAGAGCACGCTGCATACAGAGCATTGCGCCTTCGCCCTCGGGGTGAGTGGCTGTGATGTGGTAGGCATCGGCCGAAGCGCCTCCGCCGACCATTTCGGCGTAGATGGTAGCACCGCGTTTCACGGCGTGCTCATACTCTTCAAGAACGATTGATGCGCCGCCCTCACCCATAACGAAACCGTCGCGGGTTTTGCAGAACGGGCGTGAAGCCGTCTTGTATTCAGCGTTGTTGGTCGAGAGAGCCTGCATTGAGTTGAAACCGCCAATGCCCGGTTGGTCGATGGTGGACTCAGAGCCGCCTGTAACAACGGCAATGGCCTTTCCGAATCGAACATAGTTGAATGCCTCAATCAAGGCGTTGGTCGATGATGCGCAAGCCGAAACGGTTCCGAAGTTCGGACCGCGGAAACCGTATTTCATTGAAATAAGGCCGGCTGCCATATCGCCAATCATTTTTGGAACGAAGAACGGGTTGAAGCGCGGAATCTGTCCGCCCTCGGCATAGCCCATAACCTCGTCGTAGAGAGTGGTGAGTCCGCCGATGCCTGAGCCCCAAATGACGCCCACCTCGTCTTTGTCGACATTGTCGACGATGTTTGAATTTTCAACGGCCTCCTTTGCGGCAATCAATGCAAACTGCGCAAACAAGTCCATTTTGCGTGCCTCTTTGCGGTCAAAATAGTTGTTGGCATCGTAATTTTTGACCTCACAGGCAAATTGGGTTTTAAATTTGGATGCATCGAAGTGAGTAATCAAGTCACTTCCGCTAACCCCATTTACTGCATTTTCCCAAGTTTCCTTTAGATTATGTCCTAAGGGATTGATTGTGCCAATGCCTGTTACTACAACTCTCTTCAACTCCATAATTTAAAACCCAATTCTATGAAAAGAATATTATTTCATGTTTTTCTCGATGTGAGCGATAGCGTCACCTACAGTGGTGATTTTGTCAGCCAAGTCATCAGGAATGGCAACGTTGAATTCTTTCTCGAATTCCATAATCAACTCAACTGTGTCAAGTGAATCGGCACCCAGGTCGTTAGTGAAACTTGCTTCGGGGGTAACCTCGTTTTCGTCAACACCTAATTTGTCAACAATAATAGCCTTTACTCTTGCTGCAACGTCAGACATAATTTCT
>JAEEGG010001321.1_pt1 | contig 67711 bp, 56 predicted proteins | sample 9134161 | NCBI WGS metagenome assembly JAEEGG01 (sample SAMN16246543, study PRJNA631951) | gut metagenome | biome: gut microbiome; feature: rumen; material: CR-attached | host: Bos | place: Iran: Karaj | collected 2018-10
CCGGGCACCATGTCGCTACCTGAGGCAAACTCCGTCTTGTTAGTTTCGCCAAGGTATATCTGTATCGAACGAGTACAAGCCGAACCGTAATAATACTGCCAATAGATGGTGTCGATAGTCATCGCTGAACCACCCATCTCGGCGATATCCACCAGCGATTGGGTGTAGCTATAATTGAAATAGACGTTCAGAGGAAGATTGCCGCCATTGGTGGTGAGATAGTTGTCTGGGTCGCCAAGCATAACACCGTGCCCACCCGCGCCGCAGGCGGTATGGAACGACAGGATGTCGGTGTAGATGCTATACTCATTGCCGCAGATGCTCTTGAGGCGTAGGAGGTAGGGTGTGTCGAAAGCCAAAGGCAAAAGCGTCTGCTCATGGCCCACCACGGTGATAGCAGTCCACTGCGAGTCGGCCGCAAGGGCGTATTCGAGCACGACGGTGTCATTCTCGCCCTGCCAACTTATCAAGGCCGAGAAGGCGGTGACCTCACTGACGGTTACTTGTGTGGGACGGATGCAGAAGTACTCGCCACTATACTCGTAGCAGCCTATGTCACTGGCAGTGCCATAGAGGCGGTCAAGGCCGCGCAGGTCGACACCAGTGGCAGTGGCCGAGCCCATGTCGATACAGGCCGAACCGGGTATGAGGCGGTAGTCGTGGTCGTCGGGGCTGGCGAAGCGCACATGTAGGCTGTCATCATCACCCACATTGGCACATGCGATCCGCAGGCTGGTGGAGTCGAGGGATATGTCGAAGTCGATAGCACAATGGCTCATGTACGAGTATCCGATATTGGAATAGTCGGCACCGCCGTTGGTGCGACGGTTGCCCCAGAGAATTGAGTTTGACAGGTAACTACTGCCAGCAGCGTAGAAACTGGGGTCGTAATTGGCGGTGTTGCACAGTATGTCGGAATGGTCGATGTTGGTGCTGTATGTATAGAGGCCGCCACCGTAAGAGTAGCAATGGTTGCCGTAGATAAGGCAGTTGGTGACATTACCATAGTAGATATATGCACCGCCACCATAAGAGCTTGAGGTGTAGTTGTTGCGGACGATGGTGCGGTTCAGGTCGGTGTAGTAGGCATACAGACCGCTACCGTTACTACTGGTGTTACCGTTCTCAATGATCACCCCATCCAGCACCGCATTGCGCTGACGTTGGGAAGTGATATTGAGTTTTGCCACCTGACGTTGGCTACGGCCGTCGAGGATGGTTTGGTGCGCCGTAAGGTTGCGTTGGTTCAAATCATAGTTTTCTGGCTCGTTGCCCACCAAGCCGCCATAGATGCGAACGCCTGGTACCAGGCCGAAGGCGTAGTTGCGGGTTGTGTCGCCGTAGTAGGTGCCTTCTGCCACCCAGATGTCGCACAGGGTGCCATAGGTAGAATAGCAGATGTCGGCCATTTGTAGGGCACTCTCCAAGTCGCCCATGGCATTGGCCCAACTTTCACCCGTGGCGTTGCCACTTGTGGTGGGCTTGACATAGATGCGCGTGAGGTTGAGAGGCAGGGTTGTGAAGGTGTGGCTTATCCAGCGGCTGGAGTCGCCGGCTCCGCAGATGTTGCGCATACGCACCTCATACTCTGTGTTGGGGGTTAGCCCTGACAGAATGGTTGGGCTGGCTCCGGGTGTCACGGTGATGTACTCCGTCGCAGTAGAGGCACGATACTGGATTTCTGCCGTGCCACTGACTGTCCAGTCCAAGGTGGCTGTGGTGCTACCTGCTGTCAAACTATAGTTTGGTGTGGGACATGCCGTGATGTCGCACTCGCCCGGCATGTGCAGCACATTGCAGAACGAACCCATGCTCAAGGTGACGTTGCCGAAGTTGACAGGGCTGCCGTCGCGGGAGTAGTAGAGAGAGCGGTTGGGTGCCGAGAAGGTCATGAATTTGTCGCCGCTAGACTGCCAGGAGCCTGTCGAGTCAATCACGGCCACCACCAAGTTGTCAGTGCCATTGTAGGCAAAGGGTGTCTGTAGCTGGATGCTGTTCATCCGGGGTGTGTTGCTGAAGGTGTATTCGCCGCTGTACACCAGTGTCAGCTGGCTTTCAGGTATCACGTCCGACGAGCTGCTGAAGGCATTCATTGTGGTATGCCCCAAGTAAATCTTCAGCCGACGGGTGATGGAACTGCCATAGGTGTAGAAGAAGTCGAGCTGGCCGATGGTTGTGGCTTCACCCAACTCAGAGGCAAGATATATCTGCTGTGTGGCTCCGTAGTTGTAATAGGTATTGGTGGGAATCTGGCTGCCTAGCGAGGTGATATAGTTAGTGGTATCGCCAATCATGAGGTATCCCACATAGTCGGGACAGCCGGTAGTGAACGTCAGCTCGTAGTCGCCGCTCACGCTGTCAATGCAGATGGTGCGCAGTCGCACTACATATTCGGTCAGGCTCGACAGCCCGCTCAGTGTCACGTGGCACATACGTATGCCGCTAGTTGTGTCGCCAGTAGCTTCGGCATCCACCGACACCGAATCCCAAGCTGTGCTGCCTTGTGGAGCATAATATAATGTATAGTTGGAACGCGGTGCGCGCCAGTCCAGACGGGCGGAGTAGCTAGTCACCTCGCTCACTTGTGCCGAGGAGACGGCACTGCAAATAGTCTCTCCTTGCCATTCGTAGCAACCTATATCTGCAGCCGAGCCGTACACGCGGGGGTTGCCTGCAAGGTCGGTTGCAGTGGTAGGTGTGCCTGCTGCAGCATTGATACATGACGAGCCTTCGGTGAGGCGGAAGTCAGAGGTTTCGTCAGCAAACATCGGATAGTGCGACGTGAGGTTGCTGCCTTCGTTCTGTACCTCCAGGTAGATGTTGCCACTACCGCTATAGCCGCCCTGTATGCCACAATGGTCGGCAATAATACTGCCAGTTATCTGGTAGCTGCTGGTGCTTCCGCCACGGGTGTTGCCCCACACAATGGTGTTCTCCAATAGGCTGGAGATAGTGTTGTTGTAGCTGCTGCCCGAGACGGCATAGTAATTCTGGGTGTTGTTGGCCACCACATCGCAGTGGCTCAATACGCTGCTGTCGCTTAGCCGCACCACATAAGAGTAAGACGAGTTGCGGGCAATCAGACAGTTCTCAGCGCGTGCATTGATAAGCTGCACTATATAGGAGCTGGTGCTGGTGTTGTCCACTATCGAGCAGTTCAGCAGCGATGCAGGCCTGTTGGGATCGGTATTAGAGCACTGCACCCGCACCAACGTGTTCGACATCGTGTTGCCCGTGATCGTGCAGTTGCGCAGCTGGACATAGTCGTTTAGGTTTGCCACCGTATACGACCCACTGCTGAAGGTGAATCCGTCGACCCACGCCTGGGTGCTGTCGGTAAGCGTGTAGTATTGCGATACCATGTTGCCGTAACTGTAGGTCAGCACGGTGGGGTGCGCTGCCAGGTCGCGCTGCGACATGTCGTAGCCCGTAGGCTCGTTGCCTACCAAGCCGCCATAGATATGCAGTCCGGGCGCAATCGAGATGTGGCTCGAATAGGTGCCTTCGGCCACCCATACCTCAGGAGTCATGCCATACTGGTCATAAATTACCGAAGCAAGGCTGGTAGCCTGGGCTGTAGTGGCCAGGGCGTCGCTCCAACTGCTACCTGTGTTGGCATCGTCGCCATCGGTGCTTACATATATAATAGGTGTCCATATAGCATCAGTCTGCAGCCATATTCTCTCGCTCCAACCGCTGGTGTCGGTGCCGCATAGCGATGCCACTTCAATCATATAGGAGGTATTAGGCTGTAAAGAGGAGAATGTATAGAATGTATCTGTCGTAGTGGCGGAAGCAACAACCGAATCCCAGTCGTTCAACAGTCGCACTACATAGTTGCCTGCGCTAGAAGGATTCCAGTGGACGGAGAGATGCGTAGTGTCGGCATCCGTCAATTCAACCCACGGCACATACTCGCAGGCATTACAGTCGTTCATCACCGTGGCGATGGTGTCGCCGTCGTAGAAGTCGTAGTTTTCGCCCTGTGCTAATAGGCGGTGGCTGAGGTCATATACCAAAAACTGGGCATCATAGTCCTCGCTTGCCTGATGCCACACCAGAGTCACACTGTCGTGGCACAGCGGCACATACACAGAGTCCATATACCCATTATCGAGTGTCACGAAGTCCAACAGGCTGCCGCGTTGGTACACCTCGATACCGTTGCCTTGCCAGCCGTCCCAATTAAAGTCGCGCACAAAGAACAGCATGTCGCAGGTGTTCACGCCGCACAGGGTGGCGAATTGGCCAAAGCGGGGACTGCTTGTCTCGCTACCGCACGTGGCGGTCACATATACGTCGTACGTATGTGCCGAGTCGAGTCCCGTCAGCGTCACGGCTGGGGTGGTCACAGTCAGCGTGGTGCCGCTGCCAGGCGTGAAGCCCGCCTGTCCATACTCCACCAACCACGATGCAATGGCGTTGTTGTTCCAAGCCAGCACTAGTTGGTTGTGGGTGCGTGAAGCCACATGCAGACCGCTGACACGCGGGCAGGTGGGGCACTGGTTCATTGCAACGGCGAGGGTGTCGCCGGTACTGTAGCCGTAGGCGTTGGCGACGCTGAGCAGCGTGTCGCCGTCGTCGTTGAGCACATAGAAAGAAATCTCGCTGTCATAGGCTCCATGCTGCCAGAGGAAGTAGACCGAGTCGGTACAGACCGATATGTCGGTTTGGCCATTGCTGCCTTGAAGTATCGTGGCGGTGCCACGCAGGACGGCTCCTTGGTAGACAAGAAGTTGGCCGTTGTTCCATCCGTCACCGTAGCTGTCATGCATGTAGACGTGGAGCTGGCAGGAAGGGGTCTCGTCCGGACACTGAGCAGCGAGGGGGCCGGAGAGGGTCCAGAGGAGAGTGAATAGAATAAATAATATACGTTTTTCCATAATGTAGGGTATTAGAGGGGGTTATGGGTAATATAATAGGAATAATTAACTAACTTTAAGATAATTGTTTATGAACAATTAGGTGTTGATAAATCAAATGTTACGATGTTGCAAATATAAATAAAAAAAATGATACGTGGGAATTATTTGTTTTCGGTGAAGTCTTTATGCAGGATAGGGGGCTTGGTAAAGTGTTTTTTTGGGGCTGGAGGATTTGCAGAATGGAAAAAAGTGTGTATTTTTGCAAAAATTTTAAAAGGATTGCTTTATGACTTCGTTTGCTGATGTGGGTGCATGGGGGTGGTTGATTCAGTTTTTTGTGATTGTAGCGGCGCTGCTGGTGGCCAATCTGGTGCGCTGCTATGTGCCGCTGCTGCGGCGCAGTTTGTTGCCCACGGCGTTGCTGGCGGGACTGCTTATTCTGTGTGTGAAGCCGCTGGGGTTGTTTCATGCGCTGGTCGACAAAGGGTCTATGGAGGTAATCACCTACCATGCGCTGGGCCTGGGATTTGTGGCCATGGCGCTGAAGAATAAGCGTATTAAGAGTCGCACCTCTACACTTAAAGTGGTGGAGACGGGGGCGGTGACAGCCAGCACTTATATCGTGCAGGGCATCGTGGGGCTGGCGGTCACTATCCCGCTGTTTCTGTGGTGGAACCGCCACGATTTCTTTTATGCCTCGGGCCTGCTGCTGCCCATGGGCTACGGTCAGGGGCCAGGACAGGCACTCAACTTCGGCGTGACTTACACGGGTTTTGCTGCTGACCAGGGCATCGCCTTCCACGGCTCGGACTTCGGCCTGAGCATTGCCGCCACAGGCTTTTTGTTGGGCAGCCTCATCGGGGTGGTGTATATGAACGTGCTGCGCCGCAAAGGCCGTCTGACGATGAAGACGGGCGACTACAAGGAGGTGTACACCCTGGCCGACTATGAGTCGGAAAACGAGATACCGCATGCCGAGTCGATCGACAAGATGACTGTTCAAGTGGGTCTGGTGCTGCTGGTCTACGCAGCGGTGTTTCTGCTGATGTATGGGGTGCAACAACTGGATTTGGGCGACTTTGGCACCAAGACCCTCAAGCCTATGTTTTGGGGGTTCAACTTCCTGTGGGGCACCATTTTCGGCTCGCTGCTGAAGGTTGTCATCAACCGTGCCCGCCGCGTACATTTAATGGAGCGCGAGTATATCAACAACTACACCCTCGACCGCATTGCCGGCACCTGCTTCGACTTTATGATTGTGGCGGGCACCGCTGCCATCGATTTTGCCAATCTGCGCGGCATCTGGTTGCCCTTGCTGCTGGTGTGTGCCTTGGGCGCGGTGGTAACCTTTGTTCACGTGCGCGCCTGTTGCAAGCACCTCTATCCCGACTATCAGTACGAAGGTTTCTTCTCTATGTTCGGGATGCTCACCGGCACCGCCAGCAACGGCATGATTCTGCTGCGCGAAATCGACCCCAAGTTCGAGACACCCGCGGCCAACAACCTGGTGCTGCAAACCATTCCTGCCATTGCCTTCGGATTTCCCGTGCTGCTGCTCATGGGGGTAGGTCCGCAGAGCATGAAGAGCTGCCTTATCACCCTCGGCATTTTGGCGGTGTGCTTTGTTGCGTTTGCCTTGTTTATTTTTAGGAAGAAAATCTTTAAGAAAAGAGAATTGAAATCATCAAAACAATTGATGCCATGAAAAAGAATGTGACACTTTTCGCTTTCGGTTTGGCCCTTTTTGCCACGTTGTCTTTGTCGGCGCAGGATAGTGCCAATGTGCGCAAGGGATGGACATTCGGTGTGCTGCCCAGTTTTGCCTACGATGCCGACCTGGGGCTGCAGCTCGGACTTCTGTCCAACGTCTATTACTTCGGCGACGGAGCCATCTATCCCGACTATTACCATTCCTTCTACGTCGAGGCAGCCACTACGTCAAAGCACTACGGCCTTTATCGGTTTGCATACGACTCCAAGTACCTCATCCCTGGCCATCGTTTGAGCATCGACCTCACCTATCTGCCCGACCAGATGTGCGATTTCTACGGTTTCAATGGCTACGAGTCTCTTTATCGACCCGAGTACTCCGACCAATCAAGTGCGCTTTACCGCACCCGTGCCTACTACAAGTTCAAACGTGACATGTTTCGCTTCAGCGCCGACTTGCAGGGCACCATTGCCAAGCCTTGGTACTGGAATGCGGGCATTGGACTGCTATACTACAACGTGGGCACAGTCGATGTGGCCCGGCTGAACAAATATACTAAAAAAGAGGCCGATCAACTGCCGGAAGGCGTAGGAACGCTCTATGACGAGTATGTGTCGTTGGGCTATATCAGCCCTGTCGAAGCCAATGGGGGAATCCATCCCTATATGCACGGCGGCTTCACCTTCGACACTCGCGACCGCCAGCAGAATCCCCGCTGCGGCATCCATGCTGATGCCTTCCTCACCTATTATGCCGGCATTGGCAACATGAGGGATTACAATGACCTCATGTTCAATGCAGCCTGGCGGCACTATCTGCCCATCATTCCCAACCGCCTCACCTTTGCCTACCGCTTGGGCACCCAACTGAATGTGGCGGGCGAGAGCCCCTTCTACCTCAACACCTACCTCAACCAGCTCTACATGCAGCGTGTCATCTATGAGGGACTGGGTGGCGCCAACTCCATTCGCGGCATCATGCGCAACCGCATCCTCGCACGAGGAGTGGCCTTCGCCAATGTGGAGTTCCGCGTGCAGGTGGCGCACTTCAAGATTGGCAAAGAAAACTTCTATATTGGCCTCAACCCCTTCCTCGATGCCGGCATGGTGGTGCAGCCCTACGACCGTGTCATCGCCGACCCCGTTCAGGCAGCCCTGAGCTCAGAGAACCCCGACGACCTCTACGACGACAGCCGCCTCTATAGTCCCCACATCTCTGCCGGCTGCGGCCTCAAGGTGGCCATGAATGACAATTTCGTCCTCAGCGTCGACTGGGCCACCGCACTCGATAAGCAGGACAACGCCAAGCTGAGCAACCTCTACATCAAGATGGGGTATATGTTTTAGAGTTGATAGAGAGGATAGAGGGGATAGAGTTTAGGGTTTATAATATCAACTATCGGCTTTTTCTGGGCTTAGGCCGAAGTTGATGGTGTCGTCGCCGAATTTTTTGTTGAGGGCGTCGGTGATTTGCATGAGCTTGCGGTGGCGTTCGTCTTGAGGCTCGGAGAAGAGGTCGAGCTGCATGCCTTCTTCTTCGGTGATGTTGGTGAGGATGACACCTGCCTGTTTGAAGAGAAATCCTTCTTTGTAGAGACTGTGCAGTCCTGATACTGCGGCTTTGACGATGGTTGGAGTGTCGGCCGTGGGTGAGGGGAGGTGGATGCCGACGCTGTTGCGATATTGGGCCAAGTCCTGCCGGTGGCGGTTGGTGGAAAGGAAGACTTGGACGGTGCGGCAGACACTCTGCTGCTGGCGCAGTTTGGCAGCGCAGGAGGCAGCATAGGTGCGGATATCCTGCTCAATGGTTTGCAGGTTGTCACTCATATGGACAAAGGTGCGGCTCTGCATGATGCTGCGCTGTTTAGTAGGGCGGTGGAGATCGATGCAAGGGGTCCCTCTCAGTTCGCGCCAGGTGTTGAGTCCAGCAACGGAGAAGATGCTGCTAAGAAACTTTTCGTCGCAATTCACGAACTCCTGTGCGGTGTGAATGCCTAGTGCGTAGAGTTTGGCTCGGTTCTGCCGTCCGATGCCCCACACATCGGCAATGTCGAGCAGGGAAAGTGCCCGCTGTCGGTTTTCGGGCATAAGCAGGCACACCCCGTCGTAGCCTTTGTAGTGCTTTGCGTAGTGGGTGGCCACCTTAGCCAAGGTGTAAGTCTGCGAAAGGCCGCAGCTTACGGGGATGTTGGTGCTTTGAGCAATCATCTGTTTGACCAATGTGGCATAGTGGCGCAGCTCTTCGGGATTGTCGGAGGGGAGGGTGCCAAAAAACTCGTCGACAGAATATTGAACAAAGTCCTGCACGATTTCCTGCCGCTGCACATTCTCCATGATTTGGCGTGAGATGCGGCGATACTTCTTGTGGTCGACAGGGCAAATGACCACATGGTTCATCTTGATGAGGTTGCGCACTTGAAAGAGGGGGATGCCGCGCTTAAGCCCCAAGGCTTTGGCCTCGGCGGTGAGGGCGAGGATGATGCCGCCTCCGTTTTCGTTGTCGTTAGCTACGACCACGGGTTTTCCTCCCAGTCCAGGACGGGTGGCCACTTCGCAAGAGGCAAAAAAGGCGTTGCAGTCGATGTGGAGGAACATGGGGAAGGGTGTGTGGGCGTTGTTATGGGTTACAAAAAGCTTGCGCAGAGTTATTTACAACCTGCGCAAGCTTTTTGTAGGGCGAGGGTTGAGGACTATTCGTCGAGGGGGCTGAAATCCTCCTTACCCACACCGCAGATGGGGCAGACCCAGTCGGAGGGGATTTTTTCGAAGGGGGTGCCTGGGGCAATGTTGCTGTCGGGGTCGCCGTTGATGGGGTCGTAGACATAACCGCAGATTTTGCAAACGTACTTTTTCATTTTTTTGTTGTTTTTAAAGGATTTAACATAGTAGTTTCGGCTTTGCCTGAGACCGGTGAGGTGGGGCGGGGCCGACATATTTTTTTACGGGTGCAAAATTACTATTTTTTTTGAGATTGGGGATTTTTTTTTTTTGAGATGGGGTGGAGGGCAGAATTGGTAGAGGGGATAGAATTGATAGAAAGGGTAGAATTGATAGAGGGGATGGGGGGGAGTTGGAGGGGGCGATGTTTTTTTTCTTTTGGTTGGGGCAATATTTTGGGCGCGGGGTCGTTACTTAGTTATATTAAATTGTCTAACGAAATGAGAAGTACACGAAAAGTGATTAGCACGTTGCTGATGCTGCTGATGGCAGGAATGGCTGTGGCACAGACTAATATCACCATCCAGGGTGAGGTGGTGGACGGGGCAGGCAGGACTGTATATCTGTATCATTATACCGACATGCTGACCCTGACGGAGGAGCTGGTAGACCAGGCGACAATTGGTGAAAACCACCATTTTGAGCTGAAGGCCTATGCTAACTATCCCACGCTGATGATACTGCAGATAGAGAACTACAGCCAGTCGTTCTTTGTGGAACCGGGGCGCGACTACGAGGTGTATGTGCCCCGTTTTGACTGGAATATTGATGAGAAGAAGAATGTTTTTCTTGACCCCGAGGTGCTGCCGCTGGAGTTTGTGAACATGCCCAAGGATGAGTTGAACGGCCTGATTTCGAACTATGAGGCTGTGGTGGCTCAGTATCTAGACGACCACCGCATCCATTTCGACGCACGTTTTAGACCGCAGAAACGTTATTTCGACAGCCTGGAGGTGGAGGTGCGCAAGAAGGCCCCCGATACGCGCAACGAGTTTTTCAACCGCTACAAACGCTACCAGCTGGCCAGCCTGAAATACAGCCTGCATTTCGACAGCCGTCGCAACATGGTGAACTGCTACATAAAGGACCAGCCTATTCTCTATTACGACGACAACTACATGTCGTTTTTCTGCACGCTGTTTGCCAACACGCTGTCGAAGGGTACGAACAAGATACCGGTGTGGCAGCTGGCCCGATGGGTGAACGACCTGAAGGTGGATGTGTTTCTCGACTCGATTGGTACCGACACGCTGCTGCGCAATGAGCAGGTGCGCGAACTAGTGGCGTTGCAGGCGCTGCAGGAGGCTTTCTACCAGACCAGCTACTACGAACCAGGCAAGGTGGTGGGCATGGTGGGCCTGATTGGAAACAAGAGCAAGTTTAAGGAGCATAAGGTCTTGGCAAAGCGCATTATAGAAAACCTGCGCCAGAAAGAGGAGGGTGCCGTGATGCCTACCTTTGAGCTGCCGGATGTGAACAAAGAGATGGTCTCGCTGGAGAAGATGAAGGGCAAATGGGTCTATCTGTCGTTTGTGCGCGTGGGCGACCCCAACTGCATAGCCGAATTGGAGACGATGGCCCATTTTAAGGACAGCATCTATGCCAAGAGCAAGAATGTGGAGTTTGTGACCATATGCTGCGACCGCGAGTTCCAGAAGATGTATCATTTTCTTAAAAACTCGAAGAGGGGGTCTCAGTACAACTGGACGTGGCTGCACTTTAACGGCAACTACAAGCTGCTGGAGCACTACCAGGTGGTTTCTTATCCCCATTTCATACTGATTAATCCCGACGGACAGCTGCAATACACCGTCACCCCGACGCCTGCCAGCGGTTTCCTGATGCAAGGCCCTTGGCAGAAGAGGACGGAGGAGGAAGGAGAAAAGCCTTTCTTCCTACGCTATTGAGGCAGGAAGCAGAGCTGCAGACAAAGGGGTGGAAGCGTGGCTTCCATCCTTTTGTTTTGTGGTGGTGCAAATGAGGCAACTAACACTCGGCTGTTGACAAAAAGCGGGTGGGGAGGAGGTTTTATTATATTATTATTAGTATTTTTACTCTTTGAATAAAGTAATAATTGTTTTATGCAACGTATTAAAATTCTTTTAATTATGGTGCTTTTGGTGCTGTCGGCTCCAACTGTTTTGGCGCAAAAGTCGTCGCAGGAGGAGGCTGTCCGCCAGCTCTACCGTCAAGCACTGGACCTGTATCAGAAAGAAAAGTATGCTTCGGCCCAGAACCTTTTTGACAAACTGACCGTGAGTGCTGCCCCCATCGACGAGCAGATGGCGGGCGACGCGTGCTACTACGCGGCAGTGTGTGCCGAAAAGTTGGCCAACAACGATGCCGACTTCCGCCTGACGGAATATCTGCGCATATACCCCCAGAGCGTTCATGCCAACATGGCCAATTTCTATTTGGGCAACTACCACTACGGCAAAGGCGACTATGAAAAAGCCCTGAAATACTACAGGAAAGTGGTGTCGCGCGAGGTGGAGTACGGCCATCGCAGCGAGTACAACTTCAAGGTGGGCTATTGTTATTTCAACGACCAGGACTACAACGAGGCGAAGAAATTCTTTCAGCAGGAGATTAACGGCAAGTCGAAATATACCAATGCCGCCATCTATTATTATGCCCACATGCAGTATATGGACGGCAAGTACGACCTGGCCCTGCGCAATTTCAACAAATTGCAGTCGGACCGCAAGTTCGCCAAGATTGTGCCCTCCTACATAGCCCGCATTTACTACTACCTGGGCAAGGACGACGAACTGCTGCAGATGGCTCCGACGCTGCTGCTGGAGGAGGATGTTTTTAAAAAGAATGAGATACGCCAGATGGTGGCGGAAGTGTATTTCAATCGCGGCGAGTATAAGAATGCCCTCGACTACTACAATGCCGCCATGCGCAACCGCGACGACAACGACGAGGGGGACCCCACGCAGACTTTTGTGGGCAGCAATGTGAAGGGTACCAAGAAAAGCAATACAGTGGGGTTGGTGGCGTGCACGCCACAGGACAACTACTATCAGATAGGTTACTGTTACTACATGCTGCACCTGTACGATTCGGCCCAGTTCTACCTGAGCAAAAAGACTGCATGTGTGGACAGCGTGGCGCAGAATGCCCTGTATGTGTTGGGAGACGTGGACCTGAAGTTGGGTCGCAAGAACGAAGCCCGCAGCATGTTCCTGCAGGCGTCGACCATGGACTTCGACCCCAAGATAAAGGAGGATGCGCAGTTCAACTATGCCAAGCTTTCCTACGAGCTGAACGCCAACCCCTATAATGAGAGCATCCGTTCGTTTGAGGACTACCTGCTTAAGTACCCCAAGACCTCGCATAAGAAAGAGGTGGAAGAAATACTCACCTCGCTCTATTTCAGCACCCGCAACTACAAGGATGCCCTCACCCTCATAGAAAAAATACCCGACCGCAGCGCGGTGATGAACCAGGCTTATCAGCGCATTGTTATTAATCGCGGCATAGAGGTCTTCAATACCGGCAACCTGAAGGCCGCCTCCACCTATTTCCTCAAAGCCACCAAGATCAATGCCCTGCCTAAATATACCACCGATGCCTACTACCTCTATGCCGAGTCGAGCTACCGACTAGGCGACATGGAGGCTGCCGGTAAGACATTGGACCGCTTTATGGTGAGCACCAATGCCACCACCTCGCCATACTACCGCCAGGCACTCTACACGCACGGCTATATCTGCATGAAGCGCAACAATATATCGGATGCTACCGACGACTTTAAGATGTTTGTGAGGCTGGCCGACAGGAGTATTGATGCCCACCAGGTGAACGATGTGTACAACCGGTTGGGCGACTGCAGCTACCTGAACAGCAAATATGCCGATGCCATCAAGTACTATGACCGTGTGATAGAGGCCAACGACCCTGATGCCGACTACTCTACCTACCAGAAGGCCCTTTGCTATGGTGCTTTGGGCAAATATGGTGAGAAACTGACCTACCTCAATCAGATTTTTGAACGCTACAAAGAATCGCCGTTGGCAGCAAAAGCCCTTTTTGAGGTGGGCAATACCTACTTGGTGAGCGACAACAACAGCATGGCTTTGCTCTATTTCAACAATTTCCGTGAGCAATATCCCACCAACAGCTTGGTGAAGACCGCCCTTCTGAACATAGGCCTTATCTATTATAATACCGACAGGAATGCTGAGGCACTGGAGGCCTTCGACCAGCTGCTGACCAACTATGCCGGCACCGATGAGGCCCGCGATGCCCTGAGCACCGTGAAGAATATCTACGTCAGCCAGAACCGCGTGGACGAATATTTCGGCTACGTCAAACGCACCACCAAAAACACCGTCTCCACCGTCGAGCAGGATAGCACCCTCTACATGTCGGCCGAGAACCAATACATGAATGGCGACTGTGAGAGCAGCGTGAAGAGTTTTGAGAACTACTTAGACAAATTTCCCGAAGGCCTCTTCCACCTGCAAGCTCATTACTATGCAGCCGACTGCCTCTTCCGTACGGGGCAAAACGAGCGTGCACTGCCGCACTATGAGGCTGTGGCTAGTGCCGGACGCAACAGTTATTCAGAGCGTTCTTTGCAAAATGCCGCCAACATAGCATACAACCTTAACAATTTCACCAAAGCCCTCGACCTCTACAACCAGTTGGTGGGTATGGCCGAAAGCGACAACAGCCGCATAGCAGGCCGAGTGGGCTATATGCGCAGCTGGATTCGTCTGGACATGCGCGACAGCGTCATTGCTTCCGCCCGTCAGCTCTTGGGCGAGGTGAAGATTACTGACGAGTTGCGCGATGAGGCCCGCATCTGCATGGCTCGTTGCTACTATGAGAATGTCACCACCTATCCTCAGGCAGACAGTCTCTACTCCCTCTTGAAAAACTCGACCAATGGCGACTATAGCGGCGAGGCTTCCTACCGCATTGCCGAGATGCGCTATCTGCAGCACGACTATGATGGTGCCGAGCGTGCCATTGAGAGTATTGCCGCCGACCCCGCGAGCGACTATTGGCTGGCTAAATCTTTCATCCTCTGGGCCGATATCTTCCATGCCCGTGGCAACAACCTCCAGGCCAAGCAGACCCTGCAAAGCATCATCGACAACTACGATGGCGACGACTTGGTGCAGCTGGCCCTGCAGAAACGCAACGCCATTCTGGAAGAAGAGAAACCTGCCCAGCAGCCCGAAGAGGAAGAGGTTGTGATTGAACTTGAAAATGAGTCTGAAACCGATAATCAATAGTAACCATGAGATACGCTAATTCTTTTTCCGTACTGCTTTGCCTTGCCATGCTGGCTACTGGCTTTGCAGGCCGTGCCCAGACGGACAGCAATGTTTACAACGAGCGCGTTGTCGTTACGAGCCGTTACAAGCCTGTGGTGGAGGAAATGCCCAAAATCAATGTGGCCCCTACCATTACAGACACTGTCTCTACCATCAACAAGTCGTTTACCTACGATATCAGCACCCGACGGCTCACCTCGCTCTATGAGCCGTCGCGCATCAAGGCCGCCCGAATCATCGGTGAACCAGCTACCCGTCTCTATAACAACTACATCAAGCTGGGTGGCGGCAACTATTGGTCGCCATTGGCCGAGCTCTATTTCAACTCGTTACGTAGTCCAAACAAGAGTTATGGCATGCGTGCGGTGCATCGCTCCTCGTGGGGGTCGATAGGTCGCCCCAGCGACGAAGAACCTTCGTCCACTCATTTCGGGCAAGCCCCCTTTTCCTATACCGATATCAATCTTTTTGGCAAACTCATCACGAAGAAGAATTTGCAGCTGAGTGGCGACATGGGATTCCAAAATGACTTTAACCGTTACTATGGATTCAGCGACAGCACGCTGCATGCTGTCATGGGTCTGCCGCGCGACTCGGTTGAGAAGAGTGACTATAACGCTGTTTACAATATCGCCTCGGCCAATTTTGGGCTGAAGACCCTCAACACCGACGTGCATGCTTTGGGCTATGAGGTGAACCTGAATGTCACCGACCTTTTTGCCTCCTATAGTCAGAATGAGCTGAACTTGAATCTTGACGGAAATATCCATTACGGTTTCACTTTGGCGCAAAAATACAAGGGTGTGGCCTATCTGCACCTCACATACAACGGATTCTTCAACAATTTCAATCCCCTCGAACTGCCCTTTGGTGCAGATAGTCTCTATGCCGCAGGGCTGCTTGACCGTGATGAGGTTACGGGTCGCTCGGTATTGGCAACCCGCAGTTCGCACCACCTCTATAAGGCAAATCCTTATCTCGACTTCATCTTCTCGGGGGTCCAGATTCATGCCGGGGCCGTAGTGGCAGTGGATGCCTTCAACAGCAATAGGAGCAAGGTGCATGTCTATCCCGACGCAACGGTCACCAAATCCTTTTTCAACGAACTGCTCACCGCCACCTTATCCGCTCAGGGCAATATCGATGCCTACAGCTGGAACCAAATACGTCTGGTCAACCCATATGTGGCACCTGGCAGCCAGGTGCGCGCCCATAGCCATTACGACTTTGCCGCCAAGCTTCGTTTCAACCTCAGCAAGAAGATCGACTTTGGTGTGTATGGCGTTTACAGCTCCCTCGACGATGACCTCTCCTTTGCGCTTAACGACCATTACACTCTCCACAATGTCTTTACGCCTGTATATGATAGTCTCACCCGCATCAAGGTGGGTGGTCATTTTGCCTTTGTCAACGACGAGATGCTGCGCTTAGAGGCCAAGGGCAACTATTATATATATAGAAATAAGCGTACCGTCATACAGGGTGACCAGCGCGTGGAGCTGCCACTCTATTACCGTCCCGATTTCGATGCCGGAGTAGCTGCCACGATTAACTACCACGACAAAATCATCGGTCGGCTGGAACTGCAGCTTATGGGACGCACCCCATACGCCACCGCAATGGCCACCGATGGGGCCGACAGCACCCTCTATCTGCCTCTGCGTTATGGCATGAACCTGGAACTGGAATATCGCCACAACAAAGCCCTCAGTTTCTTCCTCAAAGCCGACAACTTGCTTTTCCAACGCTATTTCTACTGGCAGAACTATCCCAGCTATCGGGGACTCTTTCTCTTGGGACTCACCTACACCATTCCCACCAAATAACCTACCCGTATGACTTATCAAGAAACACTTGACTATTTATTCAACAGCCTGCCCATGTATCACCGCATTGGTAGTGCTGCCTATAAGGCCGATATTTCCAACACGGTGCAGTTGATGAACCATCTTGGCAATCCTGAGAATAAGTTCCGTAGCATCCATGTGGCTGGTACCAACGGCAAAGGGTCCGTCTCTCACATGCTTTGCTCCATCCTGATGCAGGCAGGCTACAAGGTGGGACTCTATACATCGCCCCATCTGGTTGACTTTCGCGAACGCATCCGCATCAACGGCCAAATGATACCTAGACAGCGGGTGTCAGATTTTGTGGAGCAGCATCGTCCCTTCATGCAGTCTCTGCAACTCAGTTTCTTCGAGATGACAGTGGGCCTGGCTTTTGACTATTTTGCCCAAGAGCAGGTGGATGTGGCTGTTGTGGAAGTGGGTATGGGCGGAAGGCTCGACAGTACCAATGTTATTCGTCCTGACCTTTGCGTCATTACCAACATTGGTTACGACCACACCCAGTTCTTGGGCGACACCTTGGCCAAGATAGCGGGTGAAAAGGCCGGCATTATCAAATCGGGAGTACCAGTAGTGATAGGGGAGTCTCATCCCGACACCAAGCCAGTCTTCGAGGCTAAAGCTGCCGAAATGGGTGCTACGATCTTTTTCGCTGACGACAAGTATACCATCGTTGAGACCAAATTGCCGGCCGACAATGGTTTGGACGACTACGACCCCAATCTTCAGTTCACCGTCAACGTGGTTGGTTCTACTCCGCAGCTATTGGGGCAGAACCAGTTCCTATCGCCTTTGAGTGGCAGCTATCAATTGCATAATATCGCCACGCTGTTTCAAGCACTTGAGGTCTTGTTAAAAGTGAGATACCAAATAAATGCCGACCATGTTAGAGAAGGTATTGCCCGTGTGGTTGCTGACACAGGCCTCCATGGCCGTTGGGAGGTTTTGGACCGTCTGCCGTTGACTATCTGCGAGACGGCTCACAACGCCGATGGAGTTGATGCCATGCTGCACAAACTGGCAGAGGTGCCCTATCGACATCTTCACCTCATTTACGGCTGTGTCAACGACAAGGACTATCGCAAAATCCTCCGCATGTTGCCACATGACCAAACCACCTATTACTATACCCAACCCAGCGTGCCTCGCGGCCTCCCAGTGGAGGAACTTGCTGCAGCTGCTAAGCAGGAGGGTATGCAGGGTGCCTCTTTCTGTACTGTGGATCTTGCCATAGATGCCGCCCGTCAGGCCGCTGACCCGCACAACGACTTGGTGCTTGTAACAGGTAGTATCTTTTTAGTTGCTGACGCGTTGGAGAAAATACTAAAAGAATAGATAAATAGCTGTAAAATGTGGAAAAAGAAGACCGTCGTCATCAATTGGATGGCGACGGTCTTTGGCTATTTGGAAATCCTTCCTTAAACCCAAATCGGTCATTAGGCCGACTTCATTATTAATTTAAGTTTTTTAAGTCTTTTTGGGCCATCTCAGCATTTCTTCCGGCATCTTGACTTCATCCCTGCCTCGTCGTAGCTTTGTTCTCCGCTTCGCTATCGAAACCATCCACTGGATGCTTTCTTCACGCCTTCGCCAGCGATGCGGCCAATCTGCTCGAAACAAATACTAATCTGGCATAAACCCTAATGACCGATTTGGGTTAAAGGGATTTTTGCTGTGCGGTTACTGAGCTGTACCCAGGGCGTTGAGCAAGGTGATAATAGAGGTGATTGTGTTGACGTTCTGTGAGATGTTGGAGGCGTTGACGTTGAGTCCGGTAAGGTTGTTCATGGTAGTGATGACGCTGTTGACATTGGAAGAGGTGATGAGAGAACCACCTGCGGCGACCATACCAGCGGCAAAGGATGTCTTGTAGCTGCTGTTGGTTTGGTTGTTGCGATAGCCTGTGTAGCCAGTAGCGAGAGCAAGTGCATTGGTGAGGTCGGTGGTGTTGCTGAGGCTGATGGTACCATTGGCCTTGTATGAACGGTAAAGGCCAAGGATGGCGTTGGCGGTGCTTTGGCCAGTGGCTTTGGCAGCGGAGTCGGAAGCGGCGATGGTACCGAGGCTGCTACAGGAGACAAACGAAAGTGCTGCAAAGCACATTAGGATGATACTGAGTCTTTTCATGGTATTATAATAATTGTTGTTTGTATTTTTTTCAAGTTGCAAAAATACACATTTTTTAGAATTAAGAGCGTTTTTTTGTTTTTTTGCTTGGATGTTGGAAGCGAAGTAAAGGACTTTGGATAGGTTAAAAAAAATTTTTTCTTGTGAATTTGGAAAAAAACCGTAAATTTGCAACCTCTTTAGACTGAAAAATATTATTAAATACTTATTATAAAAGTCATATGAATAACACGATTTTCTCTTTTCCTAAACCTGAGAATGAACCCGTTCTCGGTTACAAACCTGGTAGTGCAGAACGTAAAGAAATCCGCAAGGCTTTAGACGAACTGTATAATGTGGTGACGGACATTCCTGCCATTATTGGTGGCAAGGAAGTCCGCACTAGCGAGACTGGCACCGTGGTGATGCCCACAGAGAACCACCATGTGTTAGCCAAATATTACAAAGTGGGCGAAAAAGAGGTGCAGATGGCCATCGATGCAGCTATGAAGGCTCATGAGGAATGGGCTAACACCCCTTGGATTGACCGTGCCAGCGTGATGCAGAAGATTGCCACCCTCATCTGTGGCAAGTACCGCTGGCTGATTAACGCTGCCACGATGCTGGGACAGGGAAAGACCACGATGCAGGCCGAGATAGACTCTGCCTGTGAGTTGGCCGACTTCCTGCGCTACAACGCCTATTATGCCTCTCAGATTTATAGTGACCAACCATGCAGCGACAAAGGAACCCTCAACTATGTGACCTACCGTCCACTCGAAGGTTTCATCTTTGCCATTACTCCATTCAACTTCACCTCCATTGCCAGCAACCTCTGTCTTTCTCCCGTGCTGATGGGGAATGTATGCATCTGGAAACCCAGTACCACAGCATTGCTTTCCAACTACCTGCTGATGAAGATTTATAAGGAAGCAGGATTGCCCGACGGCGTGGTTAACTTCCTTCCCGGCAGCGGTTCTGTCATTGGTAAAGTGGCCTTCGCCGATGCCAATCTGGCAGGAGTTCACTTTACGGGTTCAACTGGCACCTTCAACAGTTTTTGGAAATCTATCGGCGACAACATTGCCAACTACCGCACCTATCCCAAGATTGTGGGAGAGACTGGCGGTAAGGACTTTATCTTCGTGCACCACTCGGCCGATGTGGAGCAGGTAGCCACAGCCATCGTGCGTGGTGCCTTTGAATTTCAGGGTCAGAAGTGCTCTGCAGCCAGCCGTGCCTATGTGCCTGCCAGTTTGTGGCCAGCTGTGAAGGAAAAGGTGGGCAAGATGATGGCTGAAATAAAGATGGGCGATGTGCGCGACTTTGGTGCTTTTGTCAATGCTGTTATTGACGAGGCTTCGTTCGACAACAATATGCGCTACATTGAGCACGCCAAGCAGAGCCCGGATGCCGAGATAGTTTTCGGTGGCCATGGCGACAAGAGTCAGGGCTGGTTCGTCGAGCCCACCGTCATTCTGGCCAAGACTCCGAAGTACAAATCGATGTGTGAGGAGATATTTGGTCCCATCATCACCATTTATGTCTATGACGACGATAAGTATGAGGAGACCCTCCACCTCTGCGACGAAACTTCTCCGTATGCTCTCACAGGTGCTATCTTTGCCAACGACCGCAAGGCCCTGCGTCAGGGAGCAGACATACTCAAGTATGCAGCAGGCAACATCTATTATAATGACAAGCCCACTGGCGCTGTGGTCGGCCAACAACCCTTTGGAGGTGCACGTGCCAGTGGTACGAATGACAAGGCAGGCTCCTATCTCAACCTCATCCGTTGGACCAGTCCGCAGGCCATCAAAGAGACCTTTGATGCTGCCCATGATTACAAATATCCCTTTATTAGCGATGCAGAATAACAATTGATAGGTGTGAGCCGCGCCATTCATGGCGCGGCTCACTTAGTCGAAATATAATTATGGTGACTTCTTTTAATTGCCTCGAAGAGGCAAACTCTCAATAACCCCGCACTTATAGTGTGGGGTATATCAAGTAGATATAGCTCAGCGTGCCGGAGGCACGCGCTCTCAAAATCGAATTAATAGAACCCATCTTATATGAAAAAGAACTTTTTATTATTGCTCACTTTTTTGGCTTTGGGCTTTGGCCTTACTGCCCAAACATCTACCCCGCAGATGCAGCAAACGGCGGGTGAAGAATCAGATGTCTTTTCGCCTGTGGGAAGATGGACCCTTGGTGTGGATGCAGGTTTAGTCTTCAACACACTTGATGCAGGTACGGCCTATATGAAAAACTATACCTATATGCCCCGCCTAAGTTTTTCTTATGGGTTCAACTTGCGATATCAACCATATAAGTGGTTGGCTCTGCGCACTGGACTATACTATATCCCTAAGGATTATGTGCTCATGCAGGTTGACTCGATAACGATCAATGACAAGATTGAAGTTTTTGCACGCGGCGAGATGGCCCAAAATGGGTATTTGAATGTGCCCTTCATGGCAGACCTTTCTATAGGAAAGAAGGTTCGGTATCACCTGTTTTTGGGAGGTTATATGGGTTATTGGCTTAACGGGAGCCGCAGTGGAGGTGCGTTGCCACTGATGTCTGTAAGAGATTCTTACGAATACAGTGAACCCTATACTTTCGACAAGTCCCGCGACAACCGTTTTGATGCAGGACTTACCTATGGCTTGGGCATCAGCATCCCCTGCTCGAAGCGTGTGGGTATTGATGTGAACATGCATTGGTACTATGGACTCACGGATTTGCAGAAGCGCCTCTCGCGCCAGCACAATCCACAATATAACACTTCTTTCCTCCTCTTGGTGGGAGCAACGTATACCTTGTAAAATTGTTAAATAATAATTTTCATTATGACTCATAGGAATTTTTCTTCAGCTCGGCTGATTACATGTAGTATTATCACCCTGATTCTCTTCTCTTCATGCCGCAAAGAGAAGCTTGATATTCAAAGTCCCAATAATCGCCGATGCTCCACCTATCTGGAACAATTTGAGGCGATTTGGGAAGGTCTCGACCACACCTATGTCATGTGGGATACTGATACCGTTGACTGGGATGCCCGTTACGAGAAGTATAGACCTATTTTTGCCTCTTTCGATGCCAATGGTGTGGACTCGGCCACATATGTGAATACATGGAAGGGTGTCATCAACGGTCTGCTTGACCACCACATGACCCTCTTTTTGTGGAACCCTTCTGAAGGACACAAATATCTTATCAAGATGGCTCCTCACCTTCCAAGTCGCGTCACCAAGTATGCAACCCAGGTAGAGATTCTGAAAAGACAATCAGGAATCAGCAATTTTATAGAGTATAGCGATACAACAGGGAAGTATGTCAGCAGCGTTTTCTGCCTCCTGCCTGGCAAGTCGACCGGAAAACATATTGCCTATTTACGCCTTTCGGAATTCAACATGTCCACATTGTTCGATAAGTCGGCCCCTGCAGATGCTCGAGCTCCTTTCCGTGCCTTTTATGGCGATGGTGACACAGCATGGTTTACTGGTGTCACCAATGGTGCAGTAGGCAAATCGGATGTGGAATCTATCATCATTGATCTTCGTGGTAATCCTGGCGGAAGTGTTTCCGAAATTAGCCCATTCATTGGGTCCCTCTTGCAGAATATGTTTCATTGGGGCTATACTCGCTATAAACAGGGTTTGAATCGAATGGATTATACTGTGTGGGAGCCGCTGGAGTTTGAGTGTCCGCGTAGCCATCTGAAGGAGGCTAAGCCCATCGTGGTGCTGTCGGATGCCAATTCGGTCAGTTGCGCTGAGCTGAGCACCTATATCCTCAAGACAATCCCCAATGGTACATTCATCGGAGAGAGCACTTATGGCGGCACTTGTGCCTTAAGTCCTAATACCGATGTGACTTTCAATCTGTTTTATACAGGCTGTTTCGGCGATCAGCAGTTGTATGAGAAGAATAAGCCGACCCATCCAGAAGACTTTTCTTACTTTATGTACAGCGGTACCTATCAGGTTGTCACAACTGAATATAAGAGTCTTGAGGGTGTTGGTGTGACTCCCGATATTGAGGTGCCATACAACGACAGCGAACTCTCAGCAGGAGTTGACAGCCAGCTCAACCGCGCGCTACAATATCTGCGCACAGGCAAATAACTACTGTAACCGCCGTGCTTGATTATGAAGAATAGGTGACTCCAGCACATAATTGTTGCATGTTATTTGTAATCGTTATTATTTGATAATCTTTTTACAATCAAAAATGAAACTAATCCAACACCTTTCAATCCTTATCCTGGCTTTGATGGTAGCCATTCCTATGTCACTCAAGGCACAAGAGGATTCGGCTCCTGTAAATCCAGCTGCTGAAACATCTCCCAGAACGCCCCATTTCTCGATTGGCGTGCTTGGAGGATTAGACCGCAACTACCACATTGTCGACATGTCCTACATGACCGACTATAGTTTTTCGCCCTATGCCCCGGGTACCTCTTATGGGGTACAACTGGGCTATTCGCCTTGGAAGTGGTTGACATTCCGTGTGGACGGTGTGATGCTAAATAAGAATTATTACCGCGAGCACATGATGGCCAATGGAGGTGGAGCCTATCCCGACACCACCACCAACCAATATGTCAACGTGCCGTTGGTGGTGATGCTGAATGTGGGGAATGCCGTAAGACTGCATGCTTTTGGCGGAGTATATGGTGGCTACTGGCTTTCCAGTCATCGCAAAGGTAAAACGATGGCTGTGTTCGGCTCTCCCCTATATGACGAGGATGTGGACCTCGACTCTGAGGAGTCGCAGATTAAGTATAACCGCAAGGACGGCGGCTTTACCTATGGGGCTGGACTGAGTGGTGTGATAGCCAAACGAGTTGAGATAGGTGTTGAAGTGCGTTGGTATTATGGTATATATGATATTCAAAAAGAATATATGACCAATCTCAATCCGCGCTACAATACTACCTTTGTGATGCAGGCTGGATTGAGCTTCTGGCTATAGTTTCGTTGCGTTGTAAATGATTGTTTTGTTAATGTAAATTTTGTACAGATGAAATACTCTTTGGTTAAAATAGTTCTCTTTTCGTCACTTTTTCTGTTCATAATGACTTCCTGTCGCAAAGAGTCGACAGTGAGTGATTTTGTCAATCCGAATAGTCGTGTCTGCACCACCTACGCTTCGCAGTTTGAAGCCGTGTGGCAAGGCATGGATCAAGGCTATGTCTTTTGGGGTCATGATACGGTGAACTGGGACGAGCGTTACCGTACCTTCAAACCAGTTTTCGATAGTTTCGACCATGCCAGCTATGTTTCGCAAGCTGCGTATCAACAGGCTTATACAGATCTTTTCGAAGGGTTGCTGGACCATCACCTGTTTGGTATTTTCTATGCTCCTGGCAACAATGGAAAATTTGCCATGGTTAGCCCTGGCGTAAATGAATATGAACATACCACTTATTCTGGTGCTGAAATGGAGAAAGAACTGGATGCTCTTCAGAAACGTTCCGATCTGGTGAAGTATATTGGCTACGATGCCACAATTAACTACACTTACGGCATCAGCATACCAGGCACTCACTTTGCCTTAATCAAGGGAAAGAATGCGGGCGAGATGATTGCCTATTTCCGTTTCACGGGCTTCAGTTTGTCGGAGTTGCTCCAATATAGGTATGTCTTGCCGAGTTATGTCTTTGCCCCCATCAAGGCTTTCTACGGTACCGACGAAGGGTACGGAATTACCCCCAAGGGCTATGCCAATAACGATTCTGTGGTTGGTATTATCATCGATCTTCGAGGCAATGGTGGCGGCAGTACCGCTGACCTCCAGCCTTTTATAGGGTCACTCGCTCAGCAGCATAGTGTTGTGGGCTATACCCGTGTGAAAGATGGCTTCGGCCGTCTTGACTACAGTCCTTGGGCTGAATACATGGTCTACTGCCCCAGCAACCATCTGCTCAAGGAGAAACCTGTGGTGGCATTGGTTGACATCAACTCTGTTAGTTGTGCCGAGTTGGCCACCATGCTCATCAAAGGTCTGCCCCAAGGTAAAGTAATTGGCGAGCGCACCTACGGTGCCATTGGTGCCCTGCTGCCTAATTCCACCTATAGCCACGACTTGTTCTACAGCGGATGCATGGGTGATTACACTATGTATGAATACTACAGACAGTATATCGGCGAAGGCGTAGATTATCTTGTTCAGCATGTCTATCGGTCTGAGTACAAAGGAAAATATCCTTTCTACATCTACACCAGCACTTTCAATATGGTTGATAAAGATTACAACCAAGTTGAGGGTGTTGGTGTGAAACCCGATATAGAGGTACTGTTCAATCGCAACCGTCTATGGAACGAAGGACTTGATATTCAGCTCGAGCGGGCTCTCCGCTATATCAAAACGGGTCGATAAGGCTTGCACCTTGTCTACCCTGTTCTACTTACTTTTTGGTGCTGAATCGTGCAGCCAAAATTTTGATGGCTTCGATGTTGCGCGGACCTTGGATGTCAAGCTTGCCCGATTCAATAGTGATAATGTTGCCTTTTTTGACTGCTGATAAGCGGTTGTAGGGTTGTGTCTTGCAGAAGGTTGCCGAGTCTTCTGTTCTTATGATGATGAATTCCGGGTCTTTCTGCATGAGGGTTTCAAGGCTATAGCTCCACCCATCTACGTCGCTGGCAATGTTTTTGCCGCCAGCCATGGTGATGATGTCGTTGATGAAAGTATTGCCCCCTGCGGTATAATTACCCCCGGCACCGAATCCAACCACGTAGTAGGCAGTCTTGGGATTCACAATCTCACCTAATGAGTCCAGCACCTTGTCCAACTGCTTGTGTAGTAACTTGTTCAGGCTGTCTGCAGCTTCTTTACGGTCAATCAACTGTCCAATTTTGTCAATGTTGCCGAATAGTCCGTCAAATTGTTGTTTCTCAATGATGCTGACAAAAGGGACTCCCATTTTCTCTAACTGCTGAACATTTTTTTGCTGCACCATAGAACTGCTCAACACCAGTTCGGGTTGTAGAGAAAGTATTTGCTCAATGTTCATGTTGGTGATACCTCCTATACTGGGAATTTTCTCAACCTCAGGAGGATAAGTGCAGAAATCGGTGCGTCCGACCAAAAGGTCGCCAGCACCTAATGCAAACATGATCTCGGTAACTGAGTGCGACACGCTGACGATGCGGGTAGGGGAGGAGGGTACTTTTACCTCGCGACCATAATCATCTGTAAAAGTATATGATTGGGGTTCTTTATTGCCTTGTTCTTGTTGTTTGCAACTGCAGAGGCTGGCTACAAGGGTCAGGCAGATGATTAAAATAGGAATGCGTTTCATAATACAAAAAAAAAGGGGAGTGTATCATCGTGGTACACTCCCCTGATTGTGTTTATTTGGGTGGGTTGTATTCTTCACCCATTGTATAAGTGTGTATTACAGCAGAGTGGCCAGTTTGGCAGCGAGGTCGCTAACGCGGGTGCTGTAGCCCTTCTCGTTGTCGTACCAGCTGATAACCTTCACCATGTTGCCGTCCATCACCTGGGTCAGCAGGCTGTCGAAGATAGAGCTATGGGTGTTGTCAACGATATCGATGCTGACGATGGGGTCTGCGGTGTACTGTAAGATGCCTTTCATGGGGCCTTCAGCAGCTTCCTTAATGGCAGCGTTGATTTCCTCCTTGGTGACGTTGCACTTCATCTCTGCAGTGAGGTCAACAACAGAACCGTCGGGGGTAGGAACGCGCATGGCGAAGCCATCCAGTTTGCCCTGCAGTTCGGGAATCACCAGACCCACAGCCTTAGCGGCACCACTGGAGGTGGGAATGATAGAAACGGCAGCAGCACGGGCACGACGGAGGTCGCTGTGAGGCTGATCAAGAATCTTCTGGTCGTTGGTATAGCTGTGGATGGTGTTCATCAAACCGCGTTTGATGCCGAATTTGTCGTTCAACACCTTGGCCATAGGAGCCAAGCAGTTGGTGGTGCAGCTAGCGTTGCTCACGAGCTGCATTTCCTTGGTGAGGATGTTGTCATTAACGCCCATCACGATGGTGGCATCCACGTCGTCGGCCTTACTGGCGGGCACGGTCAGAATCACCTTCTTGGCACCAGCGTTGATGTGTTTCATCATCTGTTCTCTCTTCTTGAACAGACCGGTAGACTCAATCACGATGTCAATGCCGAGTTCTTTCCAAGGGAGGTTCTGGGGGTCGCGCTCAGCATAAATTTTCACCTTCTTGCCATTCACAACGATGCAATCGCCTTCGGCATGCACTTCGCCGGGGAAATTGTCGTGAACGGAGTCGTATTTGAAAAGGTATGCGAGAGTCTCTGCGCTGGTAAGGTCGTTCACGGCGACGACTTCAAGCTCAGGATGGTTTTCCATGATAGCACGGAAGGACATGCGTCCGATACGGCCAAAACCGTTGATAGCTACTTTAATCATATTATTTTGATTTTGAAATGTTTATGTATTAATTATTTTTTTGTAACGATTTACAAATATACATTTTTTTTCTTATTTCAACAAAAAAATGTAATTTTGCAATAAAAATAAGGTGCCAAGAAACTCATAATTGTCAATAATAGTGAAAAGTAATCCCAATAGTGCCTATTTGATAAGGAGGCTACTTCAACTTACACGTTGGTGCTTTTTCTTGTTATTGCTATTCATCATATTTGGCCTCTTTTATGCAGCTACTCAATGGCATGGCTTTGGGAAAGTGGTTGTTTTGATAGTTGCAACAATGCTGGCGATTACGATTTTTCAAGTACTTTACTGCAAATTTTTTCCTCCAATAATTACTCCATTGATGATTAAGCGCTACTTTGAGCAGTTTAAGCTGCAGGGAAGAGAGAAACATTTTGAATGGAAAGTAGTGCCGATTGAGTTGATTTCTCATTTTTTGGTAGATTTGGCAAATGTTGCCGAAAATTCAGGCCTTTTCCTTTACGATAAAGGCATTGCACATCATCAACTTGTTGTTGCCTATAGGCATAACAGAACTTCACCAAGTCTAAAAGGAGGTAGCACTATCACACAGCAGACAGCCAAGAACTGTTTTCTTCCACATTCCCGTACTTGGCTTCGTAAAGTTGTAGAGACCTATTATGTTTGTTTGATGGATTTGTTATGGAGTAAGAAGCGTATCATGGAATGTTACCTCAATATCGTAGAATTTGGTGACGGCATCTATGGCTGCGAAGCCGCAAGTCAACACTATTTTCACCATTCGGCTGCCACTCTAACCTTGGAAGAATCTGCTCTATTGATAGCCTCTCTGCCATGGCCGTTGCGGGGTAACCCCAATAGTCATTTTCCCGGCTATGACAAGCTTGTGTTAGATGTTCAAAGTTGGCTCCTTTATCACGGCCCCATTGACTGGAATGTCAAGCTGAGGGATTTGGATGCGTCCAAAGTAAGAGTGTGTAATCGGGGGCTTGTCTATTTTATCTGCTGGTTGTGCTTGCAGAAATACAACGAACTAAAAAATACATTCAATGTCAAAAAGACGCAAAAATAATAAGAAAAAAGTAAAAAAAGGGCTCAAACGTTGGAAACAACTCTCCTTCAAGGGCAAGATTTGGCGTTTCATTTGGGTCACACTATTGGCACTATTTGGTTTCTCAATTTTTCAGGTGCTTTTCTGTGCCGTTATCAATCCTCCCATCACACCGCTCATGGTCACCCGTTTTTTTGAGCAGGTCAAGGACCCCAACCGCGAGGTGCGTTTCGAGCGCGACTACGTGCGGTTGGATAAGATTTCTCAAAACCTCGTCAATGCTGTCACCGTTTCCGAGGACGGTCTCTTCATGTACCATCACGGCTTTGATGTCAAGCAACTGAAGATGTCTTATATCGAAGGCAAGAAAGGCCGTCGCCACCGTGGAGGCAGCACCATCAGCATGCAGACAGCCAAGAACTGCTTTCTGCCTCACAAACACAGCGTTGTGAGAAAGGCTGTGGAGGCTTACTACACCACACTCATAGAGAAAATATGGGGCAAGAAACGCATCATGGAATGCTACCTCAATGTTATTGAGTTCGGTGATGGTATTTATGGTTGCGAAGCTGCCAGCCAGCATTATTTCCACCACTCTGCTGAGCACCTTACCCGTCGCGAGGCCGCCCTGTTGGCTGTCTGTTTGCCTTCACCCCTCAAGATGAATCCTGGCCGTCCAGGACCTTACCTCAATCGCCAGGCCTCAGTCGTTCAAGGACGTATGTCAAAATACGGCAAAATCAATCTCGATGCCAAGCGAGAAGACCTCAACCCAAAGCATCTGAAAGAGATGGATGAAACCCTTTGGGACTTTGCCTGGTGGGTGCTTACCGATGGCGAGTCGCTGAAACCCAAAAAGAAAAAATAGATCTTGTGGATTGGGACCGACATATTCGTGATTTCGAGACCTACCTACGCCTCGAGCGCAACTTGGCCGACAATTCGGTACAGGCCTACCTGCGTGATGTCTCCCATCTGCGCCATTATGTTGAGCCGATAGGCATCGAACCGCAGGATGTCACGGTCGAACACCTGCAGGGACTTCTCAAGCAACTCAATGAGGCACACGTGGCCGTCACCACCCAATGCCGCATTATCTCGGGCTTGCGCACATTCTATAAGATGCTGGTGATAGAAGATGTGCTCAAGAGTAGCCCTGCCGAACTTATCGAGATGCCCACCCGTCCCCAGCATCTGCCTGATGTGCTCAGCGATGAGGACATAACAGCCCTCCAAGCCACCTTCGACCTTAGTAAGCCCGGCCCTGCCCGCAACTATGTCATCGTTGAAGTTCTCTATGGATGTGGTCTCCGTGTTTCGGAACTCTGCAACCTCAAGCTTTCCAACATCTATCCCAAAGAGGAGATGCTGCAGGTCTTTGGCAAGGGGAACAAAGAACGGTGGGTCCCCATCAATCCCCATGCCCTTCAGCTCTTGCAGAACTACCTATTCACCATCCGCAGCCAGCTTACCCCCCAGCCTGGCGAGGAGAAATATGTCTTTCTCAACCTTCGTGGGCACCATCTCACCCGTGTGGCAGTCTTCCAGTTCATCAAAGAGGCTGTCGAAAAAGCATGCCTCCATAAAAACGTATCACCCCACAGCCTCCGCCATAGCTTTGCCACCGAGTTGGTGCAAAATGGTGCCGACCTGCGCGCCGTGCAGGAAATGCTGGGCCACGAAAGCCTTTCCACCACCCAAATCTACACCCATCTCTCCCGTCAGTATCTTCGCGACACCATCACCACCTATCATCCCCATTATAAGAAAAAGTAACCTCCTAGTGTTTTTACGCTCCTAAAGATTATTGTAATGTCTCTAATATCTATTCTCATAGGTCCTGCCGTAGGTGCAGTCATTGGTGGCCTCACCAATAGGCTGGCCATCGCCATGCTTTTCAGGCCCTATCAAGCCCACTATATGGGTAAGTTTAGAATTCCACTTACCCCCGGCATCATCCCCAAGGAAAAAGGTAACATCGCCACCGCCATCGGTAATACTGTCAGCCAGCAGCTGCTCGACACCGAAAGCCTTGCCCATCAGCTCCTTTCCGACGATATGGAGCAGAAGATATCCTCTTTCATCGACCGTTTCATCCACCGCCTACAACACAATCCAGTCACCCTCCAACAGTTCCTCCTGTCGCACATGGAGCCCGAAGAGTATGCTCACCTCACATCTCAGGTCGAGGATAGTATAACCCTTGCCATTTCTCGTCAACTAACCAACCCAACCCTTGGCAATCAGGTCTCCTCCTTAGTGGTGGAGCAGGTGATGAGCAAGATGCGCGACAGCCTTCTTGGCCGTTTGGGTGCAGGGGTACTCGAGCTCATGCGTGACTCTGTAGAGCACATGTTGGCCAATAATATCAACCAAATGCTGCAAAACAATGCCCAGCAGATGGTCGGAGATCTTGTAGGCTCAGAATTCGACCAACTGCTCTCCAAGCCCATCAAGGAGATTTGTGAAGGAAAGGAAGAACTATTTGCACAATTCAAGTCTGCCACTATGAGGTCTTACCGCAATCTTGTGGAGACCAATCTGCCGAAAGCTTTGACGGCGCTAAATATTCAGCAAATCATCGAGGACAAAATCAATGCCATGGATATGCGCCAGACACAAAAAATGCTGATGCAGCTCATGGATAAGGAACTCAAAGCCCTCGTCTGGTTTGGTGTGTTTTTGGGTTTCCTAATGGGTTTTGTAACCAATATTATTTAAAGGAGCAATTTGCTACACCTCATTGAATTAATACAAACATATCAGAAACTAAATAATACAACAAGCATGCGTGAGATTAACGATATCATCATTCATTGTACGGCCACTCGTAAGAACAAACATCACACAGTGGATGAAATACGTCAGTGGCATCTTCAGCGAGGCTTTGATGACATTGGTTATCATTATGTCATTTACATTGATGGCACCATCCATGTGGGTCGTCCGGTACAGATTGTTGGTGCCCATACCTATGGTCACAATCAAAACAGCATCGGTATCTGCTATGTCGGGGGCCTTGACAGGCGTGGCCGCCCAGCCAACACACTCAACCGGGCTCAGGAGCATTCGTTGGTTTCGCTCATCACCGTGCTCCAGAGTATCTTTCCGCAGGCTGCCTTGCACGGGCACAACGAATATTCCGACAAAGAATGTCCCTGCTTCAATGTCTCCGAGTGGTGGAAAGAATCACAAGGCTACATCCATTAATCGCTTGCAATTATAGTCTCCAATACTTGTCAAATACGTAATTGCTTCAAAATTTTCATAAATCGTAATTCCCACAACTCAAACATACAGAACACCAAGTTATGATCAAAGACCTTTATCTTGCTGCCGGCTGCTTTTGGGGCACCGAGCATTTCTTCAAGCAAATCAACGGCGTAACCTTCACTCAGGTGGGTTTTGCCAATGGCAACACTCCCAACCCCACCTACAAGGAGGTCTACACCGACACCACCGGCTATGCCGAGACCGTCCATCTGCAGTACGACCCCCTCAAGGTCAGCCTCTCCTTCCTTCTGCAGATGTACTTCAAAGCCATCGACCCCACCAGCCTCAACAAGCAGGGCGAAGACCAGGGTACCCGCTACCGTACCGGTATCTATTATGTCGACCCCTATGACCTCCCCTTCATCAACCTGGCCATGGCAGAGGAGGCCAAGAAGTATGGCCTGCCCCTCTGTGTTGAGGTCATGCCGTTGCAGAATTTCTATAGTGCCGAGGAATACCATCAGGACTACCTAGTCAAGAATCCCGACGGCTACTGCCACCTGCCCATCGCCCTCTTCCAGTATGCCCGCAACAACCAAGACACCCTCACCCTAAATAAATCACAGCAATACCAGCTTCTCATCAAGCAATTCACCGCTCTCGCCGCTGGCGAGACCGACACGCTGGCCCTCATGGCCAACGCCGCCGCACTTATTCACGAGACCTTCCATTTTTGGTGGACTGGCTACTACCGTGTCGTGGGTGACGAGCTGGTGCTTGGTCCCTTCCAAGGTCCTGTGGCCTGTATGCATATTGGTTTTGGCAAGGGTGTCTGCGGCACCTCATGGAAAGAAGACCGCACCCTTCTGGTGCCCGATGTCGAGGCCTTCCCAGGCCATATTGCCTGTAGTGCAGCCTCCCGTAGTGAGATAGTGGTGCCTATTCACAAGAATAATCAGGTTGTTGCCGTTCTCGACATCGATAGTCAGCACTTATCCACTTTCGATGATTGCGACCAGTACTACCTCCAAACTCTCGTCCAACTGCTGCCATAAACTGCTTGCTGTTTCCTTGGCCAGTCTGTTTCTAAGCAACAACCCCAAAGTGGATGGTTAGGTATTCTGTCACTAATCCATTTTTTTTTCATATCTTTGCAATTTCGTATTTTGAGAAATAATAAGCTATGGCAGAAGAAAAAAACGATATTATTCAAGAGGTTACCAACGAGGACTATAAGTGGGGCTTTGTTACCGACATCGCCACCGACACGATAGGCAAGGGGCTGAATGAGGATGTTATTCGTCTCATTTCGAAAAAAAAGAACGAGCCCGACTGGCTGCTGGAGTTTCGATTGAAGGCATTCCGCAAATGGCAGACCATGGAGGAGCCCACTTGGGGACATCTGAGGTACGACAAGGTCGACTACCAGGATATTATTTACTATGCCGCTCCTAAACAACAACCTAAGAAGAGTATGGACGAGGTTGACCCCGAGCTGTTGGCCACCTTCGACAAGCTGGGCATTCCCCTTCGTGAACAGAAGGCGCTGGCCGGCGTTGCCTACGATGCCATCATGGACTCCGTGTCGGTGAAGACCACTTCGCAGAAAGCACTCGAGGAACAAGGCATCATCTTCTGTCCCATCAGCGAAGCTGTCCAAAACCACCCCGACCTTGTCAGGCAGTATCTCGGTTCGGTGGTGCCCATTGGTGACAATTTCTTTGCGGCACTCAACTCGGCAGTTTTCAGCGACGGCTCTTTCTGCTATATCCCCAAAGGAGTCCGCTGCCCGATAGAACTCTCCAGCTATTTTCGCATCAACGCCCGAGGAACTGGCCAGTTCGAACGCACCCTTATTGTCTGCGATGAGGAGGCCTATGTCAGTTATATGGAGGGCTGCACCGCTCCCCAGCGCGATGAGAACCAACTTCATGCCGCCATCGTCGAGATTGTTGCCCTCAAAGATGCCGAGGTCAAGTACAGCACTGTGCAGAACTGGTACCCGGGTGACAAGGAGGGCAAGGGTGGCATATATAATTTCGTTACCAAACGCGGCATCTGCAAAGGTTCCCACTCCAAGATCTCTTGGACCCAGGTGGAGACCGGCAGCGCTGTCACATGGAAATATCCCAGTTGCATCCTCCAGGGCGACGACAGCAGCGCCGAATTCTACAGCGTTGCCGTCACCAACAACTACCAACAGGCCGACACCGGCACCAAGATGATCCACATTGGCAAGAACACCCATAGCACCATCATGTCCAAGGGCATCAGCGCCGGACACAGTCAGAACAGCTATCGTGGCCTGGTGCAGATAAACAAGAGTGCCGACGGTGCCCGTAATTTCTCCCAGTGCGACTCGCTGCTGCTGGGCGACACCTGCGGTGCCCACACCTGGCCCTATATCAAGGCCAACAACAGCAGTGCCATCTTGGAGCATGAGGCTACTACGAGCAAGATTTCCGAAGACCAGCTTTTCTACTGCCAGCAACGCGGTATCTCGGCCGAGAGCGCCGTGGGTCTCATCGTCAACGGCTATGCCAAAGATGTCCTCCGCAAACTGCCCATGGAGTTCGCCGTCGAGGCCCAGAAACTGCTCAGCATCAGCCTCGAAGGCAGCGTAGGATAAACCCTTCTCCCTATAATATCTATCATCTCTACCCAATGACACACAAACTTTCCATGGATGAGCTTCACCGCATTTCGGTGGAGGAATTCAAGGCTGCCGACAAGCTGCCCCTGACGGTGGTGCTGGACAATGTGCGCAGCCAGACCAACATAGGCTCTGTTTTCCGCACTAGCGATGCTTTCCGTGTCGAGCGCATCTGTCTATGTGGCATCTGTTCAACCCCGCCTCATCGCGACATCCATAAGACTGCCCTCGGGGCCGAGGAGAGCGTCGCCTGGAGCTATCACGAGGAGACGGCCGACTGCCTGCAGGTGCTGAAAGAGCAGGGCTATAGGATTTATGCGGTGGAGCAGGTGGACGACAGCATGAAGCTGGATGCCCTGCCCGAAAGCCTGGGAGAAAAGGTGGCCGTGGTGTTTGGCAACGAAGTGGAAGGCGTGCAGGAAGAGTTGCTCCCCCTCTGCGACGGCAGCATCGAGATTCCCCAGCAGGGCACCAAGCACTCCCTCAACATAAGTTGCGCCGCCGCCATCGTCCTCTGGGAACTCTGGCAGCGGCTGCATGTTTAACCTAGTATAGAATTGTTCTTCACTCTTCGCCCATTCCGCCGTGGGGGTCGTAGGTGAGGGTGATTTTGTCGGTGATTTCGGTCCAGTACATGGTGGGGTAGACCGCGGTGAAGTTGGCGGGGAGCCCGTTGGGGAGATATTCGTAGCTCCAGGTGGACTCGGAGGTGGTGGTGGAGTCGTTGCGACGGTCATAGTGATAGTTCACACGGCGCACCATGTTGTTGCGGCAGAGGCAGGTGGGGTCGTCGATGAAACCCTCCTTGCCGATGAGTTGGGAACTGAAATAGCCTTGGAAGGGATTGGGGTGGTTGTCGTAGAAGTATTCTATGTGCGAGAGGCCTGAGGTGTACCATGCCATTGAATCGGCCGTGGCACGCACCAGGTTGCCGTTCTCCCATTCTAAGGTCCACTGCTTCACCAGCGTGTCGGTGTGGTATATATCGTACAACCACTCTTGGAGCGGGTGGGTGAAGACAATGGCGTAGGGGTACTCTTCGCCGTTGCGGTAAAGGAAATCGGTGGTGTAGGTGCGGTTGCCGTTCTGCCCGAAGGGGAAACTGATGCGGCTCAGCAGCCCGCCGGAATAGGCAAAGCGGTATGTGCGCAGGTAGTTGCCGTCCGTACCAAGACTGTAGCAGATGCTGTCCAAGCGGCCGTTGCTATTGTAGTAGTAATTGTCGATACGAGGGCTGTTAGAATAATAATAGGTGCCTGTGTAGTCGAATTCCACTTGGGCCAGACGTCTGTCGGAACTCCAGCTCCAACGGTCGAAAAAGGTGAGGGAGTCGATGCTGGCTTCCACCCCCTCTTCGTGCAGGTCGTGGCGCATTTGCACCACGGCGTTTACTGGTTGATACATGCCTCGGAAGGCATTCTGCGTGTTAGGAAAGATGTCGTCGGTGCGCTGGCAGGCCGCCGATAGGAGCATGAGGGTGCAGCCGATAACTGTTGCAGACAGTGCAAAATGATTCTTTTTCATGAGGTTATTGTTTTTTTGATGTTTTTGTTAGCAGCCTCTCTTTTTGGCCCAAAAGCTGAGTCCGGAGTACCCTTGCTCATATACTTTTCTGCGCTCCATGACGGTGCCCAAGTGGGAGTATTCGATTTCTATGACCAATACGAATGCTTCCTGTGGCAGATGTTGGATGATGAAGGAGTTGTCGTAAAGGCAGATGCAGTCGGTCATTCCTTGCTCGCCCAGATGCTCCACTGCCCACACTGTGTCACCATTGCGGTGGATGGTGGTGGTAATGTTCTGGTTCCCTTTGCAGTCCAGGATCATGTTGTAGTGATTGACGGTCATGAAGCGTTGCTCTTGATTCCAATCCACTATGACAGAGTCGGTGTTCATGTCTTTGGCGGCCAGTTTGTCGGTGCTGGTGTGGCAGTCGGTGGTGGCCATGTCGTAGGCCCATAGGCCGTCGTCCCAGCCACATTTTTCGCAGCTGCATATCAGTGTGGCGCAGGTTATGGTCACGGCCACAAGGGTAAGAAGTGTCTTTTTCATTTTGGTTGGTGTTTAAGGGTGAATACAGTACATTTCTAATTGAAACTATTTTCGTAGACGGTAACGGTCTCCGTCCTGTCAAACCACATGGTTTCCACCTCGATGACTAGCGTGAACGGTGTTTCGGGCAGGTATTCGATGTCGAACGAGTTGTCGTATAGGCACACGCAGTTGGTCAGCCCCTGCTCGCCCACGTGTTCAGTCACGCGGATGGTGTCGCCCTCGCGGAGGATGGTGGTCGGGATGGGCTGGCGCATGCCGCAGTCCAGCATCATGTTGTAGTGGGATACGCTCATGGAGCCCCCTTCGAGGTCCCACTCCACGACGATAGAGTCGGTGTTCATATCCTTGGCGGCAATGGGGTCGGTAAAGTGGTGGCAGTCGCTGGTGACGATGTTGTGGACTACTGGCGTTTCGGGCCAGTCCTTGCATTTGGTGCAGCCGCATATCAGAACCATGCAGGTGGCGGTCACCGCTGCAAAGGTAAGGAGAATCTTTTTCATTTGTCGTTATTTTTTGGGTTAAGAGTAATATCATAGTTTATATCGCCTTGGCCTTCGTACCAATGACGGTTGCCCCCACTGAGAGGCACGCCCGCAGTGGGAATAATGACCGTGGTGTCTTTGTAGCTGCCGTTTTCGGTGCTGTCGATGTCGGCGAAGGTGACATTGTCGATGGGCAAACTGGGAAATGCGCTTTTGAGGGTGAAGGCGTAAGCTCCTTGGGGGTCGGTGGTGTCGTAGGGATGGCCATAATGGTTGACTTCAATCCCCGGCATGGGCTTCCCGTCGGGGTCGGAGACGGTACCTTTGACATGATAGGTGGCTTCGGGAGTGCCGTATTCCACCGCGCTCTCGGTACAGCTGATGCCCAGGGCTGCGGCGGCTAGCGTCAGCAGCCAGCTCTTGAATTTCAGGTAGCGTTATTTTCATATTTCTTAGGTGTTAGGGATGTCCTTACTGGGTGGCACCGTAGTGCTCGTCGGTGATGCTGAAGGTGAGTTTGCCGTAGTAAGGGTTGCCGAGGAAAGGTGCGGTCTCTTTTAGTTTCTCGTCGTAGGTGTAGTTGTCGCAGTGGTAGTTGTAGGGACTGATGCCGGTGGTGTCTTCGGGATGGTAGACCACGAGCTTTCCATCGTCAAACCGTAGTTCGACCCCATTGCCATAGTACCACTTCAGCCAGTGGGTGCCTTGTTCGTAACTGGCTCCGCCCAATCCATCCATGGATTCTACCACAACCTCTTGGTTGGGCTCTATGGTATAGGATTTGACTTCACGTTCTATGGTGGTGTCATTATCGTATTGGCTGTTGTACATCGGGGTGATGGTGACGGTGTGGGAGGAGTTGTTTTTGAAGGCGATATCCTCGCTATAACCGGGGTCGCAGGAGACCATCAGCATGGTGAACGTTAAAAGTATAAAAATCCAAAAGTGTCTCATGGGGTTCCTTTCTTTTTGTGTTGTGCTATTGTGTGTTAGAATTGGTGTTTTTTTCTGTTTCATTGATTAATATTCTGATGATTATCGTCGTTTGCTATACGCCGCAGATGGGTGGATGATGGCTTGTGGCGGTTTGCTTATTCCTCCGCCCAAGGGTCGTCGTAATAGAAATAAGATTTGACGGTGACGTCGGTCCAATACAGGGTGTGATAGGTGGTGGTGACGCTGCTGGGATAGGGAGGACGAACGTATTGGTAGTCCCATCGGGACTGGGAAGTGGAGGTGGTATTGTCGCGGCTGTTGTAGTGGTAGTATGTGCGGCGCACCAGGTTGTTTTTGCAGAAACAGGAGGGGTCATCGACGATTCCGTCGTGGCTGATGAGGCTGGAATTGAAGTAGCCTTGGAAGGGGTTTGGATGGTTGTCGTATGCATATTCTATCTTCGACAGCCCGGTGCAGTACCATGCCATGGAGTCGGCCGTGGCACGTATCAGGTTGCCGTTGCTCCACTCCAGCGTCCATCGTTGTACAAGTGTGTCGGTGCCGTAATTGTCTATCATCCAGTTTTGTAGTGGATGGGTGAAGACAATGGCGTAGGGATACTGCTGTCCATTGTGGTAGAGGAAGTCGGTGGTGTAGTTGCGGTTTTCGTCTCCGAAAAGGAAGTTGATTTGGCTGAGCAGCCCGTCGGAGTAGGTGAAATGGAACGTGCGTTTCGACACTCCTCCGACGCGGTGACAGATGCTGTCCAGCCGCCCGTTGCTGTTGTAGTAGTAGAAGTCTTGTGTAGGTTCGGTAAGATAGTTCTGCTCACGGTCGAATTCCACAATGTCGAGCCTTCTATGATAGGTATTCCAGATCCAGTTGTCGTAATAGGTTAAGGAGTCGTTCCGGGCTTCAACCCCCTCTTCGTGCAAGTCGTGGCGGATTCTCACCACGGTGGCAGCTGGCGAGTAAAGGCCCCGAAAAGCATCTTGCGTGACTGGTCTTGTGTCGTTGGTACGTTGGCATGCTGTGGCTAAGAGCAGAACGGACGCAACGGCTGCTAGGCTTTTGGTGAGGGTTATTTTGTCCATGGGTTATTGTTATTTAATGGTTGATTTTTGCATAGGTGTTGGTGATGGTTTCTATGCCATTACCAGAGGTGTAGTTGATGTTGTATTGTATTTTCACTTTCAACATGTGGTCGGTCAAAATCAGAATCTGCCATGTGTTTATTTTGCCGTGTCGGTCAATCATCTGCAGATTGGTACCATTAGTTGAGATGTTCCAAGTATAGGATATTTCATCATAAATGGGGGGCCATATCTCTGCCTCACTTCTTTCTTCCACTATGGCGATACCGTTGTCGCGGAAATGTAAGTTCTTAACCTTTGGGTGTTCGGGCACGAAAGTGGTGTCGAGAGTATAGTTGCCATAGAAGTTGTATTCTTCCTCACCACTTTGGTAAGCCCAAGAACCGATGAGGTTGGGTCGGATGGCAAGACTGGTATTCAAAAGGTTGGAACCCACCTCTTTTTCACATGATGTGGCTGTGATGGCAAACAACAGGAGGAGGAAAGAACCGATTAGATAGTTTGGTTTCATGGTTAAAAGGGTTTATTAATGATGTATTATATTGTTGGTGTGTCCTCTTAGATGTTCCCTATGTAAGGCTATAAGATGTTAAAAAGGTTGAGTCTCAATCCAAATGCCAAGTGGTATGGGGTGACGATATATTGATTGTTGATGTTCAGTTCTTTCATAAGAGGAGTGAGCCCTGTTTCTATATAGGCACCAAGGAGGCCGTAATTGACGCTGAAGCGAGTTTTTAATTGAAATCGGCTGAAAGATAACTTTTTGATGTAGTTGTTGACAACCTCCTCATCGTTTTGTTGGAAGGTGTAAGTGCGCGAATGGGTGCAGTAGAAATAGAATTGTGGTATCAATTCCAAACTAAGGCTGAAGGAGTGTTTCTGGGCATTGGGATAGAAGATGAAATGTAGGGGGAAGTCAATAGACATGGTGTTGATGTGGCTGGTCCATGTGCCTGCATCAGAGGTGATATAGGAGTCCATGGAAAAGCCATGATTTTCGCTCGAGAAGACGGTGTTTGAAGAGAGAAACTGATAGTTGCTCGTGTGATATTCGACTCCAATGCCAGCTGCTTTATGTTCGTCCATGTAAAAGGAGTAGCTCAATTGCCAGCCCTGGTCGAGAGCAAATTTTCCTTGTATGGGGTCGTTAATTAGGCCATTGCCTGTCAGCCACTGGTTCCATCCGAAGAAAAAGTCATTGTGTAGGCGTTTGTATTCACCGTATTTCTTTTTGCCCAACAAAACGGCGGAATTTTTTTTGCGATTGCTAGTACCGTTGATAGTGGTGTGTCCGACGGTGTGCACCTTGCCATCGTAGAGAACCATGGCATTGTCGCTGATGTCGAAGGTGAGCAGGTATAGGGTACTGTCGTTAGCAGCCGTGGTACCCACATGCAGGGTCATGTCGTTGGCGGCAGCCGTTGTGGTGAGTCGGTTGCCTTCGATGACCACCAGCCGCTCTTTTGTGCTGGGGGCCGAGGCAGTATAAGAAATCCAGTTGCATGTGTCCTGCTCTAAGCAGACAATACAGTTGCCCGACACGACAATGTGGCTGATTGTCTGTTCGAGGTTCTGGCGGTAAGTGGTGCTCTGTGCCATAGAGAGGAGGCCACAGGTTAAGAAGGCTAAGATGAATGCTGTTTTTTTCATAATCAGGAGGGGGTATATTGTTGTTTGTATTATTATTCTGTCATGATTGAGGCATCGGCCAGCTCCTGCGATTCGCGCAGTGAGAGGAGTCCGTTGTAAATAATATCGTGGATGTCTTGCTTGGTTTGGTCAAGGTTCTTGCGAATGTTGTGTGCCATCTGCAAAAGTAACGAGGGCTCTTCTGCTTTTGTTTGGGTAGGTATCACTTCGGCCAGATTGTCCACTAGGATGACGTCATTCACCTGTGCCAGTTTCCGACTCTCCAAAGTGGATGGGAGGTGGTGGGGTTGCCTGTCTATTAGGGTGGCATCAGCCTCCTCTGTGGCCGTGGAAAGAACGGCGGGCAGTTGGTTGGCATGAGCGGTTAGGTTTTCATCAATAGGGGATTTCGCTACTGCCAATGAGGCCGAAGAAGGATTCTTCGCATGATTGGTTGCCAAAGGTGCTGATGGGGCCTGGTCGATGGATGTTGTATTCTCCGTAGTTTCATGTTCTTCAACAGGTTCAAGCGTTGTGGCAGGCTTTGTGGATTGTGCCACAGTAATTCCATCTTTCGTCTGAGAGGGGAAAAACATATAAACGCCCCAACCCATTGCCAACACCACACAGGCGGCAGCAACCCAACGCCATGTATATTTCTTGTGTTGAGGTTGAGCAGAAGGTGGTTCGGCCGTGACTACCAGCGTGGGGTCGTAGTAGGCCTCCATCTCCTCGCGGATGTCGGGGTGCTCCAGCAGAAAACGCTCCACCTCCAGGCAGGTGCTGCTGTCCAGCTCTCCCTCTTGGTAGAGGTAGAGATAGCTCTGGTAGTTTTCCATGTTAATCATAACGCGTGTTTTTTAATTTCGTTTATCTTCAAATAATTCTTTTTCAGGTTGATGCGGGCACGGTAAAGGATGCCGGTCACCTGCGACTCGTCCAAACCGACTATTTGGGCAATCTCCTTGTAGTGGTAGCCCTCCAGGTCCTTCATCAGCAAGATGGCTCGGTGCTGTTCGGGCAGTTGGTTGAGGGCTTGCTGCATGGCATCGTGCAGTTCAAAGTTGTCGTGCTGCAGGTACCACTCCTCTCGTGTAATCTCGGGCACGATGTGGCGAAACCGTTCCTCATGTCGGTGTTGGTCGACCCAAAGACGATACATAACCCTCAACATCCACCCTTTGGCTTTGTCGGGCTCCACCTGGCTGCGGTGTGTCCAAAGCCTGACAAGGGCCTCCTGCACCATATCCCAAGCACTGTCGCCATCAGCAGTATAGCGCACAGCAAAACGGTATAGATCCTCACGTTGTGTTTGGGCAATATGTATGAATTCTTTTTCAACCATTCAACCAATAAACGTACAACCACCCCAAAATATTTGCGCCCCTCATAAAAAAATTATTAAGTGAAGGAGTAAAGGCTCGGAGAGCCTTACTCTCAATAACCCGTCGCGGAGGATGTTCTCAGTTGTGGCAGATTTGCAATCTGACGCAAAATACTATAAGGATTTTCAATCCGTAAAGCAATAATTCTCGCAGAAATCGCAGATTTTACTATCAACTTTTAACGCTAAACTTTCAACTACTCTAAACTTTCAACTCTCAATAACCAATAAACAATAACCAATAAACACTAACACCAATAACCTATAAACTTTCAACTATAGAACATCGAAAAACACGAAAAACTCGAATGTGCAAGCTAAAGCTTGTTTTTTATTAACACGAATTACCATTAATTAACCATTAATGGCTGGCGCGGACTTTGATGTCTCGCAGAAAGCGCAGAAAGCGCAGAGTTTACTATCAACTAAATGTGCCACGTATCACATGTATTACACGAATTTGGCAAGCTAAAGTTTGGTTTGATTACGCGGATTTACTTTATACTCAGAGACCTTTCAACTCTCAATAGGAGACTTCTATAAATCACCTCGAAGAGGTGTGATATGCGAAACGTTGCGAAAGTCGACGTCGCGACCGAATGGGAGCAACGTTTTTTTCCGAGAGCAGAGCCGAACTTGTTCGAGCTATGCCGAGATGCAGCAACGTCTCGTAGAAACACGGTTCAAGCCGAAGGCGCAGTGCCGTGACATTCAGACATCAGAGAACTGCGTCCCAACGGGACGCGACACAGAAAACTAATAAATAGAACACTCTATTGCTTGCAATAAAAGTCTCCAATTCTTATCAAATTCAAAATACGCAATTTGCAAATTCTCAAATTCTTGACAAATAAAAAACTTAAACTATCAACTCTAAACTCTCAATAACCAATAACCTATAAACAATAAACTTTTCACTACTTTAAACTATAATCTATCAACTAAAATAGATCTCTCCTTAAAAGAAAAGAGCTCACCCCGAAGGGAGAGCTCTTTTGGGTATCCTTGATAGGGATAGGATTATTTGAGCAACTTGGCTATGCGCTTGCTGATGTTTTTCTCGAGGTCTTTCTTCATAGATACTTCGTGGAGGGAGCCGGTGAAGTTGCCTGTAATGGTGTTGCCGTTGGCGGAACCGCTGAAGTTGATGGTATATGTATCGCCACTAATGGTGCAGTTGAGGGTGCCGCTATTGAGGATGAATTCACTCTCCATTTCATCTTCGTCATTGATGTAGAATTCCATGGCAACAGCGTTGCCAGAAGCCAGCTCGTCTTCGTCGGTGGTGATAGTGTAGCTGCCGTTACTCAAAGTATGTAGTGAGCTGATGTCGAGGGTGGCATCCATTTGCGAACTGAATAATTCGTACAGGTAGTAGCCATCTGTAGAAGTCCAGATGCCAGATATCAACTGATATTGGTTGTCGTTGACGTTCACGGTGCCATTTCCGGTGGGGGTGTTGAGGTCTATCAGTTTGCCTTGGTAGAAGATGTCAATGGCCTTACCAGATTCAGTAGTACCCGTGGCGGCAATTGTATATATGCCGTCCTCTTCTGAAATCTTGATGGAACCGTTGGCCATATAGTCATCTTCAGCCTCTTCATCGTCGGAGCTCATCGCACCCAGCGTGCCGGTACTGGTGAAGAAGAATGTGTAGATGTCGGTGAAGGATGCTCCACTTTCGCCAATTTCTTCAAGGCTCATGACACTGAAACTGTAGTTGTTGCTTAGTTGGAAGTAGTAGACGTACATGCCATCGGAGTTCATCTTAATAATGGAGTTGATGGCCAGTGTGTCGTTGCCATAGTAGAAATGACTGTTGTCGATGGGCTCCTCAGGTGTGGTGGTGTCGTTGGGGGTAATAGGCGTGATTTCTTCCTTTTTGCAGCCAGCCAGCATCATGGCGGCCAACACGATGACGGCAAGAGCTGTCATGGCTTTGTGTGAGAAAAGGTTCTTTTTCATGTTGTTGAATAGATTGGTGAATTGTGATTATTTTGAATCTTTGTTTGATAAGTTGGATAACGCATTTGAAGTATACTTATTGTGTGGGCAGTATGATTTTATTTTTCGGCCTCTGGGCAATAAATAAATACTATATGCGTTTTCTTAAAGATGACTAACAAACGCAAGATTATCAACGACCCGGTGTACGACGGGTTTCTAACCATAGAGGACGACATCATCTTCGACGTGCTCAGCCACCCCTTTTTCCAGCGGCAGCGGCGCATCAAGCAGTTGGGCTTCACCTATTTGGTCTACCCAGGCGCCATGCATACACGCTTCAGCCACATGCTGGGTGCCCTCAACCTCATGGGACGTGCCCTCGAGGTGCTGAAGGTAAAAGGGGTGCAGCTCACCCACGACGAGGTGCTGGGGGCCAAGCTGGCCATCCTCATGCACGACATCGGCCACGGCCCTTTCTCCCATACCTCCGAGCATACGCTGGCCGACATGCCCCACGAGGTATGCTCGCGCCTCTACATGCAACGTCTCAACCAGGAGTTCGGGGGCGGCTTGACTACTGCCATCAGCATCTTCGACGACAGCTATCCCAAGCATTTCCTCCATCAGCTGGTGAGCAGCCAGCTCGACATGGACCGCCTTGACTATCTGGGCCGCGACAGTTTCTTTACCGGTGTTAGCGAGGGCATCGTGGGCACCGACCGCATCATCAGCATGCTCAATGTGAAGGACGATGAACTGGTGGTGGACGAGAAAGGCATCTATTCGGTCGAGAAATTCATCATCTCTCGCCGCCTGATGTACTGGCAGGTCTACCTTCACAAAACCGTTATCGCTGCCGACAACCTGCTCCTCAACGTCCTCCGCCGTGCCCGAGAACTGGCTGCAGCCGGCGACAGCCTTGGCATTGACTTCATGCCCCTCTACGATTTCCTCTGCCACCACTACACCGAGCAGGATTTCATCTCCAACCACCAACTGCTCGACCGTTTCGCCCTGCTCGACGATGGCGACATAGTCATGGCCCTTAAATGCTGGATGAGCCATCCCGACACCGTCCTCCGCACCCTCTCCGAGCATCTGCTCAACCGCCACCTCAGCGCCATCAGGGTTTCCGACAGGCCTTTCGACCCTGCGATGTTGGACACCCTCCGCACCCAGGCTCAGCTCCTCTACGGCATCGGACCCGAGGAAAGTGAGTTTTTCGTTGGCACTGGCAAACTGCATAACCATGCCTACGACTACAACGACAAGGAAATCAAGGTCCTCTTTAAGGATGGCACTTGTCGCGACATAGGCGATGCCTCCGACCAGTTGGACCGCCATTTCCTCGAAAAACAGGTTACCAAGTACTACATCTATTACCCCAAATCACTCCGATAGAACCCCACCCATTCAACGCCACACAAACTCTCAACTCTAAACTTTAAACTGACTCTAAACTCTCAACTCTATACTGTCTATCAACTCTCAACTCTAAACTTTAAACTGACTCTAAACTATCAACTCTATACTGTCTATCAACTCTCAACTCTCAACTTTAAACTATAAACACTCAACTCTCAACTATAATAACATGAACGTCCATTTCATTGCCATTGGCGGCAGCGCCATGCACAATCTGGCCATTGCCATGCACCTCAAAGGCTGCCATGTGACTGGCTCCGACGACGAGATTTTCGACCCTGCCAAGAGCCGCCTCCAACGCTATGGCCTCCTGCCCGAGTCCTACGGGTGGCACCCCGAGCGCATCACCCCCAACCTCGATGCCATCGTTCTGGGCATGCATGCCCGTATAGACAATCCCGAGCTCCTTCGCGCACAAGAGTTGGGATTGAAGATTTATAGCTATCCCGAATATCTCTACGAGCAGTCAAAGGACAAGACCCGCGTGGTGATTGGCGGCAGCCACGGCAAAACCACCACTACGGCCATGATCCTTCACGTGCTGCAGCATTGCGGCATCGAGGCCGACTATATGGTGGGTGCCCAGTTGGAGGGTTTCGAGGTGATGGTGCGCCTGAGCGAGACGGCCAAGGTGATGGTGATAGAGGGCGACGAGTACCTGACCTCACCTATCGACCGCCGTCCCAAGTTCCACCTCTATAAGCCTCATGTGGCCATTGTCACCGGCATCGAGTGGGATCATATCAATGTTTTCCCCACGTTTGAGATATACAAGGACCAGTTTGTCCAATTCGTAAACCTCATAGAACCAGGTGGTAAGCTCATCTATTGCAACGACGATGCCGAGGTGCGCGACGTGGCGTTGAAGAACACACGCACCGACATCACCAAGCAGCCCTACGATGTGCCACCCCACGAGGTGGAGGAAGGCATCACCTATCTCAACACCGCTCACGGTCGGGTGCCCCTGCGTGTGTTTGGCAACCACAATCTGCTTAATCTCACAGCGGCCCGCTACGCCTGTAACAGCCTTGGAGTGACAGACAAACAGTTCGACGAGGCCATTCAGAGCTTTGGCGGTGCCAGCAAGCGGCTGGAACTGGTCAAGGCTACCGAGCATAGCGCGGTGTATAAGGACTTCGCCCATGCCCCCTCCAAGCTGCGCGCCACGATTGCCGCCATGAAAGGACAATACCCCACACGCCGCTTGGTGGCCTGCATGGAGTTGCACACCTTCAGCAGCCTCACCGCCGAGTTCCTCAAGCAGTATGCCGGCACCATGGACGAGGCCGATGTGCCCTTTGTCTACTATAGCCAGCATGCCTTGCAGCTGAAAAAACTGCCCAACCTCGACCCCGAACAGGTGCGGGCCTCCTTTGCCAACGATAAGGTGCGGGTGTTCACCAACTCCAAGCAGATGGTCGACGAACTGCATAAGATGTCGTGGCAGGATGCAAACCTGCTGATGATGTCGAGTGGCAACTTCGACGGCATCGACTTCAAGCAGCTGGCCGACGAACTTATCTGAAGTACGAATAAAAAAATAAAGAAGTGTCATCCACAGACATACAAGAAGTAAAGCGGTTTGGCCGCAGCAAGAATCGACATTCGGTGCTGTTCTATCACTACCGGTATGCTCTGTTGGTATTTGTGGGTTTAATAGTGATGTGTCTTGTGATGCCATTGATTGTTGATGGCTGGTCGGCATATCAGAAAGAGTACTTCCACCGTTTTATGCTGTGGGGACTGTTTGTCTCGGCCTGTATCTCCATTTTCGCCTCGTGGGTTGGTAAAGGAAGTTTGGTGGAGTCGGTAGTGATAGATTATCCACAGAGGGAAATACGGGTGACACATTACAGACTTCCATCTACCTTATGCGAAAGAAAGCTGTCGTTCGATGGGCTCAAGTGGGATGTAATGAATGGCGGTCGTAGTTGGGACCGTCTGCGGCTCAAACCTAAAGAGGGGAAAAAGGTCGTTATATGCATGATGCATTTGGGTTGGAAGATCGATGATTGTTGGGCATTGATGGATGCCCTGTCTTTAATAACTCCAAAAGATAAATAATGGTATGACTAAATTTCAAATAGGGGACAAGGTAAAGTTCCTCAACAGTATCGGTGGCGGTGTCGTCACCAAAATCACCAACGATTTCATCTTTGTGCGTGACGATACGGGTTTCGACATGCCTATGCCCGCCAACGAGTTGATTCGTATGGCAGATATGAGCGGTGTGGGCAAGGTCTTCAACCAAGATGTGCCCGGCGAATTGCCCACCGCCGAGGAGGCAAAGAAGGCTGCGGAAGCTGAATCGAAGGCTGCCGCCAAGGAAGCAGAGCTCAACCGTAAGTTGAAAGAGAAGTTCACCGGCTCGCCGGACGACGACAATGTCGACAAGTTGCGCGAGGAGAATATGCGGCTGCGGTCGCAGGTGGCTAATCTGCAAGACCAGGTGAAGAAGTTGAAGGCACGTTTGGAGCAGGTGCAGGCGCACAATGCCCAGAAGCTGAACGAGAATGTGCTGCTGCAATACATGACCCGTCCCGGCGAGGCGGAGGTCGACCTGCATATCGAGGCCTTGACCGACCATCCCGAACGGCTCAGCGACGTGGAGAAACACGAGTTGCAGAAACGTTTCTTCCGCACCTGCCTCAACCATGCCCTGCTCAACGGCTTCAAGAAGGTGGTGTTCATCCACGGCGTGGGCCGTGGCGTGCTCAAGACCGAAATCCACAACGAGCTGGACCTGTACGACAACGTCCAATACATCGACGCTCCCATGTCGCTCTACGGCGCCGGTGCCACCGAAGTCTATTTCAAAACGAAAGGTAAGAACTGACCCTTTTTTATGGCGTAACAATAATAATACCCCCCCTATGAGCAGACAAATCACAATAGGCAACCTCACCCTTGGCGGAGGAGCCCCCATCCGAGTCCAGTCCATGACCAATACCGACACCATGGACACCCATGCCACTGTCGAGCAGACCCTGCGCCTTGTTGAGGCAGGCTGCGAGTTGGTGCGCATCACCGCCCCCGATGTCAAGGCAGCGGAGAACCTCTATAACATCAAGAACGAGCTGGCACGTCGGGGGTGTACCGTCCCCTTGGTGGCGGACATCCATTTCAACCCCCTTGCTGCTGAGACGGCGGCCACCATCGTGGAGAAAGTGCGTGTCAACCCCGGCAACTACACCGACCGCAACACCGGCAAGACCCATTTCACCGAGCAAGAGTATGCCGACGAACTGAAGCGGATAGGCGAGAAGATGTCGCGCCTCATCGAGATTTGCAAGCAGCACCACACCGCCATGCGCATCGGCACCAACCACGGCTCACTCAGCGAACGCATCATGTCGCGCTACGGCAACACCCCCGAAGGCATGGCCCAGTCCGCCATCGAGTTTGCCCAGGTATGCCGTGAGCAAGACTACCACCAGCTGGTCTTCTCCATGAAGGCCAGTAACGTGCAGGTGATGGTGCAGAGCACACGCCTTTTTGTCGAGAAGATGCACGCCCTGGGTATGGACTATCCCATCCATCTTGGTGTCACCGAAGCGGGCGATGCGATGGAAGCACGTTACAAAAGTGCTGCCGGTATTGGCGCATTGCTTATCGACGGCATCGGCGACACCATCCGTGTCTCCCTCACCGAAGACCCCGTCGAGGAGATTCCCGTGGCTTACGGCATCCTTCAAGCCGTCGGGGCACGTATCAGCAAGTGTGAATATATCGCCTGCCCCTCCTGCGGCCGCACGCAATACGATATCCAGCAAGCCCTGCAGCAGATAAAGGCGCGCACCCAGCACCTCAAAGGTGTCAAGATAGGCGTCATGGGCTGCATCGTCAACGGCCCTGGCGAGATGGCCGACGCCCACTACGGCTATGTAGGCCAAGGTGCGGGCAAGATTACCCTCTACAAAGGCCGTCAAGTGGTCAAACGCGACATCCCCCAAGCCGCCGCCGTCGACGAGCTCGTCAACCTCATCAAGGCCAACGGCGACTGGATAGAGCCGTAATAAAACGAGAATAGATAGCTACCCTTTGTTCGCGAATCCTAACGGGTTCGCATTACCCTCCCATAGCGACCGGAATGAACCTTTGTTAAATCCGGTTCGTAAGTATTTTGAAATCAGGCATTACGGATAAGACTTTGAAATTTACTCAATGCATTGAGTAAAATTTTAGAATGCTTTCTAATGTGCTTATTCCATGAGTGTTATGGAGATTCAAGATACAACTTTTTACGCTATCAACAAACAAAATCTACGCAAGCATCTGCCGAGTACGTAAGAGTCGGTTCCTTGCCCCAAGCACAAACTCCCCCAAAAGGAGGATTTCATCTTTGGTATCACATATTACCGCACATAATTTCTCCGCCAAGTTACACTTTTTTGCACACCACTTGCCTGGTTCACTACCTTCTTAGCACTTTCTCAGCCCTTCCGAGTTTACTTTTTAGGGCGCAAGAAGCTAATTCAGCTTAATGAATGGCACGTAGCAATGGGCTCCGCAAAGCTGTAAATGGTTGTTGCGCACATACTCCAGAATCTGCTTGCGGGTGGCAACGGCGGTAGTGGGGTCTTGGTCATAGCGTGCACAAAAGTCGGGATTGTCCAACTGCAAATCCTGTGAGTGCAGGATATCACCGGCTATCAGGCAGTTGCCAATCTGGAAGAGGGTGTGCCCTGGCGTATGGCCGGGGGCGGGTAGGGTTTGCACGCGACCGTCGAAGAGAGCCGCATTGTCGGCAAAGGTGACAATCTTACCTGCGTAAGCTTCTTTCACCTGCTGCCAGCGGGCGAATAGGGGAGAGGTGGCCTCCCATTGGCTGGTGCTGGCATTCTCGGTCTCAGAGAGATAGATGGTGGCCGAAGGGAAAGCTGCCTTGCCGTCCGCGAGCAGCCAGCCGATGTGGTCGGGATGCAGGTGGGTGAGGCAGATGGCATCGATTTCCTCAGGAGCGCCCAGGTTCTCCATCAGGCGGCCGCCCGCTTCGGCACCTATTCCGGCATCGAAGAGCACGGTGGGACCCTCGGCAAACTTGGCTTCAAACACGTTGATGGCCGACCGAGCCCCTCCCGAAGGCAGGAGGGCCGACAAGAGGCTGTCGTTGTAAGAGCCTTTGAATAGCTCTGCCGGCTGCTCTGTGGCTTTGTCGCGAATGGCTATGAGGGTGCAACCGTTTCCGTCGTAATAAATGGTTACGTCGTCGCTTTGGTTGACAAGGCTGTCCTGAACGCTGTTCTCCTGTTGGGTTCCGCCGCATGCCACAGCCATCAAAGCCATCACAAAAGCAGCACCCCATAATAAAATAGTACGTTTCATCATCATGATTGTTTTTCATAAATAACGTAAACTGTTGGTTATTATTGTGCATTTTATAGTTGATAGTTGATAGTTTAAAGTAGTGGATAGTTTATTGTTTATAGGTTATTGGTTATTGAGAGTTGAAAGTTGAGAGTTTATTGGTTATAGGTTATTGGTTATTGAAATTTGAGAGTTGAAAGTAAAATCTGCGATTTCAGCGAGAGTTTTCCCAAGCCATAGCTTGCCCCTATCATTCTGCGTTTTCTGCGATTTCAGCGAGAGTTTTCCCAAGCTTTAGCTTGCCAAATTCGTGTAATACATGTGATACGTGGCACAATTAAGTTGAGAGTTTAGTGTTTAAAGTAGTTGAAAGTTTATAGGTTATTGGTTATTGAAAGTTTAAAGTTTAAAGTATGTGATTCACCATTTTCTCCAATTCTCTAATTCTTGATAAAAAGAAATCCTTTAATGATATTAGCAATTTTTCCCTTAATTCTTGTACTTAATATATTACTTACTTTGAGAATATTTGATGCAGACGAATAAAACTTAAACAATCTCCTCCATGCTCAGAACAGTCCTCAGCAAGACCCGTCCCCGATGCCAACAAACAAAGCATGTTGGCTGTCAGTATGATAGAGGCATCGCAGCGGGAATGCATTCCTGTTCTCGGTATCAAATGGCATGATGCAAACTATTAATTAAAATCAATGAAAAAAAGCGTTTATTATCTCTTACTACTACTCCTGATGGGAACGGGCTCGGCAAGGGCTCAGGTCACCACGATGGGCACCGACTTCTGGGCGGGCTTTATGATGAACTACAAGGATACGGTCAGCGACAATTTCTTTATGATCTCGGCCTTTAGGGATTGCTCGGTGCAAATCACCAGCTCCGACGGAAGTTACGATACCCTGGTCCATGTCACCGCCGATGCCCCGCTGAATGTGCATATCCCCTTCGACTATTGCAACACCTTAATGGATTTTGGCGGGATTACCAACAAAAGCCTCCATGTCGTAGCCACAGATACCATCTCCCTCTACGCAGGTTCCTTCCTGTCGGCTTCTTTCGACATGACGGGCGTTCTGCCCATACCGGCTTTGGGCAGCGGGTATATATTGCAGACCTACGAGTCGCTCTATGACAGCTATTTTGCCAACTTCGGTGCCGAGTTCCTCGTGGTTGCCACCGAAGATTCTACCACCCTCAGGATCACCCCGTCCTACAACATCACCGATTCCTCCCTCTACGGCGATGCCGTCGTCCATGCCCAGGGCGAACCTTATTATGTCACCCTCCACCGTGGCCAATGTCTCTATGAGACGACCACCCGAGGCGAAGAGGCCGACTTCTCGGGCACGCTTATCGAATCCTTAGACGACAAGCCTGTGGCAGTCTTCCAGGGCAATACCTGCTCCAACATCCCGTCCGGTTTTGGTGCCTGCGACCATCTCTACGAGCAGAGCATCCCCATCAACGCCTGGGGCTCACAATTTGTTGTCATGGCCTCCCTCACCCGCACCAACGACATCCTCCGCATCACCTCCTCAAGCGATAACAACCAAATCAGCATCAACGGAGACCTTTTTGCCACCCTCTCGCAGGGCCAGACAATAGAGTATGACCTCAACCAGGCTGTCGCCCTCATCGAGAGCACCCGCCCCATTTCTGTATTCCTCTATCTGGTTGGCGGCCAGTATGGTGGACAGCATGGCGACCCCGCCTCCGTGGTCATCCACCCCATCCAGCAGGTGATAGAAAAGGCAGTTTTCTGCAATTTCCAAACCGAATTACTCAACGACAACTATGTCAATATCTCCACCCGAACTCCATGGGTGGAGCACATGCAACTCGACGGACGCAGCATTGCCTCCCAGTTCCACACGGTTCCCTACAACCCCAATCTCAGCTACGCCAGGTTAGGACTCACCTATGGCAATCACATCATCGAATGTCCCAATGGCGGTTTCAACGCCCATATCTATGGCTTGGGCGAGTGGGAGAGCTATGCCTGTGCCCTCGGTGCCTCGGTGGTGCCCATGCTCAACCGCATCGACTCTTCCGTCTGCTCCAACCATCTTCCTGTCGATTGGTACGGCATCCATTTCGAGGATGCCGACAGCATCACCATTCCTTATCCCGTCCCCAGCATCTTCGACAGCCTTACCCTGGTCCTGACCGTCAACCCGGCCTATGAGAATTCGGTTGAGGATTCTTTGCCCCCTATAGGGTATTATCGCTTCATGGACACCATCTTCTACGATGCCACCTTCTATGAAGATTCCTCCTTCACAGCCATGGGGTGCGACAGCATCAACCGGCTGACCCTCCACTACAAAGAAAGGCTCTGGGTGCCCAATGTCTTCACCCCCGATGCGCTGACCAACAATGTGTTCCAAGTGGAGGGCAAAGGCATCAACACCTTCGAGTGCACCATCTACGACCGGCGAGGCCGGTATGTCTATTCGTGGCAAGGGCTCGACGGCTCTTGGGACGGCACCCAGGTCGGCCATCCGTTGCCCATGGCCGGCTACGTATACTTCATACGCTATTCCTCCATCGACGAACCCAAGTCTTTCCATACCAAGGCAGGCATCGTCACACTCATCAGGTAAAGTATGGAATAGCAAACCGCTTTTAAACTATAAACTCTAAACTATCAACTCTATACTGTCTATCAACTCTAAACTCTCAACTTTTTCTCCAATTCTCTAATTCTTGATAAATAAAAACTCTAAAATAAATAATCTTATGCCACTTAGCGCACTTCCATTAATTCAAGAGGCCGACCTCAAGAACAAGGTCGTCCTGGTTCGTGTTGACCACAATGTCGTAAAGAACGGAGTCATCCACGACCCTTACCGTATCGATGCCACCTTCGGCACCCTTTTCTATATCCTTGCCAAAGGCGGCAAAATCATCCTCATGACCCATGTGGGTCGTCCCCGCAACAAGAAGGACGGCACCATCACCCAGGATGCCTCCACCTCGGTGAAACCGATTGTCGACTATCTGGAGAACAAACTGCATATCTCCATCGAGACTCCCGAGTTCTACACCCACGGCAAGGAGGGCTACCTCAGCATCGAGAGTAGTGTCAACCACTCCATCCGTCGCCTTCGCGAGCATGAGGTAGACATGATCTACCTGCCCAACACCCGCTGGTTTATCGGCGAGGAAGCCAAGGACGACAATGCCGAACGCTTCGCCAACCAGCTGGCCGGCTTGGCCGACATCTATGTCAACGATGCCTTCGGCTCCTGGCAGCCCCATGTCTCCACCTATGGCATCACCAAGTACCTCCCCTCCTATGCCGGATTCCTGATGCAGAAGGAAATAGAAAACCTCGAGCGTATCTTCCATGCCAAGCAGCCCCTCGTGTCGGTGGTGGCCGGAAGTAAGTTCGACACCAAGATCGACAGCCTCTACGCCCTCCTCCAGAAGAGCGACCACCTCATCCTTGGCGGCGTCATCTACAACGCCTACCTCTGTGCCAAATACGGCATCAATATCAAGGGCGTCGATGAGTCGTCCGTTCAGATGGCTGCCGAGTTTGTCAAGTTTGCCGAGCAATATCCCAAGAAGATTGTTGAGCTGCCTTATATCGTTGAAAGCGATGTCTTTGGCGAGCGTGTCGAAGGCAAATACCGTGTTCATGACATCCGCAAACTCAAGAAAGGCACCGAGCTCAACTATGTCCTGGATGTGGCTCCCGAGAGCTACGACGAGCCGGAGATTCTCAATGTCTTCCTCTCTGCCAAGACCATCTTCGTCAATGCCGTCATGGGTCTCGTGCCCCATTTCAACGAAGGCACCATTGCCCTCGACACCGTCATCGACCGCAACCCCCATGCCGTCAAGCTCTATGGCGGTGGCGACACCATGCAGGAGCTCAAGCGACTGCTGCCTGGCCTTTACATCATGGCATTAGACAGCAAAGACTACTACATCTTCACCGGCGGTGGCGCCGTCCTCAAGGCCATCGAGCAGAACAGCCCCTCCGGCCTGGCCCCCGTGCGTGCCCTCATCGACCAAAAAGCCGAACAAGAAAAGTGGAAGCAACGCCTCGGCAACGTCCGCACCCTCCAGCAGAAATTCTAAGAAGCCGTTTAAATTTGATTGATGAATTTTAGGTGATTTCTATTAATTGCCTCAAAGAGGCAAACTCTCGCAGAAAATCCGCATAAAAAGAGGTCGCGACCGAATGGGAGCAACCTCTTTTCAGGATTTCGGTAGACCCTCTCTGCTGGATAATAAGTACCATGTTCAGTTGCGGTGGATTGCAAATATACCGCAACTCTTTTGTTGAGTATCCGCAAGCTAGGTAATTGGAGACATTGCCGAACACACTTGGAATCATCAATCTACCCTGTGCTTTGAAAGAACATACTGTAGTTGATGAGTTCTCTCGAAATCGTTTTCGGCAACGATTGCATATTTCCATGGCTTACCACCATTAGTTGTAGTGTACTGAGAAACTGTTCGGCAATAGTTTTCCGCAGCTTCTTTTTTGTCTTGGACATCCTTGTCTTCCACGGATTTGTCGGCCTTTGTCTCTATCATATAGATGTCAGTGGCAGTTTCTACAATGAAATCAGGTTCATATTGGTGAGCTCCATTCGACCAATATATTCTGAATTGGTTTGGTACAGGACGAATCCATTTTACTACATCTGCATCGTTTTCTAGTAGGTATGCAAAATCCAGTTCTGTTGAGCTGTCGAATTTATATGTTAGGTAGAAGGATTTTGTAAATCCAGTAAAGATGTACTTTCTAACCAACGACTTCTGGTTCCTGTCGAAAGGAATGCGATAGTCACGTCTGCCGTAAGATGTTTCTTCTGTTAGGTGTTGTGGGAGCAACCCTATAAAGGGAAGAACCTTCAATTTGTCACTGGGCACCTTTTCTATAACAAAATGACTCATCATTTGTGTATAGATGCGATTGGTAATGGGCACCTTGAATTGATGCACAATGTTGTTTACTTCGTCAGTTGCTTTTGTATTTTGGGCGATTGCAGCGATAGCTTGGTTAGCCAATTTAAACAGGAGTTCAGCATTCTCGTCATAATCCACTTCTTCAAAGTCGATTAGTCGGGTAACTATCTCCTGCGCAGGGTCTTTAAAATAGCCGCTATTCTTTGCTGTAAGAATCTCCACATCTCTATCTTTCAGTCCCATCCTTATGATTTCATTGTTCAATTCTGGGAAAGAGAATCCGACTGAAGTATCTAAATCGAAATCCTTGAAATAGGCATGGGTTTGAGGCTGGTCAATCACCACACGGGGAATCTCAATCACATTCTTTCGAAAATCCTCAACAACTATGTCTATTACAGCATCTACCTGTTCAAGTTGTTTGTTGGCTTCTTCTTCTGCAAATAGAGGAAACTGTTCTGCGGTTTTCTCGATTATTAGTTGTTGCGTTATTTCTTTAAGTTTCTGCTTATTCTCATCGGTAGAGAGTTCTGCAAGATTCTTAATAGTTGAGTTTAATTGAGGAATGGCTTCCCATACAGCCATTTTGGCATCGTATTCTGCTTTGGCAATTGCTTGCAGGTATTTTTTCTCAGCCTTTTTCTTTTCCTCCTCAAACTTCTCTTCGATATAGGTCTTGCCCCTTACCACAGCTCCTGAACTTGGCTTCAGTTCTTCTTCTTCAAACTCAACATAGCTGAGCTTGTTTAGAAGTGAATTGGGGTCTTGAGCCTTTCTGATAACCTCATCAAAATTCTCATGCGCAATGACAGTTAGTTTGTCTACCTCCGCGTCGCCTGTCCGCTTCCCGCCATAAGGCAGTCTTAAACCTCGACCAATGGTCTGTTCCACCAAGGTGATGGCATCCGCAGCACGTAATGGAACGATGGTGTATAGGTTGGTAACATCCCAACCCTCTTTTAGCATATTGACATGAACAACCACCTCAATTGTATTGTCGGGGTCTTCCAATGAGACGAACTGTTTCTCAATATCGTCATCTTTCTTTGTTGAACTGTCTATTTGCAGTACCTTCCCTTTATATCGTCCATCATATATCTTATTTTCAATCAAGTCAACGGTTTCTTTGGCATGATTGATATCTCGACATACAACCAAGATAAATGGTTTTACAAGCGGTAACTCATGATCCTTGGCGTATAATTCCAAGTGCAATTTAGTATGTTCGTGTATGCTGATGGCATCCTCAAGCTTCAGGACATCCAATTCTTCCGGTGTCTGATTTCCTTTTTCAAAGTTGCGCCGTTTGGCGATAGTGGGATTCTTTACATATTTTCCTTCTTCCAGTGCTTGTGCCAGATTATACTCGTATACGATATTCTTAAAGGCCTTGCCTTTTTCATCGTATGGGGTGGCGGTCATTTCCAGACCTAAAATCGGGCGCAGTTCGTTGATGGCCTTGCGTGATGCATCTGCGTGATATCTGTGCGCCTCGTCCATCAAGATTACCAGGTCATTGAGTTCACTCAGATAATTAAAGTACGATTGTCCAATGTATTCCGACAGCCGCTTCATTTTGGGTGTGCCCCGGTTTCCCTCTTTGCTGTCGGTATTAAACTTGGAGATGTTGAAAATGTTTATCTGTATTTGGTTATCCGAGAACAGGGAGTGTGCTTGGTCGTAGTTGTCGCCAGTAATGACTATCGGCTGATTATGCACAAATTCGGCTATTCCCTTGAAGACATACTTGGAATAGGACGGGTCACCGAAGTCACGCTTCAGCTTCTCATAAAGTGTGAGATTGGGAGCCAACACAAAGAAATGCCGGATGCCTTTCTTCAAATAAAGATAGGCAATGCAAGCGCCCATCAGTCGGGTCTTGCCGATACCTGTCGCAATAGAAAAAGCAAAAGAAGGGAACTCGCGTTCGAAATCTTTGCAAAGAGGGCAAACCGTCTGTGCTTTTACTAATTCAGACTTAATGAATGTCCCCAATGTGTCAAGCTGAGGCTTGGAAAGCGACAAAGAGTCTGTCAGCCTCACCACCACATCAAGAGCCTTACCAAGAGGCTCCCGCAAAGACATCCGCTGTTTGATATTGTTGGCTGTTGGGTTCATTGTTTATTCCATTTGATGTCGTCTTTGAAGGCTGCAAACAATTGTGGGGTGTCTCTTATTATCCAATATTTGAATCCCAAAAATTCTTTATCTATGTTTAGTTCTTCTTTTATGCAATTCATATTTACGTCAGAAGAATCCATACAAAAATCAATTGCTTTTTTCATGAAACCATTAATAATCATTTCCACTTTATCGTAAAAGACTTCTTCATGTGGGTTACGGCTATCCGATTCTGCATCTTTACCATTAAAAATCCTTTCCAATAGTCGAATTGTCTGTGTTACTGCCATTGAAGTATCATTGCTTTTGAATGAGGCCGTTTTGGTGGATGTATCGATTCTTTGCTCTATTATGTCTTCGACATTGTGCATAGTTGGATTCAGTATGTCATCAAATAAGCCGAGTTTTCTGACGTTACAATAACCACAGGACAGAAAAAGATTGTTCCAGTCTTGCCTATTATTGTTTTTGCTGTTTAAATGTTCAATATGATAATTCGCTTCAACAATACATTCGCAAATATAGCATTTCTTATGGTGGTCAACCAATAACTGTCGTTGAACATCCACTCCATCGTATGCAGTTGTTCTCACTAAGGATTGAGGCACATCCTCGCTTTTCTTAATCCTAATCATTGCATCAACTCTTTAATTTTGGCGATATGCTTAAGTTTAGTTTGCAAGTATTCTCCAATTAATGACGGAGAGACCGCTTCTGGTATATTGTCGAAGTCTTTTAGGTAATTTCTTAAGGTTGCTTTTTCCGATACCGATAAATCTTCTTTGTCTAACAATTCCTTGATGATATTGAGACGATGCTGAATATCACTTGAGATGGCTGTCACACCGAAATACCCCTCTGCTAATGATTCATATGAATATTGAGCTAGATTATTAACTGGCTTCTGATGTTCCAAATCGTAGGCTACTGCATTGGGCATAGAACTAAGCACAAATGGGGAGTGGGTCGTTACAATAAATTGGATGTTAGGGAATACCTTTGTAAGGAATGGCATAACCATTTTTTGCAGATCCAAGTGCAAATGAGTCTCAATTTCATCAATTAACACGATACCTTCTTTCAAATATGCCTTGGATACTTGGTTCCCATTTTGCATCCTTAATATCAAGTCTGCTACAATGTTCAGAACAGCCTTAAAACCGTCAGACATCTCATTGAAACCGAACTTCTGTCCATCTTTTGAGATTATGAAGGTGTAACGATTGTCTTGATTAAAGCTTAGTGTAAGATTATTATCTTCAAAAATTTCTTTCAGAAGGTTCTCAAAATCATTAAACCATATCTTAATGTCATTTGCCTTTTCGTTTTCCTGATTACTGATGGACAGGAGTTCTTGAAACTTCATGTCCACAAGGAATTTAATAAACTGTTCTGAAGATGACTTTCTAATATCATTGATAATGACTTGAGGTTTTTGAGGAGAGTCTGGTTCTATCATTTTAATGCTTCTATCCGCTTGATAGAGGGCAGTGACAAAATCTTCTTGTTCGAATTTTGGATAGCCGTCCAAAACACAAGTTACATCACCATACTCTTTTACAATTTGCACACTATCGCTACTTAGGTTGGCTAACAAAACACCTAAGGTACTTTTATTCGTCCCCCGGTTTTTCATTATTTGCAAAGCATCAGCTATCATGTTCAGCAATACAGTTTTCCCACTACCATTCTTGCCAGTGATGATAAGGTGGGGGTACCTATCGTCGGTGATGGGAATATTGATACCTGCTAGCTGGTACAGTTTAGTTATGCGGATATTTTTGATAAAGTGGTTCATAAGGGTGAATTAATTTAATCAAATAACGTGGGTTGGTTGTTTTTATTGTTCTCTTCTGCTTCTTGGGGGGCGGGTTCGGGGAGGTAATCTTCATCGGGGTCTTCTTCGTCGTCCATTTTGGGCATGTCGATGATGTTGAGATTGTAGTTGTCTTTGTTGAACTCGCAGCGGCCGAGAAGCATTTGGGGGATTTTCTTTACCGTTATGTTGGGGTGATGTGTGGTGCACTCTTTTTGGAAGGCGGTGCAGCAGATGAGGAGGCTTTCGCCCTCTTGCATTGTCTCGCTGATAGCATCGAGGCTTTCCACCGTCAGGAACTGCGTGGTGGTGTAGATATAGTCGTGTTCCGAGCTTTGTCCTTGCTTCCAGTAGAGGGCTGTGTCGGGCTGGTAGGTGTATCCCTCCTGCTTGGCCATAGCTGCGGCCAGCATATCGGCATTGTATTCCTTGTTGATGACAAGGTTGCCAAACTGGTCTTCTTTCAACAGACTTGGTGCCAACTCATAGAACTTAAATCCGCTTCCGCCTTTCCAGTTCTGAGCCTTGCTGATGCCGCCTTGGTCGGTGCCGTCGGTCACCATTTTCAATCGAGGATAGCAGTGTGTGTAGGCGTGATTGCCAAGTTCAATACCAATATACCGACGTCCCATCTTTTGTGCGACGGCTGCAGTAGTACCAGAGCCAAGGAAACTATCTAGGACAAGGTCACCGGGATTGCTCCCCAAAGTGAGTACGCGCTCAATAAGGCGTTCTGGTTTTGGGGTTTCAAACACGTCGTCATTATTAAAAGGTTTCACTTCCTTTTTAGCGTCTTGATTATGCCCAACCTCGGAATATTTCCATATCGTCAATGCTGTCATTCCTTGTTTGACTTCTGATAAGAATTTTTTTACAGCAGGTACATTATTTCCATCCTTACCAAACCAAATTCTATTGTCTGCAACTAATTCTTCAAAACGTTCTTTACTTGACACCCATGCTCTACTTTCTGGGGGAGTAACAATTCTGCCACTTGGCAATGTAATCGGATAATCGCAATTTGCATTATATGTCCTTACTGAAAAATCCGCAGTTTTCCATGGCCCTCTTGGATCGTTATCCAAATTTTTATATCGACTATTCATCTCCTCTGAACGTGGTAGTAAGTTGGGGCGCCATGTCTCTTTATTCTTCGCATATACTAAAATAAAATCATGACTGTCAGACAGCCATTTGGCATCATTTTGAGGAGAGTACTTCTTCTCCCAAATTACATTGGCGACAAAGTTCTTCCTTCCAAAAATTTCATCGCAAAGCACTTTGCAATAGGCTTGCTCATTGTCATCAAGTGAAATCCATAACGAACCATTTTTTTTATTCAACAAGTTATAGATTATTTCCAATCTCTCACGCATTAAAGACAGCCATATTGAATGTTCCACCCCATCCTCATAATGTTCAAAAGCGCTCCCAGTATTGTATGGGGGGTCAATGTAGATGCACTTGATTGAATTAGAATATTGATGTTCTAATGCTTTTAATGCAAGAAGATTGTCACCGTGGATAAGCATATTGCCACTCTCGGTGTCACCATAGCTATATTTAGGGTCTTCAATAAGGATGCGAGGTTCTATAGCCTCCCGCTCATCATCCTTACCAATCCATGTGAGTTCTAATTTTTGCTGTTTATTTTGTGCCATTTTTATAAAAGTTGAGACCACATATTGGGATTTGTGATAAGATTTGCCACAATATTCGAAAGCACATCTTCACCAAAACTTTTTATTTTATCTATGATTTTTGTTTTTGCTTTGTCAGGATTTTTTTCTTCTTTTGCGATTGTTTGAATTTCTTTTAATTGACTTCCCGTCAAAGCATCCTTTATTGAATCCAATACAAATGAAGCACTTTGTTGTTGGCTTTGGTTCTGAGAAACAGAAACAACCACACCAGAGTTTTCCTTTGATTTGATAGGACACGGGGTTGGAATGTCTCTAAGTGATTTTAATATGGCAACCATTGACGAAATGCTTCTCGAACTAAACTCTTTAGAATATTTCTCGAAATCCTCAATTGCTCTGTCGTTAGGGAATTGCGAAGCGATAAATCTTTTTGATTTTTCTATCCATGCGGTAAAGGCATCCCCATTTTCAATATAATACGTTGGTTTATATATGATGTTGATACCATTCTCTTCCCCCATGTGGAAAGGTGTTGATTCTACTTTAAATGTAGACCCTTCGTTAATTAAATCGTCAATAGTCATGTTATTTTCCATTTTATTGTAAACAACGTTTCCTCTATGGTTTTCTTTTGCCGTAAACGTTCTTCTACCTCGTCGAAGAGTTTGTCTTTGCGGGCATCAATTTCGTCCTGTGCTTCGAACAGGCTGCGACGTTTCTCGCTGCGTAAAGTCTCCATCTCTTTTATTGCGCGTTGGGCGGCAACCTTCTCTTCCAGTCCATTCAACTTCCGGGCTTCGGCCTTGCGTAGCCGTATTTCGGCATCGAGGTCGCTAATCTCTTTTTCGAGTCCAATCTTCACATCGTCGGCCCATAGACTCAACTTCTCTATCTCGGTGTCGAAAAAGACCTGGTTGCGCTTCTGGTTTTCCTCGCGCACAGCCTCCTTTTGCCTTTTGAGGTCATCCTCCAACATTGAGGACATTAGGTTGCCCACTGTTGCATCCTGTCCTTCTGTGGCGTTGAGAGAGAACATCCGTTCTGCCACATCGGCGGGAATCTGCTTCCCGTCGTCAGTATAGCAAGAGATGAGTAGACTGTCTTCCGGTTCGGAGCTTTCGATGGTATAGCGGTCAATGCGCATCCATCCTGATCTGCCCACCAGTTGCTCCAGCAGTACCACCTTTACGGGCGTATGGCTATAGTCGAACACCACTTCGTGACAAGGCAACGAAACCGACTTCCATTCGTCAATCATATCCTGCGCCAAAGGCGACCCTACACGATAAATCTGTGCGTGGTCGGGGAGTACAGCGTCGCTGCGTTTCTCTTCGCCAGTGGCAGATACCATACAGTAGCTATCGCCATTGTTTAAGGTAAACGAATGCCGTTCCTCGTCAAAAACCGCTTTGCCAGCAAGAGAAAAGCAAGTCAATGCCCAGAGGCGTTTCTCAAAGAGGCTTAGGTTGCTGAGACTTTCGGAGAGATGGCTTTTAAGCTTCTCGCTTACCGACTCGTCGAAATTCTCCAACAGGGTGGTTCGTGCTTTAATCATCTTGTCGGAGATTTCCGAACGTAGCTCCTCTTGTAGTTTGTCAAAAGCCAGTTCTATTTCCTCCGTCGTGCGGCATTCGTTGTAGATTTGCGAAATACGTTTCTCAAAATCCACTCCGTTGCCGATGCTTCCCAACACCTCATCGCTGGCGCCAAAGACACCACTAAAGAGTTGAAACTTCTCGTTCAGCAGTTCATACACTCGTACATCGGCGGCATTGCGCTTGTTGAGGAAATTGATGACCACCACGTCGTGTTTCTGTCCGTAGCGATGACAACGACCAATGCGCTGCTCGATGCGTTGCGGATTCCACGGCATATCGTAGTTTACCACCAATGAGCAAAACTGGAGGTTTATGCCCTCGGCAGCCGCCTCGGTGGCAATCATGATAGTGGCATTGTCGCGGAAATACTCTACCAAGGCGGCACGTTTGTCGGCAGTGGCCGAACCTGTAACCCTGCTGCTTCCTTGGTATTTCTCCAGCCATGATTTGTAGATGGCGGTCGACTGCTTATCATTGTTGGAACCGTTGAACAGTACCACTTTTCCATTATACCCCTTCCTTTCCAGCAACTCACGTAGGAAATCCTGTGTGCGACGCGACTCGGTAAAGATTAAAGCTTTCTTTTCGGCTCCCAGTTTTTCCAACTCTTCAAACCCCTTGTCGAGGGCGATGAACAAATGATTGGCTTTGCTGTTCTTCTTAATCTTGGCCGCCAATTCCTGAAACCCGCGCAGGTCGGCCAACTCTTTGCGGATGGCAGCCACTTCATTGGGGTGTAACACCCCCTCGTCGCCGGGTTCTGAAGCTATAAGGGACTCCTCGTCTTCATCGGAGAGCCAATAATCCAAATCATCGTCCAAACCATCAAAATCCAGAGATAGTTGGTTGCAGTCCTGTTCAACTGACTGATGACGCAATAAATCTTCAAGTCGATCAATCAAGCGAGAAAGGGTTCCGTAGATGGCATAAGTGGACGAAGCCAGCAGTTTGCGCAGAATCATGGTCATCAGCTGCCGTTGGCTGTTGGGTAGCGCATAGAGCACAGGACGCTGCAGATAAGCTGACACCAGTTCATACAACTGTTGTTCTGCATCCGTGGGATAATACTCCTCGCAGATGGCAATACGCTTGGTGTATTTGATGTATTCCAGCACTTGTCGGCGCAGGGTGCGCTTGCATACGGGCTGCAAACGGTTACGCAACAATTGGTAATCCGACTCGGTCAACACTTTTCCAAACTGGCTTTTAAAACTCTTCAAGTCGCCAAACACGAACTCATCGATGATGGAGACAAGTCCATATAATTCAAGGATAGAGTTCTGTAAAGGGGTGGCGGTAAGGAGTATCTTCTTGCGCTTGGAAAGAGCCTCTTTGAGGGTGTTGGCTATACGGTTGGTCGGCTTATAAACATTGCGGAGCCTATGTGCCTCGTCGATGACCACCAAATCCCACGATGTCGCCTTAAGGTAAGCTGCTTTACTGCGTGCAAACTGATAGGAACAGATGATGATGCCGTCGCGACTGAATGGGTTTAGAATACCGTGCTCCACCGCTTGGTTGAAACTCTTTGACTCCAGGATATATGAAGGCAGAAAGAACTTCTCCATCAATTCGGCGGACCATTGTTTCCGCAAGTTGGCAGGGCAAATAATCAGAAGTGTGCGCTTGTGTTCTGCCCAATGCTGGGAAAGGATGATTCCGGCCTCGATGGTCTTTCCAAGGCCCACCTCGTCGGCCAGCACGGCACCATTGGACAATGGGGACTTAAACGCGAAAAGAGCAGCGTCTATTTGATGCGGGGTCAAGTCAACTTGGGCATTTTGCAAGGACGCTGTCAACTTGTCCAAACTATTGGCAGGCAAACGCCTTGTCAGATAGTGGGCAAAATATTTCGCGTGATATGGTGTTATCGAAACCATCTTTCCTTTAAAAATCAGCTATATACGAATATTCAAACGGAAATGCAAAGATACGAAAGTGTTATGACATAATGAAAAAAAAAGGAGTTCTCCGATTAATAATTATTGTCAAGACTAATGAAAGAGGTAAAGAAAAACTAAAAATCAACAAGTTTGATCTGGTAGTAGTCATACGGAAAAGTGGAACGAATTGAGCCAACAAACACATGTAAGATATCTAAAATGACCATGGATGTTGCGATGCTCCCTTCGCAGCGGATGTTCCAGTCGTAGTTCGTTGCGGCAGATTTGTAATCTGACGCAAACTATTATAAGGATTTTCAATCCGGAATGCAATAATCCGAAAATTCCTAAATGACAGATGACAGATTTTTATGAAAAAGAGCGTGCCAAAACTGACACGCTCCAATCATGAAAAGTACACAGAAACATTTATGGCTGAGCCATTTTATTTTTCAGATACAACCATCTGGACACATTGAAACACGGGCATGCGGTTGCAGCGAAATCGTTGTGACCCAAAACCACCTTGATAGATGGATATTTGGCCTTGAGTTCTTGGATGAGCTTGAACAAACTCTCCTCCTGCCTTGGGGTCATTGTGTTGGCATGATTGTTTTTCTTGTCAAGGCCACCCACATAAGCAATGCCAATTGAATTGGAATTGTGTCCTTTGCAATGGGCACCCACCTTTTCAATAGGTCTGCCCTCATGCACAGAACCATCCAAATAGATGACATAGTGATAACCGATGTCCGAAAACCCGCGTTCCTTATGCCAGCGTCTGATTTCATCAACAGTTACAGCCCTACCTTCGGAGGTTGCTGTGCAATGGATGATGATTTTGTCAATCTTTCTCATAGGTTCTTCCTTATTTTGCGGGTGCCTCGGTGTCGCCTGGCAATTCGAGATTGTTGTTGGTGGCCTCGTGCATTTCCTTTAGTACAGGGCATTCGGGATAGTACCTGCAGGTGGTCACCTTATCTATTGCCGACCTCAGTTTCTGGAGTTCGCTGGCAAGTGGATTGTACACCTGCTCTTTGAATTCCTTGACGTATTCCGAAGAGAGATTGAACTCCTCGCGGTTGGCCTCAACGCGGGCCTTCTTGATTTCTTGGCGGTATTTTTTGGCGCTCACCAGCCAACCGCAGTTGCCCAGCAGGGCCAAGACGGCTAAAATGATGGGGGTTACGTTATCCATGTTTTGTAAAGTTTATAGGTTATTGTTTATAGGTTATTGAAAGTTGAGAGTTTAGAGTTTAAAGTTTAGAGTAGTGGAAAGTTGAAAGTAAACTCTGCGTTTTCTGCGATTTCTGCGAGAAATCGAGCGTCAAAGCAAAGGGCTGCCCTGTAAACGGCAACCCTTTAAGAGACTCAAATTTCTAAAATCGTGTTATGAAACAAAGCTTACAGAGTGAATTCTGCGGTGATTACAGCGTCCTCATTTGCCGTGATATCCCAATCTTCCTCGAACCATTCGCCTTGGTTCCAACCTACGAAGGATGCACCTGGGTCGGGTTCTGCGTGAAGGTGGACGATTGTTCCGCGCTCATATTCGACTTGTTGTTCGTCTATGATAGGATTGCCGTTGGCAGTAACCGAACCATTGGGACTCACGTTGAATGAGAGCGTCACCGCGTCTAAGGGTTTACGCTGGGAGCAGCGGGCGTGTTAGGAGTCAAGAACTCCTCGGACAGAGTGCCACCATAGGAAATGATAGCCTTGTCGCGAGCATCCTCAGTCTGGAAGCCAGACAGGATGGAGTTGTTGACCATGAAACGCTGGGTGCTGACCTTGGTGCCAGAAGTGGCACGGCGGCTGTGAATCCACACAATAGCACCGTTGACGGCTGCATCTGCGCCCAAATTACCGCTGACGGTGCTGAAGCCGTGAGCGTTCACCACGTCATAGAGCATGGTCTCGTCGTCGGCACCGTCGAGGGTGATTTCAAGTGCCTCGATAGTCACGCGGGGAACACCAGTAGCGGCATCCATGGTCTGCGTGGCGATGAAGCAAGTGATTTGGTCGCCATAGCGATAGTTGGGGTTGTTCTGCACAACGGCATCGCTGAAAGCCTTGATGTCGGTGCTTGCGCTGATGGTGAGACCACCCAGTGCAATGTCGGTGGAAACGAGGTGGGAAGCATCCTCAGTCATGATGACTGAAGGCAGGGAACCGCGAGTCACTTGATAGGCAGCCACCACGCAGCCGTCCTGACGGGCCTGGTCCTTGGTCAGATAGACGGGAGCAGCCCCGATGTTGGCGCTCATGAACTCGTTGTAGTCGCTCACGCGGCTGTCCTTGTTCTCGAACGAAGGATGCAGGTTGCCGTCGAAAGAGCGGTAAAGAGCCACGAGGTTGGCCCACTGCACGCGGCGGATCATCTGGGCAAAGGTACGCTTGGGGGTCTCCTTAGCCTGCATTTTCTGTTTTGCCACCGTCTGGCCGTTGAGTTGCGAGAAAGTCCAGTCGCCAGCCGAGCCGCGCAGACGGGTGTTGATACCGGTTAATATTGCCATAACGCTTTTGTTTCAGCCTCCTCGGCCCGGTCCTTAGTCGGGTGTTTTGTGGAGGAGGGGTCGGCAGGGAGAGGAGTGGGGCGACGGGGCTTCCTTCCACCCCTGTGCGCGCTTCTCTCCCTTTTCGACGATGCAAAGATACAACCATTTTTCGATTGCATTTCCCTTCCGTTCCCAATGCTTCCGATACATTCCGCATGCTTCCCGTCAGTTCCCATAAATTCCTTTGCACCCCCTCCGACAGGGCTCACCCAGGGCCTCAAAAAAAGCCTTCACCTGTGTCCGCGAGAAGATTTTGCTCCTCTGATGTAGAAAGGTTATTGGTGTTAATGGTTATTGGTGTTAATGGTTATGGGTTATTGGTTATTGAGAGTTGAATGGTTATTGGTTATTGGTTATTGGTTATTGAGAGTTGAAAGGTTATTGGTTATTGGTTATAGGTTATTGGTTATTGAAAGTTGAGAGTTGAAAGTTGAGAGTTTAGAGTAGTTGAAAGTTGAGAGTTGATAGTAAAATCTGCGTTTTCTGCGATTTCTGCGAGAGTTTTCCCAAGCTTTAGCTTGCCCATTCGTGTTTTTTCGTGTTTTTCGATGTTCTATAGTTGAGAGGTTATTGGTGTTAATGTTTATTGGTTATAGGTTATTGGTTATTGAAAGTATAAAGTTTAGAGTAGTTGAGAGTTTAGCGTTAAAAGTTGATAGTAAAATCTGCGTTTTCTGCGAGACATCAAATCTTGAAATTTACTCCGCATTTATGGTAATTTACTTTCGTATGCAGAAAAGAGTGGTGCTGCCCTATCTCAGGCAGCTCCAGCCACCGCCGTCGGCAACAAAAGCCTCCGGGCGCTCACAAGCCTCGTAGGGAATATGTCACTCAAAGAACAGAAGGAACAACTGGCCTTCGTTAAGACCAATATCCACAAAACCAATTGGGAATCAAAGAGATAATGTTGCCAGCAGTAGGTCATAAACCCCAAGCGTGTGACAGTTACAGTTGTGACAGATAAAAATAAGGGGTATCAAAAACGCCTCTTATAATATATAACT
>JAEEGG010001322.1_pt1 | contig 67694 bp, 48 predicted proteins | sample 9134161 | NCBI WGS metagenome assembly JAEEGG01 (sample SAMN16246543, study PRJNA631951) | gut metagenome | biome: gut microbiome; feature: rumen; material: CR-attached | host: Bos | place: Iran: Karaj | collected 2018-10
TAAAAGAAGATTATATTATCTCTTATCTCATATCTCTTATCTATTACTCTCCTCTCTTCCCGAAAATAGCTTAATGTCTACTTTCCTACTTTCTTACTTTCCTACTTTCTATACGATTGAATCATGGAGACCCTAAGTGATTATTTCGAATGCACAATGGTACTACGCTCGAAAAAGCTGAAATAAATTTGGCGGTTTACTCGCTTAATCGTACCTTTGTAAGCAAAACTTGAACGTTATGGCAGAAGATCAATGGCAATGGCAGGAGCCGGGTACGGCGTGGAGGGGTGTCGGCATTTATCATATTACGCTGACGGTGCCGTCGCGCCTGCCGCTGTTGGGCACGTTGGTGATACCTCAGAACGATCCTTCTCAGGCGCGAGTGGAGCGCACAGCACTGGGCAATGCCGTTGTTGATGAGCTGTATGTGATGTGCAAGCACTACCCCGCCATTCGCATTCTCCAGTTCTGCCTGATGCCCGACCACCTACATGCCGTCATTAGGGTGACAAAGGTCATGGAGACAAGCATACGCAGCGTGGTTCGCGGATACTGGCAAGGGGTGAAGAAGCTGGGAAGGGCTTATACTTTGGCGGTTTCTCCCGAATTAAATTCGGGAACAACAGACCAAGGGAAGACGACGACGGCGGGCCAAGGGACGACGAAGGCGGCGCGGCAAGGGACGACGAAGGCGGCGGGCCAGGGGAGCGGCGGCTGGGCCTTTCCTGTTTTTACGGAGCGGCCGTTTATTCGGCCTTTATCGCGGCGCGGTCAGCTGAAAACGATGATGCACTATGTTCGGATGAACCCTCAGCGGCTGGCTACTAAGCGGCTGATGCCGGGGTTCTTCAGGGTACAGAAGGACATCAACATTGGTGGCCTCAGCTTTGACGGGGTGGGCAATGTGGCGCTACTTCATGCCGAGCAGTATGATGTGGTGCATGTGCGCAGCGTCTGGGTGAAGGCCGCAGAGCACGGTGACAGTCAGACCCTTCGGGACTATATGAACGGCTGCGTGCTCAAGGCTCGCAAGGGGGTGGTGATGGTGTCGCCATTCATCTCGCAGCAGGAGAAGCAGGTGATGCAGGTGTTGATCAACGAGCAGCACCCCTTCATCGTGCTTGCTGACAATGGCTTTCGCGATTATTACAAGCCCTCTGATGCCCTTTTTGATGCTTGTGCTGCTGGCCGGGTGCTGATCTTGAGTCCCTGGCCTTATGACGCTGGCAAGCGTCACATCAGTCGCGCCGACTGCGTGGCCCTGAACAATATGGCCGAAGAGTTTTGCAAACGAATTTCTCTCGACTTTTCGTAACTTTGGCTTCGCCGAAGTTACTATGCGCTCGGAAATGAAAAGAAAATGGAGTTTTCTTTTGCATTTCTCTCGCTTTTTCGTAACTTTGCGCTCATTCGAGCGCGAAGATATTCCGTCTCGGCAAAAAAAAGAATAAATTCTTTTGTTTTGCTCTCGACTTTTCGTAACTTTGTCGCAAAATTCCGTTAACCGTTATGATACAGATACGCTGCAAGAACACGGGAGTGACGAAATCCTTCCAGGAGGGAACGTCGCTGCTCGACATCTATCAGGAGTTCAAGGACGACATCCAACTGCCCTACCCCGTGGTGTCGGCCAAGGTGAATAACGTGTCGCAGGGACTGAAGTACCGTGCGTTCCAGAGCCGCGACGTGGAGTTCCTCGATGCCCGCGAGGGGTCGGGGCACCGCGTCTACGTCAGGTCGCTGTCGTTCCTGCTCTACAAGGCGACGCAGGACGTCTTTCCAGGTTCCAAGCTATTCATCGAGCACGCGCTGTCGCGTGGTTTCTACTGCAACTTCAAGCCCACCCTCCACTCGGACGAAGGCCGCTTGCAAGGCAAGAACCCCTCACGGAAGGAGGGGCGAGGGCTTACCAACGAAATGGTGAAACGCATCAAGAAGCGTATGCAGGAGATTGTGGCCCTCGACATCCCCTTCCGCCGCATTGAGTCGACCACGGAGGAGGCCATCCGCGTGTTCACCGAGCGTGGTTTTTCTGACAAGGTGAAGCTGCTGGAGACCAGCGGACAGGCCTATTCCGACTACTATATGCTGGGCGACACCGTCGACTACTACTACGGGCCGCTGGTGCCGTCGGCAGGCTACCTGACGGTGTGGGAGCTGGAGCGCTACGAGGAGGGCCTGCTGCTGCGCGTGCCCGACTGGAACGTTCCCACGAGGGTCGCCGAGAAGGTGCCGCAGCCGAAGACGTTCGAGATGTTTGCCGAGAAGACGCGCTGGGACATCATCATGCGCCACTCGAATGCCGGCGACGTGAACAAGGCCATCATGCGCGGCCAGGCATCGGTGCTGATACAGGTGAGCGAGGCGCTGCAGGAGAAGAAAATCGTGCAGATAGCCGAGGAGATCTATCGGCGCTACGAGGAGGGTACGACGAAGATGGTGCTCATCACCGGCCCGTCGTCGTCGGGCAAGACGACGTTCTGCAAGCGACTGAGCGTGCAGCTGCTGGCGTGTGGCCTGCGCCCGCTGTCGGTGTCGACGGACGACTACTTCGTGAACCGTGTGGACACGCCGAAACTGCCCAACGGCGACTACGACTTCGACAACATCGAGACGGTGGACTACCACCTGCTGGAGGACCACCTGAAGCGCCTCATGCAAGGCGAGCGCGTGGAGGTGCCGGAGTACAACTTCGTCACCGGCAAGCGCGAGTGGAACGGCAAGCGGCTGAAGATGGGCAGCGACACGGTGCTCATCATCGAGGGCATCCACGCCTTGAACCCGCTGCTGACGAAGAACATCGACAACGCGCTGAAGTTCAAGGTCTACATCTCGGCGCTGACGAGCGTGTCGCTTGACGACCACAACTGGATTCCCGTCCGCGACAACCGTCTGCTGCGCCGCATCATTCGCGACTACAACAAGGGCGCCTTCACCGCCCAGGAGACCATCCGCCAGTGGAAGAACGTGCTGGCCGCCGAGGAGCAGTGGATAGCGCCGTTCCAGGAGTCGGCCGACGTGATGTTCAACTCGGCACTGAACATTGAGTTCGCCGTGCTGCGCACCCATGCGGAGATCATCCTGTCGTCGGTGCCGAAGAACTGTCCGGAATACTCCGAGGCTCACCGCCTCTTGAAGTTCATACACTTCTTCCTGCCCATCAGCGACAAGGAGATACCGCCCACGTCCATCATGCGCGAGTTCGTCGGCGGCTCGTCGTTCAAGTACAAGTATTAGACCGTTATGTATTCAAACAAGGAAAACGTCAATATCCTCACGGCGCTGCTCGTCAGCCACGGCGTGCGTCATGCTGTGGTCTGTCCCGGCAGCCGCAACGCCCCCATCGTTCACAACCTCAACGAGTGTCCCGACATAGCGTGCCACCCGGTCACCGACGAGCGCTCGGCGGGCTTCTATGCCCTTGGTATGTGGCAGGCTACCAGGAAGCCCGTCGTCGTCTGCGTCACCAGCGGCACGGCCCTGTTGAACCTTGCGCCGGCAGTGGCCGAAGCCTACTACCAGCAGGCACGTGTCATCGTCATCAGCGCCGACCGTCCGCCACAATGGATTGACCAGCTGGACGGACAGACGCTGCCACAGCCGGACGCGCTGGGACGCTTCGTGCGCAAGGCTGTCACGCTGCCCGAGCCTCGCGACGACGAGGAGCGGTGGTACTGTAACCGGCTGGTGAACGAGGCGTTGATCGTCGGCCACGGACCGGTACACATCAACGTGCCCATCAGCGAACCGCTGTTTGAGTTCTCCGTAGCAACGCTGCCCAAGGAGCGGAAGATTGAGCTGCTGGCTGCCGACATCACGCCCCAGACGCTGAGCCACGTCGTGCGCCGCTTTATGAACGCCAGCCGCCCCATGCTCATCGCCGGACAGCCCTGGAACCCGCTGCTCGACGAAGCTGTCCAGGCCATCGGCGACGACGAGAGCTACGTCCCCGACTTCGTGCTGTACGTCGGCGGCAGCCTTGTCAGCAAGCGGGCAAAGCGTTTCCTGAGGAAGGCTGGCGAGACATGGGTGGTCAACGCCACCGGCGAGGTCACCGACACCTTCATGAACGTCACGCAGGTGATCCAGGGTGACGGTCAGGTCGTTGCCGACCAGGTGCGTTTTCTCATCGAACAGGACTGTCCGCCCTTCGTCAAGCGCTGGGAGGAGCTCCTGGGCAGTCTGCGCAGCCAGATTGATGGCCGTGACGTGCCGTTCTCGTCGGAGGCTGCCGTGAAGTACTTTGAGACGCATCGGCGCGACGGCATCGTCCACTATGCCAACAGCACCGCCATCCGTCTTGCCAACACCTACTCACGCCGTCCCGTGTTCTGCAATCGCGGTGTCAACGGCATCGACGGCTCGCTGTCTACGGCGGCCGGCTGCTCCTGTGTGACGGACGAGAGGGTGTACTGCGTCATCGGCGACCTCAGTTTCTTCTACGACCAGAATGCGCTGTGGAACCAGAATCTGCGCGGCAACCTCCGCATCCTCCTGCTAAACAACGGTCACGGCGCCATCTTCGACACCCTGCCGGGGTTGGAGCAGAGCCCAGCCCGCGACCGGATGGTTGCCGCCAGCCATACCACCAGCGCTGAGGGCATCTGCCGTCAGAACAACGTGGTCTATCTCAAAGCTGAAAACATGGACGATATGCAACGAGGTATCGACACCTTATTAAATACGGAGAGCCATCGTCCGGTGCTCCTCGAGGTCTTCATCGAATGACCTGCCGCATGGTGTCGAGCTTATTCTCCGTCTCCTGCCACTCCTGCTCCTCTTGACTGTCCTTCAGCAGTCCGCCGCCGGCATAGAGGTGATAGACGCCGTTCTCAATGTTCATGCAGCGCAGCGAGACGTAGAGATGGGTGCTCTTAAGTGAAGAGTGAAGAGTGAAGAGTGAAGAATCTAAGTTCAATGGTCCGATGAAACCGCTGTAGTAACGGCGGGGCGTATGCTCGTTACGGACAATGAAGTCGAAGGCTTCGCGCTTCGGCAGTCCACAGACGGCGGGCGTGGGATGGAGTGCATGGAGAAGGTCGCCCAGACGGTCGTCGGAAGGCAGCGTGAACGTGAAGTCGCTACGCAGATGGACGAGGTTGGCGGCACGCACGGTGCGCGGCCCCTCCTCCTGGAAGTCGGTGGTGAAACGCTCCAGACACTCGGCAATATAGGTGGCTACAAGCCGCTGTTCCTCAATATTTTTCGTGCTCCAAGTGACGGTCTCGCCCTCACCGTCGAGCTGCTCACCCTCCAGCGCCACAGTTCCTGCCAAGGCGATGGTACGCCAATGGCTGCCGTCGCCGTCAAGGAGTATCTCGGGTGTCGCCGTCAGCCACGTGCCACTCTGCGGCGTATGGACGAGGGCTATGAACATCCGGGGGTAGAGCTGACAGGCACGCAGGAAGAGCTCCTTGTCGCTGACGCCCTCCACTGCCGGCTCGTCGGCACAGCGTGCCAGCACAATCTTACGGAACGTGCCTGCCCGCAACTGGGCGTGGAAGTTGGAGAAGTCGATGTGGTAGGTGTCGAGTAACGAGGAACGAGTAACGAGTAACGAGGATAGTTCCGAGGCAGCATCAAGGGATGCATCTAATCTCATTCCTCCTTCCTCGTTACTCGTTCCTCCTTCCTCGCTCCTCGCTCCTCGCACCTCCACCCTATCGGGACGGATGACGAGGATGGGCTGACGGTCGGAGACCTGGAACGGAGCAACGACAAAGCCCGACTGCCCGTTCAGCCGCGTGCAGGAGTTGAACTCCTGTACGTTGCCCTGGACGGTGGTGTAACGGCTATCGTGGGGCAGGCGGTAATATGCATAGCCTGCCGTCATTTCCCTTTGGTTTTGATGACGTAGTTGGTGACACGGACGGTGGAGATGAGCTCGCCGGCAGAGTTCTTGATGTCCACCTGCCACACGTGGAGCGTCTTGCCGCTATGCTGCAAACGGGCATAGGCGGTGACGGTGTCGCCCTCGCTGACGGCCTGCACATGGCTGCCGCTGACCTCGATGCCCACACAGGCACATCCCGGACAGAGTGCGGAGGAGCCGACGCCCGCCACATTCTCGGCCAGCGCCAGCGACGCGCCGCCGCTAAGAAAACCAAAAGGCTGACGATTGCGCTCGTCAACCTTCATGCGTGCCATACAAGTATCGTCCTCAGGCGTGGAGATGAACTCCATGCCGAGGGCGGTACTCAGATTCGGCTTATCATTGATAATCTTGTTTATTCTTTCAACATCCACGTTTCAATCTCTCAATCTCTCAATCCCTCAATTTCTCAATCTCACTTAAACAGTGAATACTCCTCAATGTCCCACGCCACGGCGCTGGCACCGAGCATATCGCGCTCGTCGTTGGAGAGGAGCGACAGGTATATCTTCACCTTGCCACGGGAGTTCGGGAACACAAACTCCTCGAAAGTATCGCGAGCAGGGCCGATGAGCCACTTGCCAGCCTGCGAGATGCCACCGGCAAAGACGAACGCCTCGGGGTTGAGGACAGAGGCACAGACGGCCAATCCCTGTCCGAGGTACCTGCCCGTGCGGCGGTACACTTCGATGGCAAGCTCGTCGCCCTGGTCACAGCACTCCTTGATAGTCCGCGGCGACAGGTGGTCAAGCTGCCGCATCAGCGACGGCTTGTCCGTCTCCTCCATCACCTCGCGGGCAGTCATGACGATACCCTTGGTATTGACGTATGCCTCCAGACAGCCCTGACGGCCACAGCCACACTGTCGGCCGCCGGGGACGAGGCACGTATGGCCCAGTTCGCCGGCAAAACCCTCGGAGCCGAAGTGTACGTGGCCGTTGGTGAAGATACAGCTACCCACGCCCGCTCCGATGTTGACGAGCACAAAGTTCTTCATGCCGTGGGCCGAGCCATAGACCTTCTCGCCCATAGCGGCAGCATGGGCATCGTTGGCCACGCCGACGGCAATACCCAGCTGGTCGCGCATCATCGCTGCCAGGGGAATGTCACCGGGCCACGGCAGATTGGCGGCATTGACGATGCTACCCGTGATATAGTTGGCACTGGGTGCGCTGACACCCACGGAGCGGATGGTCTCCAGTCCGCCGTTGTTCTCGGCCAGCTCGATGATGGTCTCACAGAGCTTGTTCGAGAAGGCGGCCACCGTCCTCCCCTCCTCCAGGGTCGGGATGGTGGTCTTGGCGATGATATTGCCGCGTATGTCGACGATGCCGATGGTCGTTAATACCGTACCGACATCGACACCTACAACGCGTGATTTCAATAGTTCAAATTCCATTCAAGTCAAGTCGTTTATGGTCATATCGTGTTATTTGTACAGGGAGTACTCCTTCACATCCCATGCCAGCGCGCTGGCGCCGAGGACGTCGCGCTCGCCCTCCTTCAGGATGGAGACGAGGATGCGCACTTTGTCGCGGATGTTACGGAACACGTGCTCCTCGAACGAGGCACGCAGGGGTTTGAGTATCCATTTGCTGGCCTGCATCATGTCGCCCGTGAGGATGATGGCCTCGGGGTTCAGCACCGATGCGTAGTTGGCCAGTCCGATGCCCAGCATCGTGCCCAGCGAGGCAAACACGTCGATGGCCACGCGGTCGCCCTTGTCGCAGCAGTCTGCGATGCTATGCATATCGATGGTTTCGAGGTCGCTGAGCAAGGTATGCTCCGTGCTGGCAGCAATTTTCTCTTCGGCGGTGATGATGAGTCCGCGGTCCGAGACGTAGGTCTCCAGACAGCCGCGCCGTCCGCAACCGCACTCACGGCCGTTGACCTCGACGCAGGTGTGTCCCACCTCGCCGGCAAAGCCGTGATGTCCCAGATGGGGCTGGCCGTTGGTGAAGATGCAGCTGCCCAGTCCGCCGTGGCTGATGGAGACGATGATGAAGTCCTTCATGCCGTGTGCCGAGCCGTAGGCTTTCTCGCCGAGGGCGGTGATGTGTGCGTCGTTGGCCAGTGCCACAGCCATACCCAGACGGTCCTGTAGCATCGCTGCCAGGGGTATGACGCCCTTCCACGGCATATTCGCCGCATTCTCGATGCTGCCCGTCAGGTAGTTGCCGCTGGGAGCGCTGATGCCCACGGAGCGGACGGTCTCGTAGCCACCGTTCTCCATAATCATCTCAAGCACCTTCTCGCTCAGTGTTGCCACGTAGGATGTTATCTCGGGGTAGTCCGATGTCGGGAAATAGTCGAGGGCAATGATCTCGCCACGGATGTCCACGACAGCGTAGGTCGTCCGCTTCTCGCGGATGTCAATGCCGACAACTCGGGTTTTTATCTTGTCAACTTCATTCTCCATAGTATCTTCTCAACTTCTCTACTTCTTTAACTTCTCTAACTTCACTTAAACAGCGAGTACTCCTTCACCTTCCAGGCTATCACGCTGGCGCCGAGGACGTCACGCTCTGAGTCGTTCAGTTCAGACTTCACGAACTTCACCTTACCTTCTATATTATGGAAGACGTGCTCGTCAAACGACTTCTTGGCGGGCTCCATCAGCCACTTGCCAGCATTGGCGATGCCACCGGTGAAGATGAAAGCTTCGGGGTCGAGCAGCGACGCGTAGTTAGCCAAGCCAAGGCCCAATGCCTCGCCGGTACGGCGGAACACCTCGATAGCCAGCTCGTCGCCCTGGTCGCAGAACTGCGCAATCTTCTTCGGCGTCAGCTTCTCCTCTTGCCGCATCAGCGACGGCTTGTCCGACTCCTCAAGCAGTTCGCGGGCGGTGGTGACGATGCCCTTCGTGGCGGTATACGTCTCCAGGCAGCCCTTCTTGCCACAGCCACACTGACGGCCGTCAATCTTGACGCAGGTATGTCCCACCTCACCGGCATAGCCATCGTAACCGAGGTTGACGTTGCCGTCGGAGAACACGCAGCTGCCCAAACCCGATCCGAGGGTGATGGCGATAAAGTCGCGCATACCGTGAGCAGCACCAAAAGCCTGCTCGGCCATAGCCACCACCATAGCGTTGTTGGCCACGGCAACAGCCAGTCCCAGACGGTCGCGGAGCATGGCCGACAGGGGTACGATACCCTTCCACGGCATATTCGCCGCATTGACGATACACCCCGTCTGGAAGTTGGCACTGGGGCAGCTGATGCCCACCGAACGGATGGTCTCGTAGCCACCGTTGGCCTCCACCAGTTCGACGACATGCTCGGCTAGTGCCGACACATAATTGTTAATGTCAGGATAATCCAATGTCGGGAAACTGTCCTTGGCAAGAATGTTACCACGAACATCCACCACGGCGTAGATGGTCTCTTCCAGACTAATGTCTATGCCTACAACTCTTTTTTTAACTACAGTATCGCTCATCGTAAAAAGGGATTTTTCTAGTTAGACAGCCACAAATGTAAGCATTTTTTCTTTTCCGACCAAATCTTTTTCCCACTTTTAGCATTTTTTTACCCAAAACGTACAAAATTCGAATAGAATTTAGTAACTTTGCACCCAACTATCGATTACACCTCTTTATAAAGACATGAACATTTCAGAACTTAGTGAGCAAGAAATACTGAGGCGCCAGAGCCTCAGCCAACTGCGCGAAATGGGCATCGACCCCTACCCCGCAGCAGAGTTTCCCACCAATGCCTTCTCCACAGACATCCGCCAGAAGGTGGATAGCGGCGAGTGGAACGTAGAAAGTGAAGACGCCACACAGCTGCCGCAGGTGAGCATCGCCGGACGACTGATGAGCCGCCGCATCATGGGCAAGGCATCATTCATCGAGCTCCAGGACTCCAAGGGCCGCATACAGGTGTACGTCACCCGTGACGACATCTGCCCCGACGAGAACAAGGACCTCTACAACGTCGTCTTCAAGAAGCTGCTGGACATCGGCGACTTCATCGGCATCAAGGGACACGTGTTCCGCACGAAGACCGGCGAGACCAGCGTCCACGCCAAGGAGCTGACGCTGCTGTCAAAGAGTCTGAAGCCACTGCCCATCGTGAAGTACAAGGACGGCGTGGCCTACGACAAGTTCGACGACCCCGAGCTGCGCTACCGCCAACGTTACGTCGACCTCGTGGTGAACGAGGGTGTGAAGGACACGTTCCTCCAGCGCGCCACCGTCATCCGCACCCTCCGCAAGGTGCTCGACGAGGCAGGCTACACCGAGGTCGAGACACCCACCCTGCAGTCCATCGCCGGTGGTGCCTCCGCCCGTCCGTTCATCACCCACTTCAACGCCCTGGACCAGGATATGTATATGCGTATCGCCACGGAGCTCTACCTGAAGCGCCTCATCGTCGGCGGCTTCGAGGGTGTCTACGAGATCGGCAAGAACTTCCGTAACGAGGGTATGGACCGTAACCACAACCCGGAGTTCACCTGCATGGAGCTCTACGTACAGTATAAGGACTACAACTGGATGATGTCGTTCACCGAGAAGCTGCTCGAGACCATCTGTATAGCCGTCAACGGCAAGCCCGAGCGTGAGATCGACGGCAACATCGTCTCGTTCAAGGCACCCTACCGCCGACTGCCCATCCTTGAGGCCATCCAGGAGAAGACCGGCTTCGACTGCAACGGCAAGACGGAGGACGAGATCCGCGCCTTCTGTAAGCAGAAGGGCATGGACGTCGACGAGACCATGGGCAAGGGCAAGCTCATCGACGAGCTCTTCGGCGAGTTCTGCGAGGGCACGTTCATCCAACCGACGTTCATCACCGACTACCCCGTGGAGATGTCGCCGCTGACGAAGATGCACCGCAGCAAGCCCGGACTCACCGAGCGTTTCGAGCTGATGGTCAACGGCAAGGAGCTGGCCAACGCCTACTCCGAGCTGAACGACCCCATCGACCAGGAGGAGCGCTTCGTTGAGCAGATGCGACTGGCCGACAAGGGCGACGACGAGGCGATGATCATCGATCACGACTTCCTCCGCGCCCTGCAGTACGGTATGCCTCCCACCAGCGGTATCGGCATCGGTATCGACCGTCTCGTCATGCTCATGACCGGTAAGACGTTCATCCAGGAGGTGCTCTTCTTCCCGCAAATGAAGCCCGAGGTGAGAACGACAAAGAGCGAAGAAGAGTCGGAAGATTGATAGTTTGAGAGATTGATGTTCGACTGCGGAAAGATTGCCATCGTCGGTGGCGGCTCGTGGGCCACGGCCATCGCCAAGATTGTGGTGCAGCACACGCACCACATCGGGTGGTATATGCGCCGCGACGACCAGATTGACGAGTTCCGCCGTCTGGGCCATAACCCCAGTTACCTTACCAGCGTCCACTTCAACACCGACGAGATAGCGTTCAGCAGCGACCTGAACAGCATCGCACAGCAGTACGACACCCTCGTCTTCGTCGTGCCATCGCCCTACCTGAAGAACCATCTGCGCAAGGTGAAGACGCGCATCAAGGAGAAGTTCATCGTCACAGCCATCAAGGGCATCGTTCCCGACGAGAACCTCGTCTGCTCGGAATATTTCCACCACGTCTTCGACGTCCCCTACGCCAATCTCGCCTGCCTCGGCGGTCCCTCCCATGCCGAGGAGGTGGCCCTCGAGCGACTGTCCTACCTCACCGTGGGCTGCTCCGACACCGAGAAGGCACAGGCCTTCGCCGACGTCCTCACCAGCGACGTCATCAAGACGAAGACCTCCAGCGACGTCATCGGCATCGAGTACTCCTCGGTGCTGAAGAACGTCTACGCCATCGCCGCCGGCATCTGCTCCGGACTGAAGTTCGGCGACAACTTTCAGGCCGTCCTCATGTCGAACGCCGTACAGGAGATGAACCGTTTCCTCACCAGCGTACACCCCTTGGAGCGCAACATCTACGACTCCGTCTACATGGGCGACCTCCTTGTCACCGGCTACTCGAACTTCTCGCGCAACCGCACCTTCGGTTCGATGATCGGCAAGGGCTACAGCGTGAAGTCCGCACAGATTGAGATGGAGATGATTGCCGAGGGATACTTCGGCACGAAGTGCATGAAGGAGATCAATCGCCACTGGCACGTCAACATGCCCATCCTTGACGCCGTATATAATATATTGTACGAGCGCATAAGCCCGCAGGTGGAGATCAAGCTCCTCACCGACTCCTTCCGGTAAGCAGTCTACAGAGAACTGAAAAACATAAAAAAACTACAAAACCATATAAAACTAAAGATTTCTTATGAAGAACATCACACTCGACATCACCAAGGCTGCCTGCTTCCTGGAGGCTGGCGCCGTGAAGGCTTTCGAGCCGAAAGTGAAAGAAGCACAGAAGGCCCTGGAAGAGGGCACGTGCCCCGGTAACGACTTCCTGGGATGGCTACACCTGCCCAGCAGCATCACACCACAGTTCCTCGACGAGGTGCAGGCCGTGGCCAACACCCTCCGCGAGAAGTGCGAGGTCATCGTCGTCGCCGGCATCGGCGGCTCATATCTCGGTGCCCGTGCCGTCATCGAAGCCCTCGGCAACACGTTCGGCTGGCTCATTCAGGACGGCAAGAACCCCACCATCCTCTTTGCCGGTAACAATATCGGCGAGGACTACCTCTACGAGATGACCGAGTACCTCAAAGGCAAGAAGTTCGGCGTCATCAACATCTCGAAGTCGGGAACGACCACAGAGACCGCCCTCACATTCCGCCTGCTGAAGAAGCAGTGTGAGGCACAGATGGGCAAGGACGCCGCCAAGGACGTCATCGTCGCCGTCACCGACGCCAAGCGCGGCGCCGCACGCACCTGCGCCGACAAGGAGGGTTACAAGTCGTTCATCATCCCCGACAACGTCGGCGGACGCTTCTCCGTGCTCACCCCCGTCGGACTGCTGCCCATCGCCTGCGCTGGCTTCGACATCAAGGCCCTCGTACAGGGTGCCCAGGACATGGAGAAAGCCTGTGCTCCCAGCGTTCCCTTCGACGAGAACATCGCCGCACAATATGCCGCCGTACGCAACGGTCTCTACCAGTCAGGCAAGAAGATCGAGATCATGGTGAACTACCAGCCGAAGCTCCACTTCGTCTCAGAGTGGTGGAAGCAGCTCTACGGCGAGTCCGAGGGTAAGGACAAGAAGGGTATCTTCCCCGCCAGCGTCGATTTCACCACCGACCTTCACTCCATGGGACAGTGGATACAGGACGGCGAGCGCACCATCTTCGAGACGGTCATCTCTGTCGAGAAGCCTAACAGCACCCTGCTGTTCCCCAGCGACGAGGAGAACCTCGACGGTCTGAACTTCCTCGCAGGCAAGCGCGTCGACGAGGTGAACAAGATGGCAGAGCTCGGCACCCGTCTGGCACATGTCGACGGTGGCGTGCCCAACATCCGCATCTCCGTACCCGAGCTCAACGCCTACTACATCGGACAGCTCATCTACTTCTTCGAGATTGCCTGCGGCATCAGCGGCAACGTCCTCGGCGTGAACCCCTTCAACCAGCCCGGCGTCGAAGCCTACAAGAAGAATATGTTCGCACTCCTCGACAAGCCCGGCTACGAGGCCGACTCGAAAGCCATCAAGGAAAGACTGGCAAAAGAACAGTGATTTTTATCAACCACGAATTACGCGAATTATACGAATTCCCATACTTAAGTTGTTATTTGGAACAACACGCAGCAAAATTCGTTTAATTCGTGAATTCGTGGTCTTAAATAATAATACGTGGTATAAAATTATTATCGGTGGAGATCAAGAAGTATTTGGAGAGGCACGGCTTTGAGCGATTTGAGCCCAAAGCCGTGCTCTTCGACATGGACGGTGTGCTCTACGACTCCATGCCACGCCACGCTATCGCCTGGCAGCAGTCCATGGCTTCGTTCGGCATACGCATGACCGCCGAGGACGCCTATGCCACCGAGGGTGCACGCGGCATCGACACTATCCGCACGATGGTGCTCCAGCAGAAAGGCCAGGAGATTACCCTCGACGAGGCACAGCAGATGTACGACGAGAAGACCCGCTGCTTCCATGCCCAGAGCGAGGCACCGCTTATGGACGGCATCCTCGACGTGCTGCAAGCCGTCGCCAGCCACGGCTGGACCGTCGGCGTCGTCACCGGCAGCGGTCAGCGCCCGCTCATCAATCGTCTGCTGAAGGACTTCAGCCGTTACCTCGACGAGCAGCACATCGTCACCGCTTACGACGTCACCCGCGGCAAGCCCAATCCCGACCCTTACCTCATCGGCATGGAGAAAGCGGGTACGCTGCCGTGGCAGACCATCGTCGTCGAAAATGCGCCCCTCGGCGTACGCGCCGGCGTCGCTGCCCGCGCATTCACTATCGCCGTGAACACCGGTCCCCTACCCGACGAGACGCTCCTCGGGGCTGGCGCCGACGTTCTCTTCCACAATATGCACGAGCTCGCCGACGCCCTGACACAAAAATAATCTGTTTATTCGTCCTCCTCGTCCCTGGCACCGTTGGTATCCAAGTCGGTGTCCAGGCGGATATTCACGTTACCGAGGTTGTCGACCGTTACCACCAGCGGCACGTACTCGTCCGTCTGCGGCAGACAGACGCTGGCGGCGAACTGCAGACGGCGGTCGTCCACCTCGTCGAAGACGAAACCCTCCAGGATGCCATGCTCACGGTAATCACCGTTCAGCCAGCGGTCAAAGGTCGTCTTGAGGAACTTCTTGCTGACAGCCACGCTGCCGTCGGAACGGCGTATCGTCAGGCGGATCACGTTGTCCACGAACTGCTGGCCCGTCTCGTCCGTCACCATCGGCAGACTGTCGCTCGGCTGACGGTCTATCTCTACACTATACGACTTGCCCAGCCACTTCACCTCGCGCTGGTCATTATACGTCTGCATCTTGATGGGGCCGCTGGGCTGTGTTACCACTATCGGCGCCGCAATGATGTCCGTCGTCGTTTTCTTCTCCTTGCATCCTGCCAGCAGCGTTAGTGCTGCCAGGCTGATTACGGTCAGGTGTTGTCTTGTCATTTCCAATGTTGTTTTGGGTTTTCGCTTGCAAAGATACACTTTTTTTTTACATCACACAAAAAAACCCGCCAAGAATTTGGCGGGTTGGGTTGTTATCCAGATCACATTACCTAAACTTCTATCTACTAAAGACGGCTCGCTAGCCAAAAAAAACACTATGTTAACCTAAATCACTATGATGCTCAAAAATTAACCTAAATCACTATGATGCTAAATATTTCACTAAAATTCTATGATGTGCAAAATGTCTATAATGTGCTAGATGTCTATGATGTGGCTGAATGACAAAGAGGTCTTACTAGTTCTGCTGCTGGGGACGCTGACCACGTGGTCCACGCTGACCGCCCATGCCACGACCCATGCCCTGGCGCATACGCTCCATGTCGGCCTGATAGGCTTTGAACTGTTCGGGAGTCATGATTTTCTGCAGCTCTTCGTTGTAAGCTTTCATCTGTTCGCTCATCTCGGGACGCTGTCCACCCTGAGGGCGCTGTCCGCGGGGCTGGCGGATGCTGTCGCCCTGTGCGGGACGCTGGCGATTGCCGCCGGGACGTGCACCACCCTGTCCTCCGGGACGCTGTCCGCGTCCGAAGCGTGGTGTCATCATATCTGCGTATTTTGTGTTGAGTGAGAGCAGTTGCTTCGCTTGTTCTGCGTTAAGTCCATATTGCTGCACGGTACGATCTGTGCGGCGCTGTATCATTTCCTGAGGGTTAGGACGCTGTCCGTCCTGTGGGTTGTTATCCTGTGCCATAGCGGTAGTTGACAGCAGCATAGAGGCTGCGATAGTCATAAGAATCTGTTTCATGTCCGTTCGTTTTTTTATTTGTGTTATTGATTTTTATTGTTTGTAAGTTTATCGTTGCAACTACTCTTCTGACGCTTCAGATTAGCAAAGGTTTAATCATTAACATTTTTTATTCTTTTCCGCCCCCAACTTTCTTTAACTTCTTCACTTCCACAACATATACCACGCCGTCGCTGACGCGGAAACGGACATCGCAGCCGCCGAAGGGCATCCCGTAGACACGCTCAGGATCGTGGTGAAAAGGCGGACGGGGATCCTGTGCAAGCACCTCGCGCAGGGCGTCGAGGAGAGGACCGGGGAAGTGGTGGTGGAGAGTGTCGGGGATATCGACGCTGAGGGGCTGCCACTGCCGGCTGTCTACGAAGCCGCTGCGGGCATCGGGATGGGCATCGGCATAGGCGACGTAGGGTTTGACGTCGTAGATGGGAGTGCCGTCCATGAGGTCGGCCCCGAGGACATGGATGACGGGTCCCTGGCTGTCAGTCATCTCGATGCTGTCTATCCTGACGCACGACAGTCCCAGGTTGTTTGGACGGAAGGGCGACCGCGATGCGAAGACGCCAATGCGCTCGTTGCCGCCGAGACGTGGCGGGCGGACGGTGAGGCGGTCTTTAGCCGACTGTTCGTTGTTGGCTGAGAATTCCCAGATGAGCCAGAGGTAGTCGAAGCCGTCGAGACCCCGGATGGCGTCGGGATGCCGGTACTCGGGTGTGAAGACGATGGTTCCCGCGAGCGTGGGAGAGAGCCCGCTCTGACGTGGTATGCCGAACTTCGAAGTGAGCGGCGAGTGGAAGTATGCTACGGGTGTGATTTCCATGCTGCAAAAATAGTGAAAAAATTTGGAGAAAAAAAATATAATTCGTACTTTTGCAGTCAGAAGTCAACGAAAGAGACTACTAACCGATGAAAACACTCTCCAGAATCATGGCTGTGCTGGCTGGCATATTAATATATGTTAGCGCGCGTGCTGCTGTCGCCAACTACGACACGGACAGCACGTACCAGCGACTGCGCTCGGCCATGCACGAGTCGTTCAACAACGCCGATGAAGAGCGTTTCTTCGTTGACGTGAGGAACCTGGAGGACTACCTGCTGGAGAAGGGCGACATGCACGGGTACTACACGCAGCGGTGTAACGAGATTGTGTTCCTGATGAACTCCCAGAACATTGTGGAGGCTTATAAGGGGGCACGCAAGCTGTCGCAGGAGCTGCAGGAGCGCAAGCTGCACGAGGAGATGTATATGGCCTACAACATGCTGGGGCACATCTACCGCTATTGCGGTAACAAGGAGGGTGCCAAGCGCAACTTCAGGCGGGTGATCAAGATGATGGAGGAGGCGGGCTACCGTGAGAGTATGCCGCCGATCTATATGAACATTGTCGGTGTGCTGGAGGAGGAAGAGCCCGAAAAGGCGCTGGCGCTGCTGGACACTGCGAGGGCCATTGCCGCCGAGGCATCGCCGGAGCGCGTCTTCGACATTGAGACGCGACGCACGCTGATCTATTACAATATGGGCGAGACGGCGAAGTTCCTGCAGGGCTACAAAGCCTACAAGGAGGGCGAGGCACAGGGTCTGACGTCGGTGCACGGCCGTTCGGTGGAGGTATACCACGAGGCGGCCATCGGCAACATCGACAGAGCCGTGGAGCTGGCCCGCGAGGAGCTGGACGAGGAGAGCTACGGCACCATCGCGAACATCTACAAGAACGCGGGACGATGGCAGGAGGCTTACGAGGCGCTGCAGAAGGAGCACCGGCAGAACGACTCCATAGCCAGCAGCGTGCTGACCAACAGCGTCGAGGGTTTCCGCGAGGAGCTGCACCTTTACGAGGTGGAGCAGACGGCGGCCCGTACACGCCTCATCACCCTGACCATCATCATCGTGCTATTGGCCCTGCTGGTGGCAGCACTGGCTTACATCGTGTGGAGCCGTCGTCGCCATATGCGCGAGCTGACGGTGGCCTACGAGCATGCCCTGGAGTCGGACCGCATGAAGACGACATTCATCCAGAACATGAGCCACGAGGTAAGGACGCCCCTGAACATCATCTCGGGCTTCGCACAGGTCATTGCCGACCCCGACTTGACAGCCAGCCGCGAGGAGCGCATGAACATTGCGAAGATGATGCTGACGAACACGCGCATTATCACGAAACAGATAGACGAGATGCTGGAGCTGGCGGTGAACGAGTCGAAAACCGCCGTGCGCATGGAGGACGGCGTGGACATCGTCGACCTCCTGTCGAACCAGCTGCAGGAGAACCAGGGTCTGCTGAAACAGGGCGTTCGGCTGGTGTTCGACAACCAGCTGCCGAGTGGTTTCGTCATGACGACGAACAAGGAGATGATACGCCGGATGGTGAACATCCTGCTAGATAACGCCATCAAGTATACCGACGAGGGCACGATCACCCTGCGTGCCGTCATCGAGGACGACAACAAACTGGTGCTCAGCGTCGAGGACACGGGCTGCGGCATCCCCACCGAGGAGGCGAACCACATCTTCGAGCGTTTCGTGAAGCTCGACACGTTCAAGGAGGGCTTGGGACTGGGCCTGCCGCTCTGCCGTATGCTGGCGAGTCGTCTGAACGGCTTCATAATCTTCGACCAGACGTATGCCGGCCCCGGTGCCCGCTTCGTGCTTACCCTGCCGTTGTAGAGACCTACGTGTTTTATTCTTGGTGCAGCGTTGCGACGACATACTCCGAGCGGGTGCCGATACGTAGTTTGGCACCCCAGATGCCGAGGCCGCTGCTGACGTAATAGCGCGTTCGGCCACGCTCATGCTGGCCGAAGGCACACTCGTAGACGCGCTCCGTAATCCAGGAGATGGGCCATACCTGCCCGTGGTGGGTATGACCGCTGAACTGGAAGTCCACCTGCTGGCGCTCGGCCTGTTCCAGGTGGTAAGGCTGGTGGTCCAGCAGAATGCAGTATTTCCTTCTGTCGGCCTTCTTCATCAGCACCCCCAGCGCTTCGCGGTGGCGGTTGGTGCGGTCGTCGCGGCCAATGATGCAGACGTCGCCGACGGTGGCACTATCGTCCTGCAGCAGCCGTATGCCGGCGTCCTTGTAGAACTGTCGGGCACGCGGCTCACTGCTGTAGTACTCGTGGTTGCCGATGCAGGCATAGACGGGCGCCTTCAGCCGCAGGAACTCCTCGTGCATCCGCTGCTCCAGGACGGGCCGCATACTGCCGTCGATGATGTCGCCGGCAATGAGTATCGCGTCAGGCTGTTCAGCGTTGATCATGTCCACCCAGCGATGCAGCTCCTCGCGGCGGTTGTGGTAGCCAATGTGGAGGTCGCTCACCATCACCAGTTTCAGGGGCTTCGCCAGCGGTTTACCCGTCGTCAGCTGCAGCTCCTCACGGTACTTGTGGCGATAGTGCAGGCTGCCATACAGCAGCAGCGCGGCCATAGCCACCGTGATGCCGCCCACCGTCCACCAGTTGTCATAGAATAAGGTACGCGGGAGCAGGCGCAGCAGCCGTCCGATGTCGAGCAGCAGGAACGTCATGAACAGGTAGAGCAGCACGATGAGACTCGTCGTGCCCACCTCGTAGACAGCCACCGCCAGTGGCATCGGCAGTCGGTCCGTGGTGCGCGACAGTCCGGCAAACAACATCAGGAACGCTCCCGTCATCAGCGCCAGCACCGCCACCTTCCACAGCCAGCCCAGTGGCAGCAGGCACCACACGTGCCAGCCGACATAGGCGAGTGCCGACAGGGGCAACAGCATCAGTATCAGTATCCACATCGTGCGGGCAAAGGTAGGAATTATTTGTGAAAGCGCCAAGAATTCCCTCCAATTATTTTGAAATCCCCGCAGAAAACACCTTCATGCAATGCACAAGGTTGCAAGGTTCTGCTTTAGCCGTGAAAAGGTGGTCTTTAGAAACGAAAAGGTGGTTTTTAGAAACGAAAAGATGGTCTTTAGCGCGCTAAAGACCATCTTATTAAGCATAAATATGCGTATAAACATACGGCACGAGCAAGCTCGGCTTTACACTCACTTAATCACGACCTTTTTCCCATTGATAATGTAGAGGCCAGGCTTCGTGGGACGGTCGACACGCTGGCCGCGGAGGTTGTAGAGGCGGCCGTCGGCGGCGCGTCCTGTGGCCTCAACGTCGCGGATGCCGGTCAGGTCCTCCTCGAGGGGCACAAGCACCGCGTCATAGCCCTTTGGCAGCTCCACGTAGTAGCTCTTGTCGGCATCCTGCGGGTTGTCGTCAGTCGACTTGACGTACTTGTTCTGCTCCTTGACGTAGACATAGACGTCGTAGCCCTCCTGCGATGCCGAGCGCGGTGTGCCCGGGCCCTCGATGGGGTTGGCATCGATGGGTGTGCCGACGATGGTGGGCAGGCTGGTGGGCTCTTTCAGCAGGTAGCGGTCCTGCCACGTTGCTCCTTCAGTCGTGTATAGCATGACGAAGGTCTTTCCCAGCACGTCACTTACTTTGTACTTATGAATCTGGAAGCCGTCGAGGGTCATGATGATGCCTTCCAGTCCTGTGCCACGGAGACTGACGTTCGTGGGAAAGTTCTCGGAAGTGTAGTTGTCGATGATGTTCTTCGGACGATAGATGACGCGCAGTTGTGTGACATTGGTGAGGGCAAGCTCGGGCGACCACGACACCTTCGGCACGAAGTCTGAGAACTGGTCCTTCGGCACGTAGATCTCTGCCGTGGGCTTCTCGCCGAAGCAGCAGGTGCCGAGCGTGATGTTGGCCTGATAGCCATTGGAGGCGGGGCCTTCGATGATGACTCTCGCTGCGCCCTTCGTGTCGGCAAAGGCATAGGTGCCGATCTCCACCTCGCCCTTGTCGGCCTGTGTCAGCTCAATGTCGCCACTGAACTGTGCGTTGCGGAAGGCGGACTTGCCGACCTTCTTCACGGTGCCGAGCTTGAAGGTGCCGATGGTTCCGTCCCCAGAGAATGCCTGGTCGGCAATCTCGGTGATTGCGAACTGGCGGCCCCACTCGTCCTCGCGCGGCGTCGAGCAGTCGACGTCGAACCGCGAGGTGTCCCTCCGGCGTCCCGTCCAGATGACCTCGCCGCTGTTGGTGCTCTCGTCCCACGACTTCACGTCGAAATGCTCGTCGGTGCCGCTGGCGGCTCTCACGTAGAAGTCGTAGGCGCCCTCGGTTATGCTTTCCTTGTCGAACAGGGCATTCTTGCCGCCCCACTGCTCGGTAGCCTTATAGGTGTCGACCGAAGCCTTGGGGACGCGCAGCCATGCCACCGACTTGACGGGGATGCCAAGGGTCAGTCCCGACGACGTCTCGCCAAAGGCATACTTCGAGATGGTCGGCGGCGTAGGAGCGTTCACGTAGATGTTCACCAGCCGCTCGCAGTCCTTGAAGGCATACTCGCTGATCTCCGTCACCGTCGACGGGAGGAGCAGGTCGTGCAGGCTCTGGTTGCCGGCAAAGGCTGCTGCACCAATCTTCTTGAGTCCGTAGGGGGCTGAGAACTTCGTCAGTCCGCTGCCTGAGAACGTACGCAGGCCAACGGTGTTCACGCCCAGCGGCCAGCGGATGGTCTTGAGTGACGTACAGCCCTGGAAGCAGGCATCGCCAATGGCCGTCATCTTCACGGGCAGGTTCACCGTCTGCAGGGCGCTGCAGTTGCAGAAGGCGGCCTCGCCGATGGTCTGCACCTTCGGCAGGTCGATGGCCGTCATCTCATCACGATCAGCGAAGGCACGTGCGCCGACTTTTAGGATGCTGGGAGCTGTCATCTTACGGGGGAGGCCCCTGTATGCGAAGGCATCATCGCCAATTTCTGTGACGGTATAGGTATTGCCAGCAATATCCCGCACGGTGGTAGGTAAGGTGTAATCAAGATCGCTAGTCCCGCCAAAACAGGATAACTTGGCTGTGGTCGACGACGTCACAGTGTAGTACCCAATGTCCTCCAAGATGTCATAGCCCCTGCCAGTGATCAATTCAAACTGTTTCCAATAGTCGGCTTTCTTGTAGGCATCAACCAGTCCTGAGTAGACATACAGGCCGGCGTCATTCGCTCTAGAGTTGGCAAAGGTCGATTCATTGGCCGTCGGCACAGACTTCGTATTACAGGAGACGAGAAACAGCGCCGTACAGCCCTTGAAGGCATCGGTCATAGCCCAATTGGTGACGCTGCTGGGGATGCTCACAATCTCCAGCGCTGCGCTGCCCTCGAAGATGCCCTGATTGATCATTGTCACACCATAGGGGATGTACACCTTCTTCCGACTCGTGGCGGCAAAGGCACCGGCGCTGATGTTCTTCACCGTTGCCACCCAGCCGTCCTTCGTGTTGGCGGGGGGACAGAGGAGGAGTTGGGTCATCTTTTTATTGTAAAGCCATCCGTTATGCGACACAAAATGGGTATTGTCACCGTCAACCTGAATAGCCGACAGAAGCAACGCTCCACGAAAGGCGTAGGTCCCAATGGCTGTGGTATTGGCGGGAATGGTGATGGTCTGCAGCGAGACGCAGTCCTTGAACGCATACTCGCCAATCGTGGCTACCGACTTCAACGCAACAGTAGATAATAAGGAACAACCGGAAAAGACTTCATGGCCCAAAGTGCCCGCACTTTCAATGGATGCTATCATAAGACTGGGCAACTGGAAAGCGCCTGAACCTATCTCCGTGATACTCTTGCCCTGAACAGTCAACTGGATGACGTTGGCATTAGTGCCATTGTTCTGGGAGGCGTACTGGCCAATCTTCGTCACCGTATATTTGCTGCCCTGCCCATTGTCTATCGTCACCTGGTCGGGAATGGTCCACATATTAATGGCTGTGGGGTCCATGATATCGTAGTATCGGCCCACTACCGTAGCCTTTTTGTTGGTGTAGTCCGTCACAATACAGTAACATCCATTCGAGATGAAATCGTAGGGCAGGTTCGATGGCGTCACCGTACGGCTACCGCTAAAGACGGAACTGTTACGGTACGAGTTCGAGTTAGCGGCATACGGGACATAGACGGTATAGTTCAACGTCATTCCTAGAAATGCGGGGGAGCCGCTGGGAGCTGTCTCACCGGCACAATAGACCTCCTTGAGCTTAGGACAGTCGCCGAAAGCATTCTGACCAATAGAACTCACCGAACTTGGAATGAAAATTTTCTCCAGTTTTTCGCTGACAGCGAAAGCTTGCGCAGAAATCTCACTTACGCCGTACACAATGCGTACGCTCTTCAACGATGGGTTCCCACCAAGGCCCGACACCGAAGATACGCGCTGGGCTCCCCTCGGCATACTGGAATGGCTGACGTATGCAGGAATAACCAGAGAGGTAATACTGTTTTTCTGCACCTCTGTACTATAACCAATAACCGTCAGATAAGGAGAATCCCACTTGTACCTCAGGTTACCTGAGTTAAACTCTGTCGCAGCCCATGTCGCCATACTACATAGCATGGCACATAATGAAAGTAGTAATCGTTTTTTCATAATGGTTATGTTTTATAGGTTAATAAATTCCTTGGTATATTTGCCTGCAAAGATAGTCAATATTCTGCAAACAAAGGTTTATATCGCCTTAAAAGATGTTAACTTCGAACAAAATAATTGCGCAAAAAGTCTAAAGAAGAGCAACACGAGGTTCAACGCGGCTTCATAGAAAAGAGGTGGAGCCTGAATGGTTCCACCTCTTTGATTATCGTACACAAAGGGGTTGCGTCTACAGCTTCACGCTGACGGCCTTGCCGTTGTACTGCACCATCGTGCCCTCGGGGTTGTCGAGGTTCAGGGGCTTCGGCGCGTCGGGGGTGACGAGGACAATGTTGAAGCGGCGGGCCTTGAGCATACCCGGGAACTGTCCCTTGCGGGCCGAGAAGGTGACGGTGCGGGCGGCATCGTTGTAGGCGATGTCGATGGTGGCGTAGCGGCCCTGCTCGTAGTTGTAGTTCGTGCCCTCGTCCTCGTAGAGCTGGAACGTGCCGTCCTGTCCGGCATAGACGTAGAGGTTGATGAGCTCAGGCGCCTTCTCGTCGCTCCACTGCATCGCGGGACCGAAGGGGATGATGGCACCCTCGCGGACGAAGACGGGGATGCGCTCGTAGGGGGCGTCAACGACGAGCCTGCGGCCCGTCAATTGAGAATTGACAATTGATGATTGAGAATTATTTGCTGCCGCCGTTGATTCTCCTTTTTCAATGATTAATTGTCCATTGTAAAGGTCGTACCAGCCGGTCTGCTTGGGGAAGTAGACGGCGCGGTTGCGGGCTTTGTAGTAGCCCACGGGACAGGCCATGAGGGCGGGACCGAACATCCACTGGTTGCCGATGTTCTCCACCTCGCGGTCGCCGTTAAAGTCCATCACCAGGGCGCGCATCAGGGTGTAGTCGTTGAAGTGTGCCCAGCCGGCGAGACTGTAGATGTAGGGCATGAGCTGGTAGCGCAGACGGTCGTAGTAGACGAACGACTGATAGGCGGGATGGTCCTCGGGGGCGATGTTCCAAATCTCGCGCAGCGGCCACTGGCCGTGACTGCGGAACAGGGGTATGAAGGCGCCGAACTGGTTCCAGCGCGTCTGCAGCTCGCGCCACTCCTTCAGGTCCTCGTTCTCCACCTTCGTGCGGTCGTAGAGCTGCTGTGCCTGCACGTAGCGGTTCTCCACGCTGAAGCCGCCCTGGTCCATGCCCCAGAAGGGCAGTCCGGAGATACAGTAGTTCAGTCCGGCGGTCATCTGTGCGCGCATATCCTCCCAGCGGGTGCCGATGTCGCCGCTCCACGTCGCCGTGGAGTAGCGCTGCAAGCCGGCGAAGCCGCTGCGAGTAAGCAGGAACACGCGAGGCTCGCTTACATTCTTCGATTTCTTAATTTTTGCATTCTTCCAAGTGTCGCGCTGGCCGTTGTAGATGGCGTCGGCATTGACCAGCGAGTAGGCGTTGAAGTACTCCGTCGACGTGCCGAGGGCCGTGGGGCCGCAGAGTGCCTTGCGGTACCACATCGGCGTGCAGTCGCGGACATTGGGCTCCGAGGCGTCCATCCACCAGGCATCAATTAATGTACTATTTGACAATGTACTATTTGACAATTTAGCGAGGCCGGTGTAGAGTTTCTCGTCCATCTGTCGCCAGAACACCTTGCGGGCTTCGGGGTCGTAGGCATCATAAAAGCCGTTCTTGTAGCCCGGGCCCACCCAGTCGTGGATGTCGTCCGTGGGCGACTGGTTGTACATCCAACCACGGTCGTTAAGCTCCTTGTAGTTGTCGGTGTTCACGTAGAACTTCGGCCATACCGAGATCATGAAGCGGCCGTTCATCTGGTGGACGCTGTCGAGCATCGCCTGCGGATTGGGGTAGCGCGAAGCCTCGAACTCGTGGCTGCCCCACTGGTCCTCGGGCCAGTAGTTCCAGTCCTGCACGATGTTGTCGATGGGTATCTGTCGGCGACGGAACTCCGCCAGCGTCGAGACGATCTCGTCCTGCGTCTTGTAACGCTCACGGCTCTGCCAGAAGCCCAGCGCCCACTTCGGGTAGAGCGAGGCACGGCCCGTCAGCGTGCGGTAGCCGGAGATGACCTGGTCGAGGTTCTTGCCGGCAATGAAGTAGTAGTCCATGTCCTGAGCCATCTCGCACCAGATGCTGAGGTTCTCGCGGGGGTGGTCGCCGGGCCACTTAGCCACGCGCAGGCCACAGTACGACTCGCCGCCGTCGGGCTGCCACTCTATGCGCAGGTGGTGACGGGCACCCTTCGCCAGCTTCACGCTGAACTTATAGGTGTTGGGGTTCCACGCCGTGCGCCAGCGCTCGGCCACCACCTCATCGCCGTCGATGTACACCTTGATGTAACCGGCATAGTAGAGGATGAACTGGAAGTCCTCCTTCTCGCGGGGCATGATCTTCAGCTTCGAATCAGCCGGCGGGAGCACGACAGGATCGGTCTCGAAGTAGCCCTCGTAGACCACGTTGGCGCCAGCAAGGTTGAAGCCCTTGGGCAGGTTCTTGATACCGCCGTTGTCGGTCTTCAGGGCAATCTCCGACTTCGCAGGCGTACCATACTCATAATAGATGGAGTCCTCGTCGCGCACCAGCGTCTTTCCCTGGGCGTCGGTATAGGTGCCCGTCAGGTGGCCGGGCCGTCCGTGCTTGTCGTAGAGCTTGAAGGCACGATTCAGCTGCTGGTAGTCCTCGGGATTGCCGAAGCGGCAGTAGCTATAGGCGTCCCAGAGGATGCCGTAGTTGTGGGTGGAGAGGACGAAGGGTACCGACACCTTTGTGTTGTACTGGAAGAGGTCCTCGTTCTTGCCGCGCATATTGAACTCCTCCGACTGGTGCTGGCCCAGACCGTAGAACGACTCAAAGACCGAGGGGCCCATGAACTTCAGCCGCCACGTCAGGCCGTGCTTCTGCTCCTCCGTGGGCTGCACGCCGCCCTTAATGCCGAGCTCGCGCTCAGGCACGGTGTAGTCCCAGAACTGCTTGCAGTCCTCCTGCTGCAGGGGGGTGCCCTCGCCGTCGAAGAACTCCACGCGGCCGTCGCTGGCGTCAACCTTGGCCTGCACGTTCTTGGCCTTGACGGTGACGAAGTGCCACAATCGGCCGACGCTGAACGGTTTCTTTTCTTCCACAATGGAAAAGCTGCCTTTGGCGGGAGCCTTCTGCGGCACAATCATCAGGCTCTGCGGCTTCTGCGGCAGGGCGTCCTTCGACGTGGCGCGCACGCGGATGATGTTGTCGTTGACGACCTCCAGCTGTACCACCTTCACCTGTCCGCTGTCGGGACAGATGGTCACGATGTTGCCGTTGGTCTTCACGTCGGCGGCCGTAGCCGTCGTCATTGCGGCCGCAGCCGCCAAGGTCAGTAGTGTTCGTAAGGTTTTCATATTTTATTGGTAATATTAGACCGTGATTTCGCCCGAGCCGTAGCAGCGGTGGTGGTCAGCGTCGTAGACGACACAGAACTGTCCGGGAGCCACACCGTGGATGGGGGCATCGGCATGGACGAGGTAGCCGTCGGCTGTTGGTTCAATGCGTGCCGGCAGGAACTCCGGTGTGTGGCGTATCTTCAGCGTGATGCGCTCCGGCGGCAGCTGTCCGTTGATGCTGTGGAAGGCGTGGATGGGGAACGTCTGCTTGTAGGCCGTCGCGGGGTCGTAGCCGTGCGAGACGTAGAGGACGTTCGCCACGGGGTCTTTCTTCACGATGAACCACGGGCCACCGCCGAAGCCGAGACCCTTGCGCTGGCCGATGGTGTAGAACCAGTGGCCGCGGTGCTCGCCGATGCGCCGTCCCGTCTCCAGTTCGATGACGTCGCCGGGCTGGTCGCCCAGGTAGCGGCGGATGTACTCCGTATAGTCAATCTTACCCAGGAAGCAGATGCCCTGCGAGTCCTTGCGGCGGGCACTCACCAAGTGTTCGCGCTCAGCAATCTGGCGCACCTCGTCCTTCATGTAGTGGCCGATGGGAAACAGCGCCTTCTCCAGCTGCCAGTCGTAGATCTGCGCCAGGAAGTCCGTCTGGTCCTTCACAGGGTCGGGACTAGTCGTAAGCCATTTTATTCGCTCCTCGCTCCTCGTTCCCCGTTCCTCGAATTCCGTCTGCGCATAGTGTCCTGTGGCGATGAGGTCGTAGTCGTGGCCGCGCTTCTCGTGGAAGGCGCCGAACTTGATGAGACGGTTGCACATCACGTCGGGGTTGGGCGTCAGTCCTGCGCGTACCTTGTCCATCGTGTACTTCGTCACCTGGTCCCAGTACTCGCGGTGGCAGTCGACGACCTCCAGCCGGCAGCCGTACTTCGCCGCCACAGCCGTCGCCATCTCCAGGTCCTCCTCCGAGGAGCAGTCCCACTCCTCTTCTTCCTCAGGACCAATTTTGATGTAGAAGCAGTCGGGATGGAGTCCCAGCCGTGCCAGCTCATAGACCGCTACGGAGCTGTCGACGCCGCCCGACAGCAGCACCGCAATCCGCTTTCCTTCCAGTTCGTTCACATCCATAGGATCAGCTAATCTTCGGCGTCCTTTCTTTCCGCCGATGCTGCAAAGGTACGAATAAAAGCGTGAAAGGCCAAATGTATTCTGCAATTTTTATCCCGAGGTAAACCGTTAATTGTGGTTAAAGTTTAGGAAAAATCCATTGTCATTCCAAAACAAATACATATCTTTGCGCTATCAAAATGATATCACTCAAAATTAAGAATTCAGAACTATAAACCTAACATTGAGAATTATGGAAACGAAAGAGTATCAATTCAACGGAACGATGATCAACGGCTTTCTGATGCTGTTTGTCAACATTGCCTTATTTGCATTGTCCGTCTATGGAATCGTCGGGAGCATCATCATGCTCGACACCTACAACACGGGCGGCTGGCTGTTAGGCGGCAGCCTGTTGCTGCTGGTCGTAGACATTATCTTGAGTTGCGGATATATCATGCTGGAGCCAAATATCGCCAAGGTAACCACTTGGTTCGGTAAGTACAGCGGCACCTTTACGCGGACAGGACTCTACTGGATCAACCCGTTCTACGGCACGAAGAAGGTGAGCCTCAGAGCCCGCAACCTCGATGCCGAGCCTATCAAGGTGAACGACAAGGTGGGCAACCCGGTGATGATTGGTTTGGTGCTGGTCTGGAAGTTGAAGGATACCTACAAGGCACTCTTCGAGGTAGATTCCCAAACGATGGCAAACGTGGCTCAGGGACAGATTGGCACCGACGTGCGGAGTATCATGAATGCCCTGGAGCGCTTCGTCCGTGTGCAGAGTGACGCCGCCCTGCGTCAGGTGGCCGGTCAGTATGCTTACGACGACGAGGACAACAAGTCGAATGAGCTGACCTTGCGCGACGGCGGCGAAGAGATCAACGAGCAGCTGGAACAGAAGCTCAACGAGCGTCTGGCGCTGGCCGGCATCGAGGTCGTCGAGGCCCGCATCAACTACCTGGCTTACGCTCCGGAGATTGCCGCTGTCATGCTGCGCCGTCAGCAGGCTTCGGCCATCATCACCGCCCGTGAGAAGATTGTCGAGGGTGCCGTGTCAATGGTAAAGATGGCGCTCGACAAGCTATCGAACGAGGACATCGTGGAGCTGGACGACGACAAGAAGGCCGCTATGGTCTCGAACCTCCTCGTCGTGCTCTGTGGCGACGACTCGGCACAGCCGGTGGTGAACACGGGAACGCTGAATCATTGATAATTGACAATTCACAATTGACAATTCACAATTGACAATTCACAATTGATAATTCACAATTGATAATTGATGTCGAAGAAGGAGACGAAGAGTTTTATCCTGCGCGTCGACGCTGACACGATGAACGCGATAGAGGCCTGGGCTGCAGACGAGTTCCGTAGCACCAACGGTCAGCTACAGTGGATCATCACCGAGGCACTGCGCAAGGCAAAGCGTCTGCCCAAAAAGAGAGGATAGAACACGAGCTGTCAAAACAAAAATCTTCAAAAATCTGACAAAAACAAGCCTGTCGAAAGCCATTAGTGTTAGATTTTTGAAGATTTTTGTTTAACTCAGCGTGTTATGACACGCCCATAGGGCTTAAAGATGTTTCTTCGGATAAAGGGCGTCCCACCACGTGGGGTCGTCCTTTAACCATTTTGCAAACCAGGCCATCTGGGTGGCAAGCCACTTCTCCTTCTTCGCGTATTCCAGGATATGGTGGTTCTCGCCCTGCACCTCGACGAGGGCGACGTCACGGCCGAGAAGTTTCAGGGCTGTGAACATCTGGAGGCTCTCGATGAGCGGCACGTTGGTGTCGGCATTGCCGTGGAGCAGCAGCAGCGGCGTGTGGATCTTGTCGGCATTGAACAGCGGACTCTGGTCGACATAGAGCTGGCGGTGACTCCACGGATAGCTGTTGGCCATCGAGACCTCGCTGTAGTTGTAGCCCCAGTAGCCCTCGCCCCAGTAGCTGGTGTGGTTGGCGATGCCGGCATGGCTGACGGCAGCAGCGAAGATGTCGGTGACGGTCTGTAAATACTGCGTCATGAAGCCGCCGTAGCTGGCGCCCATGCAGCCAATCTTCTCGGCATTGATGAACGGGTGATCCTTACAAATCTTCTTCACACCCTCGATGATGTCGCCGGCAGGGGTACCGCCAGGCACGGTGCCATCGGCACGGGGTGTACCACCGGCGGTATTCACGTGACGCGAGGCCCATTCCTGTCCGAAGCCGGTAGCACCGCTGGGCTCGACGATATAGGCCACGTAGCCCAGGGAGTTCCAGTACTGCGGCGCATAGGGCGACTCGAAATATCGGCTCACTGGCGAGCAGCCGCCATAATAGTAGACAATCATCGGGTACTTCTTCGAGGCATCGAAGTCCTTCGGCAGGTAGAGGCGGCCGTAGACGGTATCACCATTGCTGTTCTTGAAATTATAGTCCTCGCAGGTGCCTACCTCGGCGTCGCCAAGAGCGGTCTTTCCGTTGAATAAGAGGAGAGGCTTCGCACTCTTGGGAATGGAGACGACATACGCCGATGCGGGCTCCAACGTGTTATAAGAAAGATACGCAAGGACGGGGGCGTGGGCAGCCATATCGAAGCGGTAAACATCGTCGCCAGGAACGTCAAGACGCTGGATCTTACCCGTCTTGGGGTTGAGCTGGTACAGGTAGACATAGTCGCGACACTCGGCACGGAAGTAGATCATGCCGTCGGCCCACGACCAGTCGACGCCACCGTCGACAGAGGGGTCGAAGTCCTTGGTCAGCGGCGTCACCTGACGCGTGGCGATATCGTAGAGGAACAGTTCGTTCTCCGTCATGCTCGGCGTACGGTCGGGCGGCAGCTGACAGCCTACGCGGTCGAAGGCCTCGGGGGTACCCATGATGAGCAACTGCCGGCCGTCGGGCGAGAAGTTGGCTCCCCCAATGAAGCCCTGGCACTGCAGCAGCGTGTCCACCTTCAGCGTCTGCGCGTCCATCACGTAGTAGTCGAGAACCTCCGTCGGACGCTTGGCCAGACGCGAATAGCTGGAGCCGATGAGCAGCTGACGGCCGTCGGCACTGATGTCGGCGAGGTAGTGACCTTTCGAGCCGAAGGTGATGCGCTGGCTGATGCCACTCTGCACGTCGAAGCGCACCAGGTAGTTACGCTTGCGCCAGCCCGGCTGCCGGTCGTCCATCTCCACCACTTCGAAGACGCCCGGATCTTCTTTCGGGCCTTCCTCCTCGGCGGTGACGATGAGGTAGTCCTCGGTCGGGCTGATGGTATAGCTGCCATCGGGCAGACCGGCTGCCCAGCGGGTACGCTCACCCGTCAGCGGGTTCACCTTATATAATACGCGCAATCCCTGTTCGCGTTCTTCGGTTATCCATGCCGTGGTGCGCGGCATCCAGCGGATGTTCTGCGTCGGACGACTGAGTACGCGTCCGGTCTTCGCGTCGCGCAGCTCGTAGTCCCACCGGCTGTTACCACCACGTTCCGTCGTCTGGTAGCTGACAAAGACATAACGGCCGTCTGGCGACAGCGATACACCTCGCACACGGCGCCCGTCCGTCAGGTCGTGAACCATGTATGGGTGAGAATTGACAATGGATAATTGAGAATTGAGAATTGATAATGGGGTGTTAAGGGTGACGCTGATGGAGTCGGTATCGTTGGGCTCAGCCAGATAGCGGATGGCTATGGTGTGGTGCTCGGGTGCCAGCTTCAGCTCACCGCCAGCCTCCGCGCCGTCGATGTAAAGTTTGTAGTTCTTCGGGCCCTTCACCTCAATCTTTCCCTTCAGGTAGTCGGCATTGTTCAGGTAGAACGAGAGGACACCGACGGACTTCGAGTCGGGGAGCGAAGGCAGCACGCCACCACGGAAGACCGTCGTCGGCTCAGCCTGGACGGGGAGTGCCGAGAGCACAGACTTCTCATCGAACTTCTGTCCCTGTACATTCACGGTGTCCGTGGCGAAGGGTGTCGTCACGGCAAAGGGACCAGCCTGCCGGAACTCCTTGACTTCAGTCTTCACCTGAGCAAGGCAACAAGGCAGAAAAGTAAAAAGGAAAAAGGGTAAGGCGATAATTTTCTTCATCTCAATTATCAATTATCAATTATGATTAGTACGCTTCGCGGTAACGGTTTTCGTCCTTGTCCTCGAGCATGGAGAGGTAGGACTGGTAGCGGCTCTGGGCGATGTAATGGTCCTCGACGGCCTTCAGGACAGCACAGCCCGGCTCGTGAGTGTGTGAACAATTGCTGAAGCGGCACTGCTTGGAGAACTCGAAAATCTCGCGGAAGTAGCTAGTAATTTCCTCGGGCTCCATGTCAAACGTTCCGAAGCCCTTGATGCCCGGGGTGTCGATGAGGAAACCATTACCTATAGCGATCATCTCTGAAAACGTAGTAGTATGCTGGCCGGAGAGATGCGCATCACTAATCTCTGCAGTGCGGAGGTTAGCATCAGGCACCAATCGGTTGATAAGGGTGGACTTCCCCACCCCACTATTACCACTGAGCAAGGTTATCTTATCTTCCAATAGCGGCCGCAGCTCTTCGACACCGTCACCACGTTCTGCCGATATCTGACGACACTCATAGCCGATAGTCTCATAAAGCTGCACCATCATCTGTTGATAGCGACGTGAGTCATCGTCGAGAATGTCGGTTTTATTGAACACCAAAACAACAGGAACGCGATAGGCCTCAGCCGAAGCCAGGAAACGATCAATGAATGTGGTGGAGGTTTCCGGTCGAACAACGGTAATTATCAAAAAGGCCTGATCGACATTGGCCGCAAGGATATGGCTCTGCTTCGAGAGGTTGATACTTTTGCGGATGATATAGTTCTTACGGTCCTCAATCTCCGTAATCCAGTTACCTTCACCCACAATGACACGGTCACCCACAGCCACGGGATTAGTAGAACGAATTCCCTTGATGCGGAAATTCCCTTTAACCTTACAATCAAGGAGCTGGCCATCGTCCGTACGGACGGTGTACCAGCTTCCTGTATTCTTGACGACGAGGCCTTTCATCCTACACCGTCATGATTTCCTTGTTCTTCGCCTCGATCAGGGCGTCGAGCTTCTTGATGTACTTGTCGTGCAACTTCTGGAGCTCGAGTTCGGCATCTTTCTCGTTGTCCTCGGAGAGACCGTCCTTGATGGCTTTCTTCAGCTTGTCCTTGATGTCGGCACGGATGTTACGCACCTCAATCTTGGCACGCTCGGCAATCTTGTTGCACTGCTTCACCAGGTCACGGCGGCGCTCCTCGGTGGGCTGGGGAATGATAAGGCGGATTATCTCGCCGTTGTTCTCGGGGGTGATGCCCACATCGCTGTCCATGATCGCCTTCTCAATGTCGCGAATCTGCTTGCGGTCCCAGGGTTTGATGGCGATGGTACGTGCGTCGGGGCAGTTGACGGTGGCCACCTGGTTCAGGGGCACGCGGGAGCCGTACGACTCCACCTTCACGCCGTCGAGGATGGCAACGTTAGCACGGCCGGCACGGATGCGGTTGAGCTCTTCTTCCAGGAACATGGCGGCCATCTCCATACGCTCCTCGCTCTTGCTTAATGTCTCTTTAACGTCGATCATAATATGTACTATTTAACAATTTACAATGTACTATTGATGGATTTTTTAGGTTTTTCTGCCCACAAAGTTAGGGTTTTTCCGCGAAACAGCCAAGGAGTTTACGTTTTTTTCGCAAATAATTTTGTCGTTCGGTGGTTTTTTCCTATCTTTGCGGTCAGATTACTCGACCTAAAAACGTAAAATAACATGATAACGCTGTTTGATCCTGTCCACATCCTGGCCTATGCTGTGGCTGTCATGCTCATCGGCACGTTCTTCGTGTTGTTTTACATCGGCTTGACTTACTACAGGGAACAGGACGCCACCCGCGAGGGACTGATGAAGAACGCGCAGCTGGCTTCGGTGATGCGTTCGTGCAAGATTCGTGTATGGCTCATGCGCCCGCACGCGAACCGCTATATCCTACTCTCGGAGCGGGGTACCGTCGAGGCCGAGTTTGCACCCATCGACTTCTCGAACCTTTACAAGCATACGGACTTTGACGAGATGCGCCGGCTGGTGACGGAGATCAGCGAGGGTCGCCTGAAGACGGCGACGTGTCGCATCAGGAGCAAACCCATGGCTGACGGCCAGCGCCATATGTACGACGAGCACATCTGTGTGCTGGAGTACGATGCCAAGGGACGTCCGATGACCATCATCGGTCTGCAGCACGACATCAGCGACAAGCTGGAGAGCGAGCAGAAGGTGAACAACCTGTTGATGCTCTACCACACCATCTTCGACTCGTCGATCATCAACACGATGTTCTACGACAGCAACGGCCGTCTGAGCGACATCAACGAGAAGGCCTGCGAGACGTTCGGTATCAAGGACCGCCGTGCGGCGATAGAGCGCGGCATCTACCTGACGGACGTGCCGGCGTACAAGGGCATCGACCTCCAGAAATTCTACGGCCACCACATGGTATCGATCACGGACATCGGTAAGGAGCGCGAGAAGAACGGTTCCCTGATTCCGGAGATCACCCTGTCGGGTAAGCTCTACTACGACACGATTGTCAACCCCATCTACGACGAGCAGGGCAAGCTGGTGGGCGTCTACACCGCCGGCCGCAGCATCAACGAGATGGTGGAGTCGTACCACCGTCAGCAGGAGGGTACGCGCCAGCTGAAGGAGATGACGCAGCAGATGCAGGAGTATATCGACAACATCAACATTGCCCTGCGTGTCAGCGAGGTGCGCTTGATGAACTATCTGCCCGACACCCATGAGGTAGAGATCAGCAACGACCTGAACACGAAGAAGCTGCGACTAACACAGATACGCTGTTTCACGCTGGTGTCCCCGGAGCACCGCCACCAGTTGGCCACGATGATCCGCCAGATGGACCGTCGCGTGGACACCCGCATCGACATGACCGTGCGGTCGACGCTGCGCGACCATCAGGGTCGTGACGTTTGGCTGACCTTCAGCCTCATCCCGATGAAGTGTGCCGACGGCAGCGTCAGCCATTACTTCGGTATGTGCCGCAACGAGACGGAGATGGTCTCAACGGCGGCCCTGCTGAAGGAGGAGAGCCGCAAGGCCCAGGAGACGGAACTGCTGAAGGACGCCTTCCTGCAGAACATGAGCTACGAGATCCGTACGCCGCTGAGTGCCGTCCTGGGCTTCGCCGAGCTGCTGAACAGCGACCATTCGGCCGACGAGGAGACGGTGTTCATCGACCAGATCAAGAAGAACGCCAACCTGCTGCTGCAGCTGGTGAACGACATCCTGTTCATCTCTCGCCTGGACGCCCACATGGTGGAGATCAAGACAGGGCCAACGGACTTCGCCATGCTCTTCGACGGCTGGTGTCACCAAGGGTGGACCCACCACAATGCCGAGGTGAGCACGTCTATCGAGAACCCCTACGACCACCTCATCGTCGACATCGACGACACGAACCTTGGCATCGTCATCAACCGCCTGTGTGCCAACGCCGCAGCCATGACCACCGAGGGTGCCATCCGTGCGAAGTACGAGTATCGCAACAACCAGATTATCATCAACATCCAGGATACCGGCAACGGTTTCAACGAGAGCGAGTCCAAACGTCTGTTCGAACGGTTCGCCAAGGATCGCAGCAGCAAGGACAACGATACCGGTCTGGCACTACCCATTGCCAAGGAGCTGGTAGAGCAGATGGGCGGCACCATCGACTTCCAGTCGGAGCCCGGCAAGGGCAGCATCGCCTGGGTGACCATCCCCGCCACCGCCATACTGGCAGAGCGGAAAGACATCAGTACCACCGCATAGAGAGAAAGGAACCACGATATGAACACCACAGCCACGACACTACTGACAGCAATGATCGGAGCCTCCGCCTACAGCCTGGCGGCTCTGGTGACCGTGGTCTTCGTGGCCGCCATCGTCGTCAGCATCGTCAGCGTCAGACGTTTCCGCCGTAAGTCGTCAGAGACACGCCACGTCAGCCGCATCATGGAGCACGCCATGGAGCTGGAGCACATCACCGTGTTCCGCATTATGATGGCCCACGATCACGTCGTCAATGTCCACGGCAACTACCTCCCGGAGGAGGGTGTCACCATCAGAAAACTCCTTGAGGGCATACACCCCGACGACCGTCAGGCCGTCATCTCGTTCCTGACACAGCTCAGTCAGGGACACATGGCTACGGGCGAGATTGACTTCCGTTATTGCAGCGACGGCACCCAGCAGTGGCGATACATCCACAACAGCGCCGTCAGCGAAGGACGCACGCTGCCCTATGATGTTGTCTGCACACTCAACGACGAGACCGTCAGCCGCCAGGAACGTCAGCAGGAGGAGGAGCTGGGCCGCCGCTACCGTTCCATCTTCGAGCGCTCCGTCGTCGGACTGGCCATCTACGACCAGCACGGTATGCTGCTGGCCGCCAACGAGAATATGCGGGAAACGCTCCATATGGAGGGGGAACGCGACCCGCGCTACTATGATGTCAGCCTTTTCAGCCGCCAGCCCTTCCACGACCTGATGGCTGCCAACGAGGTGACGGAGTATCACTTCTGCACGAAGATGGTGGTGCCCGAGAGGAATCTGAACTGCTACCTGGAGCTGCAGCTGAAACCACAGCTCGACGACCAAGGACGGGTGATGCACTACTCACTGTCCGCACGCGATGTCACCGAGGAGCGCTCGTTCTACCTGAAAAACCGCGAGAACGACGAACAGATACGCCAGGCCAATGCCGAGATACAACGCTACGAGATGGAGCTGCAGTACCTCATGGAGAAGTGCGACATGCGCGTCTGGCGCGCTTCCTTCGCAACACAGGAGGTGACCATCTACAAGGGCCTCAACCAATACGAGCGCAAATTCAGTCTGGACGAGCTACGCCACTTCTTCGTTGACAACGAGGAGTCGCTGATATATAAGTTCTCGCACCCAGAAGAAGCATTCAGACAACCCTCCTCCCTCATACGTCATATGCGCCCCATCTTCCACGATAGCGACGAGATGGAATGGGACCTCATCGACAGCATCCCCGTCTACGACAAGAACGGGCACATTGAGGGAACCTTCGGCGTCATCCGTAACATCACGCCGCTCATCGAGGCCCAGGAGCTGCTCAAGGAAGAGACACGGCGTGCCAACGACTCCACCCGTCTGAAGTCGGTATTCATGGCCAACATGACCCACGAGATACGTACACCGCTGAACTCCATCGTCGGCTTCTCGGACCTACTGCCCATGATCGAGTCGCCCGAGGAGAAGAAGGAGATGGTGGGCGTCATCATGAACAACTGCGATATGCTGCTGCGGCTCATCAATGACATCCTCGAGATATCCACGATGGATGGCAACGCCATCATCATCGCCCCCGAGGTGGTCGACTTCGCACAGATCTTCGACAGCCTCTGCGAGTCGCTGAAACAGCGTGTGCAGAACCCTGCCGTGGAGTTTATCAAGGAGAACCACTACACCACCCTCACCCTCTCCGTCGACCAACGCCGCATCCAGCAGGTCATCACCAACTTTGTCACCAATGCGGTGAAATATACCCAGCAGGGACACATCCGCGTAGGCTATAAGCTCCTCCCAGAAGCCCCATCAGTCCCATCAGACCCATTAGTCCCATTAGACTCATTGGACTCATTGGACCCATCCCCCCAAGAGCTCTACATCTACTGCGAGGACACCGGCACCGGCATCCCGAAGGAGCAGCAGCCGACGGTCTTCGAGCGTTTCGTCAAGCTGAACGACTATGTCCAGGGCACCGGCCTCGGCCTCTCCATCTGCAAGGCTATCGCCGACCGCTACGGCGGCAAGATTGGCGTCGACAGCGAAGGTCTCGGCCACGGTTCCACCTTCTGGCTCCGCATACCCCTAACTCCCCCAAATACCCCATAACCCCCTCCTACCATGATTGCATTCATCGTCATCGCCGTTCTACTCAGCATCCTCGTGTCGCTCTTCCGACGCGACTGCCTGCGGCGTGCCCAGCACTACGAAAGCGACCTGCAGAAGAAGTATGCCGAGTTGTCGGAGACAGCCCAGAAGCACCAGGTGCAGCTGTGGGCCTACGACGTGCAGCGGGGCATCTACCTGTGGCTCGACGACGAACGGAAGCAGTTCAACGAAGAACTGCCAACCGTCTTCTCACAGCACTACACACCCTCCATCTGCCAGCACATCGCACAGACTATCCAGAGTTTCATCCGTGGCAGCGAGGAGCAGAAGAAGCTGCGCATCGGACTGAGCGTGAAGGACGGCAGCCGCCGCTACTACACCATCGATATGTCTGTGTTCACCCGTACGCCCGACAACGACGTGGCACTCATCATCGCCCTGCAGACCGACTTCACGGAACAGCATCTGCGCGAGACACGCAACCGTGAGACACGGCTACGCTACGAGTCCATCAAGAGCGCCCTGGAAGCCTTCGACAACATCTACACCCGCCAGGAGGCCGACGATGCCGAGGAGCTTCGACTGCTGGAGCTGCAGGAAGAGGCGAAAGGCGAGCTCACGGACTATATCAGCAAGATAGAGCTCGTCACCAAGGTCGGCGGTATGCGGATGGCCCTCTATACCCCTGACAACCACACGCTCCTTGTCATCAACGACACGGAGACCGTCCAGCTCACCGTTCCCGCCGCCCGTGCCCTGCGCTTCGTCGATAGCGGCTCCATGAAGGACGTGCAACGGCTGTTCACCGCCATGGACCGCCGCACGCCGTCGCCCTTCGACGCCGTCGTCAAGACAGTCATCCCCCATCGCGAAGCTGCCGTCCTCTCCCTGCAGGTCAGTTTCATACCTGTCTACGAGGCTACCGTTCCTACTGGTGAACCCGGCGAAGCCCGCTCTACGCCTCGCGCCACACAACAGGTGGAGTACTACTTCGGTATGCTCCTCGACGTCAGTCCCCTCAAGGCCATGGAACTGAAGCTGACCACCGAGACCATCCGTGCCCGACAGCTCGAAGGCAGCAAGGACAGCCTTCTGAACGACATGAACGAGAAGCTGCGCACACACCTCGACGCCATCGCCGCTGCTGCCAGCCAGCTCAAGGCGTCGGCCGCCGACGACAACTCACAGGCAGCGTCCCTGACCGCTCTCCGCGACAACGCCACCCAACTCCTGTCACTCATCTCTTAACGCCCGCAGTCCATGAACATCATCGATACCATCATACAACGCCTCTTCCACATCGACATCACTGGCAAGCAGGAAGCGCTGGCTACCACCCAGGACATGGGGCGGTACATTGAGGAGCACTGTAGTGCCACGGCCCTGACCAGCCGACCGGCAAGCAGTCGTCTGGCACTCACGGGATTCAGTCTGGAGAAGGAGTTCAAGAAACTCTTCGAAGACAACGACATCGCCATGTCGTTCTACAACAACGAGGGCTACCTCGTCGACCTCAACGACGCCATGCGCAAGCTCTGCGGCTTCGATGCCGAGGGCGAGAAGTTCTTCCGCGAGACACGTCTCTTCGACGCGCCCGTGTTCCACGACCTCGACCCCAGCCGCCGCGACAGTTTCTATACCTGCCAGCGGATGTTCTACCCGGAGCTGGGTATCAACCGTTATATAGAGGTACGCGTACAACCCACGTTCGACAAGAACGAACGGTTGCAGTACTATGCCATCACCTCCCGCGACGTCACCGAGAAGCGAAAGCGGCTTATGAAACGGCAGAAGCAGGAGGAGGAGCTGCGCGACACCGCCACGACCATCTCGCGCTACGAACGCCAACTGAACCACTTGCTCAAACACAGTAACATGTACGTCTGGCAGCTCGACATCGAGAAACAGAACATCGCCTTCACACGCTCCCTGCGTCAGCCTGACTATGTCCTCACCATCGAGGAATACCTTGACGGTCTCTCCGATGAGCATCGTCAGCTGTCGGCAGCGCGTTTTCAGGAGATGATGCGCAACCCGAAGCCGTTCAACGACCTCTATCTGTTCCGTCAGACACCCATCAACGCCACACCGGCGTGGTATGCCATCGACGGCATCCCCGTCACGGACGCCGAAGGGCATGTCACCTCGGCCTTCGGACTCCTGCGCGATGTCACGCAGCTCATGTCCATCCAGCAGCAGCTGCTCAAGGAACAGCAGCGCGCCGAAGCCTCCACCGCCATGAAGACCTCTTTCCTGGACAACATGAGGCAGGAGCTGCGCACGCCGCTGAGCGCCATCATAGCCAACGCCGACCAACTGCCGTCCGTCCAGACTGCCGAGGAGCGCGCCGAGCTGCTGCATAGCATCCTCAGCGACTGTGAGCAGCTACAGCAGGTGGGCAGCGATATTGTCACAAAGACTGCTGCCAACCAAGAGAAAGCAACCCCTACCAGTGCATCATGAAGAGACTACTGACCATATTATTCCTCATAAGCGTCACGGCGACCGTCGTCTGGTCACAGGGCTCGAGAAAAGCCGCCATCACGGCACAGGACAAGTCTGATGCTGACGTTGCCACCCGTGTCTACGATGAGGAGCACCCGCTGGTCTACGAAGATGCCTGGGACCTGTGGCCCTACGCCTTCCTCAACGACACCGGCGAGCCCGTGGGCTATAACATCGACCTGCTGGAACTCATCTTCAAGGAGCTGGACATCCCTTATAGAGTCAAGCTGAAGCCCACGAAAGACGCCCTGAACGACCTGAAAGCCGGACGTGCCGACCTAATGTGCGGCATGGACGCCCACTTCCACAACGAGTACGCCCAGTACGGCAAGAGCGTCATCCAGATGTTCACCCACAGCGTGGTCCACTGGAAGGACGAGCCGGTAGTCATCAAGACCGTCGACGACTTGGCTCACCACCGCGTCATCGTCCATGACGGCAGCTTCAGCCATCACCTGATGATACAGCGCGGATGGGGCAAGAACGCCATCCCCTATAACGACATGCAGGAGGCAGTGCAGTACGTCCACACGAAAAGGGGGAACCAGATTGTGTGGAACACGCTGTCGCTGAAGTGGCTGCTGCACAAGTTCAACTACGATGACCTGGAGCTGACGCCGGTCGACGTGCAGCACGGAGAGTACAAGTTCATGTCGAACGACCCGCGTCTGCTGGAACAGGTAGACAGCGTCTTCACCCTGCTGAACTCCACGGGCCGTCTGCAGCCCATACAGAACAAATGGTTCTACCCCGAGCGCAAGGACACGGGCATCCCCTCGTGGGTGTGGTACGTCGTCTTGGCGCTGCTGCTGCTCATCATCCTTTTCCTCGTCTACTACGTCTCCTATCGTTTCTACGAACGGCGGATGACCAAGAACCTGCGACGCACCAACAACCGCCTGTCGCTCATTCTCAACACGAGTAATGTACACATCTGGCTGTTCAACATCGCCAAGCGGACCGTCACCAGCGTTGCCCCGAATGGCAAGGAGACCACCATCCCCCTGTCGCCGTTCTTCTTCCTGTACTATATGCTGCCCGAAGACTACGAGCGGCTGTGCAGCGTCCTCAACGACATTGCCAGCCAGAAGAAGGAGCGCGAGTCGCTCGAGGTACGCACGACGCGTGGGAACAGCAAGGAGATACACATCTTCTCCGTCGACTTCTCGGTGATGAGACGCAACAGGAGCGGGCGCCCCACATACATCATCGGCGCCACGACCGACGTCACGGCAGCACGGCAGCGCCAGCAGGAGCAGAAAGACACGATGCTGCGCTACCGCCACATCTTCAACTCGGCACTCGTCGACACGGTGTCCTACGACGAGAACGGCATCATCGACGACATGAACGAGAAGGCCACCAAGGCCATCTCTGGCGGCATCGAGCGCGTCCGCAAAGCCAAGATCTCCGTCCAGAGCGTGCTGGGAGCCCCCGAGCTGTCGCTCGACGACCTGGACTACACCTATCTGACACAGATCTGCAAGTCCGGCGACACACGTCCCTTGTTCCAGTTCTTAAACCGTGACGAGCTCTACTATGAGCTGCAACTGGTACCTGTCCGCGATGACAACGGCCAACTGCTCGGCATCTACGGGACGGGGCGCAACGTCACCGAGGTGGCCAATTCTTACTCCCGTCTGCAGAAGAACATCGCGGAGCTGCAGAAGGCCACGGACGAGCTCCAGGAGTACATTCGCAACATCGACTACGTGATGAAGAATGGTGGCGTACGCATTGCCCACTATTCTCCCGACACCCATACGTTGCTCATCTACAGCGAGATAGGACACATCCAGCAGAGGCTGACGCAGACACGCCTGCTGTCGCTTGCCGCCGAGGAGTCGAAGAAGACCGCCCAGCGCATCCTGAACAACATGGACAACCTCACCAGACAGCCCGTCAAGGCTGCCGTGAAGTCCACGCTGCGCCTCAAGGGCGACAAGTTCCTCAGCCTGTACTTCTCGTTTGTGCCGGTGTTCGATGCCGACGGCAACGTCACCGAGTACTTCGGTATGTGCCGTGACATCAGCGACCTGAAGGCTACCGAGGAGCAGCTGGCCCGCGAGACGAAGAAAGCCCAGGAGGTGGAGACGGTGAAGAACGCGTTCCTGCGCAACATGAGCTACGAGATCCGTACGCCACTGAACTCTGTGGTGGGCTTCGCCGACCTCATTGAGGAGGAGCACGACGTCGCCGACGAGCAGTTCTTCATCGAGGAGATCAAGAAGAACTCCCGCAGTCTGCTCAACCTGGTCAACAACATCCTGTTCATCTCGCGCCTCGACGCCGGCATGATCGAGTTCAAGACAGCACCCGTCGACTTCGCCGCCATCTTCGAGGGACGCTGTCAGTCAGCATGGATGGACCTCAAGCTGCCTGGTGTCGACTACATCGTCGACAACCCTTACGAGCGTCTCGTCCTCGACATCGACCAGACGAATCTGGGTGTTGTCATCGACCACATCGTCACCAACGCCGTCCAGCATACCACGTCAGGCTCCGTCCGTGCACGCTACGACTATAACGGCGAGGACCTCACCGTGTCCGTCCAGGACACCGGCACTGGCATCCCTGCCGACCAGACGGACAAGATCTTCGACCGCTTCGTCACCATCGACAGCGATAACAGCGGCCTCGGCCTGTCCATCTGCAAGGAGGTTGTGAAACTGATGGGTGGAAAGATCCGTCTTAAGTCCGAGTATGGCAAGGGCACCATCGTCTGGGTGAGCATCCCCTGCACATGCACGGAGGTAGTGAGGAAATGAAACGAGGCTTTGCCTCTAATTGACAATCGACAATTGATAATTGATAATAGGAAAATGACCGCAAATAGATTCTTCCGTCGCTCAAATGTCGTCAGCCGCCAATTGCTGCTGATGGGGTTATCATTTATCATTTTTCTATTATCATTTAGCCACGCCGTGGCAAGAGACTACGGCTATACCAAGGAGCACCCGCTGGTCATCGTCTGCGACTGGGACTTCCGACCCTTTGAGTTCGTCAACGTCGAGGGTCAGCCTGCCGGATACAATGTCGACGTACTCAACCTCATCTTCGACCAGCTGGGCATCCCCCACAAGTTCGTCATGGAGGAATGGGGCATGGCCACCGATATGTTCGAGCGCCACGAGGCCGACCTCATCCACGCGCTGTACGCCTTCTACAAGGACGCCCCCTACGTGCCGACCCATAAGTACATCAACTATTACAACATGAAGGCGGCACGCCGCGTCGACACGCAGCCGTTCAGCCGGCTCAGCAACCTTTCGCCAAAGGACACCCTGCTGGTCAAGAAGGACGACTATGCCGCTTTGGCCCTGGCCTACAGGGATCATTCGGAGTTTTCCATAGAGTACCACACGCCGAAAGACGGTCTGACGGGCATCAGACAGGGGCGTTACAAGTACTATATCTGGGGCGAGATTCCCTTGCGGCACAAGGTTCAGGAGCTTGGTCTCGACAGCATCGCCTTCGACGAGGTGGACATCCCTGCCGGCGAACTGCATATCATTGGCTACAACCAAGGTCTCATCGACATCATCGACGACCAGTATACCCGCTTGGAGCAGGCTGGCGACCTACAGAAAATCTACGACCGCTGGTTCCATCCCGAGCGTAGCCATGACGACACCTCGCCGGTGGTGCTCTTCATCCTCGCCGGACTGCTCCTGACGGTCTTCGTCGTGTCCCTGCTCATCCATTTCGTCAGACGGAGGGTACGCAAGGCCGTCCGTCAGAGTTCCGACTTAGGACAGATGATGGAGCAGGTGCTTAATATGGGCGACTACTTCGTCCTGGAGTGGGACTTCAAGAAGAATGTCCTCCGCAACAAGTACGGCGACATGCTACCCGACGGCGAGATGGCCCCGGAGGAGTTCCTGAAGCGGATGCTACCGGAGGAGGCGCAGCGTCTGCACTCCCTGAACCGCCAGCTGGCGACGGGCGCCATCACGCACTTCGACATGCAGTTCAGCTTCAACAGGAACGGAAGCCTGCCACCGCAGTGGCGACACTACTACGGCAACGCCATCGTCGAGACAGAGCACGGCAAACCGCAGTTCATCGTCTATACCACGAAGGACATCACCGACGAGCTGAACGAGAACCGTCGCATCAAGACCATTGCCAGCAAGTACATGAAGATGTTCGACACGAACCTCGTCGCCATGTCCATCTACGAGCCTGACGGCAAGCTGATCGTCATCAACCAGAAGATGCGCGAGCTCTGCGAGATTGACTGTTTCGACGAGGAGTTCTTCCGCCAGACGTCGCTCTTCAGCTTCCCCAATCTCAAGGGTGTCTACCTGCCCGGCTCACGCGAGGTGATGTACGTCTGCCAGCACCTGGACGATCCACAGCTCGGCCTCGACAAGTACATTGAGTTCCGCATCAGTCCCGTGCTCGACGACGACGGCCGTCTCGTCTACTACATCGTCACCAACCGCGACGTCACCGCCGAGCGCAATATGTATCTCGAACAGCGCGAGCACGACCGCCAGCTCCACGCCACCGACGAGACCATCAAGCAGTACGAGCAGCAGCTGGGCTACCTGTTGAACGAGAGCGAAATCTACATCTGGAACTACCGGCCGGCTGAGAACGTCGTCAACATGACACGCTCGCCGGGACAGACGCAGTTCACCGAGACCCTCGAGGAGTATATCCAGTCGATGGCCCCAGAGGCACGCCAGCAGGCCATGGGAGCCATCCAGAGTGCCATGGAGCAGGGGCAGCCCTACAACGTCATCCTGCCCTTCGACCACACGCCGCTCGACACCGAGCCGACATGGTATGCCGTCACCGGCGTACCCCTCTACGACAAGGACGGACAGCTGAAGGAGTATTTTGGACTGTCGCGTAACATCACGAACTTCATCGAGACCCAGAAGCGGTTGCGCATCGAGACGGCACGCGCCAAGGACTCCGGTCGCCTGAAGGCGGCGTTCCTCGCCAACATGACCCACGAGATACGCACGCCGCTGAACGCCATCGTCGGTTTCTCCGACCTTCTGCCGATGATCGAGGACGAGGGCGAGAAGCAGGAGTTCATCCGTATCATCCACAACAACTGCGATATGCTGCTGCGCCTCATCAACGACATCCTTGAGGCGTCCGACATCGAGTCGCGTCCGATGGACATCGAGCCCGAGGACGTGGACTTCGCACAGGCCTTCGACGACATTTGCCAGACGCTGGAGCAGCGTGTGCAGACGCCCGGCGTCCAGTTCATCAAGGACAGCCCGTGCGACCACCTCACCGCCCGTCTCGACAAGGGCCGCATCCAGCAGGTCATCACCAACTTCGTCACCAATGCGGTGAAGTACACCCACGAGGGCCACATCCGCGTAGGCTACAGAGTCCTCCCATCAGACCCATCCGTCCCATCCGTCCCATCAGCCCCATTGGGCTCATTGGACCCATTAGTCCTCCCAGCCCTCCCGGAGGTCCCCGGCCTCTACATCTACTGCGAGGACACCGGCGCCGGCATCCCCAAGGAGAAGCAGGCCACGGTCTTCGAGCGCTTCGTCAAGCTCAACGAGTTCGTCCAGGGCACCGGCCTCGGCCTCTCCATCTGCAAGACCATCGCCGAGCGCTGTGGCGGACAGATAGGTGTCAGCAGCGACGGTCCCGGCCACGGCTCCACCTTCTGGATCTGGATACCCCTGTCCCATAAGACCCAGTCCCATAAGACCCATTAGACCCATTAGTCCCATTAGCCCCATAAGAAGAAAATGAGTACACAAATCTGCAAATATATGCTCGCCAGCGAGCGCGACGCCCTCTGGGGCCTCACCGTCACCACCATTGGCTACGAGGAGATCCACCCCGGCGACGACTACCCCACCCACGGCCATGCCGACGGCTACTACTTCAACCTGGAGCGAGGCCGTGAGCTCAGCGAGTACCAGCTCCTCTATATCTCTGAGGGACGGGGCACGTTCCACAGCCACACCATCCCCAATGCCATGCTCCGCGAGGGCGACCTGTTCCTGCTCTTCCCCGGCGAGTGGCACTCCTACCACCCCGATCCGAAGACGGGCTGGAAGTCTTACTGGATAGGCTTCAAGGGCCGTAACATGGACGACCGAGTGCGGGCGGGCTTCCTCTCGCCGACGAAGCCCATCTACCACGTGGGCTTCTCCGACGACATCGTCCACCTCTACAAGGATGCCTACGAGACCGCCATCCGCGAGGCAGCCTACTCGCAGCAGGTGCTGGCGGGACTGGTAAACCACATCATCGGTGTGATGTACTCGCTGGAACGAAACATCGAGCTGAACCGCAACCAGGGCCATGTCGACATGGTGAACCGTGCCCGACTGCGCATCCGCGAGAACCTCGAGTCGTCGCTCACCATCCAGCAGGTGGCCGAGGACCTTGGCGTCAGCTACTCCAACTTCCGCAAGCTGTTCAAGGAGTACACCGGCATCTCGCCGGCCACCTATCAACAGGACCTGCGTCTGCAGCGTGCCAAGGAGCTCCTGTCGACGACCGACATGAGCGTAAAAGAAATAGCCTACCGACTCAACTTCGAGTCGCCAGACTATTTCTCAGCGAAGTTCAAGGCCAAGACCGGTCGCCGGCCCAGCGAACTCCGTAATATGTAGCCTATCTTGGGGCAAGGGGCATTACATCACCATTTTCTCTACCCAATAGATGAGGATACCTGCCAGGTAGCCCACGAAGGCTATCCAGGTAATCTTCTTCATGTACCAGCCGAAGGTGATCTTCTCCAGGCCCATGACGACGACGCCGGCGGCGCTACCGATGATGAGCATTGAGCCACCTACGCCGGCACAGTAGGCCAGCAGCTGCCAGAAGATGCCGTCGACGGCCATCGCGCCCTCGGCAGCCACGGGGTACATACCCATACAGCCAGCCACCAGCGGCACGTTGTCGACGATCGACGACAGCACGCCGATGATGCCGTTAATCACGTAGTAGTTGCCCGAGAAGGTCTCGTTCAGTCCCTGTCCGAGTGCCGTCAGCACGCCTACCTCCTGGAGCACGGCGACAGCCATCAGGATACCCAGGAAGAACATGATGGTCGACAGGTCGATGCGGCTCAGCAGGTCGCTGACGCGCTTCGCCATCGTGTCGTCCTCGGCGGTGTTGTAGTGGAAGATCTCCGTCACCGTCCACAGCAGTCCGAGCACCAGCAGGATACCCATGAACGGCGGCAGGTGCGTCAGCGTCTTGAACACCGGCACGAAGCAGAGGCCGCCCACGCCGAGCCAGAAGATGACGTCGCGCTGGGCTTTCGTGAACTGCGACACATCGGCCTTCGGCAGGTTCTGCTCCTTGTCGAACTTCCCCTTCAGCGACAGGCTGAGGATGGCGGCGGGCACAATCATCGACACCAGCGACGGCAGGAAGATCTCCGTCAGCACACCCTGTGTGGTGATGACACCCTTGATCCAAAGCATGATCGTCGTCACGTCGCCGATGGGCGAGAAGGCGCCGCCGCTATTCGCCGATATCACCACCAGCGCGGCATAGATGAGCCGGTCCTCACGGGCCTGCACCAGCTTGCGCAGCACCATAATCATCACGATCGACGTCGTCAGGTTGTCGAGGATAGCCGAGAGGAAGAACGTCATGAACGCCACCCTCCACATCAGCTTCCGCTTGGAGCGCGTCTTGATGGTGTCGCGCACGAAGTTGAAGCCGCCGTTCGAGTCGACGATCTCCACAATGGTCATCGCGCCCATCAGGAAGAACAGCGTTCCGCCGGCATCGCCCAGATGGTGTTCTATCACCTCGGCGATGTGGTGCAGCACACCCTCGTCCGCCACCTCGGGGTAGTACGCCCCGGGGGCCAGCATGAGCAGCGTCCAGCAGCCCACGCACATCAGCAGCGCCACGGCTGCCTTGTTTACTCTTGTCACGCTCTCCAGGGCTATGCACAGATAGCCTATGCAGAAGACGATGACAATCATCAATGTAAGTGTTGACATAATTGTTGTATTATTAGTTGTTGTTGTCTTCGTTTCCAGATTGCGGCGGCAAAGGTAACACTTTCTTTTCAAACACGGACAAAAATCCGCCGGAAATCTGACACTCCCCCCGATTTTCTGTTCTCACACGGAGACACGGAGTCCCACAGAGAAGTGTCTTTCTTGGAAACTAATTTCCGTAATTATCATAATTGTTCCGTAATTTTATTTATCATTATGGTCAAATTATGCTTATTATGGTGATTTGTTTCTTAATAATTATCTGGCTTTGTGTCTGTAAAATAGAAGATTTGTGTCATATTTGCGATAGATTTTTGTTCCCAACACTCCGTGTCCTCTGCGCCTCCGTGTGAGAATAAATCATCGCCTCAGCGTGAGAAAACGAATCCGTTAAATCCGTGTAATCTGTGGTCGTAGTATTAATCTGTGTGCGCTAGTGTTAATTCTTTCTAATTTCTCCCCATAGCCTTGGCTATTCCAATTTCTTTCCGTAAATTTGCCAACGTATATTCTACAGTCTATTAGCGACGGAGCCGCACTTACTCGCCAGGCTCCTTGGAGTGAAGACAAATAACATAAAACCGTAATAAATTACTAACAAAACAATCGAAAGTATGAGAAAACTAAAACTCTTTTTCGCCGCTCTCGCCCTATTGGTTGGGGGGAGTAATTCTGTGTGGGGCCAAGCCTGTGAAATTGAGCAAAGATTTGCGACCATTAGTGACTTAGATGGGAAAATTTTCTCCATCGTAAATGAAACAGAAGGTAAAGCTTTTTGTTTTCCAAGTAATCAAGACATGGCCTATCAACCGTATTTTGATGCTATGAAAGCCCAAAGTTATTCCTTTAAACTAGAGGTTATCACGGATGCAGGATACAGTGATAATAGTTTTTATCTTCGTACATATAAGCCTGATGGTAGCGTTTATGCTGTATGGGGAAACAGCAACAACGGCTACTTCAACTCGCAGCCAGCAACTGGTGACCGTTGTTTCTCAATCGGAAAAACAAATAAGACGAATGGTCAAGATATTGTGAACGGTGCTGTTTGGGAATTGATTCCCAACACTGACGGTAAGTTCGCAATTAAAAATATTGGAACTGGTAAGTATCTAAAAGATGCAAATACAGCAAAGTACGATGACCCGACTTATTTTACACTATGCACTTTAAAGAAGACTATCAAATATGACTACTATGACATAAAGAATGCCGTTGAAAGTATTGATGACGATGCTACTGTGTATACGGGAGAGGCAACCCTCGATATAAGCGCAGCAGAATCTTCTATCGCTACAGCCACCACGACCGAAGAAGTTTCCGTTGCGATTAATAAACTTCGTGAAGCCGCCAATTCATTTGTAACCTCCGTAACTGTCAATGAAGGGAAATCTTTTGATTTGACAAAAGTATATTTAGTCAATTCTGATTTCGATAGTGGGAATACTGATGGCTGGACAAAAGATACTCCATACGGTGGCAACTGTGCTATTCAGGGCGGCTCGCATATGGAATATTGGGCCGGAAACGCCAGCGACCGTGGACAGGCTTCTTTTAACATCTATCAGGAATTGACTGGACTGCCCAATGGCGCTTATACCATCAGCGCAGACATGTATAATTCCTTAAATGATGAAGGCGGCAACTATACAACATTCTCGTCCACTTGTTGTGTCTATGGTTCTTCAAATAACGAAGAAGTAGCTCTTGTTACTGAGGAAGGAACAACTCTAAATACCTACACAACAGATGAAGTTCTTGTGTTTAATGGTCGTTTGATAGTTGGAACCAAAAACACCACTACCCCAATCGCCGCTCGCTGGTTCGTTTTTGACAATGTGAAGCTGAATTACACACGCAAGCTTACTCAGGAAGAGATTGATGCTAATACATTACCTGAAAGTATCTCTCTCGATGAGTCTTCTGTCAATTTGACCATATATGGGACAAAGACTCTTGTCCCCACCATCTTGCCCAACAATGCTAACGACAAGAGTGTTTCTTGGACATCAAGCAATAATAATGTTGCTACTGTAGACATCAATGGAAAAATAACTGCTGTTGGCGTTGGTACTGCCACCATCACCGCATCTGCCAATGCCGCTGACAATGTCACAGCTACCGCTACCATCACAGTTGCCGATGTGACTCCTGCCGCTGCTCCTGCCTACTACAGTGAGATTGCCGCTGGCGAGTTCTACATCCTCAATGCTGCCACAGGTGAATACTTGGGCGGTGCCAACGATTGGGGTACTCGAGCCTCAATTATTAAGCATGGCATCCCCTTCACCGTTGCTGCATCTGATGGAAAATACACTTTAGACAGTAAAACTGAAAATGGTAACAAACACTTTTTCGACGGTACATACATAGATGCTGCAAGCACGTCATTCTACATTACAGCTTTGGGCAACGGTAAGTATAGCATCTCTAATGCTAATGGTTCGGCCTTTGTCACCGCTAAAGCAAAGGCAACAGGTGCCATCGTAGACAACACAGCCATCAACGCTAATAGCACATTGGCACAGTGGTACTTCGTCTCAAAAGAAAATCGTGACGCACTATTTGCCACAGCCACTCCTGAGGATCCTGCCGATGCCACCCATTATATAAATGATGCCAACTTCAGCCGTAATCATAAGAAAGGCTGGACAGGCGACTACACAAGAGGTGGTGACAACCCAAACTTCAATGCAATGGTTCATAACAATGCAGCCAATGTCTATCAGGCTATCGAAAATATTCCTAATGGTGTCTACCAACTGAAGATGCAGGGCTGCACCACAGGTACCGCAACATTATGGGCAAACAATGAATCGGTGGCCATTTTGACCAATACGGGCGATGTCACTACTCAACAGATAGCATCATATGCTTTCAGTGATGCTAAGTATACGGATAATACGCTCAACGTCACCATCACAGATAATAAGCTTAACATAGCAGTGAAGAGCGACGATACAGACAAGACGCTTTATTTTGATAACTTCGAACTATACTATCTGCGTGAGTTGACCGATGTGGAAGTTGCCGAGGCCGCACTTAAAGTAGCGCTTGCCGAAGCACATGCTATTGAAGAGGGTTCTATTCCCGATGCTGCTTATTCAAACTTACAGAATAGTATCTCAATCAACGATATTTCAGAAGGATCTGCAGACCAATTTAATACAGCTACTCAGCACCTCAACGAGGCCATAGCGGCTGCCCTGGCCCTTGTTGACCCATATGCAGCTTGGAAGGAACTGAAACCCTATGCTGATGATCTCGTCGCCGTTTCTACAAATAACGCCGAAGAGAACGCCACCCTGGCATCTGCCATCAGCACACAGAATACTGCAGTCGAGGCTGCTATGACGGCTGATGCCATCACCACAGCCACAACAACGCTGAAGGAAGCTATGGTGACATACGCCACGACGGCTGAACCCACTAACAACGAGTGTTTCGACCTGACATTTATGATTGTGAATCCGCACTTCACTGAAGGTACAGCAGATAATCCGACAGGATGGACAGTTAATTATCCAGAAGCACCTGCAAACCAATGGGCTGGTGCAAAAGAGTTGAGAATTTCTACTCACAACTTCGAAGCTTACCACAAACAGTTCACATTGAGCCAGACTATCGCCAATATGCAGAAGGGTACTTATAAAGTAACACTTCAGGGTTTCGCCCGTCACGATGACGCAAATGTGACTGACAAGACCTATCTCTTCTGCGGTGACGGAAGCCAGCCGATTAAGGACATCAACTCCGAGTATAGCACTACATCTCTTATCGCAGGCAAGCCTGATATGGGTGATACTAATGGAGAAAAAAATGAAAATGGTAAATATTGGCCGAATGGTATGTCTGCTTCATATTATTGGTTCCAGGAAGAGAATCCTCTTACCCACCAACCCTTCTACACCAGCGAGGTGCCGACGCTTTTGGCTGCCGACGGTAATTTGACAATCGGCTTCAAGTGTGAAACTTGGTCTGACTGGGTTATCTGGGATAACTTCCATCTCTACTACTATGGCACCGCTATCGCAGTGACCATCGACGAGAATGAAGCAGCGTCTGTCTATGAGAACGACATTGAGAACGCTAACGTCACGCTGAAGCGTACCATTAAAGCAAAAGGAGAAACTGGCATCTGGAACACCATCTTCCTGCCGTTCAGCCTGACCGACACTGAGACGAAAGCAGCCTTCGGTAGCGATACTGAGATTGCCAATTATAGCGAAGCGGCTGATGGCAACACCGGCAATTCGACCGTTAACTTTACATTAGCTTCAAGTGCTGCAATTGCTGCGAACACACCGGTTCTTCTGAGAACTTCTACGGCAGGAACATCCTATAGTTTCAGTGACGTGAACATCAAGGCAGGTGAGGCTAAGGTTGCTGGTACGAACTTCGACTTCGTTGGTACATACGCAGCTTCTACGACCATTGCCGAGGGTGACTACTTCCTCAGCTCGAACAAGTTGTACAGGAGTAAGGGCACAACAACCATCAAGGGTACGCGTGCCTATATTAAGGCAAAAGCAACTTCTGAGGCCCGCATCGAGAAGTTCTTCATTGATGGCATTGAAGCCACGAACATCGAGGGACTCACAGTCGCTGGTGCCGCTGATGGTAAGATCTACAATCTGAACGGTCAGGAGGTGAAGGCTCCGAAGAAGGGACTTTACATCCAGAACGGCAAAAAGATTTCTATTAAGTGACAGGCAACAGGCCATAAGAATTAGTACAAACACATTAAAAGGGAAAAGACTATGAAGAAAAAAGCATATATGGCTCCTGCCACTCACATAACGATCACCCACTTGCAGCCCATCCTTGCCACATCAGGCAAAGTTACTCTTGGCGTAGAAACGAATACGGGTATTACTCAGGCAACTGACGAAGAGAATGAGACTCCTCCAGGAGAGGCCGATTCTCGCCGCAGCAAGTGGGACTACGATGACGACTACGATGAATAAGAAACGCAAGTCGTAACGACTATCAATAGACAACGGCGGCAGTAGGCAACTACTGTCGCCGTTGTTGTTTGTCACACAGATGGCACTCCGCGGAGTGATAATCGTCTAAGGAGAAAAGGAGCTCATAGAGGGGCAAGGAGCAAGGGGCAAGGGACAAGAGAATAGAAAGATAAACGTAGAAAGACTGAGGGGAGAAGCGGCATTGAAGGGGATAGACTAACCTCTTGCTCCATGCCCCTTGCCCCTTACGAAATGAGTTTGGAACAAAAATCTGTCGCAAATTGAACACAAATCTTCTGTGTACTCCATGAGTGGCTTGCGGGAGAACATCTTCTCTGTGAAACTCCGTGTCTCTGCGTGAGGAAATTGATGCTACTCTGCGCACAACTCAGCGCCCTCTGCGCCTCTGCGTGAGAAAAAGCCGCGCACCCTCCTTTGACTCCTTGGCTCCTTAGACATTGACCACTCCGAAGAGGCGGTCAGGTCAGTTGCCCGATAGAACTTTATACCTGCGCTGAAGCGCTACCAAGACGCTACGCTCGGCCAACGGATTCAGTCCGCGGAATGTTGTGCGGCGCTTCAATTCTGCCAAAGGCATTTCCAGGAGAAGCTTCGCAATGCACTCGTCAGCAAAGGAGTTGGTCACCACATTGACGCCTGTGAAATCAAGCACCACTTTTTCATCGCCGTTGATCAGCGGCAAAAGCTTCGCGCGGAGTTTTTGCCCCATATCGCGAGTCCCGAAATCCGTACCGTACTCTATGAACTTAAACTCTACCATAGCGATTCCAATTCTCCCGTTTCTACAAATGCTTCGTTATATTCCTCAGCGACATCGGTGCGGTGATCAACAATCTGGTTAGCGTCAATCTCCTCGCTTGTCCCGATTTCCATATAGATGAGCGTTCCTTGCCAGAAGCCGTTCTCAATGATTGTGGTGTTGCCGTCCTTGATGATAAGCTTGTGAGTGCCAGAATGTAGGATGAACTCCTTGCCGATACTGGCGATGAGCCGTGAGGTGGTGTATAACCCGAACCCCATACCCTTGCCATCGGTGATGCGGTCCTCTAAGCATAGCTTCAGGGCTTCTGCCTCGGTGATGTCCCGATATTTCGTGTTTTCTGCAAGCGACTCCCGGATTCCCATCCCGTCGTCAGCTATCAATATGCGCAATGTCTTTTGTACGTTGTCGAACTGGGTCATGGCTGTGCCCAACGGCTTGCCGGAATGGATATGTACGTTGTCCATCATCTCATAGAGACAATAGCTCAGGGCCTGTAGCACGCTGATTTCTATCTCAAGATGAGAGGTCATGGCACTGACAACATTTCTATATACCGCGTTTAACGTCTGGGCGTCAAACACGTCTATCGAGATGTTTTCTTTCTCTTTGAAGTACTTGTCCAGTAAAAAGGCAACGTCCATGATGTGGTTTTTATGGCGCAAAGTTACGAATAATCCTTGAATCCTCCAAATTTTTGTGGATTTATCCCTCTGCGCACAACTCAGCGTCCTCTGCGACTCTGCGTGAGAGCAGATTAGGTGCGGGATAAATGACAGATCCTGCACCTAACCTGTGACTTTGGGGGCATTTATCGGGTTCCAACGTATGCGCACATATACGCGCGCACGTATTATGATAGGGAAAGCGGAAATTATCCCGCTTATCCCGCTTATCTTACACCTAAGCATTCTGGGGCTGGGTGTGGGATAAGCGGGATAAGCGGGTTATTTTCTTGTTTCAGTACTATATACACGCGCGCGAGGGCTCCAGGAAACAAATGGGTGGTTTTTCTGGAAACGAATTCTTTGTTTATCTAGAAACGCGCTCGGCTTTGCCGCTTTGCTTGCAAAGAATTTGAATAATTGATCCTAATTTCTTTAATGAAAAGAATTGGAAAGAATGAGAAATAATTGATTCCAACAATTGCAAATATTACTTTATTTTTAATTGTTGAACGTAATTCTTGATTATTGTTGCTTATTGTTTTCCAAAATAACATTGGGAGACAGGGAGTATAAATATTCATTTCGAAATTTTGATTAGAAAAATTAAGGTCAATTGGAGTAATTTGTTTCTTAAAAATACCAACAATTCTATATTCGTTTCCCTGTTTCCGGAAAAGGTGACCTTTAGCGGCGAAAAGGTGGTCTTTACGATTCTAAAGGTGACCTTTAGCGACGAAAGGGTGACCTTTAGCGCGCTAAAGGTCATCTTTTCGTGCATAGATATACGGATAATTATGCATTCTTGTTATACGGGGCATGAAGCATTTCTGTTCGGTGGCCTCAATCAAAAAAAGTAGAGAGATTATCAAATAGTGATGTCACGTTTGCGGGGTTCTTTCTACCTTTGCACACGGAAACTTAGAACTAAGGTTACTGAAACAAAGCATAAACTGATGAAACAAGACAGATACTACTTTGCCGTGGACCTCGGAGCGACCTCCGGGCGCACCATCTTGGGCAGCCTCGTACCGTCGCCAAAGGGCGAGGGCTACGTGCTGGAGCAGGAGGAGCTGACACGGTTTCCGAACAACCTCATAGAGACGGGCGGCCACTTCTACTGGGACATCTACGCCCTGTACTTCGAGATGATTCGCGGTCTGAAGGAGGTGGCGCGGCGTGGCATCACGCTGACCTCGATAGGCATCGACACGTGGGGCGTGGACTTCGTGTTCGTCGGCGACGACGGCGCGCTGCTGCGCAACCCGATGGCCTACCGCGACCCGCACACCTTCGGACGGATGGAGGAGTACCTGCGCGACGTGGTTTCGCGACGCGAGGTCTACGACATCACCGGCATCCAGTTCATGAACTTCAACTCGCTGTTCCAGCTCTACGCCATGCAGCAGGACGGCAACAGCGCCATGAAGATGGCCAAGAAGATACTGTTCGTGCCCGACGCGCTGAGCTGGATGCTGACGGGCGAGGCGGTGTGCGAGTACACCATCGCCTCGACATCGCAGATGCTCGACCCCCGGACGGGCGACCTCAGCGAGCGGCTCCTCGAGAGCGTGGGACTGACGCGCAGCCACTTCGGCCGCATGGTACAGCCGGGCACCGTGATCGGTGTGCTAACGGAGGAGGTGCAGCGGATGACCGGCCTGGGCCCCGTGCCCGTCGTCGCCGTCGCCGGCCACGACACGGGTTCGGCGGTGGCTGCCGTGCCTGCCAAGGACGAGCATTTCGCCTACCTGAGCAGCGGCACGTGGAGCCTGATGGGCATCGAGACGCGCGAGGCCATCATCAACGACCGGTCGTACGAGCTGAACTTCACCAACGAGGGCGGCATCGAGGGTACGACGCGCTTCCTGAAGAACATCTGCGGCATGTGGCTCTACGAGCGCTGTAGGAAGGAATGGGAGGCGGCTCTTTCACATCAGGAGCTGCAGGCAGCGGCGATGGAGGTGGAGGCGTTCCGGAGCATCATCAACCCCGACGACGCGGCGTTTGCCAATCCGCCGAGCATGATCGAGGCGATACAGACGTACTGCCGGGAGACGGGGCAGCCCGTGCCGGAGACGCCTGGCGAAATATGCCGCTGCATCTTCGACTCGCTGGCGCTGCGGTACCGGCAGGTGTTCGGGTGGATTAAGGAGTTTGTAGAGGAGCAAGGAGCAAGGAGCAAGGAGCAGGAGAATAGCGTGCTGCACATCATCGGTGGCGGGTCGCTGAACAAGTACCTGAACCAGTTCACGGCGGACGCGCTGGGCGTGGAGGTGCTGGCGGGCCCACAGGAGTGCACGGCCATCGGCAACATCATGCTCCAGGCGAAGGCCAGCGGCGACGTGAGCGACATCTGGGAGATGCGGCGGATCATCGCTGCGAGCGTGGACATGGTGGCCTATCACCCGACGGCAGACCGTCACGCTTGGGACCGGGCGTACGAGAAATATCTGAACATAATAAACAAAAAAGAGTGACTTAAACAAAAATCTACAAAAATCTAACAAAAAAAGAAGGTGTAGATGAAGGACAAAAAGAGTGACTTAAACAAAAATCTACAAAAATCTAACAAAAAAAGAACCCTAATATAACACAATTATAACGTGAAGATACTGGACAGGAAGGATTGTCTCAACAAGATGTATCAAATCATTGGCGCTGCTATGGATGTATACAACGAACTGGGTTTTGGTTATTCTGAGCCCATCTATCAGGAGTGTCTTTCCATCGTCTGTAACGAGAAGGGTATCCCATGGGAGAGAGAAAAGCGTATGCAGATGTTTTTTCACGGCCAGACATTAAAGAAAGAATATATAGCAGATTTCGTATGTTACGAAGACATTATCGTCGAGATCAAGGCGGTATCAGAACTGAATAGCGACCATCGAGGACAACTTTTCAACTACCTTCGGATTACCGACTCCTTTACTGGCATTCTTATCAATTTTGGCGATTCACAACAATTAGTCTCTGAACGATACATATATAATCCATATTCCAAGACCTACAGTTATGTAACCAGGAAGGATTCCCTTATATGAAGAGTATCATTTGTGTCTGATTTTTGAAGATTTTTGTTTAATAAATACAAGATAATTATAATACGTAATAATAATAATGTTATGGCAAAACCATTAGTTGAGACCAAGGCACGCGTAGGCGTGTTCTCCATTGCACTGCAGGCATACCTGCCGCAGTTCCCACAGCTCGTCCCTGAGTTTGAGGCTCAGTACGAGGCGTTCAAGAAGACGCTGCCGGCGACGATCGAGATTGTCGACGGCGGCATGGTGACCACGAAGGAGCAGTCGATGCAGGCTGGCGACAAGTTCCGCGCCGCCGACGTCGACCTCGTCATCCTGCAGATGCTCACCTACTGCACCTCTTATAATATGCTGCCCGCCGTGCGCGACCTCGATGTCCCCGTGGTCATCGTGAACGTGCAGAAGAAGCTGGCACCGGACTACGCAAAGACCGACATCCCCACATGGCTCGGCGAGCTGTACGCCTGCGGTGCCATCGGCGAGATGGTGGCCGACCTGAACCGTGCGGGCAAGCGCTCGGCTGTCATCACCGGCGTCGTCGAGGGTGGCGACCCCGAGGTGCAGCGCGAGATTGAGGACTGGTGCCGCGCCGCCCAGGTGCGCCGCCGTTTCCGCGACACGAACATCGCCCAGATAGGCCGTCCGTACCCAGGCATGATGGACCTGTACATCGACGAGACGAACCTCTACCACCGTCTGTTCGTCTACACGAAGCAGTTTGACTGGGAGCAGATGTGGGCCATCGCCGACAACATCACCGACGAGGCCGCCATCCGCGCGAAGGCGCAGGACATCCTCGACACGTTTGACATCGAGGGTGGCGGCACCGTGGAGAAGGTGTGGGACATGGCGAAGTACGTCGTCGCCTTCGAACAGTGGGTGAAGGACGAGCAGCTGGGCATGATTGCCTCGCACTACGCCGGCTTTGCCCAGGGTGTAGCCGGTAAGCTCGACTCGATGCTCATCCCCGCGTTCTCGATGCTCATCAAGCAGCACACCGCCTGTGCCGTCGAGGGCGACATGAAGGTGGCCATGGCGATGTCGATCCTGAAGACCATCAGCGGCACGGGCACCCTGGCCGAGATGTACTCCATCGACTTCCCGAAGGACATCTGCATCATCGGCCACAGCGGCTCCGGCGACTTCGACATCTCGCAGGCCAAGAAGCCGACGATGAAGATTGTCCCTGTGTTCCACGGCAAGACCGGCGGCGGCTACCTGACACAGTTCTACCCGCCGACGGGTCCCGTCACCTACCTCGCCATCACGCAGGACAAGAACGGCGTCTTCAAGTTCGTCGTCGCTGAGGGTGTGAACGAGGAGGGCGAGATCTTCATGTTCGGCGACACGAATATGCGCACGAAGTTCTCGCTGCCGTGCCGTGAGTTCGTCAACAAGTGGAGCGAGGCCGGTCCGACGCACCACATGGCCGCCGCCGTGGGTCACCACATCGACACCATCCTGAAGGTGGCTAAGATCCTGAATGTTGAGTGCGACATCGTTTGCCGATAAAGGACTCGTCATCACGTAATAACGATATAACGTAATAACGAATATGGCAAAAAGCGGAAGTTTGAAGAGCACGCTCGCCGTGTCTCTGAACAATTACCTGGATGCCGGCGCCATCGTCGCCGGCTCCAGCGGCATCACGCTGTGGCAGAACTACCTGGGACTGTCGGAGATGCATCTGGGATGGCTCAACGCCCTGAGCGCCAACGCCCTAGGTGCCGCCATCGGCGCTATCATCGGTGGCTTCCTGGCCGACAAGTTCGGTCGTAAGTTCATCTTCACCTATAACCTGCTGGTCTATATGACGGGCGTGCTCATCGTCATGCTGTCGATGAGCTACCCCATGCTGCTGGCGGGCTTCCTCGTCACGGGCATCAGCGTCGGCATCGGCGTGCCCGCTTCGTGGACGTACATCTCTGAGTCGTCGGAGGTACACAACCGCGGCCGTAACATCTGCATCTCGCAGATGTCGTGGGGACTCGGTCCGATGTTCATCCTCTTCTTCGGTATGCTGCTGGCACCGGGCGGACTGCTCTACGGTCCCGTAGAGTCGCTGGCCCACGCCATCATCGGCGCCGACGCCGCACAGGCAGCCGTCGAGGTGTTCTCCTCGCGCGTGGTCTTCGCCACCCTCTTCATCGTGGCCTTCATCGCCTGGACGCTGCAGCGACAGCTCGAGGAGAGTGCCGAGTTCACGGCACAGAAAGCCGAGGACAAGAGCAGTATCGTTGACAACATCAAGCTGCTGTTCACCAACAAGACGGCGGTGAAGACCGTCGCCTTCCTGGCTACCATCTACCTGACGTGGAACCTCGTGGCCTCGGTGATGGGCTTCTTCATGCCCCACGTCTACGAGACCGCCGGCGGCCTGAGCAACGAGATGGCCAACATGCTGAGCTGCATCAGCTGGGTATTCGTGGTTGTCACCACCCTGCTTATCTCCTTCTTCGTCGATAAGGTTGCCCACCGTTTCTTCTATGTCTTCGGTCTGGCAGCCGCGCTGACGGCCTGGATCCTCGTCATCGGCGGCAGCATCACGAGCATCGCCGGCATCTGGGTCTTCACCATTCTGTGGGGTGTCAACAATGGTAGTTCCGTCCAGATATTCTACGCCCTCTGGGGCTCGGAGCTGTTCCCCGCGAAGTTCCGCGCCGGCGCCCAGGGTCTGATGTTCTTCATCGTCCGCGGTCTGTCGGCCGTCTGGGGCCTTGTCTTCACCTTCATCTACGGTGAGAACGGCGAGGGCTTTACCATTGCCGCCTACTGCATGGTAGCGCTGCTGCTCATCGCCCTGGTGGTGGGTCTCATCGGTATGCCGAACACCCGCGGCAAGTCGCTGGAGCAGATCACGAAGGAGCGCTACGGAGAGAATTATTAAAGCTCAGTCGTCATAACGATATAACGTTATAACGTCATAACGAAACAAGAAGAAAATATGAAATCGATTTTAGAAGGCCGCGAGGAGTTGAAAGCGGTAGTATATCAGATAGCAGAGGTGACAGGATACCTCTGGGAGAAAGGATGGGCAGAGCGTAACGGCGGTAACATCACCGTGAACGTCACCGAGTACATGGACGACGAGTGCCGCGCCATGAAGGCCATCTCGGAAGTGAGGCCGATAGGCATGACGCTGCCCCAGCTGAAAGGCAAGTATTTCTATTGTAAGGGGACGGGCAAGCGTATGCGCGACCTCGCCCGTGAGCCCATGGAGAACGGAAGCATCATCCGCATCCTCGACGACTGCGCGTCGTACGAGGTCATCGCCGACGTGAACGTCGTGCCCACCAGCGAGCTGCCCACGCACCTCGCCCTGCAGAACTACCTGCTGGAGACGGGCTCGTGCTACAAGGCCACGCTCCACACCCACCCCATCGAGCTGGTGGCGATGAGCCACATACAGCGCTTCCTGAAGGGCGACGAGATGACGCGTGTGCTGTGGTCGATGATTCCCGAGACGCTGGCCTTTGCACCCCTCGGCATCGGCATCGTGCCCTACGCCCTGCCGTCGTCGGTAGCCTTGGCCGAGGCCACGCTGGAGCAGATCAAGACCCACGACGTGGTGATGTGGGAGAAGCACGGCACCGTCGCCGTCGGTCAGGACATCATGGACGCCTTCGACCAGACGGACGTGCTCTGCAAGGCCGCCAACATCTATATGTGTGCCCGTGCCATGGGCTCTGAGCCCGACGGCATGACCGCCGAGCAGATGAAGGAGGTGCAGGACGTCTTCAAGCTCCCGAAGAAGCGTCCCTGCTAGATTCCTTTTACCAACAAAAAGCCGATGCTTCACAGCATCGGCTTTTTGCTTCATGATTCATCTTAATATATTAGTCAGTAGTTTGTGTTATAATTCCGGTTATGTTGGATTGACGCTGCAAAGGTAGGGGAAATAACTGAGAGTCAGCCACGAATTATGATAATTGCGCCGAGATTTATGATTTTTCATTTGCGGCGAAAGAAATGGGCGTTTTTTTTCGCCGTCTCGAAAAAGTTTCGTAACTTTGCACGAATGAATAACAACAAACAAAAATATTTCTGAAATATGTCAAGAGTACTTATGATTGGCGCCGGAGGCGTCGCCACCGTGGCAGCGTTCAAGATAGCTCAGAACGCTGACGTATTTACAGAGTTCATGATTGCCAGCCGCCGCAAGGAGAAATGCGACGCCATCGTTGAGGCCTTGAAAGCCAAAGGCATTTACTCCCCTCCCTCACAGGGAGGGGCCGGGGGTGGGTCTATTCGCACCGCCCAGGTCGATGCCGACGACGTGGAACAGCTGAAGGCGCTCTTCAACGACTTCAAGCCCGAGCTGGTCATCAACCTCGCCCTGCCCTACCAGGACCTGACGATCATGGAGGCCTGTCTGGCCTGTGGCTGCTCGTATCTGGACACCGCCAACTACGAGCCGAAGGACGAGGCACACTTCGAGTACTCCTGGCAGTGGGCCTACCGCGAGCGCTTCCGCGAGGCTGGTCTGACGGCCATCCTCGGCTGCGGCTTCGACCCCGGCGTGACCAGCATCTATACGGCCTACGCTGCCAAGCACCATTTCAAGGAGATACAGTACCTGGACATCGTCGACTGTAACGCCGGCGACCACCACAAGGCCTTCGCCACGAACTTCAACCCCGAGATCAACATCCGCGAGATTACCCAGAAGGGCCTCTACTGGGAGGACGGCAAATGGGTGGAGACCGAGCCGCTGGAGATACACCAGGACCTCACCTACCCCAACATCGGACCGCGTGACAGCTACCTGCTGCACCACGAGGAGATAGAGTCGCTGGTCATCAACTACCCGACGATTAAGCGCGCCCGCTTCTGGATGACCTTCGGTCAGCAGTACCTGAAGCACCTCGAGGTGATACAGAACATCGGCATGAGCCGCATCGACGAGGTGGTGTACGAGGCCCCATTGGCCGACGGTACCGGCACCGTCAAGGTCAAGATCGTGCCCCTGCAGTTCCTGAAGGCCGTGCTGCCCAACCCGCAGGACCTCGGCGAAAACTACGAGGGCGAGACCAGCATCGGCTGCCGCATCCGTGGCATCGGCAACGACGGCAAGGAGCACACCTATTATATATATAACAACTGCTCGCACCGCGCCGCCTACGAGGAGACGGGGATGCAGGGCGTCAGCTACACCACCGGCGTGCCCGCCATGATCGGTGCCATGATGTTCTGTAAAGGGCTGTGGAAGAAGCCCGGCGTCTACAACGTCGAGGAGTTCGACCCCGATCCGTTCATGGAGCAGCTGAACAAGCAGGGCCTGCCGTGGCACGAGATCCACGACGGCGACCTGGAGTTATAACTTCTACATAACGATATAACGTTATAACGAAATAACGAAAATACGAAATAACGAAAATACGAAATAACGAAAATACGAAATAACGAAAAAACAAAGACTATGGCAAAGAAAGAAGAGAATGCGGAGCAGCTGACCCCGCAACAGGAGAAGATGAAAGCCCTGCAGGCGGCCATGGCGAAGATCGAGAAGGACTTCGGCAAGGGTAGCATCATGAAGATGGGCGACGAAAAGATAGAGAACGTCGAGGTGATACCCACGGGCTCGATAGGCCTCAACGCCGCACTCGGCGTGGGCGGCTACCCCAAGGGACGCATCATCGAGATTTACGGTCCGGAGTCCAGCGGTAAGACGACGCTGGCCATCCACGCCATCGCCGAGGCACAGAAAGCCGGTGGCATCGCCGCCTTCATCGACGCCGAGCACGCCTTCGACCGTTTCTATGCCGAGCATCTGGGCGTCGACGTCAACAACCTCTACATCGCCCAGCCCGACAACGGCGAGCAGGCCCTGGAGATTGCCGACCAGCTGATTCGCTCGAGCGCCGTCGACATCGTCGTCGTCGACTCCGTGGCCGCCCTTACGCCGAAAAAGGAGATTGAGGGCGATATGGGCGACAGCGCCGTCGGACTACACGCCCGCCTGATGTCGCAGGCCCTGCGCAAGCTCACCGGCACCATCGCGAAGACCAACACCACGTGTATCTTCATCAACCAGCTGCGCGAGAAGATTGGTGTGATGTTCGGCAACCCCGAGACGACGACTGGCGGCAACGCCCTGAAGTTCTACGCATCGGTGCGCCTCGACATCCGTAAGGTGACGACCATCAAGGACGGCGACAACGTCATCGGCAACCAGGTACGTGTAAAGGTGGTGAAGAACAAGGTGGCTCCCCCGTTCCGCAAGGCGGAGTTCGAGATCACTTTCGGCGAGGGCATCTCGAAGATCGGCGAGATCGTAGACCTCGGCACGGAGTTCGGTATCATCAAGAAGAGCGGCTCATGGTTCAGCTACGGCGACCAGAAGCTGGCACAGGGCCGCGATGCCGTCAAGGAACTGCTGAGCGACAATCCGGAGCTCTGCGAGGAGCTCGAGGCCAAGATCATGGCCGCCATCGCCGACAATTAAGCCATTGACAGACTACAAAAAATCCCGCCAATTGGCGGGATTTTTTGTATGTAGTATGTTGGGCTAATCCGTCAGCGGCGTACCCGGACGGTTCATCCAGCTGGGATTATTCGAGGATTTAGCCTTGCTCTGCGTATTCTTCTTGGTATCGGTGGTGTACTTCTGCACCAGACCGTTACGTCCGAAATGTACCACCAGCACCTTACCCTTCGAGCGGTCGTAGATCCAGCGGTAGAGGCCATTGGGATCCGTCTGTCTATCATCGGGCTCGCCGACAGCCAGCTGAACCTCGTCCTCAGTCATACCGGCAATGACACGTCCGGCACGGATAGCAGCACGGGCAGCCTGACTCGTCTCGCGCTCGGCACCCTCGCCCATGGCAAAGATATAACCGAAGAACTCATCCTTCTTGGCGGTCTCGTCGGTGGCATCCTCATTGTACTCGAAAGTGACATTCTTGAAGTAAGCACGGCGCGACTCAATCTCCGTGAGTGACAAAGTGACATACTTACTGCCACGCAGCGGTGTCAGGTTGTCGACGGTGAACGTCGTCATCTTAGGCACGTTAACAGTACGCTCACGGCCGTCACCCTTGGTAATCATGCCTGTCACGAACTTTGTATGGAGGGTCTTGCCGATATAGTCAGCAGGATTGCTGGAGACTGCCATTACGTCATCCTGGAGGTTGAACGAGCCGTAGAAGGCATAGCGGGCATTGTCAAATGTCGAGAACTCGTCGTCACGCATACCGCTGTTCGTCTTCGACAGGGCGACGTTCTGGTAGAACTGGTTGCCAGCGGCGTCCTCGACGATAATCTTCACAGGGAAACTGCGCGTGCCGACACCGACCTTTACCACTTTCACCTCCTGACCCGTAGACACATGAACCTCCCTATAGCCATCGCTCTCGGCATCGGTGTCAACGCGGTAAGTGGTGGTCCTCGTCACCAGCGTCTTGCCAATCAGCTTATCACGGGCAGTGTCCACATCCCCGAGGTATGCCAGCGTAGGCACACCCGTCTTGGCGTAGCAGTAGTCCTCGAACGTACCGCTGGGAATCTCGTAATAGTAGTTCTTGCCATTGGTCTCGTCGTAGAAGTTGATGCACTCATGCACTTCGTCAGACTTACCATGGCCCTTGTAGACCATAATATGGTAGCGCAGGGGCAGGCTGCTCACCTCCTTCTTAGTGGCGGCATCGGTGAAGGTCTTCACAATCAGGTCGTACTTCTCGGGCAGCACCATGAAGCGGAAACCTTCTTTCCACTCGCACAGGCTGTAGTACTTGAAATTCTTGCCGACAAAGTCGACAGGCTGGCTAGCACTCTGCACCTCAGGTGCATCGGCGGTTGCGGCAGGTGTCACGACAGGTGTCTCCACGCCCTTCGTCTTCACGATGTAATCATTCGCGGTCTGTGCATAGCCTGCCATCATGGCAAACGTCAGGCCCAAAGTTAGAATGTGTCGTCTCATATCAACGCGTTTTTTAATGATTCTGCCTGCAAAATTAATAAATAATTTCCATACTTGTGCCAAAATGTCGTGACAAAGCGTCATTTTTATGAAAAAAAAGTATTTTTGGCACATCGTTTGCTATTTCTTCAACGACATTTCATGCATTATTAACTAAAAAATAGATACAATTATGGGAAAGATTATTGGAATTGACTTAGGAACTACCAACAGCTGCGTTGCCGTGTTCGAAGGTAACGAGCCCGTAGTGATTGCCAACAGCGAGGGCAAGCGTACGACCCCCTCCGTCGTTGGCTTCGTAGAGAACGGTGAGCGCAAGATTGGCGACCCCGCCAAGCGTCAGGCCATCACCAACCCGAAGAAGACGGTGTACAGCATCAAGCGCTTCATGGGTGAGAACTGGCAGCAGACAGAGAAGGAGATCTCGCGCGTACCTTATACTGTAGTGAACGAGGGGGGCTACCCCCGCGTCGACATCGACGGCCGCAAGTACACGCCGCAGGAAATCTCGGCCATGGTGCTGCAGAAGATGAAGAAGACCGCCGAGGACTACCTCGGACAGGAAGTCACCGACGCCGTCATCACCGTGCCCGCCTACTTCTCGGACTCACAGCGTCAGGCAACGAAGGAGGCCGGACAGATTGCAGGCCTCAACGTGCGCCGTATCGTCAACGAGCCCACGGCAGCCGCTCTGGCCTATGGTGTCGACAAGGCCAACAAGGACATGAAGATTGCCGTCTTCGACCTCGGCGGCGGTACGTTCGATATCTCTATCCTGGAGTTCGGCGGCGGCGTGTTCGAGGTGCTCTCGACCAATGGTGACACCCACCTCGGCGGCGACGACTTCGACCAGGTCATCATCGACTGGCTCGTACAGGAGTTCAAGAACGACGAGGGTGCCGACCTGAAGGCCGACCCGATGGCTATGCAGCGTCTGAAGGAGGCTGCCGAGAAGGCCAAGATCGAACTGTCGTCGAGCACATCGACGGAGATCAACCTCCCCTACATCATGCCCGTCGGCGGCGTGCCCAAGCACCTGGTGAAGACCCTCACACGTGCTAAGTTCGAGCAGCTGGCTCATGAGCTCATCCAGGCTTGTCTGGCTCCCTGCCAGAAGGCTATCGCAGACGCTGGTCTGAATACAGCCGACATCGACGAGGTGATCCTCGTGGGCGGCTCCAGCCGTATCCCCGCCGTGCAGACACTCGTGAAGAACTACTTCGGCAAGGAGCCCTCGAAGGGCGTGAACCCCGACGAGGTGGTGGCCGTGGGTGCCAGCATCCAGGGTGCCATCCTGAACAAGGAAGGTGGCGTGGGCGACATCGTCCTGCTCGACGTGACGCCGCTGACACTGGGTATCGAGACCCTCGGCGGTGTGATGACCAAGCTCATCGAGGCTAACACCACCATCCCCTGCAAGAAGAGCGAGACCTTCTCGACGGCTGCAGACAACCAGACCGAGGTGACCATCCACGTTCTCCAAGGCGAGCGCCCCATGGCCAACCAGAACAAGTCCATCGGACAGTTCAACCTCACTGGCATCGCTCCCGCACGTCGTGGCGTGCCTCAGATTGAGGTGACCTTCGACATCGATGCCAACGGCATCCTGAAGGTCAGCGCCAAGGACAAGGCCACCGGCAAGGAGCAGGCCATCCGCATCGAGGCCAGCAGCGGACTGTCGCAGGACGAGATCAACCGCATGAAGGCCGAGGCAGAGCAGAACGCCGAGAACGACAAGAAGGAGCGCGAGCGCGTCGACAAGCTGAACCAGGCCGACTCGATGATCTTCCAGACCGAGACGTTCCTCAACGAGAATGGCGACAAGCTCGGTGCCGACAAGGCTAACGTCGAGCAGGCCGTCCAGCAGCTGAAGGACGCCCATAAGAGCGGCGACATCGCTAGCATCGACAACGCCATCAACAACCTGAACAACGTCATGCAGGCCGCTTCCCAGAAGATGTACCAGCAGGCTGGTGCCCAGCCCGGTGCCGATCCCAATGCCGGCGCAGGCTTCCAGGGTGGTCAGCAGAGCCAGTCGAGCTCCAACGACGACGTCCAGGACGCCGACTTCGAGGAGGTGAAGTAAGAAAAGATAAGCAACGATAAGAATATCATAAGAAAGTGGTGTAATCCAAGTGGTTACACCACTTTTTGTTATTGTTAAACTTTGTTTCATTTCTTGCTATTTTCGGATTTTTACCGTAATTTTGCGTCATATTTGCGACACGACTTAATTGGCGATGAGATGCAACTTAAAAATACTTATACGGATTAATACATATTAAAAGGACGAAAATATGCCAGCTTTAAAATTTCAGATTAAACGGAAATGCGAAATGT